>Ga0193733_1000002_pt1 | contig 184369 bp, 148 predicted proteins | sample U1s2metaG_FD_145076 | JGI IMG/M metagenome (GOLD analysis project Ga0193733, IMG submission 145076) | Soil microbial communities from a riparian zone of the East river system, Colorado, United States - U1s2 | ecosystem: Environmental > Terrestrial > Soil > Riparian zone | place: USA: East...
CTGGGGAAAGGGACTCAAATGCCGTCCCCTTCCCCAGACCCCTTCTCCTGCTAGGAGATGCAAGAATCCTTCTATGAAAGCGGAAACTGTGTCCAAATAATTTGTGCCATCCAAGGGGTTCACCCCAATCATTTCAGTCCAACTTCGGTCTAATTCAAGAGCGAGATGAATGGCAACCGGCCTTCGGTTTTGAGCAGGCAACGCACATGCGAAAGCCACCAGTTTTCACGCCTGCATTGCCGGCGCCATGATGCTGTGGTTTTGAGGCCAAAAACGAATTGTTCTGCATAATCAAAGCGTTGGCGAAGGCTTAGCCGATTTTTTGGCGGTGTGTGAAAACAAATTGCGATTAAGATAAATTAATGCTGAATTCAGGTATCCAGCCTGCTCGTAGCATAATCTCAGTTCTCGCACTTTCAATGCTGCGCCGCTCGCCACGGACCGGCCGCCAAGCTCTTGCGGAATAGGATAGGAATGCGCCATTTGGAGGAAAATGTCCACGAAGAGAGAGGCTGCAAAATGGCGACCCGGCACCGCTTGATCAAGCTTGACGGTGTGTCCAAGGTCCTCGTGGCGCTGCCGCCCGGTCTCGCGAAGGCTCTCATCGAATTGCTTACTCTGGAGTCTCTGCGCGAAGTCCGCGAGCTCTGCCCCGTGCTTCAAAGGAGCTAACCCAAGCGATGCTTCTCCCGGCCGCCACCGCCCCTGAAACAAGTTCACCTCCGCGCAAAAGGCCCTTCTACATGGGTCTCTCCTTCCAAGTGCTACTCGGCGTCGCCATTGCCATCATCCTCGGGCATGTCAGCCCCGCTAGCGCCGTGGCCATGAAGCCGTTCGGCGATGCCTTTATCCGTCTGATCACCATGATCATCACCTTGGTCATCTTCTGTACCTTAGTCACCGGAATCGCCGGCATGGAGGACATGAAGAAGGTCGGCCGCGTCGGCGGCAAAGCTCTCCTGTATTTCGAGGCAGTCTCTACGCTTGCCCTGCTCATCGGACTCGTCGTGGGCAATGTGGTGCGTCCCGGCAGCGGTTTTAACATCGATCCCGCTACGCTGGACACTAAGGCCGTGGCCGAATATGCCGGCCAGGCCAAAACCCAAAGTATTACGGAGTTCCTCGTCCACATCATTCCGAATACCGTTGTCGATGCGTTCACTCGGGGAGACATCTTGCAAGTGCTGCTCGTCTCTCTTCTGTTCGGCTTCGCTCTGTCGCTCGCCGGCCCGCGCTGCAAACCGCTTGTCGACCTCTTGGACGCCCTGACCCGCGTCGTCTTTGGCGTGGTCGCCATCTTGATGCGCTTCGCCCCCATCGGAGCCTTTGGCGCCATGGCCTTCACCGTCGGCAAATACGGTCTGGCTTCCTTGGGTCCTCTCGTCAAATTGATGGCCACGCTCTACATTACATCGATACTCTTCGTCATCCTTGTGCTGGGGAGCGTTGCTCGCCTAGCAGGCTTCGGAATCCTGCGCTTCCTCTGGTTTCTTCGCGATGAAATTCTCCTCGTGCTGGCCACGAGTTCCTCGGAACCTGCGTTGCCCTCGCTCATGGCCAAGCTCGAAAAGCTCGGCTGCTCCAAAGCCCTCGTCGGCCTGGTTGTGCCCACCGGTTACACCTTCAATGCCGACGGCACGAGCCTTTATATGACTCTTGCCGCCTTATTCGTGGCTCAGGCGACTAATACCCATCTAACGCTTACCCAGCAATTTATGATCCTGGGCGTCGCGGTGCTCACCTCCAAAGGCGCCAGCGGCGTGCAAGGAGCCGCCTTCATCGCGCTCGTCGCCACCATGATGGTGATTCCAACCATACCCGTTGCCGGAATGGCGCTGATTCTCGGCATCGATCGTTTCCTCAGCATGTGCCGCGCTGTTGTTAACATGACCGGCAATGCGGTTGCCACTCTCGTCGTGGCCCGTTGGGAAAACGAGCTAGACCGCGACACTCTGCGAAAGAATCTGGCGGCGGAAGAGAGTGCATGACGCTAAACACCGTCCGGTGAATGGGAATTACGCACGACGGGGATCTGGGAAACTGGCCGATCGCTCGGCGAAGCCCGCTTCATTGCAAGATGGAAAGCGCGCATCTGTCTTGATGTAAAAACCTTCCTCCGCCGCGCGATATTCCACATTGAAGCGCAGCCCCTCTTCCGCGAGCACGTCGAGATAGGCTTGCGGGAAAAAATGCGCGTGTATATCGACGGGGCGCGCACCGGTCACGTCCTGGTTCAGCATGATCAGCGATCTCCTAAATTGTTATGGTCAACGAATCGAACGCGCCCGCGGCGCATCCTTTAAATTCGGACCGCTTCCACCGGTCAAGTTCGAGCAAAAATTGCCTAGTTCATCAATCAAATGCGCGAAGCAGTAGTCCGCTTGAGACTAGGAGGTCGGATAGCATGTTAAGTGCAAGAGTCTTCTACCGCAATCGCTGAATGTCCAAGCGATCAGCGAGTTCATCCAGAACCTTGCGCAATTCGCGCCTAGCGGAACGCCATGCGTCACCCGCTCTCGGTAAAGCTGCGCCGAGCGCTCTCCAGGCAGCCGGACTTCATCGACGCCCGGTAGCGTCGGGGACGACTTCATAACCGCCCACATCTCGTCGACTCTCTGCTTGAATGCCTGCACGTCCGCGAACGTCGCGATATCCACCGCCACGATGGCCTGCCCCGTGTTGCTTGGTGTTTTTGAGTCCACGGTGTGGTCGACCACGTCCCGGCCAAACGCGGCTCCGTTCAATGTTCCGGCCAGCAAACCAAACAATCAGCGCCAGCCCATACCCTTTCGGGCCGCCGATGGGGACTAGGAAGCCTTCGCTCGCGCGCTTCGGGAGCCTGATCTTGCCAAAAGCGGTGTTCGTCGTGGTCATGTCAAGCACGATCGACGGACGCTGCCAACTGGGCACGGCGATGGCAATGAGATTAGTGCTGAGCAGCACCTCTGTGCCGCCCCATGGAGGCAGATGCCAGTTCCGCGGCTCGTTTCATAACCAGATGGCCCAGGCCGTTGTGTCGTACCAGCTCTGTCGCAATCGGCAATTATCCCTCGAAAGCAAGTAAGGCTTGGAATGTTCAGTAGAGACAGGTGCCCATCGACAACAACATCAGTGAATGCTAGTTGAAGCGTGATGCTGAACGGCAAGACTTCAATGTTTGTCGGTAACCCGCGCGGCGGACGACGGCTGCCATCCTGGCGAGCTTGACCAGCGCCTGCCGCCTATTTCATGCAGCTGTTGATGAACCTGCCGCAGGTCCGCAAAAGCGAACTACCGATGTGCTTGCCCGATCAGTGGACCTCCCTCAGACCGCACGCATCACCAGCCTGCAAAACACACCCTCCCCAATTTCGTAGATGGTGTGGTTCACGTATCGCTCAAACTGTAGGTGTCGATTGCTGCCGTTCCCTCTAGTCTTCAAGGGTCGGCAGCGTCTTCAGGACTTCCGTGGCCTTGGGCCGATGGACTACCGGATCGTCCCTGCGGATTTTTCCGTCGCGGAAGACGAGCACACGCTTAGCAAACTGAGAGATATCATGCTCGTGCGTAACCAGTACGATGGTTAATCCTTTGTCGTTCAGGCTCTGAAGGATTTCCATAATCTCAACAGAAGTGCGGCTGTCGAGATTGCCCGTGGGCTCGTCGGCCAGCAGGATCGACGGGCGGTTTACCAGTGCGCGTGCGACGGCAACCCGCTGTTGCTGTCCCCCGGACATCTGCGAAGGGAAGTGTTGTGCGCGGTCGGCGAGGCCGACCATCGCCAGCGCCTCCGCGGCACGCTTTCCCCGCTCGGCTTTATCGATCTTTGTGTACAACGTAGGCAGCGCGGTATTTTCCAGGGCAGTTGTGCGCGCCAGTAAGTTAAACCCCTGGAATACAAACCCGATTTTCTGGTTACGGATCAAGGCCAGCGCCCTCTTGTCGTGCTGGGAAACGTCGATGCCCTCGAGCAGGTATCGCCCGGAACTGAGGCGGTCGAGACAGCCAAGCATATTCATGAACGTCGATTTGCCGCTTCCACTCGCCCCCATGATGGCCACGAACTCCCCCTGCCCAATCACGATGCTGACACCGCGGAGCGCATGCACGCGTGTTTCACCTAGATCGTAGTACTTGTGAGCGTCTTCTACGCGGATGACAGCGGCTCCGGCGGAGGCAATCGGCGCAGCTTCGGTTTGGTTGACGGCCGGCATCGAATCAATCGTTGACATAGCGGACTTTCATTACCCGCGGAGCACTAGCGCCTTATCCCCGCGCCTCCCGGAGTCGGCGTTTTCGGCATCATGGAACGAATAATGAGTTCGTCTCCTTCTTTCAGTTCCCCTTTAATAAGCGCGGTCACTTCCGTATAGGAATGGTCCGTAATCCCCAGTGAAACCTTGACGGGCTCCATGGTGTTATCGGCATGCAGCTTCCATGCGATCGCATTCTCTGCTCTCGGAGCGCGTGGCAGATTTTGTGTTCCACTGCCGGCTGGCGAGCTGCGGTCTTCGCCGGCGCGTTGTTTCTCGTCTCCTTCGATCCCGTATCGCCTATAGAGCGCCAGAACCTCCTCGGAAGCCATTGGAGGCTTGTACCGCAACGCCGTGTTAGGCAGTTTCAACACATTTTGCGCGGTCGTCACGGGGATACTCACGTATGCCGTCATTCCTGGGAACAGTTTCAACTCCGGATTGTCGAATTCGATGATCGTGTCGTAGGTGACCACGTTTTGCACGGTGGTCGGATTCATCCGGATCTGGCTGACCACTCCGCGAAACGTGTCCTTTGGGAAGGCATCCACCTTGAACGTGACCGCCTTCCCCAGTTTGATGTTGCCAACATCAGATTCGTCCGTTTTGGTGTATACCAGCATCTTTTTCAAATCCTGTGCGATGGTAAAGACCGTTGGCGCCTGCAATGAAGCGGCCACCGTCTGTCCCACATCCACATTGCGTGCCACCACGGTGCCATCGATCGGAGATCGAATTACGGTATAGTTGAGATTCGTTTGGGCCACCGCCAGAGCCGCGGCCTTTTGGCTGACTTGCGCCTCGGCTTGCGTAACGTTCGCTGCCGCTGCGCTCACTGCCGCGTTCGCTGAATCATAGTTGGCTTTGGCGAGGTCCAGTTGCTGCTGGCTCATGATGTTATCCTTCGTGAGCTGAGCGACGCGGTCGTAGTCGGCTTTGGTCTGCTGCGAGGCGGCCTTCGCCTTTTCCAGGTTGGCCTTCGCCGCCGCCACGTTGGCTTTGGCATTATCCAAATCGGCGGAAGACTGTAACAGCGCCCCTTGGAACAGTGCGGGATCGATCAGTGCGACGACATCGCCCTTGTGGACGCGGGAGTTGAAGTCGACATTCAGCTTCGCGATGGTGCCGGAGACCTGAGATCCGACTTGCACGGTGATCACCGCGTTTATGGTTCCGGTGGCTTCCACCACATCGTGGATGTCGCCCCGTTCAACCTTGGCGGTGAAGTGTTGCGGCTGGGCGCTGCGGTTCAATCCGAAAGCCACAAATGCTCCAGCGAAGACCACAAGACCTGCCACGATGTACCACTTGCTCTTTGTTTTCATCCTTTTTCCTGAGACCCGAGATCCGGCAGGTTCATTCGTATCGCAGTGCTTCGATAGGGTCCAGCAGAGATGCCTTTCTCGCCGGGTAATACCCAAAAAACACTCCGACAGCAATCGAGAAGACGGCCGCAATCACAACGGACTCAAGTGACATCTGCATGGGCCACCGAAGTGTTTGGCCAACCAAATACGACCCAACGACTCCGAACAGCACTCCAGCCGCTCCGCCCACCAGGCTCAGCATGACTGATTCGCCTAAGAACTGTAGCTGGATGGCCTCTTCGGTCGCGCCAACCGCCACCCGGACGCCGATCTCACGGGTCCGCTCGGTTACCGAAACGAGCATGACGTTCATGATGCCGATTCCGCCCACTAGTAAGGAAATGGAAGCGATGGCAATCAAGAGAATCGTTAGAGTCCGGCTGGCCTCGAGTTGCGCTTGAATAATGTCCTCGGGATTCCGAATGTTGAAGTCATCTTCCTCTTCGGGGCGCAAGTGATGGCGATCCCGGAGCACCGCCGCCGCTTCCTGGCCCGCCACTTTGACGGCCGCTTGCGATACCGCCGAGCATAGGATATCGTCCAGCCAATTGGCCCCTTTAATCTTCTTCTGACCCGTAGTGTACGGCATGAGAATGGTATCGTCTTGATCCTGCCCGGAAACGGATAGCCCCTTCGGATGAAGAGTGGCCACCACCTTACAGGGAAGGTCCTTGACTCGTATCACCTTCCCAATCGGGTCTTCGACTCCAAAAAGCTGATCGCGCACGGTGCGACCGATCGCGCAGACGTCCGCCGCTCGGTCCACATCGTCCTGGGAAAATGCGGCGCCCTGATCCACATACCAGCGTTTTATGTCGAAGTATTCCGGCGAAACACCTCGGAACGACGTAAACCAGTTTTGGTTTCCATAAATGATCTGCACCGGTCCGTCGACGTTGGGTGAAACGCTCTTGATCAAAGAGACTTGATTCTTGATGGCAACTGCATCGGCGTACGTCAGTGTTTTTGTCCCGTGCGTGCCAGTGCGCACTCCATTCACCGCGCGCCCGCCCGCTTCTACCCAAACAAAGTTATCTCCCAGGTTGTTCAACTGCTGCTCTACCTGGGCTTGTCCAGCTTTGCCGATCGCGACGACGCAGATAACCGCGGCGATCCCGATGGTGATCCCCAGGACCGTCAGCACGCTTCGCATTTTATTCCGAAGCAACGCCACTAGGGCGGATTGAAGCAGCACCGCGTAATTCACATCTTCCTCCCGCAGAATACGAAAGCACGCTCAGCGTATAGCTCGATTCTCAAATGATGTTCATCGAAAACTCCGCAAAACCCTGAACTTCGTTCAGGTAAAACCATCATCCGGAAGCGAAGGGTGTGCGCTTTCATCCTTCCGGGGCTCCCAAACGATAGCCTACGACGCGGACACTGTGAATCAGTTTGGCCGGTCGATTTTGGTCAATCTTTTGACGCAAGCGGTTGACGTACACCTCAATGAGGTTTGTCTCGCTATCAAAATGGCAGTCCCAAACATGCTTGACGATTTCACCGCGCGTCACAAGTTCGGGGGCATGGAGCAGGAAAAGCTCGAGGAGCGCAAATTCTTTGGCCGTTAGAGGAATTACGCTTTGGCCCCGAGTGGCACGGCGTCGATGGCGCTCGAGCAAGACGTCCACATAGCAGAGTCTGGCGTTGCCGCTATGGAAGCCCCGTCGAACGAGTGCCCGCACACGGGCGGGGAGTTCTGCTAAGACAAAGGGCTTGGTGAGGTAGTCGTCCGCACCGGTGTCCGGCCCTTCCACCCTCTGTTCGATCAAGCCTCGAGCCGTGAGCATCAAGACCGGGGCTTCTATCCCTCGCTGGCGCAACTCGCGGCAGACTTCGATACCACTCAGGCCCGGCAATCGGACATCGAGAAAAATGGCATGGTAATTGACGTCCGTGCCTGGTTCGAGTGCCTTCTCACCCGTCTCGGCCACATCCACCGCGTATGAATTTTCACGCAAGGCACGCGCGATAAAGTTGGCGACCTTCCGTTCGGCTTCGACCAAGAGGATCCTCATAGGCTTTGCTTAATATCGTCGCATAACGGCGGGCGGAGTTGCTCGTGCAAAAAAATCGGCAACTTCATCCGACGGTAGTCCGCTCAGTGGACCTCAAAAATCAGAACTTCAGCGCTCGTGGTTCCGTGCTGCGGCACTGCCACGAAATACTGTTTCAGATTCGGCACCAGGAGCGCGGTCCTCCCGACCGGTCCAGTTGGAACCTCCAAGGAGTTTATAGTTATCCATGTCTGACTGCTCGTAGACATCCGCGTCCCATTACATGCGGCATAAATCCGTTTGCCGCCGGCATCGTACTTCAGATCGTCGAGGCCCTTGGTGATCGGCAAAGCTGCAATCTCTTTCCCTGTTTGCGTATCCATCAAGACGATCTCTCCGTTGCGGCAAGCGATAAACAGGCGATGGTTCGCTTCATCCAGGGCCATAGCGACGTTGACCTTACCCTTTATGATTGGCCAACTGGCGATCAGTGCGCGTTTCTCGCGGTCAATCACATCGACCTGGCTCTTGGCCTTGTTGTGCAAATAGATTCTCGAGCTCCCCTTTTCGAGGGCCATCGCTTCAAGGGTATCCCCAACGTGCGCCTCGGCCACAGCCGCATGCCGGCGCGACAGAGCATAATTGATTCCTTCCTATTCGAACTTAAAACAAGGTTAATTTCTATTTAGCTGAAAAGCGGTATATGACGAGATTTGCCTGATAAACAAGCGCCTTAAACCTATTGTGGGCCGCCCGCGCCCGCCCACCGGTCGGATGGGCCGTTGACTCGACGAATATGGTGGCGTACCATCCGCCGGGTCGAGAGCCGCTTTTTTCAACTGAAGTTTGGGCATCTTCCGATCCTTATCTTCATCTGGCGAGAGAGATTGTGTCTTGAAGATGGCGCAAAGACGCTCATCCTCTTACGCGTCCATCGCCTCGGCGTTTACGTAGCGTCGAAGCGCAGACGCCCATATGATGTGCGAAATCCGACCGCTGATTGGTGGTTTGCATGATGCTTGCAGTTCTTGTTAAACCGGCTGAATGCCATATCCACATAGGAAGGTATGTATGAAGAAAATGCGATTTGTCTTTCTGGCACTATTTGTCGCGCTGGCAGTCAGCCTTCAAGCTCAAGAGAAGGCACCTTTAAAGCTGATAGAGACGATCCCGTTGCCTGGGCTCAAAGACGGCGATTTTGACCATTTCGCGTCCGATGTCGATGGACACCGGCTCTTTCTCACGGCGGAAGAAAATGGAAAGGTTCAAGTTCTTGACACCAACACAAACAAGCTCATTCACACCATTGCGGATGTGAAGGCGCCCCACGCCATTCTTTACCTCCAGGATTTGAAAAAGCTTTTCATCGTGGAAGGCGACGCTTCGGCCGTTCGAGTGTATGACAGCGATAGCTATCAGGCAGTAGGCGAGATCAAAGTGTCCATCGACGCTGATTCCATCGCTTACGATCCGGCGACGAACTATCTTTATGTGGTCAACGGCGGCAGAGAGGCGCATGCGCCATATTCGCTGATCAGCGTCATCGATACCAATAACTCAAAGAGGTTACGCGACATCAAAATTAACTCGAATCACGTCGAGGCGATCGTTCTCGAAAAGTCTGGCCCACGGATGTTCTGTAACATTACAGGTCAAAACGCTGTTGGCGTTCTCGATCGGAACGAATCGGCACTGGCGGCTACTTGGCGGCTGCCTCCGGGCGACACGCAAAATGTAGCCATGGCCTTGGACGAAGCCAATCATCGCCTCTTCGTGGTCACGCGCAAGCCGGGAATGTTGATTGTGCTCAATTCGGAGAATGGCAAAGTCATCGCTGATTTGCCGGCCGTAGGTCTTGTTGACGATTTGAGCTACGACGCGAAGCAAAAGCGCCTGTACCTCGCAGGAGATCAATTCCTCGATGTCTTCGATCAGAAGGATCCCGACCATTATGCGTTGTTGGCGAGAATTCCCGGCAGCTTTCGCGCCAAGACGGGCATCCTGGTTCCAGAACTGAACCGCTACTATCTCGCAGTCCCCCATCACGAGAATAAAGGTGCCGAAGTGCGGGTGTATGAGATACAGCCATAAGCAACACTCGGGCGCCAAATGCGGGCTGGCGGCGCCTTTGACGCCCGCTAGCAGCTGTTGAACGGCGAAACAGAAGCGGGGAATTCTTTATCATGATGAAAACAGCGGAAGAACCTGATTCCCGGACGGAAATGGTTGCATCCCGGATTTCGCAGCGCTGGATTCGCATCATTCCCGTCGCTCTCATTATGTACACGATCTCCATTATCGATTGCGTAAACATATCCCTCGCCCTGCCGAAGATTAGCCGGGATCTGCATTTGGATCCTCAACAGGCTGGAACGCTCGCGGGTATTTTCTTCTGGGGTTACCTGGCGCTGCAAATTCCCGCCGGGCATCTGGCCAAACACTGGAGCCCGAAAAAATTTATCAGCGTTCCGGCAGGATTTACGTATCTGGGTTTGATCGCTTTAGTGGCGGCCGGGCTCGCCACGCTACTAAGGACGACTCCTGCTAATCCAGAAACAAAAACGCGGGAGGGGCAATGATTCCTCGAGCAAATGGGCTGCACGGCAGATCACTTCGTATCGGGGCGATGCTTTTTCTCGCTCTTTCTTTTTGTCCTTGTTTCTGGTCGGACGCAGCCGGCAGTAAGTGTGCAATCGTTTAAGGTGAAAAATGCGCAGGCGTGACTTTGGCAAAGCATCTCTCGGCGTGATTGCTTCGACCGTGTTCGTCAATTCCGCAAAAGGCGCGGAAATCGTGGCCAGGAGTGATTTTCCCAAGGCCCCTGGCATCACAGACTATATCGGCAGATTTGTCACGACCACAAGATACGAGGATATTCCAGGGGAAGTCATCGCATTGGGCAAGAAGTCTATCCTTGACGGATTGGGACTAGCATTAGCCGGATCGAAGGCGCAGACAGGAGCTTTATGTCGTCAGTACCTTGAGAATCTCGGCGTCTGCGATGGGAAATCCACGATCATCGGATCGGCGCGGAAAACTTCTCCGCGCTTCGCTGCCTTCGTGAACGCCGTCTCGATTCATGCGGATGATTTCGATGATACGCAGCTGGCCGTTGCCAAGGACCGCGTGTATGGCTTGCTAGTGCATCCTACCGTGCCCGTGCTTCCCGCTGCCCTGGCGCTTGCGGAACGCGGAGGGGTGTCTGGCAAAGAGCTGATGCTTGCCTACCATTTGGGCGTCGAAGTGGAATGCAAGATTGTGGAAGCGATTTCGCCGCGCCATTATCAAGATGGATTTCATTCCACGGGAACATGCGGACCGTTCGGCTCCGCGGCGGCCTCCGCAAAGCTGCTTCGCTTCGATCTTTCAAAAACGCTAAAGGCGTTCGGTCTCGCTGCCAGTCAGTCCGGGGGCCTGAGAGAAAACTTTGGCACCATGACCAAGCCTTTCCAGGCCGGGCGCGCAGCAGAAAGCGGGCTGGAATCGGCCGAACTTGTCGCACTCGGCTGGTCCGCAGCGGAGCAAATTCTGGAAGCAGATCGCGGATTCTTCCATGCATTCGGAGGATCGTATGATCCGGCGGCGATTATGGGCCGTCTGGGAAAACCTTGGACGTTCGTCTCTCCCGGGATCTCCTTAAAACCTTATCCATCCGGCTCCCTCACGCATCCCGCGATGACCGAGGTGGCGCGTCTGATCGAAACCAACAATATTCAAGCAACTCAAGTAGACAAGATCGACGTCGGTGCCAATCACAACATGACGACAACTCTTCTCCACCACCAGCCGAAGACAGGACTGGAAGCCAAATTCAGCATGGAATTCTGCATGGCGATTTTGCTCCTGGAAGGGAAGGCGGGGTTGGGCGAGTTCGCTGACAGAGTAGTTCAGCGCGCCGACGTTCAGGAAATGATCCGCAAGATAAACTTTTATGTGGACCCAGAGGCTGAGAGCGCCGGCTACGACAAAATGACCTCCTTGTTGAAAATTCATTTGAAGGACGGCCGAATCATCATAGGCCGGGCTGATTTTGGCAAGGGCAGCCCTGCGAACCCCATGACACTTGAAGAAGTCGCGGCAAAATTCAGAGGATGTGCCGAATTCGCAGATTGGCCTAAGCTGAAGACCGAGAAAATCATCGCTTTTGTCCGTGCCATAGATTCGGCCCCGGATGTGAGCGCGCTTTCACCGTTGCTGGCAGCCGAAAAAGGAAAAGGATAAAGTCCCGCACATATGAAAACATTCAAAATCGCAGTCATTGCCGGAGACGGTGTCGGGAAAGAGGTGGTGCCCGAAGGAATCCGTGTCCTGGAAGCGGCGGGGCAGCGCTTTGGTTTTCGATTGAACTGGAACTCTTTCGATTGGAGTTGTGAAACTTACGTTAAAACCGGAAAGATGATGCCCGCCGATGGCCTGCAGCAGTTGCGGCCTTTCGACGCTATCTTCCTCGGCGCCGTTGGGCATCCCAGCGTGCCGGATCACGTCTCGCTTTGGGGACTCTTGATCCCCATCCGCCGTACTTTCCGGCAATACGTAAATTTGCGGCCCGTGCGTCTTTTTGCTGGGGTTGAGACTCCGCTCAAGAAACCCGGTCAGATTGATTTCTGCATCGTCCGGGAGAACAACGAAGGCGAATATTCAAACATTGGCGGGCGTCTCTACGAGGGCACTGAAGAGGAGATGGCCATTCAACAGACAGTTTTCACGCGGCGTGGCGTAAATCGCGTACTGCGATTTGCTTTCGAATTGGCCCGCAAAAGAAAGAAGCATCTGACTTCCGCAACAAAATCAAATGGGATCATCCACACCATGCCGTTCTGGGATGAATGCTTTCATGGGATGGCGGCTGAATTTCCGGATATCCGCACTGACCAATATCATATCGACATCCTGACCGCTCATTTTGTGCGCCATCCGGATTGGTTTGATGTCGTTGTTGGCTCCAACCTTTTTGGTGACATTCTCTCCGACTTGGGACCTGCTGTGGTTGGATCGATTGGCATTGCTCCCTCCGCGAATCTCAATCCGGAAAAGGAATTTCCATCCATGTTCGAACCCGTCCACGGCTCGGCGCCCGACATCGCCGGAAAAGGAATAGCCAATCCCATAGGGCAAATTTGGTCAGGCGCGATGATGCTCAGGCAACTAGGCGTTCCGGACGCCGCGGATGCCGTCGAGAATGCGATCGCGGAGATTCTGGCGCAATCGAAAGTTCGTACTCCGGATATTGGGGGTGCCTCGACGACCAAGGATCTAGGGGCGGCTATCGCCCTGCAGGTGAGCAAGTAGAAGTCATCACTTTCTGCGTGTGGTCCTTTTCTCCCACGGATCACTGAGGTTTCAATCGGAACAAGATCAGCCGCGCCTCCTTTCCGGCGACAAAACGCCGAAGCCGTCGTAACTAAACGATCTAAGCCACGGCCGTTTCGGTTTCCGGTATCTCGCGGCACGGTTTGGAGAGAATCGCCGCTAGTAGCCCGCACATGGCCGCGAACGATAACCACAAACCCGGAATCGCGCGATTATTAGTTACGTGAATCAAATACGTGCTGATGGCCGGCGTAAAGCCGCCGAAAATCGCGGTCGCCAGGCTGTAAGCGAGCGAAAAGCCCGTGGTCCGTATGTTAGCTGGCATGATTTCGGTCAGGTAGGCGATCATCGCGCCATTATAACTGCCATACAGGAAGGAGAGCCAGAGTTCGAGAACAAGCAATCTCGAAAACGAAGCTGCGACGACCAGCCACAACATCGCCGGATAAGCCGTAATCAAAGCTAAGATTGTGCAGCCTACCAAAAGGGGCCGGCGCCCGACGCGATCTGACAGCGCCCCCATGACAGGGAGCCACAGCAAATTAGATGCGCCCACGCACAGCGTGACGATCAAACTGTCGGTGTTCTTCAGATGAAGCACCGCCGCGCCGAACGTGGGCGTATAAGCGGTAATGAAGTAGAACGTAACCGTCGTCATCGTAACCATCATGGTTCCGATGAACACGACACGCCAATGGATGGCCAGCGAGCGGAGGATTTCAGACGTCGAGGGGCGTCGCTTGCGGGCGAGGAACTCATCCGTTTCCTTGAGGGACCGCCGGAGCATTAGCAGACACGGAATGATGGAACAGCCGATGAGAAGAGGGACTCGCCATCCCCACAGCGCCATTTTTGCTGGCGTCAGGATGGAATTCAGTACGACCCCCAGCAGAGCTGCGAACATGACCGCCAATTGCTGGCTTCCCGACTGCCAACTCACATAGAACCCTTTGTGGCCGGGAGTCGCGATTTCGGATAAGTACACCGAGACGCCGCCTAATTCCATACCTGCCGAAAAGCCCTGAAGCAATCGGCCCACTACCACCAGCAGTGGCGCCAACAACCCGATGGTCTCGTGCCCCGGCATGCAAGCTATGGAAAGGATTCCCACGGACATCAGGCTCAACGTCAGCACGAGGCCGGCGCGGCGTCCATGACGATCGGTGTAGGCCCCGAGCACAATGGCCCCGAGCGGACGCATTAGAAAACCAACTCCGAAAGTCATTAGCGACAACATCAATGATGCAAATTCGCTGCTACTTGGAAAAAAAGCCTTGCCGATCGCAGAGGCGTAGTATCCGAACACCATGAAATCGTACATTTCCAGGAAATTTCCGCTGGAAACGCGAATCACAGACCAGATCTTCGCTTTCCGATCGGAGGACGTGAGCATCGGGCCTCTTTCCGCAAACGCGCTACTACACCGCCTAACGCGCTGAGGCTATCACTTACCGCCGGTGACGGCATAGGATGCAGCCAGTCGAGAGAAGAATGGCCTCTTCATCTCCTATGCTGCACTTGATAGGGCCATTAGAATTTTGGTCCCATTGACGGCGAACCAGAAGGTCAGCAGTTCGAGTCCTCCCGGGCCCGCGAAAGGGTGTGCGCTCGAAGATTTTGCAAGCTGTGGAAACGCAAGTGTTCAGCCACTTTCGTTTTCGAAATTTAGTTACCATGTAGTTAGTCCTTGACATCCTGTCGATGTCTTGCTATACGTTTCTGTGTCTAAAGCGCCGTCACATTTCCGCTCGGCCCTTCTCGGAGCGCGTAACTTGCCTGCTGCCAAACGTTTAGCCGCCCCCCCACCACCCTAACCCCCGCGGAATTAGACTTTTACAAAAATCATGGGGGAGACGGGGGCATCCCAGTTTCTCGCCGTTCCTCTAGTTCAACCTCCAGCAAATTCACTAACGCCTTTAGAATCCACCCTCTCGAGAAACACGCCTGCACGCCCTTTAGAATCCCCACTTACAAGAACCATAGCGGGGCTGGGGCTACTCTAACCACCCCCTGTCTAGTCCTCTTTTTCTCATTTCCCTAATGTTCTGCCCCGTACTGCCTGCACAGACCCCCATCGAATCTTTGAAGGCTACCCCGCAGCCAACCTCTCAGTCCCCAGATTCGGCAGAAATCTTGAAGGAGCAGGACCAGCAACTTGCCGAGGCCAAATTATTGGCGGAAAAGGGAATGGTGAGTAAGGCAGAACGCGCCGTTCGCCAGTACCTAGACAAGAATAAGGATTCTGCTTTCGGTCATTTCTTGTTCGGGTACATCTTATTCCGGGAAATCCAGGAGAGCGCCGGCGTCAAATCAGGAACGCCAGCTGCAGCTTACTCGGAGAAGGTTGCGGATGGTTCCGACACAGGCACGAGGGAAGCAAAGGCCAAGGCGTCCTTGGCGGAATACACCGAAGGCGCGAAATACCATGATCCCAGCGCCCTCGATTTGAAAATCGTCGCACTCGATTATGTTTTGCTAGGCGACTCTTGCTTATCCGGTTGTTTCAGGTCGCCACCAGCCCTGGCTGTGCATGCCCCGGCGAAGCCCAAGATGTCGTGGTTTGCTGAAGCAACCAGATAAGGAGAAGGCGACTATCCGCATGCCGACAAATGGTTGACTCGTTCGCTGGCATGGAATCCGAAAGACTCGGAAAGCTGGTATTACTTGGGCAGCACCAATTACAACGAGAACCGATTCGCCGAGGCCGTCAGCGCGTTTGAACAATGCTTGAAACTCGATCCGAAGAACGTCAAAGCGGAAGACAATTTAGGACTGTCGTTCGCGGGACTTGGTCTCAACGAGGAAGCCGCCACCGCCTACCAAACCGCGATTGCCTGGCAATCACAGTTGCTGATCAAGAATCCCGGACCGTGCATCGATTTGGGAAGCCTGCTTCTCGATGAGAACAAAACGGATGTGGCCATCTCGAATCTTTTCCAGGCTGTAGAGATTTCCCCTCGAGATTCCAAGGCCCATGAACTCTTGGGCAAGGCCTACGCCCGGCTGGATCAGTTGCGGAAGGCGCAAACCGAACTGGAAAAAGCCCTCGACCTATCTCCCCAAAGTACGAATCCCCACTGTATGTTGGCCCCCGTCTATCGAAAGCAGGGACTTACCGAAAAGGCCAAACTCGAATTTGACCGCTGCGCTGCCATGCACGTAACACATTCTTCGCCGGAGCCTCCTCGTCGGTGAAAAAATTTAAGCGGCCGAGGTGGAAAAGGCTTTGGCGTGGTGGCAAGGAAAGCCAGAGCAGTTCTCCGCAGCGGAAGTGAAAATCTATTGGTAACTAATTGACGCTACGCGGCACGGAAAACTCCTGCCTTGCCCGAAGAGTTGACAATCAGGATTCCCATTCGAACACCCGGAAACGGCGCTCGAGCTCCCATTGTTGCTGGGCTCTCTCACTGGACTTGAGAAAGGCCGCGCAACCGGAGGAAGGTTTTTCTGCGCCGAGAGAATCATGTGAGCAAGCAGAAACAGTGCGGGTGAAGACATCCGGCGCGCTCCACAAGCTGCCTCCGGGCAAGAAGCTGTGTTCCAGGCTGGTGCGGACCATCCGCTTGAGGTCAGCGTAGTGAAGATCGTAAGTCTGGACGGCGCGGACGAATTCGTGCGTCAGGTCGATGCGCGATACGCCCTCATCGTCGGATGACAGGGCCACGGGGACGCCGAACATCCGGTAAAGCAAAAAAGGATGATCTTTGCCGCTCACCCCGAGAATCACGTCATTGCTTGTCAGGCTGATTTCCACCATCACGTGATTCGCGGCCATCTTTTTTAAGAGCGCGTGAGGATGATTCTCGTACATGATGTCGACACCGTGACCGATGCGCTCCGCCTGCGCCTGCTCGACGGCCAGGCGAATGTGGCAGCAGAGACCTTCATACGGAACAAAGCCCGGCGCAATCTCGCCCGCATGCAAGCTCAGGTGAATCTTCGGATAAAACGTGTGAAGGAAACCGACGATGCGCATGTGCAGCGCGTAGTCGGCCATCGCCGTGTAACCGTCCTCCGGCATGACTAGATTGATGCCCACGAATCGCGGATCAGCTGAAGCCGTCTCAAAGCAGAGCAGTGTTTGCGCGAAGACCTGCTCCTTGGGGAAGCCGCGCAGAACCTGGCAGAGATACCGGACCTGGACATGGCAGGCGGAAACCGCATCCGACTGCTCACAGCGTTCGCGCTTCAGTCGGAGAGCTTCGGCCTGGTCGAGGCCCGTCTTGGCAAGGGCCACGTCGTCACGCAATCCGTGGGCCAGCAATTCGTCGCGCAATTGCTTGAAATCGTCATGCCAGCCGATTTCTCTCGCGATTGCAGCGGTGTGACCGAAGTCCGGCGTGTGCATCAGCTCGAGATACTGTTCGTTCTGTGCAGCAGCCCGAGTGGCGACCTCATCGATCCATTCGCCGAGATGGCGATGATCGGTGCCGCCAAATTTTGAAAACGCGTCGAAAAAATGATCGTGCGCCGTCACTCCTGGCGAAGGCACGAAGCCGCGCATGGAGAATGCATCCACGAGCGCGTCAAAGAGATGCTGGTCTTTGTAAGCGTCTGCCGCCGGGACTTTCCCGTCTCCGCAGGGTTGCTCCGTTCCGCTGCTCGACGAGCCCTGCGGCTTCGCGAAAGCGAGCTTGGCAATATCGACGCACAAATGATCTTCGGTTGCGGCGCGAATCCAGGATTCAGCGTAAACAGCGCCGCTCAGATGATTGTGCAGATCGGCGCCCTTCGGCATGCCGAGCAGAAAGTGACGGAGCTGAAGCGGATTCTGCCGCGCGGCCTGGAGTCCGAGCTCGGTGCGTTGTTCGGAACTTGCCAGCGCGGCCGAAGAATGCGGGGTCTTGGTCTGGGCCAAAGAAGGCGAGGCCAAGAGTAACAAAAGAACTAGAACCCGGGACGGCCTGGAGAAAGGGAGGCTTCGCGAAAGATTTATTTTCAAGTTTTTCATGCAGGTCTTCTCCAGAAAATCGCCGCACGGTCGGATTGGCCACGGAACAATCGGATTCGTGCAGCTGCAAGCTGTGATATAGAGTCTCATTCGCGCGCTGCACAGCATATCAGCCAGATCAAGCAGATCAAGAGGCCGGGAAATTTTATGAGCGTGCTTCATAAGCGGTTCGTGCTGGTGTTGATCGTGCTCGGAATTTTCCCCGTTCTGCTTCGTGCCCAAGCAACAACTTCCGGCACGCCGATCCGCATCAAGGTTGTGATGGTCGCCATGTTCGAACGCGGCGAGGACACCGGGGACGCACCCGGGGAATACCAACTCTGGGTCGAGCGCGAGCACCTGGATCAAATCATTCCTCTCCCGGCCGCGTATCACCATGTGCGTCTGAACAAGGACGGAGTGCTGGGCATCTTGACTGGCGTGGGAACAGCCAAAGCAGCCGCCTCCGTGATGGCCGTCGGTTTGGACCCGCGATTCGATCTCAGGAAAGCGTACTGGATTGTCGCCGGAATTGGAGGAGGAGATCCCGCGGACGTGTCGCTGGGCTCGGCGGTTTGGGCGGATCACCTTCTTGACGGCGACCTGGCGTACGAGATCGACGCCCGCCAAATTCCGGAAAATTGGCCGACGGGCTACGTGCCGTTGCGCAAAGCGACCCCCTATGAAGAACCGGTACGCAAAGAGCTTGAGGGCGAGGTCTACACCCTCAATCCGGAACTTGTCAGCTGGGCATTTCGCCTGACGAAAGATGTGCCGCTTCCCGATTCCGATTCTCTGCGCGGTTCGCGAGCGCGCTTCGCCGGATTTCCGAATGCGTTGAAGCCGCCGTTCGTCACGCGCGGCGACACGCTCTCTTCGAGCACCTTCTGGCACGGTTCAAGAATGAATGAATGGGCCAACGCCTGGACGCGCTACTACACCGTCGGCAAAGGGAATTACATGATTTCGGCCATGGAAGACACCGGCACGATGCAGGCGCTCACGTTCTTGAGTCAAGCCGGCCGTGTCGACCTCCAGCGCGTGCTTGTCCTTCGCACGGTTAGCAATTACGATCGCGAGCCACCGGGCACGAACGTTGCCGACAGCCTGAAGACCATGGTATCCGGCAATTACTCTGCTTACTTTCCTGCTTTGGAAGCAGCCCAGGCCGTCGGCGATAAAGTGGTGCGGGATATTGTCGAACATTGGGCCGATCGAGAATCCACGCTTCCGCATTAGCTGGAGCCCGGGGCATCTGTTTTTTCTGCGACCCGTGAACGCGAACAATACCTCCGCGTTTCTGCCGTTGACGTCGCGACGCTCCCGGCCTATAGTGGCGCACCTTTTTATTTGAGGGGAATGCGCTTGCTCGAGCGCGTATTTCATCTTCAAGAAAATCAGACCACCATACGGCGCGAATTGCTCGCGGGCCTCACCACCTTCATGACCATGGCCTACATCGTGGTGGTGAATCCGCGCATCCTCGCCGAGGGCGGCATGCCCGTCGACGGTGTTCTGTTTGCCACTTGCATTTCCGCCGCGATCGCCACCCTCATCATGGGACTGTGGGCCAACTATCCCATCGCCCTCGCGCCGGGCATGTCCCTCAACGCCTACTTCACCTACTCCATCGTCCTCGGCCGCAGCGTTCCCTGGCAGACCGCGCTCGGTGTCGTATTTCTTTCCGGCTTGCTGTTTCTGATTCTCACGCTCACCAACATCCGCGAACAGATCGTCAACGGCATTCCCAATTGCCTCAAATACGGCACCGCCGCCGGTATCGGCTTATTCATCGCGTTCATTGGGCTGCGCAACGCGAAGATCATTGTGGCCAATCCCGCTACCTTCGTCGGACTGGGCAAAACTTCGGATCCGCAAGTTTTTCTCGCAGCCGCGGGACTCATTCTCATCGCCATCTTGATGGCCCGGCACGTTGGCAGCGCCATTCTCTTGGGGATCGTCGTCATCACCCTCGCCGGCATTCCTTTCGGACTCAGTCACTGGCCCGCGCATTTTTTCTCGCTGCCGCATCCGTCCGGCACGTTTCTCAAGCTGGACCTGCGCTCGGCCGCAAAACTTGGCTTTGGCGAACTCATCTTTGTGTTCTTCTTCGTCGATCTTTTCGATAATGTGGGCACGCTCGTTGGCGTCTGCGAAGAAGGCGGTTTTCTGCGGGACGGGAAACTTCCGCGCGCCAGCCGCGCGTTGCTCGCCGACGCTTTCGGCAGCATGTTCGGCGCGCTCACCGGCACCTCCACCGTCACCAGCTACATCGAAAGCGCCGCCGGAGTCGCCGCCGGCGCCCGCACCGGCCTCGGCAACATCGTCATCGCGGCCCTGTTTCTCGTTGCGATGTTTTGCGCGCCGCTCGTCGCTGCCATTCCCGACTACGCCACCGCCCCGGCCCTCATCCTTGTTGGCGCGCTCATGTGCGGCGCTGTTGCCCGCGTGCGCTGGGACGATTTCAGCGAAGCCTTCCCCGCCTTCCTCACCCTGGTCGCCACGCCCCTCACTTTCAGCATCGCCACCGGCCTCAGCCTTGGCCTGCTCTCCTTCACCTTCATCAAACTCGGCACCGGCCGCCACCGCGAAATCAGCCCTCTCATCTGGGTCCTCAGCGCCCTCTTCCTCCTTCGCTACGCCTTCCTTGGCTCCGAATAAGTCTCAATCCGCCCCCCCCGATCGACGCATTGTCCCGCCCCTTGGTAGTGGCCTGGTTCTGGTCTATGACAGAACCCCCGGTGAATATCTATCCGGCGGATCCTCTGCCGCTGGACGTTTCGGTCTTGAAAGGGCTGCTACGCGCGGGGCTTATGACCAAAGGTATGTGCGATTCGATCCCTTGGAAAGGTCCTACCTGTTCTGGTATGAGGGAGAGAAGCGCAGGTCGGGTGGTATTTCTTCCCGTTTTGCCCCTCCCTCTGGGATTTAATTCAGTGGGATTTTACGACGCTCTCCCGGGTCTTGACCTCAGCGACTAGTGCGGCAAAGCGTGGATCTCCACGAAGGGATTTCAGATCGTCGTCCTGTCTCATGCCGGCAGCAGTGTCGGGGGGCAGACCGTGCTCAACGGCGTCGCGCAGGACCAACAGGGCCTCGTCGCGACGACCGCTCAAGGCTGCGTTGCAGGCGAGGTTGTACTTAGTGCTGGCGGTGATGGGATGATTGGCGCCGAGAATTCGGCCCTGCGCATCGATTGTTTTTCGATAGAGATCGGCGGCTTCGGGGTAGCGATGAAGTTCGTCCAGCGTGACGGCCAACTCCTCCATCGAGCCCAGAGTGTCGGGATGATCGGGCCCCAGCGTTCTCTGGCGGACTGCCATTGTTTGGCGGAATAGTTTTTCGGCTTCGTCGCGATGGCCGGTTGCGCGCAGGATTACGGAAAGATTGTGAATGGTCCATTGGGTGTCTTGGTGCTCGGGGCCAAGGACGTGGCGCTGGAGGTCGAGCGTCTGACGGGCGAGGGTTTCAGCTTCGGCGAACTTGGCCGCGCTGATGAGGGCGCGCACCATGTTCGACATGGACTGCAGTGTGACGGGGTTGTCGGCTCCGAACGCGCGACGCTCGAGTTCCACGGTCTCGGCGAAAAGCTGCTCAGAGTCGACGAAGCGGTTCTGGGCATTGAGGTTGGTGGCCAGGTTGTTCATTGTCATGGCCTCGCGCTGTTGGTCGCGGACGGGCAGGTGGCGTTGCAGGTCGAGGAGATCGCGCTGCATTTTTTCGGCTTCCTGGTAGCGGCCTTGCCCGTAGATGACGCCAGCGATGGCGATCATGGACTTCACCGTATCGGGATGCTTGGGACCAAGCACGCGACGTTGCGTGTCGAGCATTGTGTGCAAACGCTTCTCTGCTTCGGCGTACTGGCCCTCGTCGTTGAGATTCTTGGCGGTCATGTAGAGGGAGGCGAATGTGTCGGGATGATCGGATCCTAGCAGCCTGGTGCGAGTGGCGACGGCTTTATCGAGGAGCGGCGCGGCTTCTCGGTAGAGGCCAAGGGACCAATAGACTTCACCCATGGTTTCCATAAGGCGTGCCTGGACTTCGGGCTGCGTGGCGAGGCCGGAGTCAATTTGCTGGACGCCTTGGTCGAGAATCTGGCGGGCGGTGACGGTGTTGCCGCGGGCTTCGCTGGGATCGGAGACTTTGAAGAGTCCAGTGAGAAAGTCGGAGACGGACTTTGCGGCAGCCGCCTCGCGATTGGCGCGGTCGCGTTCTTTGGCGATGCGGATGGCCTGGACCGTCATTGTGATCGCGAGCGCAAACAGCATCAGCACGACGGAGCTGGCCGCGAGAACCGCGGTGCGGTTGCGGCGAACGAATTTTCCGGCGCGGTAGGTGAACGACGGGGGCGTAGCGAGAACGGGGCGATTCTCGAGGTAACGGCGAATATCGGCGGCCAGGGCTGAGCAGGAATCGTAACGGCGGGCGCGATCCTTCTCGAGCGCCGTCATCGTGATCCAGTCGAGATCGCCGCGGAGCTGGCTCACCAGTTGATGGGGCCCGGTACTTCGATTCGCTGCTGTGGAGGTCTGCTGGTCATCGCTGACTTTGGTGCTGGGGAGCGGTGGGTCTTCTTCGCGCAGGCGACGGAGGACTTCGTGAAAGGGCTGGGTGTGCCACTGGTTGGCGTCCAAGGGAAGGGCAGAGGTTAGCAGCTCGTAGAGGATCACTCCGAGGGAGTAGACGTCGGTGCGGGTGTCGACATCGAGGATCGCGGGGTCAGCCTGCTCGGGGCTGATGTAGCCGGGAGTGCCGAGCATGCCGCCGAGCTGAGTGAATACGGTCTGATCAGGAGACTGCGGGGTGGTGGCTTTCGCGATGCCGAAGTCGATGATACGGGGGAGGGGATGGCCGTCCACGTCGGCGACGAGGATGTTCGACGGCTTGAGGTCGCGATGCATGATCGCTTTCTGGTGGGCGTGCTGAACGCCTTCGCAGACGCGGATGAAGAGTTCGAGGCGCGCACGGGTGGTGAGTCGTTTCTGATCGCAATAGGTGGTGATGGGCAGGCCGGGCACGTACTCCATGACGAAGTAGGGCTGGCCTTCGGAAGTGGAACCGGCGTCGAAAACCTTGGCAATGGCGGGATGATTCATGATGGCCAAGGACTGGCGTTCGAGTTCGAAGCGCTCGAGAGCGGAAGCGTCGTAGCGTCCGGCCTTGATGATTTTCACGGCGACCTGGCGGGTGACGGGAGCGGTTTGTTCCGCGAGCCAGACGTATCCCATACCGCCTTCACCGAGTTTGCGGAGGAGACGGTAGGCGCCAATGGCGCCCAATTCGGGGGCAGGCAGAGAAGTGATGGCGGCCGCGTCAATGGTGGGCAGAAGATCAGAGCCGGGTTCCGAGGGACAGGGATCCGAATCGGGGCGGATGTTTCGCGTGTCGGTCATTCGGCCTCCCGCAACGTCGAGTTGGACGATAGCTTAACACCCGGGGACGGGTGCTGCTCAAATAGTGGAAGGGTGGCGGGAGGGCGTTACGCGCACGTAGGATGCCGGATCCAATGATGCCACCGATGGTGATCGCAATTCAGAGCCGACCCGGAGAATGTGCAGCAGGTGTCCTTTTTGGTTGTGCCGGAGGGGGTGTGGCTATAAGGGCCATTCGTGCGGGCAATTATAGTCCCAGCGTAGGGCCTTGAAGGCCACCCAGCGACTCGGGATGGTTAGCTTTAGTGGCCAATCGTGATGCCCGCGCTGGCTTAACTCATTCTTAGCTTGCAGGTTACGAGCGCGTGCACAGATTGGACCACTAAAGCCGAAAATTAGCGGCCAAACTGTTTGATTCTTAAAGCACTTACGCTAAAACATGAGGCTCAAACAGATTTGGCCGCTAATTTTTAGCAACTCGGAAACTGGCCCACCAGGCACAAGAACCTCTTGACCGCCCATAGTTTGTTTGCGATACGCACTAGGTAAGAATTCGAAGTATCTTGGATGCGGCAGCTTGTCTGCCGCTTTTTTTATTTCCACTGCCCCAGCAATGCTGTCCGGGAACGCCATGTTTGCGTCATCCCACGGGTTCAGCGGGATGAATCACCTGATTGGCGGGCAGGTTCATTGTCATGCACGACGTGAGGCCTGCATGACAGAGCAGACTCATCTCGGCCCGGGAGCAGAGGCCTCCACTGTACCGCTCGCCTCTGCGCGGCGAACTCTCACTCCAACTCGGATTTGCACTAAGCTATTTAGAATCAACACTTACAAAAATGCTTCAAAACACGCCTCTAACTACCTTTAGAATCAACACTTATAGATAGAAATGCCCGCAAGTGTTGATTCTAAATCACCCACAGAAACACTAAGTCCTTTAGATGCAATACTTATGAAAAACATGGGGGGGCATAGTTATGGTTAACCAGAAAGGGGTTTCTATCCAACTGTGTCTCACCCCTTCAGTGGTGAGGCCTTTCTCTGCCCTTCAGCGAAAAGCAAACGATCTCGGATTCCGTCCCGTCGAAGCGGCGGCATTCCCCAAAGGTACAGGCTTCTACTCATTTAGACAGCTTCGCCAGCGACTCCGCCAGCACCAGCGCCCCCCGCGCGATATCTTCCGGCGCAGCGTACTCATCAGGTCGATGACTGTAACCATTGCGACAGGGAATGAACAGCATGCCGGTCGGAGCGATCCGCGAAAGGAAAAGCGAATCGTGATACGCCCGGCTCACGATTTCGAGAAACGGGAATCCATGCTCGCGGCAGGATTCGGCAAGCGCCGCGCGCACCTCGGGAGCGCAATCCTCCGGCGCATCCGCATTCAGCAGTTCCGATTGAATCGAAACCTGGCGCTTCGCGGCAATGTCTCGAGATGCGCGCTCAATCGTTTGCATCCCGCCATCACGCCGCGCTAGATCTGTATCGCGGATATCGAGCGTAATGCGGACGCGGCTGGGGATGCTGTTCACGGCGCCTGGAAAAACATCGCAAACGCCCACGGTGGCAACCGTGTCCGTAGCTCCCGTCGAGAGTGCCGCATGCTCTACCGCCAAAATGAGTTCAGCCGCTGCGCAAAGCGCATCTTTGCGATCGGGCATGAGCACTCCGCCGGCATGCCCGCCCGTCCCCTCGATCGAGATCCGCAGGCTTGCAGGCGCCGCTATGCTTCTGACAATTCCAAGCGCAATCTGCGCGTTTTCGAGGAGCGGCCCCTGCTCAATGTGCAGTTCGACGAATCCTTTGTAATAACCTTTGGGGAGTTTCACATCCTGAAGATTTGCATTGAATCCGGCTTTTCTGCGGACTTCATCCACAGTTTCGCCGGCGCAATCTTTCAATTTTGAAGCGGCATCAGCGGAGAGCGTTCCAGAAAGCAATCGGCTTCCCAGGCAGCCGATGCCGAAGCGTGTGGGTTCCTCGGTCGCGAACACGAGAAGCTCAATCGAGCTCTTGGGACGGAATCCGCTCCGCTGCAGCGCGCGAATCGCTTCGAGACCGCCAAGGACTCCGACGACGCCGTCGTATTTCCCGGCATTGGGAATGGCATCAATGTGCGAACCTGTGCCGACGGCGGGCGCCGCGGGATCAGCGCCGCTCCATCGCGCGAAAATGTTTCCAATGGCATCCTGCCGCACGGCGAGCCGGGCTTCTTGGCAGCGCGAGATCACCCATGCGCGGGCTTTCAAATCCGCCGGCGTAAAAACAATTCTCGTGACCGCAGGCGGCTCCGCGTCCGAAATCGCCGCCAGCGTTTGTATTTCTGAATTCAGCCGCTGTTGATCAATTTCCAATTTCATTTTTTCGGTTCGCCGAGAGCGTGCCGGTTCCAGTCCTTGTAGATCAAATACTTGGCGGGCACTTTGCCGATGGCTCCAAACCATTGCGGGCACCACGGTCCCATCCAGATAAAATCGCCGGCCGCCACGGGATACCACGATTCGCCGAGCCGGTAAATGCCGCCCCCTTCGAGCATGATAAGTCCGTGCTCCATCACGTGCATCTCCACCATCCTGAGCGAGGCGCCGGGCTGGTACACCATGATGTTCATCGCGAAATCAAATTGCGGCTCGTCGGGCAGCAAGCACTTGACCTGCAAATCGGAATCGCCATCGAGCGCGTGCGGCGAAACGGCATCTTCACTCGAAACCAGCGGCCGAGGGGGCATAATTTTCTCGAAAACTTGGTAACGCTTTTCAACAACGGCAACCCGGCTCTTTTTCTTGGCGACGACTCGGTGGGAAAAACCTTCCGGCAAATAAGAATAGCCGCGCGCGCCCAGTTCATGCCGCTTTCCTTCGGTCTCCACCGTCACCGCGCCTTCCATCACGTACAGAAAACGCTGCGCGGAAGTATTTCCCAATTCGCCCTTCGGCTCAAACTCCGCGGCGTATTCCGTGAACCCTGCGCCGAGCGCGGGGCCGACGTGAACGATCGCGCAAGCATTCTTCATGCCGGGCAGAGCAGTGCGCACAAAGGTGTCGGGTGTGAGAAGCAAGTGATTGCGTTGATGAGAGCTGCGCGTTTGACCGAGGTTATGCACGGCACGTCCTTCCCAGGAATTCCTGCGAAGCCGCAAGCTGCGTCAGCAAATGCTGTCCGCACTCGAGCGCTCTCGCGACGTCGTCGAGATGCACCGATTCCGCCGGATCGTGGCTGATGCCCCCGGGCGTGCGTAAAAAAATCATTGCCGCGGGGATTTTTTCCGCGAGGATCATGGCGTCATGCCCCGCGCCGCTCGTCATGCGATGTGGCTCGCAACCGGCTTTCTGAATGGCCTGCGCGATCTGCTCTGTGAGAAACGGATCCATCGCCACCGCGTGTTGCGCCAGGAGAGTCCGCCACTTCACGGTCACGCCGCGCCTCGCGCCGCTCGACTCCGCTTGCCGGATCAACTCATCCAGCGCTTCGGTTCGCGCACGATCCGAAGCGTGACGAATATCCAGCGTGGCGCGCGCTTCTCCAGCAATCACGTTCATCGCGCCGGGCCTTGCTTCAACGAGTCCCACTGTCGCCACGATCCCGGGAAGGCGCTGTGCCAGGTTCTCCACGGCAAGAATCCACTCCGCAGCCGCGGCAAGCGCGTCGTGCCTCAGATTCATCGGTGTCGTGCCCGCGTGGTTCGCTTGCCCTGAAAATGTGAACTCCAAACGGTTTTGTCCAACGATGGCTTCCACGACTCCGAGCGGCCGCCCCAAATTTTCCAGCACCGGCCCTTGCTCGATGTGAAATTCGATATATCCCAAAACATCATCACTCAGCGCGGCTCTAGAAATCTCATCCGGGTGCAACCCAAAATCCAGAATCGCTTTCCGAACGGAAATTCCGCGCTCATCCTTGCGGCCGAGAAGTTCCTCATCCACTCGGCCGATCAGCGCGCGGCTTCCGATAAACGGAACTCCAAACCGCACTCCCTCTTCTTCCGAAAAGCCAACGACCTCGATCCCAAACGGCAGCTTCAACCTATCGAGCGATTCCACGAGCCCGGCCGCCAGCACCACTCCCAATATGCCGTCGAACGCGCCGGCATTCGGCACCGTGTCTAGATGCGATCCCATCAGGATCCTCGGCGCTCCCGGCGACGCTCCCGAATAAAATCCCCACAAGTTCCCAACCGCGTCCACGTGAACCTGCACTCCAAGTGGTTCCAGCCAACCGGCGATTTCCCGATGGCAATCCCGCACGGGCGCCGATAAAAAAGTTCGCCGCGTGCCTCCTGGGTCCTCCGAAAACGTCGCCAGCTTCCGGCAGCGGGCGATCACCTTTTCCGCGAGACTTGTAAAATCACTGGTCGTCTGCACTGGATTCTACCTTTGCTCGCGGCCCACGCGTGGTGGGACTCATAACTCCCGAATAAGCTTCGCCGCTCCCCAGCCCGCCACAACGAGCGCCAACAGAATCTGCCAGCCGTACCGGTTTCCGTAGGTCGCGACCGGAAAATGATTGCTCAACATCAGAAAGACGACCGGCACGGCCATGAACGTATTGTGCTTGGACCTCAACTTGGCCTGCGCGCCCAGCGACGCATCGAACTTCTCGCCCGCTGCTGCCGCCGCGATCATCCCGCGCTGCGCGGGAAGAATGCGCATCCACACATTCAGAGTCATGATGGTGCCGAAGATCGCTCCCACGTGGATGTACGCAGCGCGCCCGCTGAACACGTGCATCAATCCCCAGGCCACTGCCGCCGTCATCAGCAGACCAAATCCCGCGAACGCGGCCTGCGACTTTCCGAGCGGTGACCGCACCGCCAGATCGTAAATGAACCACCCCGCCATCATGGCACCCAATCCGATCGCAACGCCCGCTTGCTTGGGAATGTCCGCAACATCCGTATCGATGAGCCCATCCCCCAGGTAATACACAAGGACGAGGAGAACCACCCCGCCCAGCCACGTCATCAACGCTTCCCAGCGAAACCAGTGGACCTGCTCCGGCTTCACGCCCAGCGACTTTTGCTTCTCGACGGTGTAAAAGCCTCCGCTGTGCACCATCCACACTGCCGTAGCCGTCCCGTTCGCGGCCGCTTTCTTCTCGAGCTTTCCGAACTGGCCGTCGAGCCACGTGAAGTAGTACGTCTGCCCGACCCACATGACACCAGCGAAAACGTGAAACCACCGCACGCTGAGGTTCAACCATTCTCGGATCGAAGAGCTCATCTCAGCTTCCTCGGTACGTCGTGTAGCAGTTAGGACTCAGGAGCAGGGGAATGTGCAAGTGCGATTCACCGCTCCGAACTTGAAACGTAATCTCCACAACCGTATACAATCCTTCCACGCCGCAAGTGGCGAAGTAGCTCGCGACGTCAAACGTCAGGCGATGCGCTTCTTCCTTGAGTGTTGCACCTTCCGGCAACAATTGGCTGCATCTTCCGTCCTGATCGGTTTGCGCGGAACCCACCTGCACCCATTTGCCGGAAAAATCCTGACGCTCCAGCCGCACCGGCACACCAGAAGCAGGTTTGCCCTTTGCCGTATCCAGAACGTGCGTAGAAATTCGGCTCATCCCATGCTCCATTGTTTCAGACGGATGTGCATGATTTGCCGCTGCTCCTCGGCCGCCAGTTGCAGTTCAGTTGCCTCATCATTGTGCAACCGCCGCCGTAGAATCTCCAGGATTTCGCTGACTGATTTTCCCGTCGCGCAAACAATAAAAATCCGCCCGAACTTTTGCTCGTACTCGCGATTGCCCCACTTCAGCGCCATCTTTACGGCCTCATCGGCCGTTGCAGCCTTCTCTTGTTCTTGTTCGGACCAGGTTGAAGATTGCGCTGGTGCAACTTTTTCCGTGCGCGTCTCGCCAATACGCGGATGACTACGAAAAGATTCAAGCCAATCCGATTCTCCAACACTTTGCCAGATCGTGTCCGACGTTGCGAGCAGCGAGGCTTCATCTTGGATCGGTCTTTGCGAGGCCATGCTCGCGGCCCAAGTTCGCGAACCGCAACAAGCAAGAATCTCGCGAGCAGCTTCCTCCTGCGGCAAGCCGTTCCAGCGAGCGAGCACCTCGCTCACGCGTTCGCCCCCGCAGCGGCAAGCTTCTCGAGAAACTCGGAGACAAGATTGCCAGCCACCGCTGCCCGATATCGAGCGGTAGAGCGAATATCGTCGATGGGGCGAATCTCCTTCACCAAGCTCTTTCTTGCCGTATCGATCAGCGATGGCTCGATCTTTTTTCCGGTGAGCGCGCGCTCCGTTTCATTCAAGCGAAGCGGAATGGGCGCAACGCTTCCCAGCGCGAGATGCACATCCCGAATCGTGCCGTTCGCGATTTGGCCCAAAGCGGCGAGGCAAACCTTGGAAATCGCTTGTGCGTTGCGGGCCCCCACCTTCCGCGCATGCGAAACATATTCGGAGAATCGGCGCGGCAGTGAAATATCTCGAATCAATTCGTCAGCAGCCAGTGCTGTCTGCTTGTAGCCGGAGTGAAAGTCTCGATAAGCCACTCGCCGCTCGCCGCGCGCCGATATCAGAGTCACTTCGGCGTCGTACACAAGCAACGCGGGCAGGGAATCGGCTGCAGGAGACGCGTTCGCGATGTTGCCTCCCAGTGTTCCGCGATTCTGATTTGCAATTCCGCCGGTCCAGGAAGCAGCCGTTGCCAGCAACGGAAATTCCCGCGAAACGATGTCATGCTTGCGCAGCGCGGTATAGGTGCACGCAGCGCCAATGCGGACACCATCCGGAAAAACTTCGATTTGCCGAAGCTCGGGAATATTCCAGATGTTGATCAATTTTCGGTTGGGCAGCTTTCCAGCCGAGTACAAGACCATCACGTCAGTCCCGCCGGCAATGGGCAGCCATTGAGCCGGCTCGCTGGCCAGCAGGGAAAGAACAGCCTGCAGATTTCCAGGCGACACGAATTTGTATTCGGCTGGATCGGCTCTCATTTTGCAACTCTCCGCGCTGCCCCGGCCACCGCTTCGAAAATCTGCATGTAACCCGTGCAGCGGCAAAGATTGCCCGCAAGCCCCTCTCGTATCTCTGCCAGCGCGGGCTCCGGTTTTTTCTCCAGCAGATGCACCGCAGCAAGAATCATCCCTGGCGTGCAGATGCCGCACTGCGCGCCACCGCATTCCAGGAACGCCTCTTGCAGAGGATGCATCAAAACATGCGCCGAGATTCCCTCGATGGTATCGATGCTCGCGCCGCTCGCTTGCGCAACGGGAACGAGACAACTATTCACCAGCATCCCGTCCAACAGAACGGAGCACGAACCGCATTCTCCTTCGCCGCATCCTTCTTTCGCGCCAGTCAATTTCAAGTCGTTCCGCAGCACGTCCAGCAATCTTTCCATGGGATGGGCGAGAAGTTTCTTCGCCTCGCCGTTGACGGTAAACGAAACCTCGCACTTCGCGTTCGTCCCCGGTGAGGGAGTCATGCTGTCCCTCGCGTCAAAAAAGGAGCATCTTGCTCAAGAGGCTCGGGCCGCAGAGCCTCAAAAAGATCTTCCGGCAGCAACGGAATCGAATGGAAGCGAACACCGATCGCATCTTCCACGGCGTTTACGATCGCCGGCGCAGGACCATCCATGGGCAGTTCTCCGATGCCCTTAGCGCCGTGCGCGCCGTGGACGTTGCCAAGCTCCTCAAAAAATACCCGGATCGGCGGGACGTCCACCGAAGTCGGCATGATGTAATTCGCCATCTGATTGTTGATCATGTGGCCGTCCTGCCAGACGACCTTCTCGTAGAGCGCGAAGCCGATCGCTTGCGCCACTCCCCCAGTGATCTGTCCCTCGGCGAGCACCGGATGAAGAACCTTGCCGACTTCCTGCAGTGCGACGAAGTCGTCCACGGTCACGGCATAAGTCGTCAGATCCACCGTGACCTCCGCAACGTAGACGGCCCACGCAAACGCCGCATAGGCCTCGCCGCGATATTTTTCATCGTCCCAGTAGACATCGCCCGGCGCTTCATACCGCGCATACGACTTCAGCGTTTCGTGCGCCGCGATGTATTCCCGGCACGCGGCGCGAAATTGTTCCGGAGTGTAGTCGTTACCAAGAAGTCCGGTCTTCGTAAGCGTTTCCTTGATTCCCTTAGCCGCCGACTGAAGCAGTTTTCCGACGATCATTGCCGTGCGCGAAGCCACGGTCGGGCCGCTGTTCGGCACTACCGTCGTGTCCGGCTGCGCGATCGCGACGTTCTCATAAGGAAGCCCCAGCGCCTCGGCCGCAATCTGGCAGAGTACGGTATTGGTTCCTTGACCAAATTCCGCACTGGACACCAACACTCGAACATTGCCGTCGGCACCGGCCTCCATACCAACGACTGAATTCAGATAGCGCTCGCCGGAGCCCGTGAATCCCGCGCCGTGCAAAAAGGCTGCGATCCCGATTCCTTTTTTGCGCATTCCGTCTTTATTTTCTTCAGCAAAACGCGTCTTCTTCGCGGCATAGTCAGAGAGTTTCAGCGCGCGGTCGAGTAAATGGTTCAAGTCGATTTCTTCACGGATGACCTGTTGCGTAGTTGTGGTCTGGCCGGGCTTCAGAAAATTCCGCCGGCGGATTTCGACGGGAGAAATTCCCACGACCTTGGCGATGCGATCCATGTGCCGCTCTATGGCAAAAAGGCTCTGCGGCGCACCAAATCCGCGAAAGGCCCCATGCGGCGGCGTATTCGTCGCCAACGCCTTCGTTCGAATGCGCACACTTGGCCAGGAATAAGGACCGCCCGCGTGAATCGTGCCCCGCGATAAAACCACCGGCGACAGTGTTGCGTAAGCTCCGCCATCGATGGTGAACTCGATTTCGCCCCCAAGAATTTTGCCGTCCTTGCTCACCGCCGTGCGATGGCGCGTTCGCGAAGGATGCCGCTTTGTCGTGGCAGCCATATCCTCCATGCGGTCGTAGATGATTTTCACCGGTCTGCCGGATTTGATCGCGAGCAGCGCCGCATGACCAGCGATCATGGACGGATACTCTTCCTTTCCACCGAACGCGCCTCCGGTCTCCATTTGCACGACGCGAATCTTGTCCTCGGGAAGGCCGCACAGTGCCATCAGCGCTTTGTGAACGTAGTACGGGCATTGCAGCGAGCCCCAGACGGTGACTCCGTTTTCCGGGTCGAACGCCGCGATGACCCCGTTGTTTTCGATATACAGCTGCTCCTGCGCGCCGGTGAAGTACTCGCCCTCGACGATGTGCGCCGCATCTTTCCAGACAGCGTCTGCGTCTCCCTTTTCAACCAGATAGCTCTTGAAGGTATTGTCCGCGCCCCAGATGATGGTGAATCGTCGCTCGCTTTCTTCCATGGAGTGCACTGACGGGAGCGGCTCGTACTCGATGGAAATCGCATCGACCGCTCTTCGAAGCTTGTGACGCTCAGCATGGGCCAGAAGGAGAATCGGCTCTTCGGCGTGATTCACCGAATCGGAGGCTAGGCAAGGCTGGTCGTCCAGGATCAGGGAGATGCAGTTTTTCCCTGGAATGTCTTTGGCAGTTACGAGGACAAATTCGCCCCATGCAATGCTCGGATCAAAAGTAATCTTTCTGATCTTGCCGCGCGCGACGCTGCTGCGCACCGTTGCACCGTAAAGCATGCCGGGCAGAATCATGTCGTCGACGTAGCGCGCCGCTCCCGTGACTTTGTCCCAGCCTTCCTTGCGCGGCACCGATTCCCCGACGATGTGATGGACGGTCATGAATTTCTTTGCTGGCCGTATTCTGTATGAAATGGGAAGGGTTTCAAATCTCTATTTGAGGCTTCCGAGCGCCGGTTACCGCCGGAATTCGCGCCCAATCGGCTCTCCCGGAAAGTTTCCATCCCCAAATACGCAGCTTCCGCGCAGATAGGTTGCCTTGACGACGCCGCAAAGTTTTTCACCCAGATAGGGTGAAACGCAGTGACGGTAGAAAAGACGGTCCTCTGTCGCAGTGAATTCAGTTTCGGGCTCGAACACCACAAAGTCGGCATCAAGATTCTTTGCGATGCGCCCCTTCTGAGATTCACACGCGGCAAGCCGCGCAGGACCTTCCGCCATCCAGCGCGCGATATCTATCAGCGTGAATCCGCGGCCATTGGCTTCGGTCCACATCACCGGCAGCGCCAGCGAGAGGCTCGAAATCCCTCCCCATGCCGTTCGAAAGTTCCGCTCGCCGAGCCGCTTCATTTCGGGCGGACAGGGAGAATGATCCGTCGCCACCAAATCAATAACTCCCTCTTGAAGCCCTTGCCAAAGTTGTTCGCAATTCTCCCGGCTGCGGACCGGCGGCGCGCATTTGAACAACGTCTGGCCGTCCAGAATCTTCTCGGAAGTGAGATGCAGATAGTGCGGACAGGTTTCGGCGCTGACTGGAAGACCTTCTGACTTCGCAGCCCGCAACGTGTCCAGCGCCTGGCTCGTCGCCAGATGCACGACGTGCAGGCGGAAACGATATTCGCGGCACAGGGAAATCATGAGCTGAATCGCGGAAAGCTCCGCTTCATCCGGCCGCGATTGCAGATACGTGGCATACTTGCTCCAATCGGCCTTTGACAATCTTTCCGTCGCCTCATCTAGCGGCCCGGGCAGTTCCGCATGTACGAGGAGAGGCAAGCCAGTCCTCGCGAGATGCGGCAAAGCCGCGCGGAGCTCCCGCTCGTTGACCATTGTGAATCCATCAATGCCGGGATGAATGAGGAAGCATTTGAATCCCGGTACGCCCGCGGCCGCCAAACCTTCGATGTGCTCCTGGTTGTCGCTGACCACTCCGCCCCACGCCATCCAGTCCACGTGGCACTGGCCGCTGGCGGCATTGCGTTTTGCTTCGAGCGCGGCCACGGTCGTCGTCGCCGGCAGACAGTTGAGTGGCATGTCCACCAGCAGCGTGTAACCACCAGCCGCGGCGGCGCGTGTCGCCGTCCGGAATCCTTCCCACTCCGTCCGCCCGGGTTCGTTGATGTGGATGTGAGAATCAACGAGCCCCGGCAGAATCGCAGCCTTACCAAAGTCCCTCACGGAAATCTGCGCCGGCAGTTGATTCGTTGCAACAACATCGAGGATTCGTCCGTCTTGGACGAGCACCGCCGCCGCTTTGATTCCGTGCGGCGTCACTACCCGTCGAGAGAGAAAAGCTTTGAGACTCATGTTCCGGGCCTACGGGACTTGCGGGGCAATCCGCAACAGAAGGGTACCGCAACCAGCTTCAACTCCCAAGGCGCCCCCGGTTTTCCCTCGCAAATTCTCAGGCTGAACGCAAAGCAAATCTGGGATAATGCTGGTCATTGAAAACACCCCTGCAGCTTCTGGACGAATTCAAGGTGCGCTTTGGCACGGCCGCGAGCATTTACCGCGCGCCTGGCCGCGTGAACCTGATTGGCGAGCATACCGATTATAACGACGGCTTCGTGCTGCCAGCCGCGATTGATTTCTATTGCTGGGCGGCAGTTGCTCCACGCCGTGACCGGAAGCTTGTCATCCATTCCGAGAATTTCAATGAAACGGTCGAGTCTGGCCTCGATTCCTTGTCGCCCTTAGGGAAGAAGCACTGGGCCAATTATCCGCTGGGCGTGGCATGGGCACTCGCGCAGGCGGGAAAACCGCTCACCGGAGCAAATCTCTATATCTCCGGCGAAGTTCCGCTCGGTGCCGGATTGAGTTCGTCGGCCGCCGTTGAAGTTGCAAGTGGTTTTGCGCTGCTCGACCAGAGCGGGCTTGCCGTCGACCGCGCGGAACTGGCCCAACTCTGCCAAAAAGCGGAGAACGAATTCGTAGGCGCGCGCGTTGGGATCATGGACCAGTTTGTTTCCTGCTATGGGCGCGCGTCGCATGCGCTTTTGCTGGACTGCCGCTCGCTCCAGTATGAATTCGTCAAACTTCCGACGGACCTCCAGTTGGTGATCTGCAACACCATGGTCCGCCACGAGCTAGCTTCCGGCGAGTACAATGCACGCCGCGCGGAATGCGAAGAGGGTGTTCGAATCTTACGGATAGTTTTGCCGCAGATTCGCGCGCTTCGTGACGTCACACTCACTCAGTTGGAGAAGCACGTTCGAATCCTGCCCCCAAAAGTGTTTGCCCGCTGCCGCCACGTGATTACGGAAAACGCGCGAGTGAAAAGCGCAGTTGAGGCATTTCACAGGGGAGAGAGCAAAGCGCTGGGGCCGCTGATGCAGGACTCGCATCGCAGTCTCCGGGACGACTATGAGGTCAGTTGCAGGGAACTCGATCTCATGGTGGAAATTGCTGTGGCGCAACCGGGCCTGATTGGCGCGCGGATGACCGGCGGGGGATTTGGCGGCTGCACCATCAATTTGGTGGAGTCCGCGGCCGCGAGCGAATTCAGGCGGAACGTTGCGGCGGAATATTCCTCCAAGACAGGTCTGACTCCTGAGATTTACGTTTCTCCGGCGTCTGAAGGCGCGCAGCAGATGGCCCTCGAGAAGAACAGGCCCGCCAAGTGACGGGAACGAGCGCCGAAGGGAACTGCAGCGGGTCGCTAAGATCCGTCAAGCTACGACCTTGCCTATGAGTTTCGACGAGCTAAATCGAGTTCCACACCGCCGTTTCAATCCCCTCCTGCGAGAGTGGGTTCTGGTCTCTCCCCATCGGACCCAGCGCCCGTGGCTGGGAAGAGTCGAGAAGCTTCAGGCGCCTCCCGCGGTTTCTTTCGATCCCAACTGTTACTTGTGCCCGGGAAATCGGCGCGCGGGCGGGGCGCAGACGCCGCGGTATTCGCAAACGTACGTTTTTGACAACGATTACCCCGCGATGCTGCCGGATATCGCGCCTCTCCAATTGGATACGGCTGGCTTGCTTGTAGGAAAAGCGGAGCAGGGAATCTGCCGCGTGATGTGTTTTTCTCCGCGTCACGATCTCACGGTTCCGCGAATGAGCCCGCAGGAATTGCGCGGGGTCGTGAATGGCTGGGTCGAGCAGTACTCCGCACTTGGGCAAATTCCCTGGATTCGTCACGTGCAGATTTTCGAAAATCGGGGCGAGATGATGGGCGCGAGCAATCCCCACCCGCACTGCCAGATTTGGGCGAATGAATCACTGCCGAACATTCCAACTGGAGAGCTGGCGTCTTTCCGGGAATATCGCGCTGAAAAGCATTCTTGCCTGCTCTGCGACTACCTAAAGTTGGAGTTGGAGTTAAATGTGCGGGTCGTCTGCCAGAACGATGCTTTTGCCGTGGTCGTGCCCTTCTGGGCCGTTTGGCCATTCGAATCGCTCGTGCTAAGCAAGCGCCATCTCGCTTCCATTGATCAACTCAGCGGCGCGGAGGAGCGGGACCTCCTGGGCGACATCATGCGCCGCATCACCGTTCGTTACGACAATTTGTTTGAGACTGCTTTCCCATATTCCATGGGATTCCATCAGAAGCCCACCGACGGCGCAGCCTACGAAGAATGGCACCTGCATGCCCACTACTTTCCGCCGCTCCTGCGCTCCGCCACGATTCAGAAATTCATGGTTGGTTACGAACTTCTCGGCTCCCCTCAGCGCGACGTCACGCCAGAGCGCGCTGCGGCGCAACTCGTGGAAGCAGGGGAGACGCACTACCTGGACCGGGCCGCGGATATGGGCAATCCCTAGATTAGATCGCGATTCCCTCAGACCGAGGAAAAAACAGCCGCGTAAGCGATTACGCTTTGCACCCCAGTCGAGGACGTGTTAACGTCTCGCGCTGCCCCCTTGAGAGTGCCGGAAACGCTGGCACGTGGATCTGCGGGAAGTGCCAAAGCGATGCGAAGTATCTTGGAGTATCCCGCGATTTAGAGTAAACGGTTACTCGTACTTTGCAGGCCCACAAACGAAACGATGCTGCTCCCTGATCTTCGCAAAGCGGTCTTGGAAGCAAACCTTGAGCTCGTGCGCAAGGGCCTGGTCCTCTATACCTTTGGGAATGCCAGCGCGATTTTTCGTAAGAAATCGCTGGTGGTCATCAAACCAAGTGGCGTTCCTTACGATCGATTGAGACCTGCAGACCTCGTCATTACGGATTTGAACGGCAAGATTGTGGAAGGCAAGCTGCGCCCCTCCTCCGATTTGCCCACGCACGTCGTTTTGTATAAGTCATTTCCCTCCATCGGCGGCATCAGTCATACACATTCGGAGTACGCGACCGCGTGGGCCCAGGCGCGCCGGCCCATCCCCTGCTTGGGAACCACGCACGCCGATTACTTCCACGGACCGGTACCCGTCACCCAGGAAATGACGGACGCGGAGATTGCCTCAAAATACGAAGAAAACACCGGACACGCCATCGTGCGTGCATTTGACGGTGTGGACCCTTCTGCGGTCCCAGCCGTGTTGGTAGCAAATCATGGAGCGTTTGCCTGGGGGCCCGATCCCGCAACATCCGCTCACAATGCCGTCATCCTGGAATCCGTCGCGCGAATGGCTTACTTCACTCTTGGCATTAATCAGCAAGCTACCGCTATTGGACGATTTCTTCACGACCAGCACTACCTTAGGAAACATGGAAAGGCCGCCTACTACGGGCAGCCCAAGGAGAAAATATGACCGCCATGATGGCGTGGACTGCGCCGACAACTCTCGTACATCTCTCCGCAGTGGATCTCGGCATTATCGCTTTCTATTTTGCTCTCGTGCTGGGGATCGGCTTTTATCTGAAGCGCTTCGCCAACACTGGCGAAGACTTCTTTTTGGCTGGCCGCGAGATGACCGCGTGGGTGGCCGGGCTGGCCTTTGTCTCGGCCAACCTTGGTTCCTTGGAGCTGCTCGGCTGGGCAGGTTCTGCCTACCAATACGGCATCCTCGCTGCGCACTGGTATTGGATCGGCGCCATTCCCGCCATGGTGTTTCTGGGCATCGTGATGATGCCTTTCTACTATATTTCAAAGACTCATTCCGTCCCCGGTTATCTGCAGCTGCGCTACGGTTCGGCCACGAGCGCGCTCAGCGCCGTCACCTTCGCGATTATGACCATCCTCATGTCCGGCGTGAACATGTACGCCATGGCCGTGGTGATGAAGGTGGTCCTCGGCTGGAACATCAACTTCAGCATCTGGGTGTCATCGCTGACGGTAGGCATTTATGTTGCGTCCGGCGGGCTGTTTTCCGCCATCTTCAACGAAGTTTTGCAATTTTTCCTGATCTGGTTCGGCGCGCTTCTCATCCCCATCCTCGGTTTGATCGAAACCGGTGGATGGAAGGGCATGGTCGCGCGCATTCAGCAGAATTTCCCGGGTCAGGATTACACTCACGCATGGAGCACGCTTGGCCGCTTTCAGGACAATCCGATGGGGATGCACTGGACTGGGATTGTGTTCGGCCTCGGCGCAGTGCAGGCGATGGGCTATTGGACCACGGATTTCCTTGTGGTGCAGCGCGTGCTTTCGGCGAAGGACATCCGCTCAGCCAAAATGGCGCCGATCATCGGTTCCTTTTTCAAGATGGCTGTACCCTTAATTGTGATTCTCCCTGGGTTGCTCGGGCTCGCGGTACTGCCGATGCACCTGGTTCCGGCGAGCAGCTTACAGCCCGGGCAATACAGTTACAACGAGGTGCTCCCGCTCATGCTCGCCCGCTACTGCGGACCGGGCTTGTTGGGGCTTGGCATCACTGCTTTGGTCGCCGGATTCATGGCGGGCATGGCTGGCAATGTGAGCGCCTTTGCTACCGTTTGGACGTACGACATCTATCGTCCATTTCTGCGTAAGACCGCGCCCGATCGGCATTACGTTTCCATGGGACGCTGGTGCACGTTGATCGGCCTGATTGTAAGCATCGGAACGGCCTATCTGGCGATGGGCTTTGCCAGCATCATGGATTACGTGCAGGCGCTGTTCGGCTTCTTCATCGCGCCTCTGTTTGGGACAGTATTGCTCGGAATGCTTTGGAAGCGCGTAAGTCGTGCCGCCGGGTTCTGTGGGCTGCTGGCGGGAACGCTTTCTTCCGTCACTATGTTTACGTTGATGAAATTGGATCATCGCTGGGTTGGCATATTCGCTTTGTCTCCAAGGGCCCAGGGACTCGCGCAAGACATGTACCAGGCGCTGTGGGCCTGCGTCACCTGCGTGGTGGTCACCGTGCTCGTGACGCTGGTGACCAAGCCGCGGCCCGATGAGGAACTGAAGGGACTTGTTTATGCGCTGACGGAAGTCGCGCAGGAAGGGCACACGAGTTTTCTGCACCGGCCGCTCTTTTGGGGAATTACAGCCCTCGTGATCTTGGCGGTTCTTCAAATCATTTTCTGGTGAGAATCCATGAGCGAAAAACATCATATCATTCAGGTTTGGTTCTTTGTCGGCGTTCTCCTGCTGGTATACGGCTTTCTGATTTTGGCCAGCGGACTGGCGGAATGGTCGCATCTCCCCAGTATAGTATTAGCCGAGCTGCACGCTCCGGTGTGGTGGGGCGCCCTGATGCTTGTTCTGGGTCTGATTTATTGCATCAAGTTCTCCCCCAATCGCAAGGCATGACGATTTTGTCTGCTGGGTTGAACTGGCGCAGAGCATCCCAATGGAGAAGCTAAATGGCAGTTGTCGCCGGCGTTGATTTTGGAACGTTAAACGTTCGCGTTTCTGTCGTGGACAGCGAGCGCGGGCTGCTCGCTTCCGCCATCGCAGAGTATCCCCTCCATCGCAAACGCGAAGATCCGGAATACGCCACGCAGTCGCATGAAGATCACATGCGCGCCCTGGCGGCCGCTACTCGCGAAGTCGTCCGCAAATCCAGCGTTCCCGCCGAGCAGATTCTTGCCATTGCTCTTGACACCACAGGTTCTTCTGTCATTCCGGTGGGCAAGAATCTCCACCCGCTGGATGAATATTATTTGTGGTGCGATCACCGCGCCAAAGCCGAAGCTGCGGAAATCACCGAAGCCGCGCACCGCGAGAAGCTCGCCGCCATCGACTGGTGCGGCGGCGTCTATTCTTCGGAGTGGGGCTTCTCGAAACTTCTCCATTGGCTTCGCCACAATCCTGCGAAGCGCTCTGAATTCGTCTCGGCCTTCGAGCATTGCGATATGGTCGCCGCCACTCTCTGCGGCATCGCTGATGCCAAGCAGGTGAAGCGCAGCGTCTGTGCCCTGGGCCACAAGTGGTTGTGGAACGCGTCGCTCGGCGGTTTGCCACCAGAGGATTTTCTCGTCAAGGTGGATCCGCTTTTGGCAGGCGTGCGCGAAAAAATCGGTGGTGAATTCGCAGCTTCCGATCAGCTAGCCGGCAGGCTCTCGCCTCATTGGGCGCAACAACTTGGACTGAAGGCCGGTATCCCCATTCCTGTCGGCGCCTTTGATGCCCACTGGGACGCCATCGGCGCCGGCTGCCGCAGCGAAGACATCGTTAACGTCATTGGAACCTCGACCTGCATCGTCGGGATCACTCCATCCGTGCGTTTGGTTCCCGGCGTATGCGGCGTAGTCCAGGGCAGCGTTCATCCTCAGCGAACCGGCATTGAAGCCGGCCTCTCCGCCGTCGGCGATATTTTTCAAGCCATCGCTACCCGCGCCGGGACCGATGTGCAAACTCTTTCCCGTGGACTGGAGAACTATCGCGCCGGGCAAACTGGCCTGCTCCGCATCACCTGGGACAATGGCGATCGCACCGTGCTTGTAAATCCAAATCTGCGCGGCATCACCTTCGGCTGGAATCTGCAAACCACCGCGCAGGACGAATTGTTCGCCGCCATCGAAGGCACCGCGTTGCACACCCGTGTCATCCTGGATCGCATGGAAGAGCACGGCGTCATCGTCCGGCGCGTCATCAACGCCGGCGGCATTCCTCAGAAAAACGATGTACTCAATCAAGTCTATGCGAATGTGCTGGGGAGGCCCGTGCTCGTTCCCGCGGGCAATGTTGTCAGCCTCGGTTCGGCCATTTTCGCTTTTCTCGCCGCCGGCGTATTCAAGACCATCGAGGAAGCGCAAGACAAGCTCTGCCCTCAAAATAAAGTTTTTCAACCGGAGAGTTCCGCGAAGGGTGTCTACGACAAGCTCTACGCGTTCTACAGCAAAATTTATTTTGCCTTTGGCCGTCCTCAAAGCGCCGAGTTTGGAAATCTGCTCCCCGGCCTGATCCGATTGTCGGAATCGGCGCATGCCGATGCCGCCCACTAAACCATCTATGGCTGGAATAACAAATCTTCCTTCCGGCTTCACCCGGGGGATTTGGCGTTTCTTCGACCCCGGAGGCAACGGATGACCGAGCTGCGTTTCCTGGTCTCGCTGATTACCCAGGACAACGACTATCAGATGGAACAGGCTGCGGCCGCGAAATCCGCCGCCGCGGAACTTGGCGTTGAGGCTCAGATCGTTTATGCCGGCGATGATCCCATCACCCAAACCACGCAGGTACTCAAAGCCATTCAGACGGAACCCTCCCTTCGGCCAAGTGGCATCCTTATCGAGCCCGTTGGGGCCACTTCTTTTCCGCAAGTAGCCAGGGCCGCCGCCGGCGTCGGTATCGGCTGGGCTGTTCTCAGCCGGCAAGCGGAGTACGCTGGCGAACTTCGCAAGACCACTCGCTCTCCCGTTTTTTCCGTTAGCGCCGATCAGCTGGAAGTTGGCCGGATTCAGGGCCGGCAGATCGCCGCTCTTCTTCCCAGGGGCGGCGCCGTGCTCCTCATTCAGGGACCTTCAGTCAGTTCCGTCTCACGGGATCGTCACACCGGGCTTCAGGCATTGCTCCCGCCCAACGTGCATGTCACCAGCCTGCGGGGCCGCTGGACCGAGGAAAGCGCCCATCAGAGTGTTTGCTCCTGGCTCCATTTGGTTGCCGCCCAGAGGTTGCGCATTGATCTGATTGTCGCGCAGAACGATGCTATGGGCATGGGCGCGCGGAAAGCCATCGAGGAGACCATTGTCGATGCGGACCGTGATCACTGGCTCGGTATTCCCATCACCGGTTGTGATGGTGTGCCCACAACGGGCCAAACGTGGGTCCGCACCGGGCGATTGGCTGCCACCGTAGTTGTGCCGCCCAGCACTGGGGAAGCTATGACTTTAATGGCCCAAGCGCTGCGCTCCGGGACCACCGTTCCGGAACACTTCTTCACCACTTCCTCGCCGTTCCCCGCGATCGAAAAACTCACTCCAGGGCATCCGGCTGAGGAATAATTCTGCGAGCGAAAGAGCGCATGACCAAGTAAACTTACCGGGGCTTCTGCGAATTGTCATCGAAATGACCTTCGGCTGGAGGATTCGAATGAAACGAATGATAATGTTAATGATCTTCATGGGAGCAATGCTTATGACCACGCTAGCGCCGATTGGAGCAACTCCTCAGCCCGGTTCCCCAACGAAGAAGTCTTTCGGAAAAACTCCGGACGGCCAGCCGATTGATCTTTATGTGCTAACGAATAAAAGCGGCGCGGAAGTCTCGATTACCAACTATGGCGGAGCGGTCGTCTCCTTGAAGGTGCCGGACCGCAACGGCAAGCTGGCGGACGTGGTTCTCGGTTACGACAACGCCGATGGCTACGTGAATGACAAGAGTTTTTTCGGCGCGCTCGTCGGCCGCTACGGAAACCGCATCGGGCACGCCCAGTTCGCGCTCGACGGCAAGACGTACACGCTCGCGAAGAACAACGGTGAGAATAGCCTGCACGGCGGCATCAAGGGCTTCAACAAGGCCGTGTGGACCGCCAAAATTATTCCCGCCAAAGACGGCCAGTCACTTGAACTTTCCTACCGCAGCAAGGACGGCGAGGAAGGCTTCCCGGGAAATTTGAAAGTGAGTGTGATCTACACCCTGACAGATTCGAACGCATTGCGGATCGCTTATTCCGCGACCACCGACAAAAAAACCGTCGTCAATCTCACCAACCACTCCTATTTCAATCTGGGCGGCCAGGGCTCCGGCGATATTCTCGGCCATCGGCTAATGATTCAGGCCGACAAGTTCACTCCCGTCGATGCCGGCTTGATCCCCACCGGGGAACTTCGCGACGTGGCGAGCACACCGTTCGACTTTCGCAAGCCGGCGGCCATCGGCGCACGCATCGATCAGGACGAAGAGCAATTAAAACTCGGCGGCGGATACGACCACAACTTCGTGCTGCGGCGTTCGAATGGCGCCGGGGAATTCCTGGCCGCGCGCGTCGTTGAGCCCGCCTCCGGCCGCGTCCTGGAAGTTTGGACGACCGAGCCGGGCGTGCAGTTTTACACCGGAAATTTTCTCGACGGCAAAACTGCCGGCAAGGGCGGGGTGACCTATCCGCACCGCTCCGCCTTCTGCCTGGAAACGCAGCACTATCCCGATTCCCCGAATCAGCCGAAATTCCCGTCCGTGGTCTTGAATCCCGGCGAGCGCTATCACACCATCACGACTTACAAGTTTTCCGTCGAAAAGTGACGGCTGGCGCCTGGCTGTCAGCGTTTGACGTGCGAGCCTGGGGCTCGTTATGGCGAGAGAGACTCCGCCGTCGAGACCTTGCATAACTCCAAAAAGCGCAGTAAGGTGCGCGTTGTAAACGTTTGCGGCATTTATCCCAATTCCTAAAGCGGAGCCATGACCCAACCTTCCAGCACTCCCATGACACTAGGTGTCATCGTCGGTAACCGCGGTTTTTTCCCCGATCATCTCGCCCGTTCCGGCCGCATGGACATCGTCGCCGCACTCACCGCTAAGGGCATCCGGCCGATCATCCTTGACGAGGGCGATTCCAAGTTTGGCGCCGTGGAAACCCGCCAGGAAGCAGCGCGTTGCGCCGATCTTTTCAAGAAGCATCGCGAGCAGCTCGATGGAATTGTGGTGACGCTGCCGAACTTCGGCGACGAGCGTGCCATTGCGGAAACGATTCGCATGGCCAATCTGGGTGTTCCCATCCTGATGCAGGCCACGCCGGATACGCCCTCGCGCATGACCATCCGCGACCGCCGGGATAGTTTTTGCGGGAAGATGTCCGCCTGCAACAATCTCGCACAGTACGGAATCCCTTATTCGCTGACGACGCTGCACACCGAGGCCCTGGATTCGGATATCTTTCGCGCGGACCTGGACTGGTTTCTTGCCGTCTGCCGCGTCGTGAAAGGTCTCAAGAAACTACGAATTGGCGCCATCGGCGCGCGCCCGGCGGCCTTCAACACGGTGCGCTATAGCGAAAAAATTCTCGAGTCCGCGGGAATCTCCGTCGAGACACTGGACCTCTCGGAAGTTCTGGGGAGGATTGGCCGGCTGAAGGACGACGACGGCAAAGTTGTTGAGCGCCTCAGGGGCATTCGCCAGTACGTCTCGACGAACAGCATTCCCGACGCCGCGCTCGTCAAAATGGCCAAGCTCGGCACGGTCATCGACACCTGGATGCACGACACTGAAGTGAACATCAGCGCCATTCAGTGCTGGACCTCGCTCGAGGAATATTTCGGCGTTGTCCCCTGCACGGTCATGAGCATGATGAGCGACCAGGGCCTTTCCAGCGCGTGCGAAGTGGACGTCGCGGGCGTGATCGGAATGCACGCCTTGCAACTGGCTTCACAAACGCCCAGCGCTTTGCTGGATTGGAACAACAACTATGCCGACGATCCGGACAAGGCGGTGTGCTTCCACTGCAGCAACCTGCCGAAACATTTCTTCCGGGAATTCCGCATGGACTTTCAGGAAATCATCGCCGGAACCGTCGGCAAAGAGAACACCTTTGGCACCGTCGTGGGGCGCGTGAAGAGCGGCCCGATGAGCTTCGCGCGGTTTTCCACCAATGACCGCGAAGGAAAAATCTCCGGTTACGTCGGCGAAGGCGCCTTCACCGAGGATTCCCTGGAAACCTTCGGCGGCGCGGGAGTCGTGCGCATCCCGCAGCTACAAAAGTTACTGCGCTTCATTTGCGAGCGCGGCTTCGAGCATCACGTCGCTGCCAACTTCTCCACCGTCGCTTCTGCCGTCTACGAAGCCGCAACGCGCTATCTTCATTGGGACATCTACTGGCACAAGCCCTGATCGCCGGCAGTTTTTCCGCTTGGCCTGCGAGTGACCTGTAGGGTCGCCTTCTGAGGCGGGCCGCACTTCTTGCTGGTCAGAAATCCAGGCTAGGCGGTTTTTTCGCGGCGCTGTTGTACCGCCTCCTTCAACGTTCTTCCCGCGGACTGGAAGTGGCGCTTGAGAGCATCGCGAGCGGCGTCCACCCCGCGCTTGCGGCAGAGATTCAAAATCTCATGATATTCCGTCCTGACCTGTTCAAAGCCGCGGATCAGGAAAGGTAAAGGCGCATGTAGCTCTCGCCGTTTTTATTGAGCGCCTGAATGAAGGTCATGAAGCGCGGACGATCGGCCCGCGAATAAAGGGTGGGATGAATGCGGCAATTCAGGCGGCCGCAGAACTCGTACGCCACGGAGCGCTACAGCCACAACGCGGTCAGCAATCGCCTCTTGTGGCAGGGCACGTCCTGGTACGAAATGGTGCGCCCCCATCGGCACTAAGGTAAATCATGGATGCCACACTAAGGGAAACCACGGATTGACGGAGGATAAAAATCTGCTCAAGAATGCGCCCGCCACCTCGTTTCACTTGTGGAAGCGAGGCGCCAGGGGTTGCCCATGCCCACTTCTTCAGACCCGTCTGGTCCCGGAAAGACGACTGTCCGCGGCGCGTGCGCCTTGTTTCTCGCAGCCGTTTTATCGCTGTATCTAAATTCTCCCTTACGGGCGCAGGAGGCCCGCGCAACCCTGGGTGGACGCGTCATGGACCCGCAAGGTGCCGCAGTGCCGGACGCTATCGTCGTGGTAATCTCGGACGCCACCGGGGTAAAGCGGGAAACCAGAACGAATAGCCAGGGGAACTGGATTGTCGAATTTCTGTTGCCCGGCCCTTATCAATTCTCCGTGACCGCGCCCGGATTCAAGACTACGGATCTCCGCGGAATCACACTGCAAACGGCGGACGACAGAGAGATTGATGTCCCGCTCGAAGTCGGCTCCGCAAAGGAATCGGTCGTGGTGACGTCGGCAACACCGCTGATCGACACAACCTCCGCCACGTCTGGCACAGTGATCACCTCTGAAGAACTCACTGAGTTGCCTTCGATGACCCACGTTGCCACGCTGTTTGCGGTGCTCTCTCCTGGCGTCGTCGCGCAAGATCAGAACGGCAACGTCGTTCATATGTGGTCGTATGTTGGCGCGTCCCAGTTCACCGCCGACGGAGGCCGCAACAACATCTATTCGAATAACTTCCTGCTCGATGGCTTTCCCAACACGAAAGCCGGCGGCTACGTCTCGTTCACCCCCCCCATGGATTCGGTGCAGGAGTTTCGCGTGTTGACCAACGCCTACGACGCTTCGATCGGCCGCCAAGCAGGCTCTACGATCAACGTGGAGACAAAAAGCGGCAGCAAGGATTACCACGGAAGCCTGTACGAGTTTAACCAGAACAATTTCCTCAACGCCAATCTCTTCCAAAACAACCTCAAGGGCGGAGCAAAGCCGCCCGTGCATTTCAACGAGTTCGGTGGCGTGTTTGGCGGACCCGTGTGGATTCCCAAGGTGTATCACGGAAAGCAGAAGACGTTTTTCTTGCTGTCGTTCGACGATACGCGCAATCAGGACCCCCGTCCTGGGGGCACGCGGTCCGTGCCCACGCAAATCGAGCGCAACGGCGACTTCAGCCAGTCCTTTGTCACCCAACTTGTTAACGGCCAGCTCCAGCGCTTCCCCATCCAGCTCTTCAATCCCTACAGTGTGGATTCGAAAGGTAATCGCCAGCCTTTCCAGTGCGACTCTGCAGGGAATCCCATCGCACCCGTCAACAACATCCAGGCGCAGGGCCTGGCCTGTGCCATGATTCCCGATGAGATGATGTCTTCGATCGCGCAGAATATTCTCAAGTATGTTCCGCTCCCGAACACAGCAAGCGACCCGACCGGAAATGCGATCAACAACTACGTTTCGCCAGCCACGCGCCAGGACAAATTTCCCGTCCTTAGTGTGCGTGTGGACCACGCCTGGAACAATGCGCACCATAGCTTCGCCGTAGTGCGCTGGAGCCACTTGCACGAGTTCCTCGACGACTTCTTTCAATCCGCCGCCACGGGCGGCTTCCAAGAGCGCGTCGCCGAGAATGTCGGCTTGGATCACGTGTGGACCATTAGCCCCAGCAAGATCCTCGACTTGCGTTTCAGCTTGAGCCGCTTCCAACAGCCCAACTACGACAAGGGCGCCGGCTTCGACCCCACGCAACTCGGTTTCCCTTCCAGCTTCGTCTCGCAGTTAAAGAAACCGTCGTTCCCGCGCATCACCGGCTTTGCTGGTGATTTCGGCACCGGTCAGGCCGGCACGTACCAAGACAACACGTATTACACGTGGTCGGCGGCGCTCACCCATATACACAGCAACCACACGGTCCACTACGGCGGCGAATACTGGGTGTTGCAGGAAGCGGACGCGAGCATTAGCAACCAAGGGCAATTCGATTTCAGCAACGTTTGGACACGCGACAACGCGACGGTCTCCGGTGGTACTGGCGTGGGTTCCACTTTCGCCTCTTTCTTGCTTGGTCTGCCCTCTGGCGGTAACGTTCCGGTGAATGCCAGCGCGTTTTATTCCCAGCGCTTCATGGCCTTTTACGTCCAGGACGACTGGCGCGTCACCTCAAGGTTGACGCTCAATATCGGCGTGCGCTGGGATTACGAGCGGCCCGTCGAAGAGCGTTTCGACCGCTTGACCGGCAATTTCGATCCCACCGTTCTCAACCCGATTAGCGGCGCGGCGCAGTCCGCCTATGCGCAAATCTTATCTTCATCCTCGAATAGCAGTAATGTGGGCGTGCAGGAGTTAAACCAGGTCCTGCCCGCGAGCGCTTTCAAGGTTCCGGGCGCGCAGCTCTTCGCCGGAGTCGGGGGACAATCCCGCACGTTCTCGAACGCCGATTACCAGGAGTGGGGGCCTCGCCTCGGCGCCGCCTACCGGCTCTCGACCAACACGGTGATTCGCGGCGGCGTTGGCCGCTTTACCCAGGCCACCTACGAAGCCGGGGGCCAGAACGGCTTCAGCGTGACCACACCTTTCAACGCTTCGCTAAACAATTTCTTCACCCCAAACGACACGCTCGCGAACCCCTTTCAGGGCGGCATTCTTACTCCGACCGGCTCCTCGCTTGGCCCGCTGACGAACCTGGGCCAAGGGGTTTCCTGGTATGATCAATCCCCCAAGCGTCCGTATTCGTGGGAATATAGTCTGCACGTTCAGCATCAGTGGAAGAGTTGGCTGTTCGAAGCCGGCTATTCGCACAACAAAACCTACCGCATCTACCAGGACCGCAATGGGAATCTTCCGAGCTTCTCTTTGTGGCAGCAGTTGCTAGCGCCTCAGTTTGACTCCAACGGCCGCCCCGTGGACACGCTGCTGTGGAACGTCCTGGTGCCCAATCCGTTCTGCTTGCAGAGTCAGAAGAATCCGACGTGTCCATTCAATCCGACCTCCGGCCAGCAGGGACTCACTGGATCTATCTTCAGCAGCAAGAATATAGCCCTCAACCAGTTGCTCAATCCCGATCCGCTTTTGGGTAGCATTACGCGCCACGACAACCCCTTGGGCAGCAACCAATACGACGCCATGCTGGTGAAGGTCGAGCATCGCTTCACCAAGGATTTCAGCATCATCAACTCCTTCACCTGGTCCAAGCTGTTCGAAGACACGTCTCTCCTCGGTCCAGAGATCGCCGGCCCGGTCGTTGAACACAAGCTCGGCGGCGAGGATCGCCCCTTGCACCTCACCGTCGCCAGCGTCTGGAATTTGCCGTTCGGCCGGGGTAAACGATTCGGCCGCTCCATCCCCAGGTTCGTCGATCTTTTGATCGGCGGATGGGAGCTAACGGGGCAGTATACGATTCAGTCCGGCGTGCCGATCGTGTTCGGCACCTCTTCGCTCTTCAGCGGGAAAGTTCCTGCACTTCCCCGTGACCAGCAATCGCTCAGCGAATGGTTCGACACGACGCAATTCGCCCCTTTCCCGTCGAAGAATACTGACATCTCTGCCTACCCCGCATGGACCGGCATCCAAAACCTGCCCGGTTACAATTACCAGCCCACGGCCACGGATATCCAGAAAGGCCTCCGCAACGGCGTCTACCAGGACTTCGCTAATTTTATCCGCACCTATCCCACTCGCTGGAGCGACGTCCGTGCGAGCCGAGTGAACGAAGCCAATGTCGGACTCTACAAAAACATCCATCTCGTCGAGCGACTGGAGCGGATGAAGCTTCAGCTCCGCTTCGACGCGTTCAACGTCTTCAATCATCCGCGCTTCGATGTCCCCAATACGGACCCGGGAAGCTCCAACTTTGGCCGTGTCACGGCGGCTCAGGTGAACAATGCGCGACTGATCGAGCTGGGGGCTAGACTAACCTTTTAATGGCGGGCGGTAGTTTTGCCGCTTGGCTTGCAAGCGACCTGTAGGGGCGCCTTCTAGACGGGCTGCTCTTGTTGCCAAGCTCCTCGCCGACAAGGCCGGGGCAGGCAGGACAGTAATCCTCATCAGATTTCTAGTTGACAATTTGCCCCCTACCCCCGGTTTTTCTCGCAACTGCGCATTCTAAAGGACTTTAAGAAATGCGGGTGTCAGTGTCCTGCGACACACGTTTGCCCCTCTCATACCGAGCAACGGTCTCTGGACTGCGCCCGCCAACACAGCCAGCCAGTTCCTCTTGTTTGAGTCGCAGCACTTTGCGGAAGCTTCGCAACCGCGCCCTGCGATTTTTGTCGGTTTTCACCTGTGACCTCCCGTCTATGGCCATCACAGAGGGTGGCGCGGAGTTAGCCCTTTGCGGCAGTGGCGGCGAGGCGGGAGTGCATCTCGCGCGTCATGTGGGGGACGATGCCGAGGAGACGCTCGATGAGCATGAGCTGGCCGCGGTGGTGCATTTCGTGTTCTTTCACGGAAAGAATCATCTCGAAGCGGCTCTTGGAGGGCGGAGTCATGCCCGGGGCCATCTGCACCGTCTCGGCGAGGAAATCGTCGGTGAGCCCCTGCAACCATCCGGCCCATTTCTCGCCAGAGCTGCGCAGCATCTCGATAATCTGGTCCTTGGTGCGGGGTTCTTTTTCTTCAGCCGTCAGGCGCTTCATGATCGCGGGGAAATTGAATCCTACAACCGTCGTTCTGCGTTCAGTGGCGTGAATCTGGTACTGGAAGTTGTGCGCCAGCGCGATATGGGCCAGCAGCTCGCCGGGGCTGCGGGTATCAGGGGCCGGTCGAAAGGTGTATTTCTCTTCGGGAAGATCCTGCGCAATGACGAGCGTATTTTTACGGACGGTGCGGAAACTGTCGGCCAATTCTTTAGCGGAGTAGCAGTTCATGGGACCTCGCTCCTAAGTCGAGTGACAAGTTGCCCTTGGAGAGATCAGGGACTGAGGTTGCATTTTAGCACGCCGAGGAGATTGATGGGGAGTGGCAGCCCGAAGAAACAGAGTCGAAGACCCCACCCGTATAAGCCAAGGGTTGGGGCATTCAGCGCGAGGCGGCGGACTAATTGGGAACGCGAGCTTTTAATGGTGCGGCGGGCTGGGTGACGAAACCTTTGGCTTCGGGGCTGCGAGCGCTCCAGTCTTCGGGAGGAAAGGCGATGCGCCAGAAGCGAGGGGAAGGCTCAAGGAACTCAACGGCTACTTCGGATTTACCGGCGTGGGACTCCGCGATTTCCACGACCTCGCCCTGAAGTTCTTCGCCCGATTTGACGTTGCGGATGGTAACCAATTGGCCGCGCGTGACTTCCTCGGCCAGAAGAATCAGCGCGCCATGCGCATTGACCACGGAGGTGCAGGTTTCCTCGGAGAATCGGTGTCCATTGGACCGATCACCAGTGATGACGATTCCAATGGAGAGCATGACACGATGGCTGCGCCGCTGATTCGTATTTTTCTTCTGGCGGATAGGAACGGAAGTCACAAGTCTTCTCCTTGTTTGCCTGTGCGCGGGAAGGGGCTAAATTCCACACCTTTTGGTGAGCAATTTGCGAACCAATACCCAACGATGAGAGAAAAATTTACAGGAACCTAACAATTTCTCCGACAGACTAACACTATGCTAACTGCTGCCGCCACGCTCGGCGCGGGTGGCATGCCGGGCGATGACGCTCCTTCCCCAAGCCCGGTCTTGTAGCGAACGCTGGAAGATCAAGCTGGCGTCGGGGACGCTTCTAGTTAACAATTCAATGTCATGAGCGGATTTGCCGGAATGCGAGTGCTGGCGCTGGAGAGCCGCCGCGCCGAGGAACTCGCCAAATTGATCAGCACCTATGGCGGACAGCCCATTGTTGCGCCTTCGATGCGCGAAGTTCCACTGGAATCCAACAAAGAAGCGTTAGCTTTTGCCGCGAGACTTCTCGCCGGCGAGTTTGACATGGTCGTATTTTTGACCGGCGTCGGCGCACGTACGCTACTGGGCGTTGTGGAGAAGGTCCACGACCGCGGCGAGTACGTCGCGGCGCTGAAGCGCGTGATAGTGGTGGCGCGCGGTCCGAAGCCCGTTGCCGCCCTGCGCGAAATCGGCATAACTCCTGCCATCACCGCCCCCGAACCCAACACTTGGCACGAACTGCTGCACGCGCTTGATGATGCGGGCAAGGCTTCGCCTGAGCGCGGCTTGCAAGGGGCGCGAGTCGCCGTCCAGGAATATGGCGTCTCCAATCCTGAATTGCTGGCTGGGCTGAGGGAACGAGGCGCGCAGGTCACGCGCGTGCCTGTCTACCAATGGGCTTTGCCGCACGACCTGGCTCCCCTCCGGGCCGCAATATCAGCGATTGCCGAAGGAACCGTGGATGTCGTGCTCTTTACGACCGCAGTTCAGGCGGTCCATCTCTTCCAAGTTGCTGCGGAGATGAGGCTGGAAGAGTCAGTGCGGAATGGTCTGAATCGCGCGATAGTGGCTTCCATCGGGCCAACTACTTCAGAAGAATTGCGCAGGCGGGGAATCCGAGCCGACCTCGAACCCTCGCATCCGAAGATGGGTTATTTGGTGAAGGAAACTTCTGAGCAAGCAACGGAACTTCTTGGCCGAAAAAGGCAGGGAATTGCTTCCGCCGGTTGAGGCAAACTAGTGTTGAAGAGACTTGTGCGAACCGGTCAGTTAGAGTTTGCGCCTGCGGCCGCTCCCATGGCCGACGCAACGCCAGGAATCACCTCGAAATCGACCCCGGCCTGGGCGAGAGCTTCCGTCTCGTCGTCAGCATGAGCGGATGGAAGCGCCTGGTTCGCTTTAAGCCGCACAACCTGATGTCCTTCCCGCGCTGCTGAGATGAGCAGGGAATGAATTCTTTCCTGGAGATTTCCCGTCTGCAAACTGAGTTTACGGACGTTGCGCACCTGCGCTGAAGCGGGAACTAATTCGAGGATTTGTGGCGAAACCAAGTCGTCATGCAAAACAACTTCGGCGGCGCGAAGTACGTGCACCGCTTTGACGGTCAGGAGATCGGTATCACCCGGACCGGCTCCCATCAGATAGACTTTCCCCTTCATGGCTAGAGCTTGCATTGGATTCTATCCCGCCACCAGCATGAGCCAGCGGCCCTTCTTGCGGCGGCAGTTCACACAAACCGTCAGTCGCTGACACCGCACTAAGACACTAGCACCGCGGCTGACGGGTGGAGGTGCGGAAGAATGAATTCTCTGAATCGATTTTTTTAATGGGATGCGAAGGGAAATGGCGGGTTCTGGAAGAAACCCAAAAACTCAATCGGGGCGATTCGAATGGCGGCGATTTCGGAGGAACGCTTCGAAGGCTTCCTCGCTGGCGTCCTCGTGAAGCAGGCGTTTCCGCTCTTCAGGGTCCAGCTTCTTAGAGAAGAGATTGTCGCGAGCTTCACCTAGTTGCGCGAGCCATTCTTCGTATTCCGGGCCGAACTGATCTTCGAGTTGTTTTCTGAGGCGCTGTGCAAGGGCCGGGCTCTGTCCAGCGGTGGAAATGGCGATCTGTAGCGCCCCACGTTGCACGACGGAGGGATAGTAGAAATCGCAAAGAGGGGAGACGTCCACAATGTTGCAGAGCACGCCACGCTGCGTTGCTTGAGCGAATATGCGCTTGTGGAGATCCGTGGAAGACGTGGCTGCGACGACCAAAAACATTCCTTCAAGATCGTCCGGTTGAAAAGGGCGCTGATGCCATTCGATGCTGTTCGAATGCGCCCAGGAGCGCACTTGCGGAGTAGCTTCGGGCGCCACCACGCGCAAGCGACCGCCGGCCTCGAGGAGGCTGCCGATTTTGGATTCGGCGATGGTTCCCGCACCGACGACGAGGCACGGCCGGGCCGAAAGCTTGAGAAACATGGGGAAGAGCTTTGCAGGTTTCATGCTTTCACTCAGCGCGCTCCCCGCTGAAGGGTGAAGATCAAGTCTAAAGCAAATCTGACCTGTCATTGTACTCAGGGTCAAGGCGAGAGCGCGGGGAATTTTGATTTACGAGAGACGATCGGGAGTCAAGAGAGCGGTCATTTCGAGGACGCGGTGATAGTAGTCACGCTGGGTGAGCTGCGAAGCCGCGGCATCGTCAATAATGAAAGTCACGTCGGGATGGAGTTGGAGGGCGGAGGCGGAAACAGCGGACGTGAGCGGGCCTTCGATGGACTTAGCGATGGCCGCAGACTTGGACTGGCCCGTGGCGAGCAAGAGAATTTTCCGCGCCTCCAAAATCGTGCCGATGCCCATGGTGATGGCGCAGCGGGGACTCTCCTCGCCCGGCGCGAAGAATTTAGAGTTGTCGTCCGTCGTTTCCTGGCTCAAAACTTTCAGGCGCGTGCGGGAGCCAATGCTGGAAGTCGGCTCGTTGAACCCGACGTGGCCGTTACGCCCTATGCCCAGAAGCTGGAGGTCGATTCCTCCAGCCGTTCGAATGGCTTCTTCATACGATGCGCAGTAGCGATCGTAATCACCGCGAATGGTCCCGTCCGGAATGTGGATGTTGCGGGGATCCACGTTAATGTGCGCGAAGAGGTTTTCCTGCATGAAATGATGAAAACTCCGAGGATGTGCGGCGGGAAGTCCAAGATATTCATCAAGATTAAAAGTTATGACGCGCGAGAAATCAAGCGAGCCTTGTTTATGAAGACTCACGAGATGTTTGTAGACGCCGACCATGGTGCCGCCGGTTGCCAATCCAAGCGCCAATGCAGGTTTTTTGCGCACCGCGCTGGCAATGAGTTGCGCGGCCTGGAGGCTGATTTGCTCATCGTTGCGTTTCAGGATAACCAGCATGCGGCGGCCTCTCTGAACTATGCTTTTTCCATTATCTGAAAATTATGAGCTACGAAAGAAATTCGTCAGCTTTACCGGAAGCGACGAATGACGAGATTGTGCCGGTCCGAACGATAGAAGCCCAGCACATACATGATGGCCTGGCCTTTCGTGGAGTAGATTACCTGGCGAATGCGCAGCAGGGGATCGCGGCGGGGAATAGAGAGTATCTCCGCGATTCTGGGGTCGGCTGCGGTCGCGTCGATCTCCTCGTCGGCATAGCCGAGCTCGATCTTGTAATTGCGTTCGAGAATTCCGAACAGAGATTCCCGGCCGATGGGGGCGTCCAAAAGCCCCGGGAATTCAGCGGCGCTCAGATAGCAGGTCTCCAGCGCAAAGGGCTCGCCGGCGGCGTGGCGCAAGCGCTCGATCTTGATGACGCTGGCGGCGGGGGAAAGGGAGAGACGCGCAGACGCTTCGTTTTCATTGTCGAGCACTTTCGCGAAGAGCACCTTGGAGCCGGCGGTGAGGCTGCGGCTGGACATCTGCTCGGTATAGCTCATCAATTTATTGAAGTGAATTTTTGGAGTGGCGACAAAAGTTCCGACGCCGCGGCGGCGCTCGACGATTCCTTCGCGTTCGAGGGAGGCGAGAGCGTGGCGCGCGGTCATGAGGCTGACTTGATGAAGCTTGGCGAGGTCGCGTTCCGAGGCGACGGCGTCACCGGATCGCAATTGGCCGGATTCGATGCGCTTGCGAATCCCGCTTTGGATTCTCTGGTACGCGGGCAAGCCGTTGCGGTTCTTCACCGGCATTCTCTCTCCCGAACTGGCCTGGTTCTTCTTCGTGGGCATTTGGACGGAACCTATTTTTCAAAGCAAGAACGATTTCGATTGCACTTCTCTAGCAAGCCCCGAAAGGCGGCGCGTGCGTACTAGAACCCCGAAGTGTTATAGAGCGGAATCTACCCAGTGCTATAGTCCGCTTTTCCATATACCTATATAAAGCACGATTTAATGCTTGACAATAGAAAAATGGTGCTATATAGCTATCCAACATTCGGCCACATCGCTGGCCAGGGGTGCTGGTTTCCAGTCGAGAATTTCAGCCAAGAGGAGAAGCGGTCGGGCGGCCGACGGCTTCGAATCGGAGGAATGAACATGAGAAAGATGAAGTCCTTGGGGTTTGGGCTTGTTTTTATGGCGCTGGTGGCACTGCTGGGCAGTGCGAACGCGGCGTGGGGTCAGGATGTAACAGCGTCGATCACAGGAACAGTATCGGATCCGAGCGGCGCGGCTGTCGTCGGGGCCACGGTTACCGCAAAGTCGGTCGAACGCGGCCTCACTTATACGGCCGTGACCAACGATTCCGGTATCTATCGCATCGCGCAACTCCCGGTTGGCAGTTATGAACTCAAGGTGGAAAAGCCGGGGTTCGCTTCGGTCGCATACCCGGCATTTGTCCTCACCTTGAATCAAGTCGCACGCATCGACGTCGCACTGAAAGTCGGCCAGGTCACCCAAACGGTTGAGGTAACGGGCGCCGCGCCTATTTTGAAAACAGAGGCGACGCAGGTCGATACCATCATCAACTCGGCCACCAACGACAATCTGCCGCTGGCCTCGCGCAATTACGTCCAGTTGACCCTGCTTGCGCCTGGGGCGGTATCGACCGATCCGAGCAGCTTCAATAACGGCAACAACACCGGCGGTTATGGGGGCCGGCCGTTGATCAATGGCAATCGCGAGCAAGCCAACTATTTCTTGCTAGACGGCATGGACAACAATCAGGTATCGGATAACCTGCTGGGCTACACTCCTGCTCCTGACGCCATTCAGGAATTCAACCTGATTACCAACAATGCCTCCGCCGAGTTCGGCAATTTTATGGGTGGGATTGTCAATGCCACAATCAAGTCCGGTACCAACAGCTACCACGGCGATGTGTGGGAGTTTTTCCGGAACGATAAATTGAATGCGAATAGTTGGTCTAATAATTTTCACACTTTGAACGCGGGTACCGTGTGGGATCCACTTCCCAAAGCCGCACTGCGCTGGAATATGTTTGGCGCTACCTTGGGCGGTCCAATCCTCAAGAACAAGCTCTTCTTCTTCGTTGACTACCAGGGCCAGCGTTTCGATATTCCGAGCTCGTCGAGTGCAAACAACGTTTTTACGACTGCCGAGCGCACTGGGGACTTTAGCGCTCTTTGCCCGGCAGGTTTCACGAACGGTGTTTGTAACTCGACGGCCAACGGAAACGAACAGTTGTATAACCCCTGCGCATCGTTTGCCGCGCAATGCACTCCTTCTTCTCCGCCATCGGGGGCGACTCGCCAGCCATTCCTGAACAACCAGATTCCGTTGGCTATGATCAGCCCTGTGGCGCAGAATCTGTTCAACTCCGCGCTCTATCCGAAAGCCATCGGCACCGGACTGCAACAAAACGCTGTCAATACTACTGCTTCGGCCTTTAACGTGAACCAGGGCGACATCAAGGTAGACTACAAGGCCACGGACAAGGACAGCATTTCGGGCCGGTTTACTAGGGGATTCCAGAATAACCCTTCGACGAACTCGCAGGTGCTGCTGTCCAACTCGTTTGCAACCTCGCCGATTTACAACACCGTGGGCGATTGGACGCGGCTGATCAGCACCAACCTCGTTAATGACGCCCGCATTGGCTGGAGCCATGTTACCCTCAACAGCGGTAATAGCTGGGCTTCGGGCGTCGGGCAATTCGGCAATACCCTTGGCATCGGCAATGGCAACCCTGCGGGTCTCGACGGACTTCTGGCCCTCAATTTCGCCGACACAACCGTCAATAATCTTGGGTCCGGGGAGAGCACCCAGAGCTTCGATGACCACGTCTGGCAGTTCGAAGATGCGGTAACTTGGACGCACGGCAGGCACAACGTCAAAGTTGGCGGCCAATTCTGGCGTCAGATCATCAAGACCTTCTATGCGGGGAACAATGGCCAGCTTGGCTATTTGCACTTTGATGGCCGCTTCACCAGCAACACCATCGGTAGTTCTGCCACTGGCGCTGGGGATGGGGGAGCGGACTTCTTCCTTGGTCTTCCCGATTCGTACGGCCGCGGTGTCAGCACCGGCAAAACCTGGGAGCAGTCCAGTAATGTCATTGGCATCTATGCTCAAGACACATGGCGCGTCTCGGAACGCTTGACCTTGAATCTTGGCTTGCGTTACGACGCGCACACTCCCTGGGCAGAAACGAATAACCAGCAGGCCAATTACAATTTCGCAACAGGCAATATTGACCTCGCCAACCAGAACGGAGCCAGCAGGGGCCTTTATGATGGCTTCTATGGCGGTAAGGACTTCCAGCCGCGCATCGGTTTCGCGTGGACCCCCGCCAGGCTGGGCAGCCACACTGTCGTCCGTGGCGCCTTTACAATCTCCTCGTACCTGGAAGGTACAGGTACGAACCTGCGTTTGACCTTGAATGCGCCTTTTACTCCAGCCGAAATCAATACCGTCTATAACAATGCGGGATTGCCTGCCACGAGCACATCAGACGGCATTGTGGGCACTGCGACGGGGACATCCTGCGCGGCACCTGCCTATGCTTGTTACGCTGGAGCCTTGCTCCGCGTTTGGGATCCGAAGGTCCAGCCAGCAATCGACGATCAGTGGCACCTCACTATCCAGCACCAATTCTGGGGCGATACGACCTTCCAGATTGGCTACCTCGGTCAGCGAGCCTATCATTTGATGGTGCCGTTCGACTACGCGCAGAGGGTACTGATTCCCAATTCTAATTGTCCGACCATCACGAATAATCCGCCTGTGCCGTGCAGTAATCCCAGCCCGTTCTTTGCCAAGAACCCGACGCTGTATAACGTCCTAGGCAATGGCGGCCCGGGCGCTAGGGTTTCCGGCACGCAATCGAACGGCACGATGATGTACAACTCGCTGCAGGCCGTTCTCCAGAAGCAGATGAGTCACGGTTTGCAATATCAAGTCTCGTACACGTACTCCAAGTGCATGTCCGACAACTCCGGTTACTATGGAGCCTGGAATAATGCCATCAGCGCCTATCCGTACTGGCAGAACGTCTACGACAAAAAGGCCGAATGGGCGCCGTGCTATTACGATGCCACCCACGTCCTTTCGGCATACGCCATTTATGATCTGCCGTTCGGCAAGGGTAAGAAACTCGCTAGCGGCGCGAACAGCGTGGTGAATGCCGTTGTGGGAGGCTGGTCGGTTAGCCCGATCATCAGCTTCCGCACGGGCTTCCCCTTGGCAATAGCGCCAGGCGGTGTCGCTGATAAGTCCGGAACCTTTTCTCGCGGTGAGCGCCCCGATTGCAATTCCATCCCGACCATTACAGGAGAAACCCCGATCACCACACCGGGAGTCGGTGGCTTCCAGTGGTTCACCAACAGTGGCAACTTCACCACGCCGGCCGTTGGGACCTTCGGTAGTTGCCCAAATCAGCTCGGATACCTGCGATCACCGCGTTACACCGATGTGGACCTGAGTTTACACAAGGACTTCCAGTTTACGGAACGATTCAAGTTGCAGTTCCGGGCTGACTTCATCAATGCGTTTAACCATGTACAGCTCAACGCACCCTACATTTGGGACTTGGGTTCGTCGTTAGGACAGGCTACCAATGCCCAGCCTCCAAGGAACATTCAGCTTGCGCTGAAGCTCTACTACTAAACATAAACCGCGTATAATGAGGCAGGCGATTACCCCCGCCTGCCTCATTTTCTTTTTGCAGTGACGTTCAGAGGGGCACGTTCGAAAGCGTAAACGCCTAATGCAAAATGTCTAGATACCCAGGTACGGCCGCCATTTTTGTCCTCTTAATTGGCTTCTTGTGGTCCGAACCAGTCATTTTGGCTCAGCAAGCGAAAGTAGCTACCACACCCGGCGCCGGGTCCGGATTATCCACCGACAAGGCACTCACCTTGGCGGAACAGGGGCACTGCCAGGAGAGCATTTCTGCACTCAAACGTGCCATGACCGGCCAGATCCCGCCGGAAACACGAAAAAAGGCCGGCATACTTGGACTTCGCTGTTCTTTGACCTTGGACAATCGTGGTGCGGCCCTCGATTTTCTTCGACTGCTAGGCAAACAGTTTGCCCGGGACCCTGACGTACTTTTTATCCTTGTCCATGCCTACTCTGATTTATCGACGCGAACGGCCGAGGACCTCGGCCGCACGGCCCCACAATCCATTCCCGCACACAAGCTCAATGCGGAGGCATTGGAGATGCAGGGGAAATGGGAACCCGCACAGCTTGAATATGAAAGCATGATCGAGAAAGAACCTAATGCTCCCGGCATTCACTTTTTGCTCGGCAGGCTGTTGCTCTCGCGGCCTGATGCCGGCCCTGACGCCGTGGAGCGCGCGAAGCAGGAATTCCAGAAAGAGCTTGAGGTTGACCCCAATAATGCAGGCGCCCACTACGTCCTGGGAGAACTGGCCCGGCGAGACGAAAAATGGGATGAGGCAATCTCCCGATTTTCCCAGGCCGCAAATCTCGATTCCAATTTCGCGGAGGCCTACCTGAGCTGGGGCGTTTGTCTTGTCACCGTCAAGAGATACGAAGACGCAATTCCGCCTTTGCGCGTAGCGGAGCGCCTGACGCCTGGAAATCCCGCCATCCATCACGCACTTGCCACGGCCTTGGAGCGATCCGGTCACAAAGAAGCGGCAGAAAAGGAATTTGCGATTCACCGGAGCCTCGATTCTGCGACGCCCATGGAGCCAGCCCCTGAGAAGCCACAATAGTTTTTGTCCTCAATTGATTTCGGATGCTAATACCTGGAAACTCTGAGAGTTTGCTCGGCACGGACGGAATGAAAATGCCAATTGGGAGTCGTGCACCGCAACTAACACGGCGCGATTTCGTCTCCAAGATGGCGGTAGGAGCCTTGCTCGTGCCGCGATGGCGGGGATTTGTCTTGCCGGAGGCGCCGCAATTTCCCTTCGAGGAAATTCTCCCTGAGAAGAGTGGAATCCGATGGGTTCATTCGAACGGGAAGTCACCCGAAAAATACCTTCCGGAAACCTCAGGTGCGGGCTGCGCATTTCTCGACTATGACAACGACGGCTGGATGGACATTTACCTGGTGAACAGCGGCAAGTGCGATTTTTTCACTCCGAACCCGCCGTTGCGCAACGCGCTGTATAGGAACAATCGCGACGGAACGTTCACCGACGTAACGGAAAAAGCCGGTGTGGCGGCGGGCGGCTTTGGCCAGGGCGTCGCTGCTGCGGATTACGACGGCGACGGTTTGTCGGACCTCTATGTCACGCAGTACGGCCGCAGCATCCTTTATCACAACAATGGAGACGGCACGTTTTCCGATGTAACGGAAAAAGCAGGAGTCGCCGCTCCCGGTTGGGCTTCCAGCGCCGTCTGGTTTGACTACGACAATGATGGCCGCCTTGACCTCTTCGTAGGGCGCTTCGTGGATTTCAGCAAGGAACTCAACAAACCCTGTGGAATCCACGATGACGGCCGCCATCACTATTGCATTCCGAAGATTTATTCGCCCATGCCCAGCTGGCTGTTTCACAACAACGGTGATGGCACGTTTACCGATGTTAGCAAGGAGTCCGGCATCGCCGGTCACCTGGGCAAGGTATGGGGCGTGGTCGCGACCGACATCAACAACGACGGACTGATCGACCTGTGGGTAAGCAACGACACGGTGGCCAATTTTCTCTTCGTCAATCGTGGAAAAGGAAAATTCGATGAGATCGCCACGACTGCCGGCGTTGCTTACAGTGATAGCGGCCGGGCGCGATCCGGCATGGGCGTGGACTCTGCCGACTTCAATGATGATGGATGGATGGACCTGTTCGTGGCGAACCTCGACCGCGAAATGTTCGCCATATACAAAAACAATCATGACGAAACATTTGACGACGTGGCGCTTCCTGCCGGCATCGGCAAGGCCACAAGATTCATGAGTGGCTGGGGTTTGAAATTTTTTGATTACGACAATGACGGAGACCTAGATCTGTTTCTCGCCAACGGCAATCCGGATGACCTCATCAGCTCCCTGCACGGCGAGGTCACTTACGAAGAGCCGCTCATGTTGTTTCATAACACTGGGAAATCCTTCCAAGACGTGGGCGCACAGAGCGGCCCTGTTTTTGCCATGCCGATGTCCTCGCGTGGATTGGCACTCGGTGATTTCGATAACGACGGCGCGGTTGACGTGCTGATCTCCGTCAATAATGGCGCGCCGCTCCTTCTCCGCAACAATGCTGGCAGACACAATCAGTGGCTGGGAATTCATCTCAGAGGGAAAAAGTCCAATCCGGACGCTATCGGTGCCGTTGTCACCTACCAGGCTGGAGACTTGAAACGCAGGCGCGCGAAAGTCGGCGGAGGAAGCTATCTTTCTTCGCATGATCCCAGAATGGTGCTTGGGCTGGGCAAGCGGGAAAAGTTGGAATGGCTCGAAGTGAAGTGGCCGATGCCCGGAGGGACGACGCAGCGTTTCACCGGGCTGCCCGTAAATCGCTACATCACCATCGTCGAGGGCGAGGAAAAATGGAAGTAGGCCGAAGATGGATCGGCAGCCGGGGGATCACAGTGCAATAAATGGCGGTTTGCAGGAGAACCTCGTGGATTTCCTAGCGCGTCACTCCATTGTTCAACGCTCCGCTCAGGTGTATGCGAAGTTCGTCAGTGCGATTCAGCGCCACCATCATCGCCAACGTGATCATGCTGCGCGTCTGCCGGGGAAGACCGCGGCGGCTCCAGACTTCTCCCCAGGCGTAGCGCGTGAGCAGGTCCTGGAACGCTTCGTTGAATTCATTGCGATTTTTCAGCGATGCATCCACGTGCGCATCCCCCAGCATGCCACCCGCACCTTCATTCCTTGTTCATAGCGCTGGCGTTCATCCTCAGCAGGCCTCCTCAGGAGTTTAGAAACGCTGCTATTTCTCTATTGAACCCTTCTTGTTCTTCGATATTGGAAAGGTGCGCGGCGTTGAGTTCAGCAAATCGCGCACCCTGAATCTGATCCGCGAGAAAGCGCCCGTCCGCAGGCGGTGTAGCCGGATCGTGAGTGCCGGCGATCACTAGCGCCGGCATGTGAATGTTTCTCAATTGTTTGCGGAAATCGAAATCGCGAACGGCGGCGCAACACGCCGCATATCCATCGGGGTTTGCTTCCTCAAGCATTTTCAGAGTACTCGATACCGTTGCTGGAGACTTGTGGCGGAAAGCGGGCGAGAACCATCGTTCGACCACTGCCGAAGCGACAGACTTCATGCCGTTTTTTTGAACCGCATCGATACGGGCATTCCAAAACTCTGAGGTTCCAATCTTGGCGGCGGTGTTACAGAGCACCAGCTTACTTAGGCGCTCAGGCGCGTTGACTCCCAGCCACATGCCAATCATTCCACCCATGGAGAGACCGCAGAAATGGACGCGGTCCAAATCCAGTGCATCCAGCATCGCGATGACATCTTTTCCGAGCAGTTCGATCGAATAGGGCCCTGGAGTGGGCGGGGACTGACCGTGACCTCTCGTGTCATAGCGCAAGACGCCGAGCTTCTTTCGAAACTCATGCGCTTGCGGATCCCACATGGAATAATTCGCGCCAAGCGAATTGGAGAACACCAGGACGGGCGAGCCACTCTGGCCCTCCAACACGTAATGAATGCGGGCTTCGCCAGACTTAAGGATGGGCATCGAACTTATTCTTCTCCCGCGGGAATTTTGTTTCTTCTCCCGCGCCGGCCAAGATTGGAAATTCGACCTTCACGGAGCCCCGGTGTGGCTCTAGAGGCGTTCCAGAATGAGAGCAATTCCCTGGCCCACGCCGATGCACATGGTGCAGAGCGCATATCTACCGTTGGTCCGCAAGAGCTGGTAGAGCGCGGTGGTTACAAGCCGCGCGCCGCTGGCGCCCAAGGGATGCCCGAGAGCAATCGCACCACCGTTCGGATTCACGTGCGTCGCGTCGTCCGGAATTCCTAATTCGCGCAGCACAGCCAGCGCCTGTGACGCGAACGCTTCATTCAATTCCACGACGTCCATTTGCCCGAGCGACAATCCTGCCTTCGCCAGAACTTTGCGCGTCGCGGGAGTTGGGCCCATGCCCATGATTCGGGGAGCGACGCCAGCCGCAGCCGCAGCAACAACTCGAGCTTTTGGCGCCAATCCGTGGCGTTTCAGCGCGGCTTCTGAGGCCAGAAGCAATGCACAAGCACCGTCGTTCACTCCCGAAGCATTTCCAGCAGTGATCGTGCCAGTGGGTTTCACCACGGGTTTCAATTTCGAAAGCGCTTCCAGCGTCGTGTCCGGCCGGAGATGCTCATCTTCCGAGAAAAGCAGCGGGCCGCCCTTCTTTTGTGGAACTTGCACGGCCACAATTTCCTGTTTGATTCTTCCGTTTCGGATCGCTTCAGCCGAGCGCTGCTGGCTTCTCAGAGAGAATAGATCCTGATCCCTGCGAGAGATGTGAAATTCTTCGGCGACGTTCTCGCCGGTTTCCGGCATGGAATCAACGCCGTACTTTGCTTTCAGACAAGGATTTATGAATCGCCAGCCGAGCGTTGTGTCTTCCATTTTCATCGAACGCGAATACGCACCATCCGCCTTGCCGATCACAAAAGGCGCCCGCGACATGCTCTCGACGCCCCCGGCAATCACTAGATCGGCCTCGTCGCATTTAATCGCTCGCGCGGCCGTCGCGACGGCGTCCAGGCTCGAGCCGCATAGCCGGTTAACCGTTGTGCCCGGCACTTCTTTCGGCAAACCCGCCAGCAAGAGCGCCATCCGAGCAACATTTCGATTGTCTTCGCCCGCTTGATTGGCACAGCCGTAGACGACATCGTCCACGGCGTTCCAGTCGACACCTGCGTTACGATCGACGAGGGCTCTGATGGGAATCGCCGCGAGATCATCGGTGCGAATCGAGGCTAGCGTTCCGCCGTAACGCCCGAACGGCGTTCGAATGGCGTCGCAGATGTAAGCGGTCTCCACGTTTATCCTTGGAATTTCTTCATACCTCTAGTTTATACGGAACGGCTGCCGCATGCGCTACCGCAACATTCATCTTGCCGAATTGGACCACGTGACGAGTTCGTGAGCGGCGGCGACTTCGATGGCCGAGAGCTCCGTCGGCCTTTCTTGTGACGGAGTATTACCAGCACTCACTCGTAGCGGAGAGCTTCAACAGGATTGAGGCGTGCCGCGCGCGCTGCGGGGTAGAGCCCGGCGAGGAGGCTGACCGCGATCGCGAATACAATGGCACCGACCGCCAGCCACCAGGGAATATAGGAAATTTTCACGCCAGGCAAATTCTGCCTGCGAAGATAAATGGTTGTGCCCCAGGTCAGCGCCGACCCGATCAGCCAACCGAGCGCGACACCGAAAAAACCGCCGAAAAGACCCATAGCCCCAGCTTCCGCAAAGAAAAGGCTGCGCACATCGCGGTCGGTTGCGCCCAGCGCTTTCAAGATGCCAATCTCGCGGCGGCGTTCGAGGATGGCCATCACCAGAGTGTTGATGATACCCAGAGAAGCGACGGTGAGCGCCAGGCTTCCGAACAGGCCCAGGAAAAGATCAAAGACGGTGAAGACGAGGCGGAGACCTTTGGTGGCGTCCAGGAGAGAAAACGTGGCAAAGCCCAATTGCTTGATCGCCGCTTCGACTTGCAGCACGTCCTTGGGCGAATGAACGCGTACGGTCAATGCCATGTAAGAAGGTTTCGCGGGATTGCCGGACAGAAAGGCTTGCAAATCATCTGGCTGCGCGACATGGAGCTGCTCGGCAGTCTTCAGCGGGAGGTAAACGCGCGTTCCTCCGAACCCGCCAATCCCTGCTGAGGGGTCCGACTCGATCACGCCAACGATGCGCAGAGTCTTCTCGCGCGGGACGATCGAAATGCCGCCCGGGGTGGCCGAGCCGATCATGCTCTCAGGGAAGAAAGAGTCTCTCCCATTGTCTTTCGAAAGGGCTGCGCGTTCCGCATAACGCAAAGTCAAATCTTTGCCTACGAGCGATGGAGGCTGATCCGCGAGCACTCTTGCGAATTCAATTTGGAGAATTGCCTCCTCCGCAGTTGGCGACGAAAAATACGCGCCCGTCATGCCTTCAAAAGCGCCGCTCGAGCGCGAAGAATCTGGCAGGCCGAGAACGGAAGTCGTTTCTGACTTGCCCGCATACCGGACCTCCGTGACGAACCGGATTTGCGGATAGACTTCCGTAACGTTGGAGAGCTTGCTCAGTTGCTGGCGTGCGTCCTCATCCAGGGGACGCGATTCCTTTTTGGGCGCTGAATCCGCGGGTGCAGGGGGTCGCGGGCCGCGAAAATTGCGTTGCGATGTAACGAACACGGCATCGAACAAGCCCGACCGCGTGAGGCGCTGCGAGGCAAGTGTCTGCAACCCAACGCCCAGCGAAAGCATGGCCACGAGGGAAGCAACACCGACGGCAACGCCCAAGGTAGTGAGCGAGTTGCGAAGCACAGCTTCGCGCAAATTGCGTACCGCTAGTTCGCTCAGGTCTCGCGTTTTCAACGCTGCGCTCCGTCACTGACGAGCCGTCCATCGGAGAGGAGCGCGATACGATTCGCGAACTTCTGGGCGAGGGGCCGCTCGTGCGTGACCATGATGATGGTCATTCCGAGGGAATCCTGGAACTCCCGCAGCAGAAGAAGAATCTGTTCGCCGTTGACGCTATCGAGATTTCCCGTCGGCTCGTCCGCAAACAAAATCGCCGGGCGATTTACGAGAGCGCGTGCCAGTGCGCCGCGCTGCTGCTCACCGCCAGATAGCTCGCTCGGCCGGTGCCGCGTGCGTGCGCCAAGACGCACGCGCGCTAGGGCTTCAGCCACGCGGGACTCCCGGTCGTGACGATCCACTTCCGCCAGCCGCAACGGCAACTCGACATTTTCCTCGAGAGTCATGCGCGGCAGCAGGTTAAACGACTGGAAAACCATCCCGACCGTCTCGCGGCGATACCGCGCGAGTTCGTCCGGTTCCAATTCGGCCAGGTTGCGGTTTCGCACGCGGATCGCGCCAGAGGTGGGGCGGTCAAGCCCGGCCATCATGCTCAACAGCGTTGACTTGCCTGATCCGGAACTTCCCAAGAGGGCCAGAAATTCGCCTTTTTCAACGGTGAGGGAGACGTCGTCGACGGCGCGGATGACAGTTTCGCCCAGCCGATATTCCCGAAATACACTCTCAGCCTGAATAAGCGTGGGGGCGGCGGGCATAGTTGGGTTGCTCAATTGTATTACGGATGGCAGACGCAGAAGTTACGCGGTTTTCTTGGCCCTGGGAAGGGATTCGCCAAGCCCGAATCGAGCGAGCCAAGCGTGTGGGCAGGCATTTCCCATTAAAAAATACTCCGCGAGTCAGGAATGCCACTTGCTACTTTTGTTTGATATGAACGGGCTCAAGCAGTTTGAAATCGAGTGCCGTCTCCGCAGCTAGGGTGATGTCGCGATTGCCGGTGAATCCCGCACCACCGGTACCCGCCGCCGCACCGATCAACGCACCGATCGCAGCGCCCTTGCCGCCGCCAGCGATCGCTCCGATACCAGCGCCTCCGGCAACGCCACCGCCCACCATGACCGCCGTGCGCTTGCCTTTTCCCTTGCTGGATGTCATGGCAGCAGAAGTCTGAATTTCATGATCCTTCCCGTTGACAGTGACGCTCGTGAGCTTGAGGACCAGCAGGGCACCGCCCTTGAATCGGCCCGCAGCTTTCGCCTCCTTTACGACTCCCTCTGCGCGAGCACCCTTGGGGATGGCGACCTTTCCATCGACTTCGACGGGAGATTGGACGGTCGCGGAGAACCTGTCTCCAGGCTTGCTGGTTTTTGAACTTATGGTTTGATCCAAAACTACAGCGATAACGGTGTCAGCAGGAACGACCAGCGGTTTCGGCTCGATGGCGTTTTTCACAGCGGACTTTGCCGCTTCTGCCAGGGTCGGGGAGGAGTTAGCGTCCGGACCGGATTGCTGGTCAGCCGGCTTTTGGCACCCCACGACCAGCCCACCTATAGAAAAAGCAGACAGCGAGACCGCAGCGAGACGACGATTCATCAAATCCTCCAATGGGCTGGGAATGTTTATTCCTTAAATGTACGCTCATCTGTTATGAAGTCAATTTGGTATGCGCAGATTCAAAGCGACGGTTTCTTACCAATCTGGTATCTCTTGCAGACCAGTGCCACGTGAATTGCGTTTCGGATTCGATTAGGGGAATCCAATCTTGCCGACTGCGATTCGTATCCTTCCAAGTCATGAAGTACCAAGAGAAGCGACGCATTGAGAAGGATCTCGTGCTAGGCGGGCTAGATCAGTCGACTAAATCACGCAGCGGACCATGACTCTGCCTTGGCACATAACTTGCACCTGCTTTTCACGGCATGCGCTGCTTATTCGCGATCCTGTTCATCGAGCGAACGTCGTGAACGTGTAACATCAATTATTTTCGCCGCCAGCTGGATTCGGGATACGACCGGGCCCTGATTCGAACGATCCGGGGTGTTGGTTATCAGATCGGCGGCAACGGCCAGCACACCTAGTTGGGACGAAGATTGACTGCCTGCTGGGAAGCGAATTCACTTTCCATCGAGCGAAATTATTTTTGAGCGCGGCCTCGCGCCGAGTTTGCTATCCTACGCCGCGTGAAACCCCAATTCCTGATCGATACCGACACCGCTTCCGATGACGCCGTGGCCTTGATCATGGCCCTCCGCTCTCCTACTATCCGCGTGCTGGCCATTACCACGGTTGCCGGCAACGTCGCCGTTGAGCAATCCACGCGCAACGCGCTCTATACGGCGGAACTTTGCAGTGCGGATGTTCCGGTTTTCATAGGCGCGGAAAAACCGCTGAATCGCGTGCACCAGAGTGCTCACTGGTTCCATGGCCGCGATGGCTTGGGAGACCACGGCTACCCTGCTCCCCGCAGGGCCCCAGAAAAACAGAACGCCGCCGAAGCGATGATTGCGACGATCGAATCCAACCCTGGTCTCGTACTGGTGACTTTGGGGCCTCTGACGAATGTTGCTTTAGCCTTGCAGCGGAATCCCGCCATCGCCGGCAAAGTCGGCCGCTGCGTGATCATGGGCGGTGCGCCATGTTGCGAGGGCAACGTAACTCCCGCTGCCGAGTACAACATCTGGTGCGATCCTGAAGCCGCGCGAATCGTTTTGCGCAGCGGCCTTCCGGTAGAGCTGGTGGGCTGGCACCTCTGCCGCGGTGAAGCCGCATTAAATCCCGACAACATTAAATATGTGCTGAGCATTGGCACACCGCAGGCGCGCTTTGCCATCGAATGCAACAGCCGAGCCCAGGAAGCCTACTTCGAACAAACCGGCGAACATGGAATTTCATTGCCGGACCCGGTCGCGATGTCCGTTGCCCTGGATCCCACAATAGTGACGCAGCAAAGCGAACACTATATGGACGTCGAGACCTCCAGCGAACTCACCTTGGGTATGACCGTGGTCGATCGCCTAAACGTGGCGGCCAACGACCGGAATCGAGCAGTCTGGGCCCCGATTTTGGAACGCAGCAAGAAAGCGAAAGTCTGCTGGACCATCGATAATAACCGCTGGAAGCAAGCCCTCTATTCCGCCCTGCGGTAGCGGTGATAGACAACCCTGCCCCACACTACAGATTCCACTCAAGTTATTCAAAATAAAGGGGCTATCACCTCTTCACCCTTCCCAAGGACCGCGTCCGTCGCCCTGATGGCAACTTCTTTCCCATTGCGGTGTTCTACCTAATGGGAGGAATAAGATGTTACTCTCCCATCGGCTAGAACGTCTCATAAGAGGGCCAGAGTGGCCCACGTCCAGACCGAGGACAGGGGATTCGTCATGAAGACGATGACTTTTACAGGCAAGAGCAGCTTAAGCCTCCTGCTGTGTTTCGCCGGTCTTTTGAGTTTTGCCGCTCCGAAGGCGCGAGCGGATGAAGAAAAGGATCCCCCAACTCGCGTCGCGCGCATCAGCTATGTTGACGGTTCCGTATCCCTGCAACCTGGTGGGCAAGGTGACTGGGGTAGCGCGGCCAGAAACCGTCCGATCACTATCGGCGACAAGCTTTGGGCGGACAAAGATTCTCGAGCTGAATTGCAAGCCGGCACAGCCTCCATCCATCTCGGCAGTATGACGGCTCTCTCCTTCCTGAACCTTGACCAGGGCATCACGCAGATGCGCCTTGCCGAAGGCAGCATCAACTTCCGCGTCAGTGAATTGCGCGAAGGCGACCTGTATGAAGTTGACGCTCCGAATCTGGCTTTCACCGTGAAGCAGGCTGGGGCATTTCGCATTGATGTGGATGAAACCGGCGACTCCGCCCGCGTGACCGTGATTCGCGGCGAAGGGGAAGTCACCGCCGGCGGCAAAACTTACGAAGTGCACTCCGGTGAGCGCGGGGAATTCACCGGCACGGACAACGTCGACTACGTTATTGACAAGGCTCCCGGTCCGGACGGCCTCGACCGCTGGGCCGCTAACCGCGACCTGAAGGAAGACAACTCGATTTCCGGAAAGTATGTTTCGCGCGAAATGCCTGGCTACAGCGATCTCGATGACAACGGTACGTGGCAGGATGAGCCGGAATATGGCCATGTCTGGTATCCCAACGATGTTGCCCCGGGCTGGGCTCCTTATAGCGACGGCTACTGGAACTACGTCGGCCCTTGGGGCTGGACTTGGGTTGACTACTCTCCATGGGGTTTTGCTCCGTACCACTATGGCCGATGGAACTATTTCGGCGGCAGGTGGGGCTGGTGTCCTGGCCCGGTCTTTGGCGCTCCGATCTATGGGCCTGCTTTTGTGGGTTTCTTAGGCGGCGGTTTCGGATTTGGAGTTGGCTGGTTCCCGCTCGGCTTTGGCGAACCGTTCTTCCCGTGGTTCCATTGCCGTCATGAGTTCTTTGAGAGGATCAACGAACGCAATACTTTTATCCGCAACAGAAATGTCTTCAACACGAACGTTCGCAACTTCAATTTTGTGAATGCGCACAACGTGCATGCCGTGACCACGGCCAATCGCAACGCCTTCATGAACGGCCAAGCCATCAACCGCGGAGCCACGCACCTGACGGCAGCTTCTTTGAGAGGCGCGCAAGTGACCAACTCCGTCGGAATCAAGCCGACGCAGCACAGCTCGCTCGGCTCGGTAAACACCAGATCGCATGTCGCCACGCCGTCAGCAGCGGTTCAGAACCGCACGGTGGTCGCGCGCACGGCACCGGCGCAAGGCGCGTCCCAGGCGCGTGTTCGCACGCTCAACAGCGCTGGCCTGCCTGCGGGCCACGTTGGCAACAGGCCTGTGAACAGCACCATGAATCAGCATGCCGTCACGCCGAATGCGCCATCGCGCAACGCGCCTGTGATGAATGGCCGTCCGGGCAACATGCCCAACACTTCCGGGATGACTTCGCGGCAGCGGGAGCTGTCGCAGAGCCGGCCGCCTTCGTCCATGACGAACTCGAACCGAACGTCAGCCGCTGCTACTGGCAACAATGCCTCGGCCTCGCAGCGCGCGGGCAATGGCCCACGCACCTGGGCAGCGCAGGGAAATACAACTGATCGCGGCCGCGCCCCGGCAGGTTTCGGAAGCTCGAATCGGCCGGGAAACTCACAGGCGCAAACAACCCGCGAGACTCAAGGTAATCGTCCTCCATGGGTACGCGGCGATTCACAGTCTGGAGCAGTCAGCGGCCAGACATCGCGGCCTTCGACGCCAAGCTACAACGGTGGCCGCCCAAGCTCTTCCAACAACAGCCGCTCTTACCAGCCACCGCAGCGGACGTACAACAACACGCCGTCGTACGGAAACCGCGGCTACTCGCAGCCTCGGTCGTACAATCCACCTCCGTCCCGGTCTTACTCGTCGCCCCGGACTTACTCCGCACCTAGCCGAAGCTATCCCGCTCCGTCACGCTCCTACTCCGCACCGGCATCGAGTCGCAGCAACGGCGGCGGGGGTGGCGGCAATCGAGGCGGCGGTGGCGGCGGAAGCCCACACGGCGGTGGGGGCTCTGCCTCTCACGGCCGGCACTAATCTCCTTGCGAACTCAAGCGCCCGTCTGGATCTTCCGGGCGGGCTCTTGCTCATTGAAGTCGGTGCTTTGAGAGTCTTTCTTCCCCAGCAAATGGGTTTTTCAAAAATCTCTCGGTTCCGCTCTTTCGTTCTAGTTCGGGTCCTTCCCGTAGATCCGAGAGTCGCCAACACCGCTCAGGAATGCGTCGCTCGCAACTCTCTCTCTTGCCATGTGTTAGATGAAGTGACGCACTTCTTGTCAGGCGTTTGCTGTTTCGACAAACAGAAAGAGCCTGGCAGGTGCCCCGCGCCATTGAAGTGCTAGTGTGCCAAAAGGGCAGAAACCTGGTACCAGGGCCTTAGAAAATGCGGCGGAAAGTAAATTCGCCGCTCGTGATTCAGGAGAGATTTCGAAATGAGAAAACACGTGCTCAAAATGGCGAGCCTCCTCAGCGTGGTGCTGGCGGTGGCTCTTTTTGTGCCGCAATGCGCCGCAGCCGATGATGACGAGGATCCGCCAAGCCGCGTGGCGCGACTGAGCTACGCTAACGGCACCGTTTCATTTAATCCGGGGGGCACCGACGATTGGGTTTCCGCGGTCGTCAACCGTCCGATTATTTCTGGCGACAAGCTTTGGACCGACAACGGCGCGCGCGCCGAGCTGCACATCGGCTCCGCGGCGATCCGCCTTTCCGACAACACTGGGTTTTCCTTCTTGAATCTGGATGACCGCATGGCGCAGATCCGGCTCACAGAAGGCACTCTTAACGTGCGCGTGAGGCGTCTCGAACAAGACGAAACTTTCGAAATCGATACGCCCAACCTTGCTTTCTCGATCCTTCGTCCGGGCAACTACAAAATCAACGTCAACGAAGCGGGCGATGCCACCGTCGTTGTTGTCCGCGAAGGTGAAGGCGAAGTCACCGGTGGGGGCTCCGCTTATGCCGTTCATCCTCGCGAAACCGGCACGTTTTCCGGGACCGACCAACTCGACGCCGACATTCAGAGATTCGGCGATAACGTCGACGACTTCGACCACTGGTGCGGTGACCGCGACCGCCGCGAAGATCGCTCGCAATCCTCGCGCTATGTTTCTTCCGATGTCATTGGATATGAAGACCTCGACGACAACGGAGGCTGGCGTCCGGTGCCCGAGTACGGCACCGTTTGGTTCCCCCACACCACCATCGTCGGTTGGGCGCCTTATCGCTATGGTCATTGGGTGTGGATTTCACCATGGGGCTGGACTTGGGTAGATGATGCCCCTTGGGGGTTTGCGCCATTCCATTACGGCCGATGGGTTACTGTCGGCGGCGTTTGGGGTTGGGTGCCATGCGCGCCTCGCGCGGTCGTAGGTGTCGGCTACGTGCGCCCGGTTTACGCCCCAGCCCTTGTCGCCTGGGTTGGCGGACCACACTTCAGCGTCGGCATTGGAATCGGAGGAGGCGGTGGAGTCGGCGTGGCCTGGTTCCCGCTTGGGCCGCGTGAGGTCTACGTGCCTTCTTATCACGTGAGCCGCACTTACGTAACAAACGTGAACGTCTCCAATACGACGGTGAATAACACGGTTGTGAACAATTACTACAACAACGTGGTCGTGAACAAGAACGTCACCAACATCAAGTACGTGAACCAGACCGCGCGTAATGGGGTAACCGCCACATCGCAGCAGAATTTCACGTCGGCACAGCCCGTCGGACGAAACATGATGAGGGTCGATCGCCGGGAAGTTGAGTCCGCGCAGGTCAATCCGACCACCCCAACGGTTGCGCCGCAACAAAGAAGCGTGCTTGGCGCCGGCGCCGGCGGTGCGGCAAGGCCACCAGCGAGGTTTCAGGAACGCTCCGTCGTGGCTAAGACGCCACCGCCCCCTGCTCCTGCATCCTTCGTAAAGCAACAACAGGCGATTCAAGCCAATGGAGGCAGGCCGCCGGCCGTCTCTCAAATGCGTCAAGTGCAGACGCAGACCGAGAACACGCAACAAGCTCGTCCGAACATCAAGATCGCACCTCCCTCCCAGACTGCGACTCCACAAAACGTTCGTGCCAACGGGTCCGGTCAGCCACAGAACAACAACGGCAATCGTCCGGGTCAGCCACAAACGAATGTTCAGCCCAATGTACAAAACAGGCCACCGGCCTCCAACAACGCCGGACAGCAGCCACAAGGCAATCAACCGGGGAATTCGCCCGCAAACAACGGCCGCGAAAAGTCCTATAACGATCGCCCGGCTAGCGCTCGGCCCACCGGCGGGAATCCAAATCCCCCTGTGAACTCGCAGCTCGATCAGAGGCATCAGCAGCAGTTGGACCAGCTCCGCCTGAAACAAGACCAGGAGCGCCAGAAGATCGAGCAGAAACAAATCCAGGAACAGCAACGGATTCAACAGAGAAATACTGTGGACGCTGGAAGGCAGCAAGTCGACCAGAGACAACAGCAGCAGCCCCAGCAGATCGACCAGAGACAGGTTCAGCAGCAGCAAAAGGCTCAGCAGACAAAAGCTGAGAACGCCAGAAGGCAGCAAGTCGATCAGAAACAACAGCAAGTCGACCAGAAACAACAGCAGCAGCTCCGGCAACTCGAGCAAAAACACGGGCAGGAGCAGCAGAAGCTGGAGCAAAAACAGCAGCAGGAGCGCCAGAAGCCGCAGGCACCCCCGAAAGACAAGCCCTCCAGCAAGCCGCCGAAGGACGACAAGCCTCCGCACCGCGGCTAGACCTGCTATTTTGCGAACATCATCCCGGGCAGGCTTGTTGAAAATCAGGCGCCCGCCCGTTTTCTTGATTTCGCGTATCTTCACAGGTGAAAGGTTTTGCTGTGTCGCGTAAGATTCCTTCTCTGCGCTCATGGCGAAACGATTTAAATCCCGCTCCTCATCCGCTGATCTCCCGGCCACATCTCCGGAGTTGCGGCTGTTTCGAATCCCAGGCATTCCAGAGATTCGCCCCGGCGATGATCTCGTCAAATACGTGGCCAGCGCCGCCCGTCGCTCCGCGATTTACTTCGAAGACGGCGACATCCTTGTCTTCGCTCAGAAAATTGTCTCAAAGGCGGAAGGCACGGTCGTTCGGCTGGCAAGCGTAAAGCCTTCACCGGAAGCCCTCGCGATCGCCGGGCGCCTGAAAAAAGATCCTCGCGCCATCGAAGTCGTCTTGAGGGAGTCGCGGCGCATCGTCCGCAGCGATCACGTGCTGATCTCCGAAACGCGCCACGGATTCGTCTGCGCCAACGCGGGCGTCGACCATTCGAACGTTCCTGGTAACGATGTGGTGACTTTGCTCCCGCGAAATCCAGATCGATCCGCAAAAAAGCTCGCTGCCGCGCTCCGCAAACGAACCAGCAAACGCATCGCCGTCATCATCAGCGACACCTTCGGCCGCCCCTGGCGTCTTGGATTGACGAACGTCGCCATCGGCGCTTCAGGTGTTCCGGCCCTCCTCGATTTGCGCGGTTCGCGGGACCGACACGGAAAGCTTCTGGCTGCAACGATTCTCGCGGTCGCCGACGAGCTCGCCGCCGCCGCCGGCCTTTTGATGGGCAAATCGGAAGGCTTCCCTGTTGTTCTCATTCGTGGTTATCGCTACAAGCCCGTGTCCGAGCCCGCGGCTCGCATCATCCGTCCCGCCGCCGAAGACCTGTTCCGCTAATCTCCTCTTCTCTGCGGCCTCTGCGTTCTCTGTGCCCTCTGTGTTAAATTCTTTCTGTCAATCTCCGCTGCGAAGACCATGACCATTCAGCCCCACGACGCTCCCGTTCACCCCGCCATGAATCCTGAAGTCGATGAGTCACTCGCTCGTGCGCGCGCGAGCGCGTCTGTCGGCCGCGAAGCCGCCCTTCTTTTTGCGGAGCAAGCCCCCTTGTCGGACTTGCTGGCAGCCGCTGCGAAAATCCGCGCCGCCGGGAAGGGAAATGTCGTCAGCTTCTCAAAAAAAGTATTCATCCCGCTGACCACCCTTTGCCGTGACTATTGCAGCTACTGCACTTTTCGCAAGGATCCCGGCCAGCCCGGCGCTCACTTCAAGACACCGGAGGAAGTCCTCGCGCTTGCCGAACAAGGCCGCCAAGCGGGCTGCAAGGAAGCTCTTTTCAGCCTCGGCGATCAACCCGAACGGATCTTTCCCGAGGCCAGGGAATTCCTGAGCAAACAGGGTTTTACGCGCACACTCGACTATCTTGCCGCCATGTGCGAACTCGTTCTGGAAAAAACCGGCTTGCTCCCGCACGCCAATCCCGGCGTCATGGACCGCCCCGCTCTCGTCCGTCTAAAAGATTCGAACGCCAGCCTCGGCCTGATGCTCGAAAGCGTCAGCCCGCGCCTGATGCGCGACGGCTTGCCGCATGCCAAAGCCCCAGACAAGGTGCCCGCGCTGCGTCTCCGCACCATCGAAGAAGCGGGGAAGCTCTCCATCGCGTTTACCACTGGAATCTTGATTGGCATCGGTGAAACCATGGACGAACGCGTCGACTCTCTGTTTGCGATTCGAACGCTCCATGAAAAATACGGTCACATCCAGGAAGTCATCATTCAGAATTTCCGCGCCAAGCCGGAAATTCCCATGGCCGCGCACCCGGAGCCGTCTCTTGAAGATATGCTGCGCACCATCGCTCTCGCCCGCCTGATCCTTGGACCGCACATGAACGTCCAGGCCCCTCCAAACCTGAGCTACGCCGATTTCCCTCGTTTGCTGGAAGCGGGCATCAACGATTGGGGCGGCATTTCCCCGGTCACCAAAGATTTCATCAATCCCGAAGCGGCCTGGCCGCAGATCGCTCGTTTGCAATCCGAAACCGAGTCCCGCGGCTTCACCCTGCGCGAACGCCTCGCTATTTATCCGGAATTTGCCGGCCGGAAAGAATTTCTTTCCCCGCGCGTCCGCGATCAAGTTTGTGCGCTTTCCGGCGCGGACGGATTTGCGTGTAGCACTGGCCTTGCGGCCCGCATCTGACTCTTCTATGCCTCCAACCAAAAATCTCAAAAGCACTGCTCTCGCGGGTGGTGTTGGCGCTTCAAAACTGCTCCTCGGTCTTTACGAAGTGATGGACCCGAGCTTGTTGACCATCATCGTAAACACCGGCGACGACATCGTTCTCCACGGCTTGAAGATTTCGCCGGACCTCGACATCGTGACGTATACCCTGGCAGGAGTCGTCGATTCCTCAAGAGGCTGGGGCATTCGCGGGGAAACTTTTCATGCCCTGAAACGCCTCGCCGGCTATGGGCGCGCCAATTGGTTCAACCTGGGGGACCGCGACCTCGCCACGCACATCCATCGCACCGCCATGCTCGCCGAGGGGAAGACGCTGTCCCAGGCCGCGGATTCGATTCGAACGGCCCTGCACGTGAAATCCCGCATCCTACCGATGTCCGATGACCCCATCCCTACGATGATCGATTCGAATGAGGGCCAGCTGCATTTTCAGGAATACCTGGTGAAGCGCCGCACCGAGCCGCTCGTGCGCGGCATCCGTTTCGCCGGTGCGGAATACGCGCGGCCCGCCCCGGGCGTCCTCGAAGCCATTCGCGATGCCGACCGCGTCATCATCTGCCCCAGCAATCCGCTGATCAGCATCGGCCCGATTCTAGCTGTGCCGGGAATTCGTGAGCAGTTACGAACTCACAAAGAAAAAGTGTTCGCCGTGTGTCCCATCGTCGGAGGGAAATCGCTGAAGGGCCCTTCCGACAAAATGCTCGCCCAGCTCGGTCACGACCCGACAGCCCTGGGCGTTGCCAAACTCTACGCAGATTTCACCGGCACTTTCGTGATCGACCCTGTCGACAAATCCCAGTCCGCCGCGATCGCCGCGCTCGGCATGAAAGTTGCGATTCTTCCGACTGTGATGAAATCGCGAGCGCAGAAACGCAAACTCGCCCGCGCCCTCCTGTCCCCCTCTTACTCTTTGTAGGGGCCAGCATCGCTGCGCCCTTGCTTGGCTCAAGCGACTGCAATGGTTACTTCCGTTCCTGCTTAATTCTCTTGCGCGTAGAGTGCCGATTTCCGGTTGCCGCGCTAATCAGCCATTGGGCCGGTGGGCGGAAGGGAAATCCCTAAATTATTCGCGAACGCTAACCGTTGTCTGCCCCGGCAGCGTCGCATGAATCCATGCTTCTGCCGCCATGAGGTGCAGCACAAAGCCGATCCAGAATCCGATCCCGAAGAATTCATACGGCGTCAAGCCTGAAAAGCGGCTCGTAGCAAAAAACATTCCAATGATGGGGCGGATGGTAGCCACGGCAAGCCCAACCGAAAAGGCGCGAATCATCCACTCGCGGTGCAGGGTGGTTTCACGCCGCCGGATATGCCAAAACGCCTTGCACAGCGCGAATAGAAAGAACGTGGCGAACAGTATCGTCGCCGCCGCCTGGTTGAAGCCGCCGATGGCCGGCATGCCAAAGCTCATCACGAGCGCCGAAATTCCGATGATCGCACCGCAAATCACAAAAATGCGGCCACTCCAGCGGTGCCATCGGAGATGGCGCGCGCGAATGCTTGAACTGAACTGCAATGGACCCAGCATCATGAAAAGCAAACCGGGCGCAATATGAACGAGAGTTAGGATCGGATAGCGTGCGAACAAATCATCTAGGGCGGCGAACCGTGCAGCTACGGGATTGGATGTGGCCGCGGGTGGATGATAGCCTCTCACCACGACAGGCAGCAGATGCACCATCCTCCGCAGCGCGACGGCAACTCCAATAAACGCCAGAAAAATGATGGCGCTCCATAGCGCGCGCCGGAAACGAATACCAGGCTTCATGCCATGTACTACGTTTAATCCATCAGATTCCTTTCATGAGCGGACAAAGCAAAACGGAATGGCTTCGCAAGCCATTTCAAGGGACCCATCCGCTACGACCATGGGGTCTTCGGAACCTCCGGAATGGAAGGGCAGATGTCCGGTAAGTGCTGCATTATCGGACATTTGAAAATCGCATGTCCTGTAAGTGGGTTACACTACCCGGCTCTTTAAAACGCCTCCCTATTTGTGTCGGATGTTCACGGGGGCTCGGGTCCGATCCAGCGGGAACACGCGCAGTTCCCATTTGACCGGGACGGACGTTGGCAGGTAGCAGATGGTCTTATCGCAAGCTTGATACTCAAGCTTTCCCGCAATCGTGAAGATTTTGCCATCCTTCCCAAGTGAGCCCCAGAACTCTGAGCCGGAGTTCACTTTCACATCCTGGCTGATGCGCAACGTCCCATCGAAAACGGGTACCCGCTCCTTGATCGCGGGCAAATAGAGCGTTTTGGACGGCGGATAAACCGCTGGTTTGAGTTCTAATTGTGGGACAGATTCAGTCACGAGCTGAATGGGTTTATAACCCTGCGTGCCGGGCGCATACACATGCACTTCCGGGGGCAGCCGCACTTCGGCGACCAGAGTGATGCGAGTGCCGGGAACGCCGATGGGATCGGATTGCTCGAGCGCCAATTGAAGATGCGGGGCTTCGACCGTTTCCGTTACTTCTTGGCCCAATTCCGGGGAAAGCTTGGAAATAATGCTATTTCCGGTAAGCCGCTCCCGGTATTTCGCTTCGAAGAACTTTTCTCTGATAATGCCGCTGGGACCAATAAAAAAATATCCAGGGCGGGCAAAGCCCTTCTGCATACCAGTAGCTTCCTGATTGAGGACTCCATAATTCTGGATGGTCTTCGAGTCAGGGTCCGCAAGCATTGGGTATTCGATCTTGTGCTGGTCGGCAAAATATTTCAGGATTTCTTCCGTGTCATAGCTGATGGCCGCCAGCTTGACCCCTTGCTTTTCGAATCGCGGGATGGCGCTTTGCAGCTGGACCAGCTGCCCTTTGCAGAACGGTCACCAGTCCGCGGAACGGAAAAAGAGAAAAACGGTTCCCTTCGTACCTCTTAAGGTATCGAGAGTTTGTATTCGGCCAGACTGGTCGCGAACTGAAAACGCCGGAGCTTTCTGACCGACGGCGAGTCCAATCGACATCAAATCGATGGAAGCCATCTGAATCGTACCGTCATCGAGTGTGCCCCGAACGGTCACCGTGTCTCCCAGGTGAGCGGTCACCGATGCCTGCGGCTCAAGGCCGTACATGACCCTGTTTGTATCGTCATATAGAGCCAGCTTCGCACCCGGCACGTTCTTGGTGCACTCTGGAGATTCGGCAAAGGCTTCGTCTGCGTTGCAACTGCTGGACACCAGGATGCCGGACCACGATCCGGAACTTGTTACGTTGTTCTGCCCAGCCATTGTGAAGGCGGCTATAGAAAAAAGCGCTACCGGACAGAGGAAGAAGCGTTTCTTCGTAGAATCGGACCTAATCAACAGCATCAATTCGAGACCCTCGTTTCATTCTTGAATCCGCCGGTACTGTACACCTCACTGTCTCGTCGCACAACGCCTGCCAATGAAGCAGCGTCACTTCAGGGGAAGCCCGGTGAATCGAATCCCCGCGCCGTGAATTTTGTAGCGCATATTCAATCCAATCAACAACGCCGTCAGCGACTCCACGATACGCGCATTCTCCAATTTTCCTCCATTCAACGGTCGCGCTCCCGGAATCTTGCTGACCAATTCGAACGCCACTTGCTTCGCTTTCTCATCGTCGCTGCACACTAAAACGTCGCAATCGACGGGTTCATCTCCGGCAAGCAGTTCCGCTCCAAGATTCTGCAGCGCTGCCGCCAGGCTCACACCGTCTGGCAGCAGTTCCCTCGTCTGCTCGGCCGCCGAGCCTTGCCACACACCGAGCAGGCGCGTCGCTGCGCCGCCAATCGTCGCGGCCAGTGGCACTGTGGTATCGATGACGATCGTTCCCGGCTTCCACGCGCTCTTCAATTGCTTGAGCAGCGCCGCCACGCCGGAGAAGGGAACTGTCAACACCGCGACATCGCACCCGGCCGCGGCAGAAAGATTGTCCAGGCCTTCGATCTGCGCGGCGCCGCCAATACGCTCGCGTAACAGTCTTGCGGTCTCTTGCGCGCGGGCCGCCTCGCGCGATCCGATCAGGATGTGTTCCCCGGCCTTCGCCATTCGAAACGCAAGCCCGGAGCCTTCGGCTCCCGTTCCGCCCAGAATCGCGATCTTTCGCGTCATGACTCTTCACCCCGTTTCGAATCCCGCCGTTCATTCGAACCGCCGCCGCATTCCCGATGCGAATCCGCTGCTTCGCTTTTCCCGCACCCAGTATGGTATCTTCAAAAACTTCCAAGATGCCAACGCCGCAACTCACCGCGTTCGAATTCCGCAAAGCCCTGGGTCATTTCACCACCGGCGTGACCGTGGTTACCGTCGAACGCGAGCCTGGCAAGATCCACGGCATGACCGCCAACTCGTTCACCTCCGTTTCGCTCGATCCCATGCTGATTCTCGTTTGTGTCGACCATCGCGCGAAGATGCTTCCTTTGCTGCAGAAGAAAAAACGTTTTGGCATCAGCGTCCTCAAAGCGGGGCAGGAGGCTATTTCCGAGTATTTCGCCAAAGGCGAGCAGAGTGCGGAAGCGGAGGAGCGATTGTCGATTCGATATCGATGGACCCCGGGGGGCATCCCGGTCCTTGAGAATATGCTACTCCAGTTGAGCTGCAAGGTGACCGCGTCGCATATTGCCGGCGACCACAGCATCTTTGTCGGGGAAGTGGAGGAAGCAGAAATGCACGAAGGCGAGCCGCTGCTTTATTTCCGCGGCGAATACCGCCGGATCGCCCGCCACTCCTAGAGAAATTGTTTTTTGGAGGATTTGTTACCGTTCGGAATTGCCGGAAGGCCGCGGCGACTCGGCCGAATCGCCCATCTCTTTGCGATGGCTCTTCACTTCGCGCAACGCATAGATCGGCTTGTTCTGCGATTCGTAGTAGGTGCGCGCAATGATCTCGCCGAGCAAGCCCATGGAGAAGAACTGCACGCCGCTGATGAACAGCGCCACCGACAGCATCATTAGCGGCCCGTGTTCCGCCATGATGGCCTTGTGCAGATAGAATTTTTCGTAGGCCAGGAAGCACGCGAGCAGGGAACCCAGCCCCGCCCCGGCCACGCCCAGCAACCCGAAAAACTGGAGCGGCCGCGTCGAATAATCCAATAAAAACTTAACGATTATTAAATCCAAGAACACGCGGATGGTGCGCCCGATCCCGTAATGGGACCTTCCGCTCTTTCGCTCGAGGTTTTCGATGGGCACTTCCGCGATTCTCGCGCCCGTCGAACTTGCCAGCGCCGGAATGAACCGGTGTAGCTCGCCGTAGAGCTGAATTTCCTGAATGATCTGGCGGCGGTAGGCCTTGAACGTGGTTCCAAAATCGTGCAGCTCGATTCCCGATAGCTTTGCCATCATCCAGTTGGCGGCGCGGCTAGGAAGCTGCCGCATCAACCAGTGATCCCGCCGGTTGTGGCGCCAGCCGCTCACCAGGTCGAAGCCCTCTTCAATTTTCTCCAGGAAGCGCGGAATCTCTTCGGGGTCGTGCTGCAGATCGCCGTCCATGGAGATGATGACTTCGCCCCGGGCGAAATCAAAACCGGCCTTCAACGCCGGCGTCTGCCCGAAATTCCGCCGCAGTCGCACCAGGTTCACGCGCCGGTCATGCTCATAAATTTCAGCGAGCACCTTGAACGAGTCATCCTTGCTGCCGTCATCCACAAACACCAATTCGTAAGGCTCGCCGATCCCGTCCATCACCTCCGTAAGCTTCATGTAGAGGAGTGGGATGTTTTCCTGTTCGTTGTAGAACGGAACGACGATGGAATACTGGATGGGCGAATCGCTTGCCATTCTTTCTCGCGAAGTCCTTTTCTAAGCTTCCTGGGTTACAAAGCCATAGTCTATCAGGCGAATCCCCAGCGATGCGACAAGATTTCGGATCCCGGTGTCTGTCAGGATTTGCAGTTCGGTCTGCCGCGAATCCTGCAGCCGGGTCTGCGTTTTCTGCAGCGCCACATCCGTGTAGCCAGGGTGGCACATCAGCTCGGTCGTGCCGTCTGACAGGCTCTTCACGAATTGTGCCACACCCTCGCGCGTCAGCTCGCCGGTTTGAGCAATCCCACAAAAATAATCGGCGGTAGAGATACCCGCGCGCCCGGCTTGCTCACGCGCATCGCGCGCCAGCAGTTTCAATCCGCGCGCCTGCACTCCTTGTTTCAAGACCACAGCGGCGTGCTGTTTTTTGCCCGAAGAAAGAGCCGCGCGCAGGCTCGATGCTTCCAGCGAAACCCGAATCGCGCCGATGTCATGGCGCTTCGCAAGCTTAAGGGCGATCTCAAACAGCCCGGGCAGCATGTGTACGTGCTTGTGCCCGTCGAGGTGCGTCGGTGCGAGACCAGCGTCGCGGACTTTCTGAATCTGCGCGTCCCACTCGCTCTCCACTTCTGCAAGCCTGAGCCTACGCCGTGCCCGCCGCAGAAGCAGGGTCTCTGGTCCGCCCGCGAATTTGCCATCGTCATTCAGAAGGCTGGTGACGGTTTCCCGATCGGCCACCGGGGGGCCGTCGTTCAAGTTCAAATGCACGCCGACACCCAGCCCGGGCGCCGAACGCGCGGCCTCCACTCCCCCTGCAAACGCGGCGCCGTTGGCCAGCAGCGAAGTGCTGGTCACAATCCCGTGATGAAACGCCTCGAGGATCCCGCGGTTTACGCCATCCGTCCATCCCAAGTCATCCGCGTTGACGATCAGATTCTTCACAGCCTGTCCCGCTCCCGCGGGCACACCTGTCCTATTGGACAGCTACTCTTTCGTCCTCCCACCCGCATTCGTACCATTGACCCCTTTGACCCTCAACTCTAGCATGGCGTGGTAGAGGCGAAAATGACGGTAAAGCTGCGTGAAGCCAAGCGCATTGGTTCGCGGCACCATGAGAAGCGGCGTGGTCGCCGTATGAACTCCCGCGTGCCCGTACGCCTCGAGTGGGACGACGAGTCCGGGAAGCGCATCCGTGTCGAAGGGCATACGCGGGTCGTCAACCCTTACGGCTGCATGGTGGTTCTCGCGGAGTCGCTCGATCTCGAGCACCGCCTGGCCCTCAGCAACCTCGCAACCGATACCAGCAATGCTGCGATCATCGTGTGGAAGGGCAACCAGCGGCCCGACGGTTGGGAATACGGCGTTGAACTTGTGGCGCCGGAAATGGATTTCTGGGGACTCGACCTGTGAAACCCATTTCCCATGTGAAACCTTCGCCGTACGCGAAACCCGGTTCGATAAGTGGCGCGCACTCCGCCTTGACGACGCGCCAGCCAACCGCCGAGCAGCGGCGCCGCGCCCAGCGCGTTCTCCTGCGCATGCCCGTGCTCGTCCACGTCGCCAAAAACCCCAAGCCTATCCAGGGATTTACTCATACGGTCAGCGCTACCGGCGGCATGATCATTCTTCCCGAAGGCTTTGCCCAGGGCACCAAGTTCACTCTGGAAAATCCAAAAACGCAGCAGCGCGTCGAGGTGAGCGTTGTGCGTTCGCCGCAGATGAATCAGGAAGGCTCACTCATCCCTGTGGAGTTCCTGTCCCCCGCGCCCCTGTTTTGGAATATCGTTTTCCCCCCGAATATCAACTGACGATCCGAGAAGAGCCGTGGAAAGGCTCGGGGGCGGGACTACTATGCCCATGCACAGGGTAGGGCTGCTGCCAGATGACAGGAAAGAGCACAGGAGTGGCTGTGCCACCGAGTGAATTGGAGTTGGGAGATGTTTGCTGGGGGGAGTGGGGCAAAAAAAGAGCGGCCCCGGATGGTCTGGGGCCGCTTGGTGTTTTTGGTTTGTTGAGCCGACGAGGGCTAGTTGATGCTGATGTTGACCGTGGGCGAGCCATTGGACGCTGCCGGCGTCGCCATGATCGCAAACGTGGTTGTGCCGGTTGAAGTGACATTCAGCATGCCGCTCTGGGACGCTTGGGTGTAGGTGTCACCCAAGTAGTGCGCGCTGATTGAGTGCGTTCCCGGCAGTAAGCCCGCACTCGTAATCATGGCCGTTCCATTTGAAACAGTCACCGATGTGCCCAGTGTGTTCGTTCCGTCAAAGAGCTGCACCTGCCCATTCGCCCCAACGGACGCTGTGACGTTGATTGTGAACTTGAAGCCTGTGGGATCATTGGACGCCAACTTGGCGCTGCTCACAGTGATCTTCGTAGTCGTGGCGACGGGGCCGCCTCCACCCCCGCCACCGCCGTAGCCGCTGCAACCGAGAGTGAAACCTAACACGCACACCAGGCCAAGGCCCAGCGCGGCGCGACAGCGCTTCCGCCCAGGCAGTACGAGTAGGAACATCGCAGCAAGGCCGGTGCTGGCGCTGAGCGTCCACCAGCCCTTGCCTCCGGTCGCAGGAATCGTCCCGGCTGCATGGAGCATGCGCTCTGCCGGTGCCGCCGAAGCCGTCAGCGTCGTCGATGGCGGCGCGACGGTTAAGGTCAGTTGGCCAGTCACCGCTGCTGTACCCGACACGTTGATCGGCAGCGGATTTGGTGAGCAAGTTACGCCAGCAGGTAATCCAGCTGCCGGACAAGTCACATTGACGTTGCCGGTGAAGCCGCCGGTCGGCGTCACCGTGATGGTGGAAGGACCGCTGGCCCCGGCGGTTGCCGTGGCGGCGGTCCCACCGATGGTCAAGCTTCCGCTGCCTGCCACGTTTATGGTGATCGCCGTTGCGGACGAGAGAGCGTAATTCGTGTCGCCGTTGTAAGTCGCGGTGATTGACTTTGTGCCTGTCGTGGTAAAGGAAGTTATCAATGCGGCGGCGCCGCCAGCTCCTACCGACGCCGATTCCGCCGCGTTGGGAGCAACTGGGACGGGGCTTCCAATTTGCGCGCCGCCACTGAAAAACGTCACCGTTCCGGTCGTACCGACCGCACTATTGCTCGCGGATGTGATGGTCGCAGTCAAAGTAACATTGGTGCCGGTGGTTACCGATGCGGCGCTCGCGGCCAAGGCTGTAGCTGTCACCGCTTTCGACACCGTCAAGACATCCGTCACCGGCGTAGTGACAGGGTTGTAGCTTATGTCTCCGGAGTAGGTCGCCGAGAGGTTGTGGGTTCCGCCCGTAAGTTGAATCGGCTGGTCTTCGGCGCTTCCAGCGCTGTTGATCGTAAAGGTTCCAGTGTCGAGTGGGCTTCCGTTGTCCGTGATGGTCACTGTTCCCGTTGCGTCGAAGGCACAACCAGCTGTCGCGGGAGGCGTCGCGAGAGGCTGGCAGTTCGTGGTAGTGCCCAAACTGTTTAGGATGTCCATCCTCAGAATGTAGGGCGAGCCGTATACAAAGGAAGTTGCATTCGTGCTCGTGGTGGGGTTGAAAGTGACAATCCCGTATTGGAGGCGGCTGTTTTCTTTGCCGACTACGACTGGCACGCCGGGGGAGGTGCTTGAAGCAAAGGTGGTGTCGCCGCCGTAGCGGGCGTTTACGTTGTAAGTGCCTCCGGGAAGAATGACACCAGTGATAGATACCGAGCCGCCAGACAGCGGGGCGTCACCGATGCCAGCGTTCACAGCTACAGTGTTTGGCGCGATGAGCCCGACATCCCCTGTGGGTGTGCCGGCGAATGTCGAAGTCACAGTGACTCCTGCTGTGACCGCGGTACCATGCGTGATGTTGACCGTGGATGTCCCGCCGTTCAGCGTGAGGCTGGTCGTTGTGCCGTGGAAATTGCCAACGGCCAGCGGCCATTGCGTAGCCAGGTTGGAAACGTTTACGGAGCCCAGCCCTGTCGCCAAGTCGTATCCGGTTGCCGTCGTCCATGCTGGGGTTGTCGGAGAGGCCGTGCTCACTACAACGCCATTGGCGCCCGCCGTCTTACTGCTGCAATTCGTGGAATTTGCCGCGCACGGGACCGAGTTGTTCCCCTTGGTGATATCGTAGAAAGAGCAGGTCGCCGAACCTGTCAGAGGTGTAGTCGAGGAATTGCAGCTCTGGTTGGCGGTCGCGGCGATTTTATACAGCACGGGATTGGCGTTGCCTTGACGCCCGTTGCTTTGATTGATCAATGCCATGATGGCGGCGAAAGCGGGGGACGAAGCCGAGGTGCCACCGGCGCCACCAAAACTGAAGCCGTTCGGTCCCGGTAGGCACGAGGGTGGGTGGCCAGCGGGAACGGCATCCGCTTGGCAAACCAGATAGAAGCTCAAGCTTTGCGGTCCGTCGCTCGCGAACAAAGAAATATCGGGAATATAGCGATGGTTGTCACCTGCCGCGATCCCGTTCGGCGTGATGCCGCTCTGCCAGGATGGTTTTGCATAAATGGCGCTGGGCCCGCCGCTGCCGCCAACAATGTTATTGGCGGTTGAGCAAACAGTGTTTAGGGTCGCGCTTGTGGCTGTTGCCGCGCAGGAATCATTCCACGTCATTTCGTGGATGTATCCCAGAGCGGATTCTCTACCAACTCCGTTTGTCGAGCTCCAGAATGTGGATTGTGTGCCCACGTCGTCGAAATCCGTTCCACCGACGGCAACGTTGAACGGAGTGGAAGCAAACCCACTCACCGCAAGGCCGAAAGTAGCTACAGTTACTGTACTGAAACTGTCACATCCGGCGGAGCCCGGATCTCCGGAGGCCACCATCACAGTGATGCCCTGCGCAGCGGCTTGCTCCCAAAGCGTGTTGTAGAACTGGTTGCCCGCTGTCCCTAAGCCGGCTTCGCAGTTGCCAAAACTTAAGCTCATCACCGGCGCGATATTATTATCAATGATGTAGACCGACGAGAGGTCGATGCCGAAAGCGGTCAAGGTGTCTTCCGACACCACTAAATCAATCGTCGCCTTCGGGGCCACCATCCCCGCTACTTGCACGTCCAGATCGGCCTCACCCTCATCCCCTAACGGTGGCCCACTGATTCCGGGATCGGGGCCGTTCAGTATGACCGTGGGTCCAGTCGCAGGCGTCAGCCCGAATAGGTTGCGGAAAGCGATCGCGTCGTTCGGGTCAATGTTGGAATCCGCGACGATGGCGATGGTGACCCCAGTCCCGTCAAGATTCGCGGGAATGTTGTAGATCTTTGCGAAGTCTGCCGGACCGACTGCGTAGAAACTGCCTCCGGTTCCCGTGAACTGTGGTACCACGCGTCCGTCAGCCGTGCGCATAAAGGTGCCGGCGGCGTGGCGCATCGACTTTCGTGGAAAATTATGGAGTGTGAGTACGCCAGCGACCACAGGCGTCAACGCCAAGGGGATTTGCGGATCGCTTGCGTTGGCCTGGCGAGATTCGCCGTTCACATTGAATTGATGGATTTCCGTGTGGAAGGCATTCCGCACCTGCCCTACGTTTCCGGAAAACTCGATGGCCGTGCGTCCGGCTCCCATCTTAATTTCCTGGAATCCCTGGCGTGTCAGCCAGTCGGTCACCGTCTGGATGTCCGCGTCCGCCGGCCCGAACTGTTTTCCAAACTGCTCCGGAGTGAGCCATTTATGAAAATTGGGCGAGTCCTTGCTCAATTGCTCGTCCATGAACTTGCCGAGCGCAGCTTGCTGTTCTGGACTGCGCTGCAAGACAAGCATCATCCTTTTCATCGGTGTGGCCTCAGAGACGATTCCCCGATCGAATTCGAGTCGCGCGAGCGGATGCACGTTGCCCTGGAGGCGCACGAGTTGCGTTTCATCAATGGCCTGGGTGATGCGGACGGGGATGGCCGCGCCCTGAGCGGCAGGCGCGCTATCGGGCCTGGTTTGCGCGGCGGCACGAAACGCCGGGAGCACCAGAATCAAAGTAAGAAGGAAAAGGGAATTGCGAAGCATCAGAGATTGAAGTTTCATATCCCGTCCACGCTGCAGATTTGAATTCGATTCCCACAAAAACGCAACCGGCCTGAAGGCGTGGCCATGCGGACAGAGGAACAACGTCCACAAATGGCTTCTCGCGGACTGGGGCTTGGACCGGAAACGACTCACCGTTGAACGTTTAAAGGCTATCACAGGCGATTAAAATACTCGCTAGTACCTCGCCGGCGGATTGCACTCAGAGATAGACCCTTAAACTGGGGCATCACCGGCACACCGAGCCCGTGGCCATTCTGATGCACCCAGGATTCCGCAGGATGCTTTAGACGATTCTTGGTGAGCGCCGCGTTTCGGGGTGATAGTTCGCGGCGCTCGCCTTCGCAGAAACTATCCCTTTGCTTAAAGCCTACCACTTCAGTGCCACTTTTATTCCACGTGAAGCACCGCGGGCCTTCCGGATTTTTGGAATGAATTATGAAAAGGCGCGCTTGCCATTTCCGTTTTCGCATCAAGCCAATTTACCAAACTCAGCGACGGAAACCGCGTCGGCCATAGAAACCCGAGCCATAGCCCCAGCCATATCCGCTATAGAACCCAACGTACCCTGGATAGGCGTAGCAGGGACCGTAGTAACCACACGGATAGGGCGCCGGGCCCGGATAGCCTCCGGCAACGTGGCGTGGCCCCCTGCGCTCCAATCTTCCGCCGTCAATGTCCTGCTGCGTGACGGGCAAGAAGGCTTGCTGGCTTTGCGTGGTGTCAATCCTGACGGGATCGACGAGGCGGAAGGTCAATTGTTCCTCCGGCTCAAGAACGGTAGGTCTCCCTCTTGTCAGGAGCACCGCGCCGATGCCTGCAGCCGCGCCGGCTCCCGCGCCGATTGCTGCGCCTGTGCCCCAGTCTGCCGCGGCGCCGATCAATGCGCCGAGTCCGGTGGTGGTGGCAACCGTCGCGGCGTCCTGCCCGCGCGAAGTTCCGCCCGAGCCTTTCCATAGCTCGGTGAGAATCGGGACTTGACGGCCATCCACGACGGTCAAGTCCGTGAGCTCGACTCCCAACTCGGAGGTGCCTTTGATGCGGCCGGCTTTGCGCACGTCCTTGACGTGGCCTACGATCATTTGGCCGCGGCGGGCCACGACCCAGCCGTTCACGACGAGCGGGTTTTCCAGCACGGCGGTAAACTGGTCGCCGATCTGGTTGCGGTCGCTGGAAAGGTAATCATTGATGCGAATGAGAAGGATTGTTCCGGCAGGTATGGTGAGCGTTCCGGGGACTTGTTGGGCTGGCTGAGCCAGTGGCGCATTCTGGGATTGTCCCTCGGGTGGTGGGTTTTGGCGTGGCCGGTCATGCGAATAGGGTGGCTTATCGGCGTCCTGTGGGGCGTAAGCTGGCTTCGTCCGATCTGGCGTTGGCTGCGGCGGTTGCGCTTGCTGCTGATCGGGCTGTTGCCCCTGCTGCGGGTCTTGCTGTTGCTCCTGCTGCGCGTAGGCCCCTGCACTGAGGCACAATGCCAGGGCTGCCGCCCCGGTTGCGCACCAAAATTGTCCAAATCCCTTCAAAATTGCTGGGTGCTTGCTCATGATCTTTAGCCTCCCTTGACCTGTGCTTCCCGCGAATCCTCCGGATCTCTCGCGTCCTGCCCGGTTGGATGGCATCCCTTCTACATCGGGATGTCCAAGTTCTTTCAACTGTACCCAAGGTAGCAACCCCGCGGCGTCATTTAAGTTGCGCGAGGAGACCCCTCGGTATCGTCATTTTTGTGCCGTTCGAACGCATCCCAATACTCCTCACCCATCTTCAGGAGTCCAGCGATTCCCAACCCCTGCCCATCGCCCTCGTAAGAGTGAGCCGCTCCGCGCGCAGAAATAACTCGCGGTATTCCGTGTAATTCAGAAGCCCGCCGATGCCCAGCGCCACGGAATTGTCAGTCGACGTAGCCAGCGTCGCATCCGCAATATCAATGACCTGTTTGCATTCCATCGAGAGAGCACTCCCCAATACGCTCCAACTTAACGATTCCTCGCGCCACTTGGATTGGTAGCCGGCGATCAAGCGAGCTTCCTCTTCGCGAACGACGCCAGCGGGAACCGAAAATTCTCCGGGCCACACCGCATAGTGAACTACCCGTGCCGATTGCACTCCCTCCAGCCGCAGAAGAAATTGCATATCCAGCCGCAATTTGTGGAATTCAAGCAAGTGATCGCTTTCCAGGTGCAGAGTAACGGTGTGCTCCAGCAGATTGGATTGGATCGACACAATTTGCGCATCGTGCAAGCATGCCCACAGAGAAACCTCCGGCACGCCGTGCGGCAGGTTCATCCAATCGGCGATCCCCGATTGTTCTTCAGGCATGCATCACCGTTTTACCGAGATCGCGGGCAGAGTATAACCCGCACCCCGGCAAATCGAAACGCATTGTATAATCCTGCCTCTATTCCATCCACTACAGGAGCCACCATGGCCGAGCCAACCTACGAAGAACTCAAAGCAAAAATCGCGGAAATGGAAAAACAAGGAGGCGGACGCCGCACCGGCGCGCTCGAATTTCGTGTCGGCGAAAAAGGGGGTGTCAGCGTGTACGGCCTCGGGCGCTTTCCCGTCACGCTGTACTACGAACAATGGATTCGCCTGCTTGAAACCGCGCCGCAACTTCGCACGTTCCTCGAGGAGAACAAAGCCTCCGGAAAGCTGAAGCTCAAGGAAAAATAATACTTTGCGGCGCGGCCACCACTGTTTGCCTTGAGTTTGTGGAACACGCCGCGCCTCCATGCTTTCGCTGCCGCTTTTCTTAGCGACGTCCGCCCGTTGCGGCTTTATCGACACGTCACAATCCCTTGCCACGCGTATTCCTCCTTCTGAATTTCCCCCTACACTATTAGAAAGATCTCTTGTTCTTGCGAGGAATCCGAAAATGAAAAGACTAGCTATTCGTGCAGGCCTCGCCGTGCTCGGCATGCCTATCACATTGACGTGGTGGACCATTCACCGCGGTGATTCGCACTCGCAATCTTCCAGTCGTATTCCTGACAAGGTCTGGAGCGGTGGCCACACCCTCGAGATCGAGCTCGAAAGCACGTCCACAGCGACCATGCGCGTCAGCTTCTCGCAGCACGATAAACCCGCGGGCGAACAGCAGACACTCGAAACGTACGAAAAGATCGCTGCCGGCACTCGTTCCTGGACGATTGATGTCCCCGCTCATGTCGGTGCTACATCGAAATCGAGGTGGAGAAGCTCAACCCCGGAGACAGGCTGGCAATGAAGGTGAAGTCGAATGGCAAGCTTGTGGACGAACAGACGGAAAAGCTGGATCAGCCGCTCCAGTCTGGCTACGCCTTTTTTCTCCAGGTTCATTACGACGACTATTCGAACGCCGGTTCAGAAAAACGATACCACCAACTTCTACACCTACATTGCCAGCACCAACACGCGGAACCACTTGGCGCAGCGCGGCCACAACAAACAAGGTCGGCACAACTTGCGCCAAGTGGGACTGAGTTATGTTCTGGACGGCGAGAGTGGGTTGAGCCTATGCCACCACGTGTACCCGGGCAACGTAGCCGATGTCGAAGAGTTCTCCGTAGCCTTGGCGCGCATCGTGCGTCTGCTGGATCAAAACCAGATTGCTCGCGACACCGTCACACTGGTTTTTGACAAGGGCACGGCCGCACTGGACAACACCGTGCAACTGGAAGAAGCCGGAGTGGGATGGATTTCCGCCCTGCCGTGGAATCAAGCGCCGCAGGAGTTGCGCGAGCGCGCCACCGAAGAGCTGCCGCCGTGCAGCGCGGAACAGCCAGGGGTGCGGGCCGTGGCCGAGAAGCTCCTGGTGCACGGCCAGAAATATCTCGCGGTGGTGAAATATTCGGCGCCTTTTGCCGCCGAGCAGCTGCACAGCCTGACCACCAGCATCAGTCGCGCACTGCAGTCCCTGCGACGCTTCTCGAAGGAATTGAATAAGCCTCGGGCGCGTTGGACCAAGGAAGGTATCACCCGCAAGATCGAGAAGTGGTTGTACGGACAATTCCTGGCGGACGTGATTCGCTATCAATTGGAATCTCGCGACGGCCAATGGCGGCTACAGTTTGATTTCGATCAGGCGGCGTTTGAGCGCCTGCTCGGTCGTCGTTTAGGCCGAACCGTGTTGCTCACCAACCGCCTGGACTGGACGGCCGAACAAGTGGTGGCCGGTTATGCCGGCCAGCAACAGGTCGAGCGCGTCTTCCGCGGCCTGAAAGATGGAGAGTGGCTGGGTTGGGGACCGATGCATCACTGGACCGACCGCAAGATCCGCATCCATGCGTTTTACTGCATGCTGGGCATCTCTCTATTGCAGTATGTGCATCGCCAGGCCAAAGCCGCTTGGAGCGATCTTTCCATGGAACAACTCATCGAAGAGCTGCAGCAGATTCAGCAATTCATTCTGCTCTACCCACGGCAAGACGAGAAAGGCCCTGATCGCGCGGCCTACGTGCTCTCGAAGCAGACTCTGGCGCAGCTGGCTTTGGCCAAGGCGCTGAAGCTGGACGAGCTGCAGATTACCCACCGTGGGTAATACCAACCGGACGCCTTAAACTACAAAAAAAAGGAGCTCTTAGGAATCTGTCGACTGCGCCCGCAGTAAACTCCCGCTAGCCGCCTGACGCCGTTGTCTTTCTGCCCATGGAATTCGACACCGGGAATCACGGCGTTGACCGTAGGTAGCTCCGGGAGCACAGTCCACCAGTCAGGAGGAGAAAGTTGAGCTGCTATGGATCCTGGTGACCTTTCGGAGGCGCGTGTAGCCGAGATGATCTCCGGAGTCGCGGCGTATATGCGCCAGGAACGAAATCTCTATTTCCGCGCGAGTGAGCTGCTGACTCCGGAATGGAGAACCGCCGTCCAGCCTTATTTCTCGAAGACTTTGCTTGACACCGTCAGGACCGTAATCCTCAAGGGAGCCCGCATCCCGCCCCCGCCTTTTATGCCGAAGCCATAGTCTTGAGCTCAGGCCATTTTCCTGACTTCGTGCATCTGGCTTCCGTCACTTACTTGGACATAGTCGTTTTTCATGACGAAATTGCGCCTCGAACGCTCTTTCACGGGCTGGTCCATGCCGCGCAAATGGCCCTTCTCGGAATGGACCGTTACACCGAACTTTACGTTCGAGGTTTCGTGAAGACTCGTTCCTGGATGGCCGTACCGTTGGAAGCTCAGGCCTACCTGTTGGACTCCCGTTTTGCCTTGCCTTCGACAGCCATCTTCTCCGTTGAGGACGAAGTAAAATCGTGGGCTGAGCATGGCCGGTACTAGCCAGGATCGCTTCTCGTCAACCTCAAGTTGGAAATTCAAGCCGAGAAAGAGGAAGGCCCCGGGTGCCTGTGGGGAGGTACCCGGGGCCGGGGGGAGTGAGGAGGAGTCAAGGGAAGCTCTTTGCAGGGCTTGTACTACTTCGAAGATTGTGCGGCTAGCAGGCAGAGTCTCTGCAGTTCGTCGTACGTGAAAACCACGTGCTCGCCTTGGTCACCTTTTTCCAGGTGTCCCAGGCCAGATATACGCGAAAAGCGCCGGATTTCTACCATGGGGAGTCCCAGCAGCACTGCAGCCCGGTCCTCCTCAACTAGCTCTTGGCGATCCATTCTTATTCGTAAATCCATTCCTTCCGCGGTTTATGGGAGCATGCGGTTGTCCAAACCTCCGGCAAGGTAAGTCCTGTTGTTTCTATACGAAAGCTTTCATCGGGAGGGGTCCTTGCACAATCTGCCTATTTCCTTACACAAACAGTGCACAGATTTAGCACAGATTCAGAGTTGGCAGGAGGGGGAAGTGGCTGAGTGTCGGCTTGAGTTACTTCCACGGCAGGGAAGAAAGGTCCACGTTCCCGCCGGAAAGGATTACGCCGAGCTTCGGAGCGCTTCCGTCGGGGCGTTTCGGCAGATTCAACGACGTCACGACGCCCGGCTTCAGGAGCGGGGCAATGGCTACGGCACTCGAAGGCTCAATGATGATTTTCATGCGCTCCCAGACCAGTCGCGCGGCCGAGATGATCTCCTCCTCGCTGACCAAGAGGATGCGATCCACATGACGCCGCAGGATCGCAAACGTCCGCGGTGACAGCGATGCGCGCAACCCATCAGCAATCGTGTCGCTGGAGTCCAGCGATTGCAAAGTACCGCTGGTCAGCGAGCGGTAGGCATCATCGGCGCGCTCCGGTTCGCAGCCAAACACTCGCACATCCGCGCGAATCCCCTTGGCGCCGAGGCACGTCCCGCTGAGCAATCCCCCGCCGCTGACCGGCGCAAACACAGCATCCAGGTCGCCTATTTCTTCCAGTAGCTCCTTCGCTGCCGTGGCCTGTCCGGCGATGATGCGGTCGTCATCGTAGGGATGCACCAGGTAAGCGCCCGTTTCTCTCTGGACACGGCCGCAAGTTTCTTGGCGCGCTGTCACCGTCGGCTCGCAGAAAACAATTTTTCCGCCGTAGCCATCGATGGCCTTGGTTTTCACGACGGGCGCATTCTTCGGCATGACGATCCACGCTGGAACTCCACGCCACGCAGCCGCGCATGCCACGGCAGCGCCATGATTGCCACTGGATTGCGTAACAATCCCACGCGCAACCTCTTTCTCAGTCAGTGAGAGGATTGCATTCGAGGCCCCGCGAATCTTGAATGAGCCGGTCTTCTGCGAGTTTTCGCACTTGAAGAAGAGCTGTGCACCGGTCATAGCGTTCAAGGATGCGGATGTCACGACCGGCGTGCGGTGGATCCTCGGGGCGATGCGCGCGTGCGCCGTGAGGATGGCCTGCCAACTAGGTGGCTGGTAGCCGGCAGCTTCGACGGATGGGGCGGTATGCATGAGACTCACTTTGGGCTCGGAAACGCTTGCCGGTTCTTCACGTTTAACGCGCCCTTTTGTAATGCGTTTATCGCCGCTGTTAAAGAGGCATTATGGCATGCCGATAGCGGCTACGCCCGCGCGGATGATTTAAGACTGCGGCACTCCTGGCCGGTACTGGTACTTCTTGGCCACTCCAAGTTTGATGCTTGACCGCCCGGCTGGCTCTGCTACGCTGGAAGTCCCCTTCACCGAATTCGCAAGAGTCCGCGCTAGATACTTCGTCGCGCAGGGGCACAAAATGAAAGTAGCTGAACGCCGGCAATTGACACGCCTCAATCTTCGGACGCCCCTGCACTTCCGCGCACTGGGCGTGGCTGCGGACAAGACCGAGCATTTTACGGAAGCTCTGAACGTCTCGCGCGGCGGCTTTTTCTTCGCCTCATCGGCTCCCCTGCAGGTTGGCATGCCCATCGAAGCAACCCTCCGCATGCCCGCCGAAGTGACCGGGAATTCCGCCCAGGAGATGCGCTGCACGGCGCGGGTCGTCCATGTCCGCAACGAGCCCTACGGAGATGGCCGCATCGGTTTCGGAGCGGAAATCGAAAAATTCCAAACCATCCCCGCCGTGGACCGCTGGGTGAGCTGAAAGGCAGTTGCCAGTTTTCAGTTTTCGGTAATTAGTCAAAACACGGACAGAGAAGGCTTCGATCGTGACCGAGGCTGGGCTTCCTCTAACTGAGGTATATAGCAGCCCCACTTGAAAGCGTGGGGGCGTGTCAGCTGAGATCCTTCGCTTCGCAAACCCATCCGGAACGCAAGACGCACGCGTGGCTCAGATGACAAAATTTTGCCTCGGGCCGGAGGCTAGGGTTTTGCGACTGGCACCGTGAATGTGGTTTTCCCGCTGGCAACATTCTCAAATCGGTCATATACACGCACTGCAAAGGTATGCTCCCCGGGCGTCAAGGATGGCAGGCCGAAGTCGTAGTGCTCGACCAGCGCGTCGCTGATACCCGTGCTTGGAGCTACAAGAACCCAATCGCCACCGTCCAAGCTATACTGCGCTCGCTCTATTGCAGAAGTAGCATCGCGCGCCGTGAAGGAGGCAGGATGGCCGCCGGTCATTTTTCCAGAGGCCGGAGCTACCTTGACGTCCTCGACCACAGGCGGAGTGTTATCGACTTCGAAGCGCTCGCTTTCGCGTTCGGTCTTGAGCGCGAGGGCGGGGGGATTCGAACCTGCATCCGTAGCAACAACCTTTAAGTAGTAAGCCCCATCGGGGAGCGCGGTGGTGTCCCACGAATAAAATTTCTGCTCGAGGTTTTCCTTCAATAATTTCCATTCGAGTTCGTGTTCACCGCGAAAGTAAACCGCGTAGCGCATTTCGTCATCGTTTTCGTCATGCGCGGTCCACACCACGGATTGATAACCCTTCTGCAGCGTGCCTTGCGGCGGCTGTTCGAACCGCGGAGGTGCGCTGCTCTGCGTGATTACCATGCCGGAAATATTCGGCGACGGCGGCATCCTGAGCATTACGGTTGTCGGCTGGCCCGATGACATGCCGACAATGCTCTGCGCCCGCACGCCGGGATCCTGCAGTGCGATTCCGTCGATAATTGGCGCGACGTTCCGAGGCAGATACGCCAGGCTGACCCAATCAAAGCCGCCCCCCGGGCGCCCGTCGTGGATGACGGCTTTCCACTGAACGAAGCGCGCGGATGGCACTTCCATGGCATTGCCCGATTTCGTATAAGGGCCGTGCCAGGGGGACCACTCGCGGCCGGGATCTTCCGTATTTCCCGAGCGTGCAAAGAATTCCAGGCGTGGTTCACTCGAATTGGCTGAAGACTTGGCGGAGGCAGCCGACGGAGGACTCCACCACTCGAGGCGGCCCCACTGCGAGAAAAGTTGCGCGTCGAAAGAGCGGGATTCGAACGTGCCTTCGGCTTCGTATTCGGGGCCGGCCGAAAAAATCTTTCCAGGATTTGCCGTGCACAGAAAAACTTTGCCGGAGGAATTGCGGGCGATGCCGGTGATTTGCCCGGAGCCGGACTTGGCGAGATGGGCGAAGACGCCGTGCCCATCGACGGCGAGGAGAGCGCCTGCGTTGCCGGTACCGGCAAGGAGGCGTCCGTCGGAAGCGAGTCCAAGGGCATAGACAACATCTTCGCGCGAAGTCCAAAGCTCTTCCGGCGCGCCCTCGGGGCTGATGCGGTAGATGCTGCTGGAAAGAAGAGGAGGAAAGGGGACGAATGGTTGTTGCTGGGGAGGAACCTGCCCGGAACCGGCTGCGCCGCCGGGGGTAATGGTTGTCGTGCCTTGTGTGGTGGAGATGATGGCGCTGGGAGCTTGCCCGACGCGTGGCTTCTCACCAATCGCGGAGACGTAGATGGTGCCGTCGGCGGAGACGGCGAGAGAAGTGACTTCACGTCTGGAAGTTTCGTAGAGAACGAAGCCTTCCGTTTTCGGCGCGGCAGAATCCTTGGAGTCCTTAGCGGATGTCTTCGAGGAACTCCGGGAGATGCGCAGAATGCGTCCGCTGGGTTCCGTGCCGGCGATGAGGTTGCCTTTTGCGTCGAATGCCAGAACGCGAATGTGGGCTTCGTCGCTGGAGTAGAAGAGTTCGCCCTTGCCGTCGGGCGCGACCGCGAAGACCTGCCCTTTGTCACCGGTGGCGACATAGAGAGTCCCGTCGGGGGAAAAAGCAAGGTCCCAGATGTATTTCGTTTTGGGATCGAAGAACACCGATTTCTCGCCGGAAGCAGAAACCCGGTAAACCTTGCCGTCGGGAGAAGTACCGACGTAAAGAGCGCCTTTGGAGTCAAAGGCGATGGCTTGCGCGGAAAGGTCAGTGGAATCGAAGAAGACAGCAGGTTTGCCGTTCGAATCGAAGCGAAATACTTTCGCTGGCGAGCCCCCGGCAGCGTAGAGCGTGCCCTTGGGATCGAGGCGGACGGACCAAAGATAGGAAGCATCCGCGTCGGCAAGTAAGGTGACTTTCGGCGCGAGTTCGAGGCGGCCGTCGCTGCGCACCGCCACGCCATGCGCGGTGCCTTTGAGGAAATCTTCGTAGGTGGACTGGCGCCAGCGGCGGGTGTGCTCGGCGAAGGAGGCCGGGAGGCCGAGGACTGAAAGGAAGCAAAGGACGCTAACGAAGTAAAGGATGCGGAACAAGCCTGCTCGAGGTAGCAACATAGGCATCGTGGTTTTCACCGGATTTGGAGATTTAGGGAAATGACGCCGGAAACGGGGCCTCCGAGCGGGATGAAAGCCTCACTGGCCAACGATTCGCGCAGCACTTGGACGCTGCCTGGAGTGGGGCGTCCGTCGACAACGTTGATTTGCGAGAACGGGATGTTCGGCAGTTCCTTGTCATCCCAGAGTAGCGTCGGGGCCGGAACAAAGAGTCCAACGTAAAGACGGTCGTTCCGACGCTCGCGATTCAAGAGCGCGATGAGTTGATCCAGGCTTGTCGGCCCGCTGCCGGGACCGGCAAAAGCGAAGCCGCGGGAAGCCCGATTCAGCAGATCGGCGTCGCTCACAAGGATGCGGAGCATAGTGCCGCGCGCCACCTGTTCCGGGACGCGAACGGTGGTTTCTTCCACGCGGGCAGCGCCGCGATACGGACGTAGCAGCACGCGGACACGAAGAGTCTCGCCGGGCGCGGCTTCGCCTTTTTCGAGCCAAGCGCTCTCAATGATGAATGATTTCCGGCCCGGAACGCTTTCGACTCGGAGAGCGATGCGGTCCACCTTGGCGGGTTCGAAAGTATTGACGAAAAGTCGCGTAAAAACATTTTGCATCGTGGCGGCGATGGGGAGGCCATCGGGAGAAAGAGTATCGCCCGGAGCGAAAGTGTTTTCGATTTGAACCGGCGCGTGACCTTGCAGGCGAATCTCGCCGGAAAGATGCAGCGTGGTGCCCTCGCCGTAGAGCGAATTCTGGGTCAGGCCGTTAAAGGTAGTAATGGCGACGAGAAGCGGGGTGAACTTCGGATGATTGATGAGTTCGAAGTGGAGTTTCTTTTCCCTGACAGCGCCCTTGGAGGAATCGTCCCCGGGAACGAGCAGTGTGAGATCGAGAGGGATCATGGCGGGAGGAGCGCCGAGTTTGCCGGTCACAGCAGTGAGATGATCGCCGGTGATCGTGCCGATGGCGCCGCCGACATTGACGATTTTCGTCGAAGCGAGATTGGAGGAAAGCGTGGTGACGACGCGGCTGCGGGCCATCGGAATTGCTACGTTGCCAAGGTTCATAAGAGGGTGGCCACAGAGATAGACCCGGTCGCCCTGCACCGCCGTGACGGTACACGCGGAATTGATGGAGGCGTCGCCCTGGACCAGAACCATGCCAGCCATGTCACCCGGAACGAGATGCGCATCCTCCGGTCGCGCTGCCGCTGTGCCGCCTTGCGCTGCGACGAAGCCATAGGCCTGAAGCTGATTCGAGAATTGCTGAATCGCGGCGGGCTGAAAACCAGAGAAAACCAGTGGAGTCTCGATGCGCTCAAGCGAGGAGCCGAACGGCAGGCCGGTGCGCGAGTTGGATTCGGCGGGCAAAAAAAATTGTTGAACATCGGCTTGCGCCGAAGAACTTTGCAAAGGAGGATTCAGCATGTCGGCAATGGGTGTGACGCCGGCGATGGCCTCCTTGGTAAATATTCCAAGTTTCAGGGAGAGCGCGCCAGCCAGTTTGCCATCGAGATAGACGGGGCTGCCGCTCATACCTGCCACCACGCCGGTGTGCTCCACTTTGGGGCCTTTGAGCTGGACAAGGATGATGGCTTGCTTAGGACCGAGAAAATTCTCCAGCACGCCAATGACTTCGAGGTCAAATTTTTCGATTTGGTCGCCCTCGAAGATGGTGTAGGCATACCCCTGCATGCCGGAATGGACCTGGCTCAGGGGAAGGAGTTCATCGGACTGCGGATCGGCCGCGAGACGAGCCGGCAGGCACATGGCAGCCGCGAGGGCGAGGAGAGCGCCGAGGAAAGGGCGACGATAGTTCAACAGCTGACACCGATCCATGACCATGAACCACCCATGATACGCGGCGGGGTATCGAGAAGCAATCCAACCCAGCGAGGATGTCTAGTAGAATGCACTAGCTGGACGTCCTGGAATCGCACCGCATTTTGATTGAACTGAGCAAGATATTCCAACACCTCGACTATCATCGATAAGACTGCGGTCTTCTTACTCGCGATGGTGCATGGCGAAGATTCTGTCGAGCGAGTCTTCGTACGGGTACACGTGGACCATCCAGCCGAAGATGACGGGCTGGAAGCGGCCACCCGCCGCGTCGCAAGCTTGCTGCGTGGTGATCGCGCCCTTGAGGCCAAACTTGCTCCCATCGGCGTTGCGGAACTGCCCTTTTTGCGGCATGCAAAGATTGATGTGCAAATGCCACATGGCCATGCTGAGTGGCACGCGTGTGTTGAGCTGCTCTTCGGTCGCGCGCTTGGGCATGGTGTACATGGCGCCAACGAGCTCGTACCCGTCTGAAGTTTTCTTGTAGAGCAGGGAAGTGGGGCGCGCGGGATCGAAAGCGAAGGTTTCCAGGAACCCGTTCCAGTAATTCGTGAAGTGATATTCGGGCTGCGGCAGATTCGGGAGAAAGATTTTGTAACCGTCGTTCAAGGCGGCGTGGTAGTCCTTGTATTTCTCGATGCCGGAGCGGAGCTCGGTGACGACCTCGTTGGCCCGTGCGGCGTCCTCTGGTGTTTGCGGGCGCATCGCCGTCATGTGCAGGTGGAGATTGTGCGCGTCCATGTGCCCGGGCGTCATATCGTGAACGGCGTGAGCTTCGTTGGCCTTGGCGTCGTCCATATCCAGTCCGGACATTTTGCTGTGGTCCATCGGCTGCGATTCCTTCGACGGCGTGCTGGACGACTCCTGGGCATCCTGCATTGCTACAGCGGGTGTGCGGTGGCCGGGAATGGCGGCAAGAAGGACGCTTACAAGAAAGAGTGCGCCGAACAAGATTCCGGCTCTGGTGGCGAGATGAACAAACGTGCTGCGAGCTGACATGACAATTCTCCTCAGCTAATCATACGCATCGCAAAGCCGCGAGATTTCAGCGCGTGGTACAGGGCGTGCCTCTCGAAAGACTGGCCGGGAGTACAGGAGCTAAGGGAGGTAAAGGAAGTAAAGAAAGACGCGGTAGATTTGGCGTGAATTGGCGGAGCGCGAAACGAAGATAGGCAGCGTGCTAAAATCTTCGTCGTGAAAAAAGAAACCATTCAACCCGCGAAGCACCTGACCGGCGGACTGGACCTGCCGGGCGACAAGTCTGTTTCCCATCGATACGCGATGCTCGCCGCGCTGGCCGAGGGCGCCAGCGAACTGCGGCATTTCTCGGCGGCGGCGGATTGCCGCAGCACCTTGGCGTGCATGAGCGCGCTGGGCGCCGGAGTCAAGACCGACAAAGACACGGTTCGAGTGACCGGCCGCGGGCCCCACGGCTTGAAGAGCAGTTGGCGCGCGCTCGATGCAGAGAATTCCGGAACGACCATGCGGCTACTCGCCGGAATTTTGGCCGGCCAGCAATTTTCGTCAAAGCTGACGGGAGATGGCTCGCTGCGGAAGCGGCCCATGAAGCGGGTGATCGGGCCGCTGCGGGAAATGGGCGCGGACATTCGCGCGCGCGACGATAATTTTGCCCCGCTGGAAATTCGCGGAGCCCCGCTCAAGGCCATCGAATACAAAATGCCCATGGCCAGTGCGCAGGTAAAATCCGCGGTCTTGCTCGCGGGACTGTTTGCGGATGGCGTGACGTGCGTGACGGAGCCGGCGCGAACCCGGGATCACACCGAGCTGGCCCTCGAGGAATTTGGCGCGGCCATCGAGAAAGACGGGCGAACGATTCGAATTCGCGGACTCGACGGCGCAAATGGCGGCGGCAAGCTGCTCGCCAAATCGCTCGATGTGCCGGGAGATTTGTCTTCGGCGGTATTTTTTATTGCCGCGGCATCCCTGTTCCCCGATTCGAACGTGCTGATTCACAATGTGGGATTGAATCCGACGAGGACCGCCATTCTGGATTTATTTGCTTCGATGGGCGCCGCAATTCAAATCCTCGGGCTCAAAAGCGCGCACGGGGAAGTCGTCGGCGACCTGGCAGTGAAAGGAGCATCGCTGAAAGGTGGCGTGATCGCGGGCGAACAAATTCCGCTCGTGATTGACGAGTTGCCAATGCTCGCCGCACTGGGCCCGTATACGGAAGAGGGGATTGAGATTCGCGATGCGGCAGAGCTGCGAGTGAAAGAGAGCGACCGCATCGCCGCGCTCGTGGAGAATTTGCGGCGCATGGGCGCCTCGGTGGAGGAGCGGCCCGACGGATTGAAGGTGGAAGGCCGCCGCGCCGGAAAGTTGCGCGGCGCCGAAATCGAGCCGCGCGGGGATCACCGTATCGCCATGGCGTTCGCGGTCGCGGGCCTGGCGGCCGGGGGATACACCATAATTCGCGACGCCGATTGCGCCGCCGTTTCCTTTCCCACATTTTTTCAGGAATTGAACCGTCTCGCGGAGCGTTAGGGTAAAGACCCGACGCTGAACTCAGGTATTTTTTTCAGCATTTTTATTTACTGTTCACATGCGCGGCGCTAGCCTTGGCCGATCGTAGAGCGTGCAATTCCCAGCCTGCTCGTGGACTCCGGCTGTAGCTGGAAGAGTCCGAAGTGCAAATCATCCAAATCAGGGAGTGACATCATGAAGGTAAATCGTCGCGAATTGTTGAAGAACGCCGCATTCGTTTCCGGAGCCGCGTTGGTTGGCGCGTCGTGGCCCTCGAGCAAGAAATCGTTTGCGCAAGATTTTCTTCTGAATTTACCTAATCTACCGAGCCCGCAGAATTCGGGCATCGAACACATCGTCGTGGTGACGATGGAGAACCGGAGTTTCGACCATTTCCTGGGATGGCTGCCGGATGCGGATGGCAAACAAGCCGGATTGTCGTATGTGGACAGCGCGGGCGTGACCCACGCGACTCGTTCGCTCTCGGGCGACAACACCGGTTGCCCCCATCCGGATCCAGACCATTCCTACAGTGGCGCTCGCGTCGAGTATGACCATGGATTGATGGACGGCTTTCTCCGCGCGGGTAGCAACGACGTTTATTCCATCGGCTATTACGGCGAACAGGACATCCCGTTTTACGCGGCACTGGCCCGGAACTACACCGCTTGCGACCGATACTTCGCCTCGATCCTTGGGCCGACCTTTCCGAACCGGCTCTTTCTGCACGCCGCGCAAACCGACCGTTTGACCAATAGCACCAACATCAGTTCACTGCCTACAATTTGGGACCGGCTTGCCAGCGCCGGCGTAACGGCACGCTATTACTTTTCCAACGTGCCGTTCGTTGCCCTGTGGGGCGCGAAATATCTCGGCATCTCGCGTCTCTACGACGAGTTTCTCGTGGCGGCCAGTACTGGGACACTGCCGGCGGTTTCCTTCGTTGACCCTAGATACACCATCCTGGATGACGGTACGGGCAACGACGCCCATCCTCACGCCGATATCCGCAAAGGTGATCTCTTCCTTTACGAAACATTCAAGGCCGTGGCCACAGGGCCGAAGTGGGCGAACACGGTGTTCATCGTGAATTTTGATGAATGGGGAGGCTTTTTTGAGCACGTCTCGCCGCCGCGCGCCACGGCCGCTAACAATGTGGATACCGATCTCGTCAATGGCAAAGTGCTTCTCGGATTGCGCGTGCCTACAGTCGTTGCCTCGCCCTTCAGCCGGGGAAATCCGGCTGATTCAAGAGTCAGCGCCCTAGTGTTCGATCACACTTCGGTCTTGAAGTTGATTGAGTGGCGCTGGGGCCTTGCGCCCTTGACTCCACGCGACGCGAGCAATGACGTGCAGAACCTCGCGTACGCTCTGAATTTCAGCGAGCCCGACACAAGTGTACCGAGCCTGCCGGAGCCTCAAGCTCCTCTCATTGCGGCTCCATGCCTTGCAAATTTAGGCAGCGGAATCCTGAGCACCGGTTCGACATCAGCGCCTCCTGCCGAATGGCAAGAACTCGGCAAACTGGCAACAACACTCGGGTTCACCGTGAATTGATGCGTTCGGAGTAAGGAGCGCATCAGGCCCGTGCCTCGCGTCGAGCGCGAGCCGCCTCACTCCTCTGACATCGCGCTCAGTTTACTTCTGACTTCTCCGGTGCCGGAGGCGTTTTTACCCGCGGCGGTTTCGGTGGTGCGGGAATATCGGAGCTCGTCCTGCGCAGCGAAATCGACCCATAGCTCGTCTTCAAAATAATCTTCGGCCCGCGCCCGCTTCCATACTTTCCTTCCAGGTGCGCATCCTTCGATCCCGTCCCCGGAGTCAGCTTCAGCGAATCCGCCTGAAACTCGCTGTCAATATCGCCGGAATGGCAATCCGCGACAATCTCAAAGCTTGAGGACTCCGGCAGGCTCAGAGTAATTCCCGCGGAAGAATTGTTGATCTCGATGTCGTCTTTCGGCGGAGCCGAGAAGCGAGCTTCAACGTTTCCTCTGCGATTGTCCACTTTGACTTTGCCGCCGGCGTTCTCCAGCGTGATGTCGTCCTGCGAGCGCACGCTGAGGTTCCCGGGAGCGTCAAAGATTTCGAGGTTGCCTGGGCCGGCCTCCATATGGCCGGCGAGCTGCGAGAGCGTCAGATCGGTGCGCTGTGAAATGAAGCGCACGCCCTTGGCAACTTTGTCTACCCGAATGGCCCCGTAAAATTCGCCGTCGATCGTAAGCCCGCCCGTGGCGCCCGATACATTTATTTCGCCGCCGTGGCCGGAAATCTTGATGTTGCCTTTCGTGTCCATAACTTTGATGTCGCTCTTCCGGGTGTCAATACCGACGTCTCCCGACGTGCCGCGAATCTCGATGTCACCAACGCCGTTCGTCACACTTACGGGCTTCGCCATGCCGGCGACGGTAATGTCGCCTTTCTGGTTCCGGATCGTCAGCGAGGCGTTCTTCGGAACCGCCACGTCAAGATCCAGGCTGATGCGCGATTCGCCCTTGCTTACCCCCGTTGGGTGTATTTCGTAGCCGTCGCCATTCTGCACGATTTCGACGCCAACGCGCTCGGCAACTTGCTGGGCATCGTTCTCGTTCCAGGCATTGGCCTTCTTCTTGCCGGAGATTCGAATCTGCGCGCCGTCCGAAGGACGCACGCTGATGTTGCCGCGTCCGTTGCGGATCGTGATGCGGGCATCCGCGGGAACGGATTTGGGCGCGACTTCCAGGTCGAAGTCGAAACTGTTTCCCCACTCCCGAATATGACCGGGGAGATTTTCCCTTAAGGATTCAGCGGCAACCACTATGCCAAGAAGACTGAGAAGTCCCAGAACTAGAAAAACCTCACCGGAGGTGATGCTTGCAGCGCCGGGATCGCCAGAGCGGCTGGCAGCCATGCGTTCATACATTTTGATCGCGCCCCAAAAAATCAGGATGAGCGGCCACCAATGCCCGAGCACACCGACAATGCCGAGGCCCCGGTAGTTGTGAAGGAGCAGCAGCATTCCAATGAAGAGAAGGAGAAGGCCAGGAAAAAGTGAACTGCCGCGCCGACGGAGATTCGCCATAGCGTCCTATTGCCCTTGTCCCTGACCGGGAAATTGATTTTGCGGAACAGTTGGCGCGGAGCCCGGCGCGCCAGGAGCTGCGGGAGGAACAGGCCCGGAAATGTGGCCGGCAGCCGGCGAAGCCGCAGCCGCAAGGCTGATTGCACCGATCACGATGAGAATGAGAGGATAGGTGTTGCCGAACGAAAAATCACCGCCGCGCATCTGATCGAGGAGAAAAAGAACGCCGACGGTAATAATGACGGCGGGGCCCATCAGCCCGCGAATCGTGCAACGCCGGCACGCGCAGCGCATACGGTCACTCATCGAAAAAAGCCTCCTAGGAACGGCGGTCGAGCCTTTTGCGCATCATCAAAACTCCCGCGGCAATCAGAACAGTCGGCCAAAAAAACTGTGAAATCCGGTACCAGGGAAACCAATCAAAATTGTGAAGCAGCAGCAAGACTCCCGCGCCAATCAGAAGGATCGGCCCAATCGGACGCTCCTTGGTAAAGGCATCGAGAGGGTCGGACAAGGTTTCGCCGGCCTGTCGCGCCTTTGCCGTGCGGTAGGAATCAATGGGCATGTAAACCCACAGTCCAGCGACGCAGATCCACAAAGCCGCTTCCGCTCCCCCGCTCATCGCGCCATCGACACCGCTTATGAAGAGAACCAGGAAGATGGCGAGGTGAATCATGCCCTTGCCGTATTGCTCGTTATAGAAAGCGCCCATCCCCGGCAGAAATCCCAGGAAGAAAGCCAAGACTGGATTCGATCTCGTGTAGCTCGGTGATGCCCCAGGCAAACCAGAAGCGGGCATTTGGTATTGCGATTCCGCTGCCACATTCGTAACGGCCGGAGCCGGAGCGGGGATGCCCACGATGTTCGCCAGGCACTCTTCGCAATAGAGCACGTCGCGCACCGGACGCACGCACGTCGAGCACATGGCCTTGCCGCAATTGCGGCAGTAGCCGACCGCGTCCACATCGGAATGGACGGCACACTTCATGGTGTTCTCCTCTCACCAATCGGTCCGCTCAGAACGGGGAATTGCGAAGCCAGAACCCGCAAATTCCCGCCGATTTCGTCGGCACGGTTCTGCTGCTTGGGCGCGGACGGATTCGTGTTGTCGGTGCGGCCAGGTTGTTTGTTGGGAGAACTCTGTGGAATGGTTTGCTCCCTGGTAGCGGGATTCTGTTCGTTTTCGTTCAGGCGCGTTTGAATTTCATAAACCACGCGCAGATCGCTGACGAACTTGGCGCTGTGGGCATAAACGAGATGTGCCCGGCTGTTCGTGTTGCGATAAATCGTGGCGGGATAAAGGTCCGCCAGCTTCGGCTTGCGAAACGAGAAACCAGAGGCCGTAAGAATGACGACGAAAGTCGCGGCAACGGAGACCGCGCTGTACACAAAACGCGGCGACCGCAGCCCGCGCAGCCAGCGCTTCGCGCTGCGCCAGCTCTGCGGGCCGAGAGTTGCCGTCAGAATCGAATCGAAAAGTTGCGGCCGCGGTTCAACCTGCGCTAGGGTGTGCAGAGTGCCGAGAACACGGGAAACACCGGCGACCAGCGGAGTGCAACGCTCGCAAGTGTTCACATGGAGGTCGAAAGCGGCTTGCTCGGCGGGATGAAGAAGTCCGTCGAGGTAATCGCTCAGCCGCGCTTCGGTTTGTTCGCAATTCCAGTTCATGGCATGCTCCGCGCCCGCTTCGAAACTCCAAATTCCATCATGACGGGTGCACTCCCATCTGCTGCAGAACGCGCGCCAGTTCGATCCGTCCCCGATTGATTCGCGATTTTACTGTTCCTTCCGGTACCGCCAAAACTTGCTGAATCTCGCTATACTCTAGTTGCTGCAAGTCGCGCAGGATCACCGCCTCGCGCAATTCCGGCGAAAGCCGCTTTAGCGCCGATTGCACCTGACCGCTCAATTCGCCGAGCAGCGCTTGCTCATCCGGGCGCCGACCCGCGGATTCCTTGTTCTCCACCATCGGCATCTTGTCGTCCAGCGAGTCGGTAATGCGATCGCGCTTCGTTCTACGGTAATGGTCGATCAATAAGTTGCGCGTCACGCTCGTCATCCAAGTCGCGAAACCGCCATGGGCCGAACGATAACTGCCCAGAGTGCGGTACACCCGAAGGAAAACATCTTGCGACAAGTCCTCGGATTCCGTTCGGTTTCCGGTGAACCGGTAGCAGATGTTAAAGATGCGCCTGGTATGGCGACGCACAAGTTCCTCCCAGGCCGACCCGTCGCCCTGGAGGCATTGCTGGACCAGTTGGGCATCCTGCTCCAACGTATCATCAGCCTCATAACCTGCTGCGGTGCAAGGCGTGTCTGCGAGTCGGCTTCTCTCTCAAAAGCCGTCTGGCAGTCCATTCTCGGCCTGCCAACTATGGAACGTAAAATGCTCCCGAAATGTTCCCCGCGGGATCAGCCCCTGATTCCCGACCGTTATAACCGGCATCTTACTCAGCATGTTCCGTAGCGACAAGAGAATCAATCACGTAAGCCGTGTCTAGGTTCAAATCGACGCACGATTATCTGAACTCTCATGCTATTCCTGCTGGGGATACATCAATTCCAGAGATCCTCGCTGTTGTTGGATCGAAACCCAACTTCCGAAGTGTTCGTAAATCACTGATTACAAATAGTATAGAAACATATTGAACATGTTCATTGTTTGCTTGACTTGCAGCTGGCTTTGATTTAGTATTTGAACATGTTCAATATTGGACCAACGTCATGAGGACAATAAACAAGAGCGCCGGCGAGAGGACGAAGGCGGTAATTCTGCAAACGGCGCTGGAACTCTTCCGGAGACGTGGTTTTGAAGTCACCACCATGCGCGACATCGCGCGGTCCGCCAAGGTAGCGACCGGCGCTGCCTACTACTACTTCCCGAGCAAGGAAGCTATCGTGGCAGCTTACTACGACCGGGTGCAGCGCCGGCACGCGGAGCAAGTTCGCGTAGAGCTGAACGGAAGGGCCGGACTCCGCGAGCGCTTGGGCGCGGTGATGCATTCGAAATTGGAAATCTTGAAGGATGACCGCATGTTTCTGGGGGCCTTGTTCCGCTACACCGGCGATCCGGACCATCCGCTCTCCGTATTTGGGAAAGGCGCGCACGCGCAGCGCAGCCAGAGCGTTGCGATTTTCCAGGAAGCGATTGCCGGCACCAACGTGAGCGAAGAACTGCGGCAACTTCTTCCCTGGGCGCTCTGGTTGGTGCATCTGGGCATGATCCTGTTCTTCATCTACGACGAAACAGAAGGGCAACAGAGAACCCACAAGCTGGCAGACGGAATACTAGATCTGCTTACTCAGTTAATAGAGTTGACGAGTTCGGCTCTAGTGCGGCCCTTCGTTCAGCCTTTCCAGACAAAGATTCTGGGAATGCTGCGTGAGGCAGGCTGGACCGGAGGGATCTAAGAGTTTTGAACGAGAGAGAAGCCTGCGACCTTGAATTTCGGAATCGAGGAGGAGCGATGACCAAGTCACACGAAGCCGTCACACACTGGTATCCCTCATCAGTCGCCGCGAGGCGGCCGACCCCATGGTGGTATTGGGGACGCGCCGTGTATGTCAGCCGCCGCGACTACTGGAAAATTACAAAATATTTTCTCGCGGTTGGAATTCCGCTTGGTGCAATTGGAGTTATGTTTCGTCTGCCGCTGGCACTTTGGGCGTCCGTGGCACTCGCAGAAATCGGATTGCTGCTTCTGGCCTACTCACTCTTCGGTTTGTATCGCATGTACGGTCATCCGGGAGCTCGCTACGTGCGCCGTTTGGTGGAATTGGGCAGCGTAAAGGGCAAAGTGACCGTCGCGGACCTGCACATCGGAACGTACCGCCACGCCTTCCTGCTCTCTGACGTGTTGCCGGAAGCCACCATTCAAACCGTGGATTGCTGGAACGTGGAAGGCGAGTCGCCCGAAGAAGCCGTGCAGGACGTGCGCGACCTGGAAGTGCCTCCCACAAGCAACCCGCGAATTGTCGCCTTCAAGGCGGACCACTTCACGTTGCCGCTCCCGGATGCCTCCTGCGATGCGGTCTGTTTTGGGTTCGGGACGCACGAGATTCCAACGGGCGGTGCGCGAGAAAAACTGTTCAGCGAAGCGAACCGCGTCTTGAAGCGCAGAGGAAAGGTACTTCTCTTCGAACACGGGTGGGACCCGCACAACTACGTGATCTTCGGTCCGGTGATCCATCACGTAACCAAGCGCCAGGATTGGGACAAGTTCTTGCGCGAACGTTTTGATGACGTGAAGTACGCGCGCAGCACTCAGGCCGTCGATCTGTTTGCGGGGACGCGCCGCTAAGGAGAATCCTCATGGGGACCCAGAGCGGAGACGCCGACGTAATCGTGATTGGCGGAGGGATCGCCGGAGTTGCTGCGGCTCTCCGGCTGAAGGACCGCAGCCTCGACCCGCTGGTGCTGGAGGCGGAGTCGCGCGTGGGCGGCCGGATGACCACCGATCGGGTCAATGGATTTGTGATCGATCGCGGCGTCACGTTGCTGGGAAATGGATTTGTGCGCATGCGCTCGCTCGTGCGCCGGTTGGGATTGTCGCCGCTAGTCGGCAAAGGAAGTTTCAGCGTGGGCATTCAAGATGCCGCGGGTTGCCGTGGTTATCGCAGCGGGCGGTTCGAGGACCTGCTCTTCGACCGCGGAATATCGCTTCGCGCCCGCGTCGCCTGCCTGCGGTTCGGATTCGACCTGTTGCGCCATCATCGCGCTCTCGTCCATGGCCGCAGCACTCTCACGGGTGCGCTCGACGGCGAAGACGCGCGGACGTATTTTCGCCGCATCGGCGGGGAAGAAGTATTCGAGCGCATCTTCCGGCCCGGCTTGAATGGTCCCGTTGGCGGATCGGTCGAAACCTCTTCGCGCGTGATCCTGATGCAAGTGATCTGGAACCTGCTCGTGCGTGGGCAATGGACTCTTACGGATGGTGTCGATCAGATTCCGGAAACGATGGCTTCCCAGGTGCGTGTCGTGACTGAAGCCCGGGTCCTGCATGTCGAGCAGCGCCCGAAAGGCGTTCAGGTGGAAGCGGAAGTTAACGGCAAGCAACAAACTCTTCGAGCGCGCGCGGTCATTTTCGCGATTCCGGGACAGCTTGTGCCGGAGATTTGCCCACAATTCCCTGCAGAACTTCGCAAGCTGCTGTCCCGAACGCAGTATTCCAGGATTGCCAATGTAGCCGTGGCGCTCGCAAAGCCGCCAAATGTTCCCTACGCCGGGTACGCCTTCACACCGGATGTTGTACCCGGCGCGGAAATTGAATTGGAGCACCTGCGCGCTCCCAATCGTTGTCCCGAAGGCGCGGGTATGGCGGGCGTCTTCCTGTGGAATACCCCGGAGTTCCGTCGCTTGGACGCCGACGATGAATCCGTCAAACAACAAGCCAGCGAAATTGTGGAGCGGACCTTCCCGGAATGCCGCGGCAAGGTGCTTTTTGTGCATCTCGTACGATGGAATATCGGCATCGCCCAGTTTCCGCCCGGGAGATTGCGCGAAATGACTGCGCTGCGCAAACGCCTCGCCGCTTGGGATTTCCCGTTTGACCTGTGCGGCGACTATCTCGACGGCCTCTCCAGTGAAGGCGCCCTGCGCACCGGCGAGGAATCCGGCGACCGCATGGCGGTCAAGCTTGCGAAGTGACATGGGTGTGCCTTGCGTATATACTTTGTATCTACAAGGAGTGGCGCGCCGTGGGGCAATAGCATGGCCGTGCGGATTCCCTGCCAAGCTTCGTCCAGGCGATAATCTGGAGTTGTCCGTCGAAGGTTCCGGGACAGTGAGGATTCGCAAGAAAAAAGGAACCTCAAAACTTAGAGATCTCATTCGGGAAATCACTGCGGCAAATCTCCACACGGAAACGGATTGGGGCGCTCCAGAAGGCAAAGAACTGTGGTAGCCCGCGAGTATGTGCCTGATGCCGGCGATTTGATCTGGCTCGATTTTACGCCGCAAACTGGCAGGGAACAGGCGGGGCGCCGGCCTGCTGTGGTTCTTTCACCCGGAGCTACAACGAGAAGACGAGTCTTGCGGTCGTCTGCCCCGTCACGAGACATGTGAAGGGCTATCCCTTCGAAGTGAGCCTCCCCGCGGGGTCGCGCATCCGAGGTGCGATTCTTTCCGACCATTTGAAAAACCTCGATTGGCGCCACCGGCAAGCCCACAAGGCCGGAAAAATCCCGCGATCGGTTCTAGAGCAAGTGCGCGCTCGTGTGGCCGCCTTGCTGGAAATTTCCTGATAAATGTCATTCGCATGCCTTGACGGCGATGGCTGGTCTCGCTAGGCTGGCCAGCACATGCAATCATCGTCGAGGAAGCTTCTTGTCGTCCTGATCGGGATGCTCGTTCTGGGAATTGTCGTTTACCAGTCGAGTGGTTTCATTCATCGTGCCAATTTCAGCGGAGAAAAGTTACTTCGCGCGGTACGCGGAGCGAGTCTTTCTTTGCTGCTGCTCTCCGTTGTTGCTATCTATGCGTGCTACGCGCTGAGATCTCTGCGGTGGCAATTGTTCCAGGAAAACCTGGGAGTTTCGCGATTTTGGACCATCTACAAAATAACGCTTGCCGGCTTTGCAGCAGTATTTCTATTGGGGCGCGCGGGGGAACCAGTGCGACCATTATTGCTAGCGCGAAAAGAGAAGCTGCCAGCTGCGGACATGTTTGGGATCTATGCTTTAGAGCGAGTGTTCGATACGGCAAGTGCAGCGTTCATTGCAGCGATCGCCTTACTGGTGTTCCAATCGCACGCACAGGTTGGGGAAACGTCCAGCAAGCTGGAGACTGCGGCGAGGACGGCGGGCACGCTTTTGTTTGCCGGAGTTGGGACCGCAGTAGCGTTTCTAGTGTACCTGCGGTTACGCGGGACGGCGCTGCTGGAACGCTGGCTCCAGGGATGGCGGGCGTCGCGCAGCTGGCGGGCAAGCGTCGCGAATATAATTCTGGGATTCGCGCGGGGTGTGCAAACGATCCGGACATGGGGAGAATTGGTTCTAGCTCTAACGTATTCTGTGGTGCATTGGTTCTTAGTATTGCTTGTGTATGTGTGGGTGTCACATAGTTTCGGCGGGACGCTGGGAACACTCAACATGGGCGAAGCCATGCTGGTGATGGCTTTCACGCTAGTGGGCTCCGTGGTGCAGTTACCTGCCGTGGGCGGCGGCTCGCAGCTTGCATCAATCCTTGTTTACACCAAAGTTTTTGGTGTAGAAACAGAGGCCGCCACGGCAGCTTCGATTGTCTTGTGGCTCATAACGTTTGCGGCGTGCAGCTTGGCGGGGGTGCCGTTGCTTATCCATGAAGGGTTTTCGCTGGGGAAATTGCGAGCGATGGCCGAGCACGAAAAAGAAGCGGCGGGCGAAAGTGCGGCCCGGCAAGGAGAATCAGCCCAGTGAAGTGTCCTTTCTGCGCGAACGTTGACGACAAGGTGATTGATTCGCGGGAGGGCCGGGGCGGCGACACCATCCGGCGGCGGCGCGAGTGCCTGAAGTGCGGCCGCCGGTTCACAACCTACGAACGCATCGACGAAATTCCATACATGGTCATCAAGAAGGACGGGCGGCGCGAGCGCTTCGAGCGGCAAAAGATTTTGCAGGGACTTTTGAAAGCGTGCGAAAAACGTCCCGTGGCCACTCCCAAGCTGGAAGCCATCGTGGATGAAATCGAAGGCGTGGTGCACGAGGCTACGGAACGCGAGCTGACCACTACCGAAATCGGCGAAATGATCATGCACCGTCTCAAGAAGCTGGATAAGGTCGCCTACGTGCGGTTTGCATCGGTGTACATGGATTTCAAGGACGTGCAGGAATTCATGAGCGAGCTGAAGAATCTGCTCAAGGATCGCGTCAAGAAATGATCCCTTCCGTCATCGACGTGTCTTCATGAAGAAAACTGCGGTGATTTTTTCGTGCGCCTTGCTTGGATTCGCGTGCGTCTTCGCGAGAGAGAATCGCGCGACAGGGCAGGGTAAGGTGGCGGGGGCGCGGGCCAAAGCGGGGGCGCAGGCGAAGAAGGCGCCTGCGGCGGAGGCGCCATTGCCTCAGATTGACAAGGAAAAGATTCGCACGCATGTGAAATATCTTTCCAGCGATGAGTTGGAAGGGCGGGGAACAGGGCAGCGCGGCGGCGATATGGCGGCGGATTATATCGGGAAACAGTTTGCGTCGTATGGGTTGAAGCCGGCGGGGGACGACGGAACTTTTTTCCAGGCTGTGCCAATGGTGGGCGTGAAGACGCTCCCAGAAACAACCTTCAAATTCGCGGAGGCCAGTGGGAAATCCTTCGAGGCCAAGAACCTGATCGATTTCGTAACCAACAACGAGAGCCAGACGGAGATAGCGGACATCGATGCGCCCATCGTGTTTGTGGGCTACGGAATCAAGGCGCCCGAGTACGACTGGGACGATTACAAGAACGTCGACCTTCACGGCAAAGTGGCGCTGCTCTTCGTGAACGAGCCCAGCTCGGATGATCCCAATTTTTTCAAGGGCAAAGCGCTGACGTATTATGGCCGCTGGACTTACAAGTTTGAGGAGACGGCGCGGCGCGGAGCGTCAGCCACTCTGATCATCCACCGCAAGGACCTCGCGAGTTACGGCTGGGAGGTGGTGCGCAATTCGTGGGGAACCGAGCGCTCGTACTTGAAACGAGATGCAACGCCGAAGCTGCAGGCGGCTTCATGGATCCAACTGGACGTGGCGAAAAGAATTGTGGGAATGGTGGGACTGGATCTGGATAAGATGTTTGAGCGGGCGCAGTTGAAGGACTTCAAGTCGTTGCAATTGCCGATTCGCCTGAAGGCCCACGTAGCGAGCCAGTTGAAACCGTTCGTCTCGAGAAATGTTCTGGCCATGCTGCAGGGTACGGATGCCGTGCTTGGCAAAGAGGCGGTACTTTACACGGCGCATTACGACCATTTGGGGATCGATCCGAGTCTGCCGGGCGACAAGATCTACAACGGCGCGAATGACAATGCGACGGGTTGCGGGATCCTGCTGGAGCTGGCGCGCGTCTGGGCAGCGATGCCGGTGGCGGCGCCGCGGTCGATTCTGTTCGCGTCGGTCACCGCGGAAGAGCAGGGGCTGCTCGGGTCGGAGTATTTGGGAAGACATTCGCCGGTGCCGCCGGAAAAGATTATGGTGGCCTTGAATTTCGACGATGTGCCGCCGCTGGGGACGCCGGAGGAAGTAGAAGTTAGTGGCGCGGAGCGCACCACGTTTTATCCCGCGGTGCTGGCGAGCGCGCGGGACTTTCGCCTGGCGATCCGTCCCGACCCCCGCCCGGAGGCTGGGCATTACTACCGCTCGGATCATTTCAGCTTGGCCCATGTGGGGGTGCCGTCCTTTTCAATCAATGAAGGCATCAAGTATGCGGGCCATCCGGCGGACTGGGGCGAGGAGCAGGCGAAAGATTTCACCGAGCACCGCTATCACCAGCCGAGCGACGAGTACAGTCCAGACATGGATTTTACCGGCGACGGGGTCATCGCCAGGTTCGGCTTCGTGCTTGGATCGAAGGCCGCATGGCTGCCCGGGCTGGCGGGATGGATCCCCGGCGACGAATTCGCGGCAGCGCGGAGAAAGAGTGATCAATAATCAGCAATTGGTAAGCCCCTCAGGGCAAGAATCCTCGTCGGATTCCTAGATAGTCGGCTTCTCCTTATCTGGTTGCTTCAGCAAACCACGACATCTTGGGCTTCGCCGGGGCATGCACAGCCAGGGCTGGTGGCGACCTGAAACAGCCGGATAAGCAAGAGTCGGCTAGTGTCCCTCCCCGCACCCCCGATTTTTTGTCGAGGAGTGCGGAATCCCATGAAAAGAGCTGTTAATTTCGTAAGTGCGAAAAAGTGCATTAAATTGCAAGAGAGTGCGCAAGGGCAATAATACACTTGACTCAGTAAGGCGTTTCTGAAATTCGTGGTAGCGCGGCGCTGGCCTGCCGGCGTCGAGTGTCCCACTTTGGCCGGGATGATGTGCGATTCCTCTCGACTCGCCGGATGTGGAAATGCAAGAGCCAACACGCTCGGAAACAATTCTCCGTCAAGGTCGGGACTATCTTTGAGGATTCCGCGCTCCCCCTCGACAAGTGGCTTGTCGCTATCTGGCTGATTGCGAACTGCAAGAATGGCGTCAGTTCCTACGACCCTTCGTTCTATTCGCAATTTCTGCCTGCTTAAGTATAATGCCTCTCACAAGTCTCCATTGAATGCCGTCGGTTCACAACCATGTCTCTTGGTTCGACTCGTTTGCATCAGGGAAGGAGTTCTCGCATGTTGGTGAAATTCCACCGCGCATCCTGGCAGTCGATTCTTGCTGCTTTTGCTGTCATCCCTCTACTGGGTCTCGCATTCGTTCCGAGAGCTACCGCGCAATACCGCATCTCGGTTACGGTCTCCCCAGCAACTGCTAGTGTCCAAGCGGGAGGGGGCTCCCAACAGTTCACAGCTACGGTGCGCAATGACTGGCGAAATCGCGGCGTGCGCTGGACGCTCTCCGGCGCTGGTTGCAGCGGCAGCACCTGTGGAACTCTTTCCGCCACCACGAGTGCCTCCCGAACTCCCATCACCTATACAGCTCCCCCGAGTGTGCCAAACCCCGCCACGGTCAACCTTACCGCCACTTCCGTCTCGAACACGGCCAAGAGAGCCTCCGCAACGATCACGGTCACTGGCTCTTCCGCTGCTCGTAGCGTCACCATTTCTCCCAAACGGGGTGGCGTTACCATCACGCAAACACTGCCCGTTACCGCAACCGTGCAGAACGATGCCGGTGCTGCTGGTGTAACGTGGTCGGCTTCCGGCGCAGCTTGTTCCGGAGCCACGTGCGGGACTTTCGCCAAGGTGACGTCCAACTCAGCTACTTACGCCGCCCCTAACACACCAGGCATCTACTCGATCACCGCCACGAGCGGTGCTGACGTCACCAAGAGCGCCTCAATTTCCATCGGCGTCACCGATCTCACGGGCGTTCTCACCTATCACAACAACCACTCCCGTGATGGAACGAACACCCACGAGTTTGCTCTCAACCCCTCGAACGTCAACATGACTACCTTCGGCAAGCTCTTCTCCTGCCAAGCCGACGGTGCAATTTATGCCCAGCCACTCTGGGTGCCGAATCTTACCGTAGCTGGTGCTTCTCACAACGTCATTATCGTGGCCACGCAGCACGAAAGCCTCTACGCCTTTGATGCGGATGCCACTCCCTGCACGACGCTCTGGCACGTCAATTTGGTCGACTCCGCACACGGTGGGAGTTCCGGCGAAACATCCGTGCTCTCCGCTGGATCAGGCGCGCTGGTCGGCAGCGGTTTCGGAGACATCTCCCCCGAAGTCGGTATCACCGGCACGCCTGTCATCGACCCAACCGCCAACACGCTTTATCTCGTCAGCAAGTCCGTCAACGCCAGCACACAATTTTTCCAGCGGCTGCACGCGATTGACCTCACTACCGGCGCCGAGCGGGTCGTGCCCCATAGCATCGACTCTTCCATTTCTGTTCCCGGCACCGGGGCTGGCTCTGTCGCCGGACGAGTGGCTTTCGATCCACGCAATGAAAGCCAGCGCGCCGGCCTGGTTCTTTCCAGTGCCGTGGTCTACGTCGCTTGGGCTTCCCACGAAGACCACGATCCGTACCACGGCTGGGTGATGGGCTTTAACGCCTCTACACTCGCTCCCGTGGCCAACGCAGTGTTCAACGCCACGCCAAATCACGTTGGCACTCTCTCCTATTCCCGCGGAGGGATATGGATGGGCGGCGGCGCTCCAGCGGTCGATTCTGCCGGCAATCTTTTTTTCATCACCGGGAATGGAACTTTCGACGCGAACACCGGCGGTTCGAACTATGGTGATAGTGTTGTGAGGCTGAGCACGGCCAGCGGTCTCTCCGTGGCGGATTTCTTCACTCCTCTCGATCAGGCGTCGCTCGACGCCAATGACACTGATTTCGGATCCGGGGCTGCAACCATTCTCGTGGATCAGCCTGCTGGTCCTGTAACTCACCTGGTCATCGGAGGGGGCAAGCAGGGCAACCTGTTCCTTCTCAATCGCGACAGCATGGGAAAATTCAGCAGTTCCACCAACAACGTCATTCAGACCGTCAATCTGGGCAACTCCATCTTCGCTACGCCTGTCTTTTGGCAGAATAATCTCTACGTCGCCGGTGTCGGCCCCCTCAAGCAATTCGCCTTCAACGGCACAACCGGCAAGTTAAACGGCGTACCTTTTTCGCAATCCTCGACGAGCTACAGATTTCCTGGTGCTACCCCGTCGGTATCTTCCAATGGAGCTACTAACGGCATCATCTGGGCGCTGGACAATGGCCTCTATTGCACTCTCCAATCGCCGGGTTGCGGCGCTAGTGTCCTCCACGCCTACGACGCCACCAATCTCGCCACCGAATTATGGAATAGTTCACAGGCCGCCGCGAATCGCGACCTGGCAGGACACGCCGTAAAATTTACTGTGCCCACCGTCGCCAATGGCAAGGTCTACGTCGGCACTCGGGGCAACGACTCATCCGTATTGGGAGAACTCGAAGTCTACGGCCTCCTGCCGAACTGAACCGAAGGACGCAGGGTTCTTGGCTGGGATGGTGTGGTGATCCCTTACCGGATGCGCACCTGTGGAATCCGAAGCCTGATGAACCGCGACTTGATACGGGTATTTGTGCCTGTAGCTTGACGCGGTGACCAGACACAGCACCCACCGGCTGGGAGCAAGACCTATTTACTGCTCCCGTTTTCTGCCGCAGCCTGGCAAACAGTGGGTCGGGAGCTCGAGTCTACCCAGCGCGCCTTTCCCTTGGGGCGATCGATCCTTCTTTTAGACAAGAGTGCAATACAATAATTTGTACCCTCGGGATTCTCCCGCCTTCAAACTAGGTACTTTACCCGATTGATTTAGAAGCAGGGCAATCCTATGGTCCACCACAGCCATAATATACAAGGCCCCAGGGAGTGCGACCCAGTTGCCAGTGGCTGAGGTAGGGCACTCGGTCGACCGAAGTGACGGCGTCACCAATTCCCGCGATTGCACGAGAGTGGCAGCAACTGGGAGCCTGGCAATAGCGGGTCAATTCACGGTCGTACATTCCTATGACGTGTCGCTGAATTTCACATGCCGAGGGCGGACGCCGCACCTTTGGGTGCTATGCACGATCCCGGAGCGGTGGGCTGGAGACGCCCAGGCTCTTATAGACGATAAGTTCACATGAGTATCGGTCGCGAGCGGCAGAGAATATTGATCGTCGGGGAGGAACCATTGGCCCGCGACGACATTCGTATTTTGCTCGGAAGCGCGGGCTGCCAATGCACTGTGGCCTCGAGCGTGGCACAGACACTGGCGACGATAGGACAAAAAAAATTCGACGCTGTTGTACTCGACCCGCAGTCCTCAATCTCGCAAGCTACCAACATGATTTCGAGGATTAACGAATTTCATCCGAATCTGTTAAAACACGTAGTAATTATCGCCGACGAGGACAGTGATTCGGAAATAAAAGATTTGGCCGATCGCTACTCGATCTCCCACGTGCAACGGAAGTTCGTGTTGCAACAACTTTTGGGCAGCTTGGAAGCCTTGTTCCGTCCTGAGGCGCTGTTTCCGGACGTCACGCACGTAGCTCGCGTCATCTCCGATAGCTTCCGCGACCCGCTCCCAGCCGGGGTGCGAGGTTCGCAGGATCGGAGTCGAAGGCTGCTCTACGCTGCCGGGAGCCTAAGGGTGGATCTCTTGATCGAGCCTGACGCAGGATCCCATCGCCTGGCGCTCGCGGGGCAAATTCTGGATTCAGCCAAGCCAGATCGCAAGTTTGATGGCATTCCAGTGACGCTTCAGGGCTGGAAGGGTCCGGTGGCGCAGGTAACTGCCGGGGAGTTCGGCGAGTTCCATTTGGATTTCCGCTTTGCGGCAAACATCAGCCTAGAAATAAAAATAACTGAAACTAACTGCATAACGGTTCTGTTGCCGGCTATGGAGCGGGCCCGCCGGAGCGCGGCGGGATCTTCGTAACTGTTCGAGTCGGCAACACGGCTCGATGTCTATGAGAACTACTCCCGGGGATGGAGAGAAGGAGACTAAGCCATGAAATCGAGAGCGCTGTGGGTCCTTCTGGTTTTGTTCGGATTGTGGGGCAGCCCAGCCGCCGCTGACAACAGATTTATTGTCCGTGGTTCGTCCGGGCTCGATTCACTACAAGATGTCTGCTTGGTGTTGGGTTGCCATGTAGGGGGAGGCTTGGACGGTAGCCTTGGGAGACTTTTCTTAGTCACTACGCCCGACTTCGTTGACCCGAACGCCTTTCTGCAAATCCTCCGGAGTCAGCAGGGAGTCAGGCACGTAGAGCTAGACGCCCTGCTGAAAGTCATGCAAGCCACCGCAACGGCGCCGCCTAGCGGATTGTCGGATAATGCGCCTGTAGATTACTTCGGAGCGACCGTCATCCACGGCTATGTCGGCCAGCCGGCGATTGCTATTATCCGACTGTCAGACACGCAAACTACTTTCAGCGTGAGCGGTGCGGGGACGGTAGCGGTTATTGATACGGGCGTCGATCCGACACATCCCGTACTTCAAAGTGTCTTAGTTCCGGGTTATGACTTTACACGCAACATCGCCGGTTCAGCTTCTGAGCTCGCGGACGTGAACCAATCCTCTACCGGCAGCGGCGCTTCACCAGCGATGGTGAACCAATCGACGGCTGCGGTTCTCGATCCGGCAGCGGCGCTCAATCTCGGACAGCCACAATACCAGGCGTTTGGCCATGGGACCATGGTGTCGGGCATCATTCACCTCGTGGCCCCTACCGCGCTCATCATGCCTCTGAAAGCTTTCAAAGTCGATGGCACCGGTTATTTGTCAGATGTCTTGCGCGCCATCTACTTCGCGGTACAGAACGGCGCCAAGGTGATTAATATGAGCTTCAGTTTCTCAACGTATTCCGGTGAGGTGGCCAACGCCCTTAAGTTTGCCACCCGCCATCGACTGATTTGCGTGTCTTCGGCAGGAAATGAGGGCAAAGAGGAAATAGTCTATCCCGCCGCGCTTTCAGGTGTCATGGGTGTAGCCTCGACCACAAACAATGACACCCTCTCTACGTTTTCTAATTATGGCGAGGAACTCGTTTGGGTGGCGGCGCCGGGCGAAGGCATCATCACCACCTATCCGTTTGGCACCTTTGGCGCGGGGTGGGGAACCTCCTTCAGCGCGCCATTTGTATCCGGCGCGGCGGCCCTCCTGTTAAACGTCAGCATGAGTTTCAACGAGTCTTCGGCGGAACAGGCGGTGGCGAACGCGGTCTGGGTCAACCCCGATCTTGGCAATGGGCGTCTGGATCTTTATCAGGCGGTTAGCAGCGCGCCTTGCGACGTCGGACACTGAGTGATGCTCCCTTTAAGCCAGGCCAAGGCGTCAGGCCTTTGTTAACGGACAGCGGGTGTAACTCCCGCCACCGTTTGCTTCAAGACCGCTGAGATCATTTCGACGTTGAATCGTTTTCACCTCACGGGGGAATTTCCATTCCTTGGGCGCTAGATTTTGCCGGAAACGCACCTCCGTAATCAGGAGTTGACAAGAAGCAGAGATATCAGCTTCTCTTTGCGTTTTCGGGGAGATTCCTGGCTCGGAGCGGTTACCGAGATTCACGGATCTTGAACAGAGCGGCCAAGCGCTGATAGAGCCCTCGGATGGCTTGAAGAAGATCTGCGGCGCCAGTGGTTCTGTCGGTCACTTCATGGGAGTCCAAATCCGAGGCCAGCGCTTTGCAGAGCTGGGTGGCGCGGCGGACGCGCTCCTCCGTGAGCAAGGAGCGCACCGTGGCAGTATCCCGTTGGTGGGCCTGACGCTCCTGCAATTCTTGAAGAGCCCAGGCGGTCTTGCGTACATAATCGACGGCGTCGCGAAACTCACGAAGGACCCGAGGGTCCATCCCACCCGACCTGATGGAGTTTTCCAGTTTCTGCAGGTCGTCGATGGCCCTCTTCAGCCGAAAGGTCACGCCCCAAAAAGTTTCGCTGGGAGTAAGAAGCTCGACGGCCACTCCCAACACCTCGCTCTTTTTGGAGGGACGCAGGGATATCACTCGCGCAGTGGCTATTTTGGTTGAGGTCAGGTTAGTCAGCTCGATCACGCTGCCAATGGCCGGGCGGCCTCTCAAGTCGAGCCGGCCACCGTGCATGTTGACTTCTTTGGCTTCAGCAAACTCGATGACGCCTGCGCCGCTAGCCTCCGACCACTTCACCTGCACGGGAACAACTACAGGGTAACGGTCACTCCTCCTGTTTTTTCCCTTGGGGACCGGCAGCTCCACGCCCGACTTGTCCGTTGTCAACCGCCACCTCCGTTCTGAAGGATCCCAGACTCACACACCAGACTTTAAGCTAGAAAATTCGATTTCAACAAGGTCTGTGCGCAAAAAACACACGCCCGCATTCTCTCGCGTCAAGTTCGGGTCAGCGTCACGAGTGGTCAGCACAGCCGATGTCTCGCCAAAACGTCGTACGCCTGCAATATGAATGACTTGGCGCGAATCTGATTCGGACTGTTCCGCTAAAATTCTTGCTATGATCGCGTCGCTCCGAAATCTCCTCGACTGGATGGTCAGCGCCATCCGTTCCCGGAAGGACCTCGTTCTCGAAAAACCTGCCTCTCCGTCAGCAATTGCTGGCTCTGCAAGCGCAACGACCTCGCCGTCGATTGACTGCCCTGCACAAGCTGCTCTGGGTTGCGTTGAGAACATTCTGGTCCGGGTGGAGCAAGCCACTCGTCTTGGTCATTCCTAGCTATTAGTTAGAACCGTCGTGAACTGGCCTTGTGCGGGGTTTCGTTTGTATGGGCATGTTAATGCCGGACGCAACGATTTGGCCCATTGATTCCGGCGTAACCGCGACACAATGGGGAAGCTAGGAATTCGGCCGAGACACGGCACGAACTTGCAGCCAGTGATTCAACTGTTCTCGAAGGCCTTGAAAATTGATCGGTTTCGGGAGGCACGCTGTGCAGCCGGCGTGCAGGATCCGTTCCTGCTCGGCCACTAAGGCATGTGCCGTCACGGCAATCACTGGGATTTCCCCCAACTCCGGTTTTTGGCGCATCCATTCCACGAGGTCGAGGCCGTTTTCAGCGCCGAGATTGATGTCAAGTAAGACCGCATCGGGAAGCCGCTTCGAAAAAACCTCGTAACTGGCGTTCAAGTCCACCGCAGACCAGACTTCGTAGCCTTCCACTTCGAGCCAGTCACGGAGAAGCTCGCGGTTGAGCTGATTGTCTTCGACGACGAGGATGCAATGTTTCAAGCGTTCTCCAAAGACGGGGAAGTCACCACGCGTTCCAATTGCTTGATCAATGGTTCCCGCCAGGAATTCTGCTTCCGGAAAAGTGATTCGGCATGCACGTGGACGTACTTTTCCTCTTCCTTTGTTAGATCCTTGCTGGTCAATACGAACACGGAAAGATCAGCCGTGCGAGGATTGGAACGCCATTCAGCGAGCAATTCAAAACCGCTCATCTTGGGGAGCACTAAATCAAGAATAACCAATTCGGGCAGGGACTGAGCTACACTCGCACGGGCCTGTTCACCGTCCGCGGCAGTACTTACAGCATAGCCATATGCTTTAAGCAACTCGACAATCATCTCGAGAGTGGATAAATCGTCTTCCACCACCAAAATGGTCCTTGCCGGCGCCGCCCCCCCGCGAGACCGGAGGCAGCGCTCCACGGCAGCCAGCAACGTCACCTTGTCCACCGGCTTAATCAAATACTCGTCGGCGCCGAGAGCAGTTCCAACGCCAGGCTGATCCACGATGGTCACGACAATGACGGGGATCTTTGATGTGCGCGGGTTATTTTTTAACTGCAGTAGAACCTCCAGTCCGTGGACCGGCTGCATGAGGAGGTCTAGAGTGATGGCATCCGGCTGGAGTTCACCGGCCATATCCGTGGCGCGTTCCGGCTTGTCACATCTCAGTGTTTCATAGCCTGAAGAAGTGAGTTGCGATTGGATGAGTTGTCCCGTCGCCGCATTGTCCTCAACGATAAGAATCCGAGGAGCTTTGCGTACCCTTGGCATGGGTATAGATGTCTGAGCTGGCCGGTCGGGAATGGTCGCAACGAACGGAAGTGAAAAATAGAAACAGGCACCCTTGCCGGGCTGGCTTTCGATCCCCAGTTTGCCGCCATGCAACTCGACGAGGCGCGCGGTGATAGCCAGTCCCAAGCCTGTGCCCTCGGTCGCGTTACCCGTTTCTGTCAGGCGGAAGAACGCTTCGAAGATCCGCTGCTGTTGTTCGGGCGGAATTCCAGGGCCATTGTCGCGCACTTCCACCCTGACGTGGTCGTCCACCTGACGGGCGGCTAGCTCGATCCGGCCACCTTCCGGTGTGAACTTGATCGCGTTGCCGGCGAGATTCATAAGCACTTGCTTAAATCGCATGGCGTCGGCGTGAACATGCAGACGGGGCTCAACTTGTTGGAGTAATGCTTGCGATTTCTTTTCCGCCAGTGGGTAAAGGGCGCTGATCACTTCGGCAAACGCCGACGCCACTGTCACGTCCTCGCGGGCGAGCTCCATTCTGCCCGCTTCGATTTTAGAAAGGTCAAGAATATCGCTAATTAGCTTGAGAAGGTGTTTCCCGCCAGTATGAATGTGGGCGACGTAGCGTTGCTGGCGATCGTTCAGCGGTCCGTAGCGTTCATCGGCGAGCAGGTCCGAAAAACCCAGAACGGCGTTCAGCGGAGTGCGCAACTCGTGGCTCATCGTGGAGAGAAACTGATCCTTGAACTTACTGGCGCGTTCCGCTTCTTCCTTTGCGTGCATAAGGAGCTCTTCCGTCCGCTTGTGCTCGGTGATGTCTCGCGTGACTTTTGCGAATCCGCGCAGCCGCCCCGTCCCGTCGCGCAAGGCGGTAATCACCACGTTGGCCCAGAACCGCGATCCGTCCTTGCGCACGCGCCAGCCTTCGTCTTCGAAGCGTCCACGCTCTGTGGCAACCTTCAGTTCATGGCCAGGCCTGCCTCGTTCCACATCCTCCGTTGGGTAGAAGCGGGAGAAGTGTTGGCCGATGATTTCCTGAGACTGGTAGCCCTTGATGCGTTCGGCCCCGGCATTCCAACTGGCAATGTGTCCTTCCGGATCCAGCATGAGAATCGCGTAATCCGTTACTTCCGAGACCAACAGACGGAAACGCTCTTCGCTTTGCCGCAGTGCCTTCTCAGCCTTTCTGCGCTTGGTGATGTCCGTGGCAACGACCAGGCGGGCGTTTTTGCGGTTATAAACTAGAGGATGGGATGTAATCTCAACATCGATCAGGGTCCCGTCTTTCTTGCGATGTTGCCAGACGCCGGAGATTTCGGTGTCCGGTGACGTCTTCGCCGCACTCTGGAGCAGTGCGGGGACGTCTTCCGGCGGGCGAATGTCCTTAATCGTCAGTGACAGAAATTCTGCGCGCGAGTAGCCGTAGTTGCGGACTGCAGAATGATTCACGTCGAGGATGACAAGGGTTTGCAAGTCATAAACCCACACCGGATGCGGATTACTGTCGAAAAGCAGATGGTATCGTTGCTCGGATTGGCGCAGCGCTTCCTCCGCCCGCTTGCGCTCGGTCATATCATGAAAAACGACAACGCCGCCCTGAAGTGCGCCATCCGCACGCTTGAGAGGCCTGCCGTTAATACTCAGCGATCGTCCTTCGGACACCTGTCGGTTACGGATGAAAAGCTCTACGCCGTCAACATTTTCGCCCCGGATCGCTCGCACCAGAGGCAGCTGGTCGGGGGGATATTGAGTCACAGTATCCGGCAAATAGACGCCATATTGGTCGGCCCACTGGGCGGGAGTCGTTTCTGTCGCACCGATACCTAAGAGCTTCTCCGCGGCCGCATTGAACAGAAGAAACTTCCCATTCGAATCGGCCACCACCACGCCATCGGCGATGCTTGCCAGAATCAATTGCAGGAGTTCTTTCTGCCTTTTTGTCTCCTCTTCTGCCTGCTTCTTACCCGTGATGTCCCGGAAAACAAGCACGACCCCGAACCCCTCCCTTGTATCCGTGAGAATGGGCGCCGCACTGTCCTCGATGTCAAACTCTCTGCCGTCCTTGGAGAGCAAAACCGTGTGGTCGGCAAGGCCTACTATCTTCCCCTCGCGGAACACTTTCTTGACGGGATTCTCAACGGGGCGGCGCGTTTCCGCGTTCACGATGTTGAAGACAAGATCCATGGACTTCCCGCGAGCTTCCTCCAGGCTCCATCCGGTGAGGGACTGGGCAACGGAATTCATAAAGGTCACGCCGCCATTCATGTCGGTGGCAATTACCGCGTCGCCGACGCTGGCGAGAGTGGTCGAGAACCATTTTTCACTTTTTGCCAGAGCTTCTTGCCCCCGTTTGCGTTCGGACAGCTCGTGGAGCAAGACTACGAAAACCAGCGCGAGCAGCACTATGCTCAAAAGATTGCCGGCTACGACTAGACGAGACGTCTTGGTCAAAACCTCCTTCATCTCCTGGGTGCGAATCCTCCGGAGGTCATTCCCTTTCTCTCTCATCTCTCCGAGCACGACGCGGATCTGATCCATCAACTGCTTACCGTGGCCAGCCATGAACACCTGGTTGGCGGCCGCAAACCCTTCCTTCCTGCGGAGGTCAATCGACATCTGGAGTTCCGCCAATTTCCTTTCTATGAGCGGCTCGAGTGTCTGGAGCTGTTTCTGCTGATCCGGGTTGCCGGCAGTGAGATCCTTCAGTTGGCCCATCACCTGGTCGAGGTTCTTTATCGCTTCGCGATATGGCACAAGGTAGGCGTCATCTCCCGTGAGGAGATAGCCTCGCTGCCCGGTTTCCGCGTCCACGAGCCGAGCCACCACCTCATCAAGCTTCAACTCGGCTTCGTAGCTTCGTTCCCGCGCATCGGCAGCTTCGTCTACTCGGACCGTATGCAGGTAGGAATCCAACCCAACGAATACCAAGATCGCAGCCGCGACCACGAACCCCCAAAAGGCCAGGCGTCTCTCCATTTTCCATTTCAGCTTTCCACTGCCCTGCCTCTGAGTCTCGGGGGCAGGCATTAGCTACCGGACCTTGCCGGTTGCACCGGCTCATAGCCATGAACGACGGCCTCGAATTCGTCCAAGATAGACCCATCCCACCAGCCGCGCTTTACTTCTTCCCGCATGATGGCGAAGGCTTTTTCCGAGGGAAGAGCCTTGCGGTAGGGCCGGTCCGTAGTAAGCGCGTCATAAATGTCGGTGATCTGAAGGATCCGTGCCGTGAGCGGAACTTGTGCGCCCTTCAGCCCGTCCGGGTATCCGGAGCCGTCCTGCTTTTCATGATGGTGACGAATGATCGGCAGCACATGGCGGAAGGATCGGAGTGGGGCGCAAATTCCCTCACCTATCACGGTGTGTCGTTCCATGATTTTTCGTTCTTCCGGAGTCAGTGGTCCGGGTTTGAGCAGGATGTGCTCCGGCACGGCCAGCTTGCCGATATCGTGTATAAGACCGCCTCGGCGAAGAGCGACGCTCAGGTCCTGGGGCAAACCCAGCTTTTCCCCCAGCGCAACGGAATATTTCGAAAGGCGATCGCAGTGCCCTTCAGTATAGGGATCCTTCGCCTCGATCGTCAGCGCAAGGCTAAACAACACCGTCTCGGCGTTATCCAGCTCATCGGTGAATTGCTTCAAGCGCAACAGGGAATGCACGCGAGCTAGCAGTTCGTGCTTATTGACGGGCTTGTTGAGGAAGTCATCTGCGCCGCACATGATCCCGTGGATGCGGTCGGCGTCACTGTTCAAACTGGTCAGCAATATTACAGGGATCAAGCGAGTTTCCGGCTTGGACTTCATCGCCTGACAAATTTCAAACCCGGTTGGACGCGGCATCACCACATCCAGCAACGCGAGATCAATCGAGCCGCTATCCACCAGAGCCAGCGCTTGCTGGCCGTTCGCTGCGCAGACGACCTGGTAACCCTCTGCGCTCAGCAGAGCGGAGAGCAGTTCGCGGTTGGCTTCGTTGTCATCGGCAACAAGGATGGTTTCATGATGGCCCTGTGGAGCAGACATATGGCCTCCCCGACGATCCTCTCGACCGCGCAAGAAGGTTTGCGAGCGTCAACTTTTGCCGAGAGATAGAAGAGAATTCGTCTGGTCCCAGGCAACGAACAGCGATCGCATGAGGCCTATTCGGAAGTATCTCAAACTGGTGAGCGCTTCTGTCTTTCCTGCTGACGAGTTGCTACCAAGCAGTAAATAAGACGACCGGAAAGGTCACGATTCGCCCGCACTCGCCGCTGGGCTACAGTCCACCTGCCCCCGCGGCCTGCAGTCCAATGTTGCCGAGCTCAATTTCACAGCCGGACACTGTGATATAGACGTTCTCGCTGGAACTGGTACAAAAACTCGATCTGGTCAAAATTCGATGAGATTTCTGTTTGCGCCTCTACCGGTTTTCCGCCCACCATGCTGAAAGAAACCTGGCCGGCCACGTAACTTAGCCGGGCCACACGTATTGGTGGATCATCAAACGCGGAGGCGGGTTGGAGAACCACAATGAAGAGACAGAGCACCAGGCTTACGCGCCGCAGAAATTTGCAAAACCGATCGGTGTCTTCATCACATTGCTCCTTCAGGGCACGCCTTTGGCGACCCATTCTCGAGTAACAGGCATCTGAACGTGACACTTCGAGAAGGAGTTTTCGGAAACGCTATAAACGGGGGGAGACGAGCATCCAGGGCTCGCGCTAATTTGCGTTGCCTGATTTTCAACGCCTTTATAGATAGGGCAAAACTGAACACGAAAGCGTACTGTTCTGTTTTGGACACTGCATTCTCAACAAGCCACGACGCCTTACCGTGCGGTCGTCTCAAACCGGCTTTGCGGGTTGGTTTTCGATTCGCTTCGGCGGACCATTGTAAAATTGTAGCCGCCTGAGTCTGGCAATTATCGGAAAGGCGGCGACGGACAAAATGAGAGTCGCGATCGTATCGGATATTCACGGCAATCGGCGCGCCTTGGAGGCCGTTGTCGCGGACCTGCGGCAGATTGCACCAGACGTCGTTGTCCATGGCGGGGATTTGGCTGCGGGGGGAGCTCACCCGGCGGAGATCATCGATCAAGTCCGCTCTCTCGGGTGGCCCGGCGTGCGCGGGAATACGGATGAGATGCTTTGGGCGCCGCAACGTCTGGCTGAATATGCCGCCACAAACCCGAAGATCGCGCCAATTCTTGCCATGGTCCAAGAGACGGTTCATCCGACGCTTGCTAGCATCGGTGAAGAACGCTTGCGATGGCTGGAAGGACTTCCTGCTCTGTACTCGCAGCCCGGCTTTAGTCTGGTTCATGCCAGCCCCGACGACCTGTGGCGGGCCCCCTTGGCCAATGCCAGCGACGAAGAATTACAGAGTACCTACGCGTCGCTGCGGGCTCCCATCGTGGTCTACGGACATATTCATTGTCCGTACATTCGCCGGCTTCGCGCTATGACTGTAGGGAATACGGGAAGCGTCAGCCAATCCTATGACGGAGATACACGTTCGTCATATCTGGTGATTGACGGAGAGAGCATCACCATTCGCCGGGTCGAGTATGATGTGGAGAGTGAAGCAAAGGAACTCTTGCGTTCGGGGCTACCCCATGCCGACTGGCTGGCGCGGATACTCCTCGCCGGAAAATACTGTCCGCCCGAGTAGGTAAGCAACACAGATTGAGCCTTATTGAGCCTGTATAAACCCTCTAATAACGATGCGTCACAAGTGTGTCTTGCTCCGCAGCACGAGCGTGCGTTAGAGTCTCGGTGCCACGTTCGAGGAAAAGGATGCCGAAACGCGAAAAAGCCGTGCAGCAAAGTAGAAGGATGCCGCGGGAGCGGGTCAGAGTTTTGATTACGGGTGGCCGGATTCAAAAGCGCATTCAGGCGCTGGCCATGGAAATCCGGAAAGACTTTCCCGGCAAATCTCTGCATCTGGTCAGCGTTTTAAAGGGCGGGGTTTTTTTTCTGACCGACCTGGCGCGGAATATTCCGGGGGAAGTTTCCTTTGACTTCATCGCGGTGTCGAGCTACGGGCAAAAGACGCACTCGTCGGGGCAAGTGCGGTTGACGCGGGACCTGGACTCCAGCATCGAGGGAAAAACGGTCATCGTCGTCGAGGACATTCTGGATACGGGAATGACGTTGCAGTACCTGCTGCGGTTGTTCGAGCAGCGGAAGCCGAAGCATCTGCGGGTGGCGGTGCTGCTGGACAAGCCGGAACGGAGGATCGCCGCGGTTCACGCCGACTACGTGGGATTTTCAATCCCCAACGAATTTGTGGTCGGATATGGTCTGGATTACGCAGAGCGATACAGAAACCTGCCCTACGTTGGCGTGCTATTGCTTGGTCCTAGGTTGAAGAAGAAACCGGCGGAAGATTAGGAGCTGAGTGACCGTTGACTCTTAGAAAAAGGTCAACAGTCGACAGTTAAAAGTTGCAAGTCGAAAGAAAAACAAGGATTAACACCCCGAAACAAGTCGGGGCAAGGGCCGTTCGCAGAGCTCACAGAGGGGAAGAGAATAACCCCACCGGGTCCCCGACATGGTCAGAGGAGGCGGGCCGGTGACCCGTGATCAGTGACTTGTGACTCGTGACTGATACAAATCCCGCCAAGCACAGGGCTTAGGATTGGCCGCCTGCTATAATAAATACTTCATGAATCCAACAGATGAACATACGACAGCAATCGCATTGAACGGCGGAACGGAGATCTCCGCCGAGGTCCTGGCGACACTCGCGGAAATCGGCGAGGAAGTGAACGCCTCGCTGGACCTGGACGAGGTTTTGGCCCGATCGGCGGCTTTGATCAAGCGACACATCGATTATGAAATCTTTGGCGTGCTGATGATCGAAGGGGATGGAAGTTATCTCCGGCACAGATTCGCCATCGGGTATCCGCGCGAGTTGGCGGACAATTTGCGGGTTCCGCTGGGGCAGGGAATTACCGGAACCGCGGCTGCCACGGGCCACTCCGTGCGAGTGAGCGATACTTCCAAGGACGCGCGGTACATTAATGCCATCGACAGCGTGCGCTCCGAGCTGGCGGTGCCGTTGATGCTGCAGGGAAAGTGCGTCGGGGTGCTGGATATCCAGAGTCGGCACCTCGATTACTTTACGCGCGACCAGCAGAATATTTTGACGTTGCTGGCCAGCCGGCTGGCGGTGGCAATTGAAAACGCGCGGCTGTTTCAGAAGGTGCGGACTCAGGCGGACACACTTTTACTGCTGAGCGAAGTCGGCCGCGAAACCGGCGCGATCCTGGAGGTCGAAGAGCTTCTGCGGCGCGCGGCAGAGCAAACCAAGCGGGTAATTGATTATCAGATACTGAGCATCATGCTTTATGACGAAGAGCAGAAGATTTTCCGCCACCGGGTAGACGTGAAGCATGGCCACCGCGTGCAGGGAAAACTGCGCGCGAACGCGAGCGAAGGCATTGTTGGGGCGGCAGCCACGTTGAAGGAGCCGGTCGTCGTTCCGGACGTGACCGTCGATCCGCGCTACCTGATGGTTAACCCGGAGACGCGTTCGGAACTGGCGATTCCCATGATGCACAAAGGAAAAGTGATCGGGGTGCTGGATTTGGAAAGCCCGCAACTGAATTATTTCACCGAGGATCACGTGCAGACGCTTTCGATCCTGGCTGCGAACCTAGCTGTTTCTCTGGAAAATGCGCGCCTTTACGAACAATTGGCGAGGGACGAAGCGCGGCTGGAGCGGGATTTGCAGGCAGCGAAGAGAATTCAGGGCGCGCTGCTGCGGCCGGTTCCGACGGAAGACTTCGGTTTGGAGATGGTCGCCCGGTATCTTTCTGCAAGGGAAGTGTGCGGCGATCTCTATGAGTTTCTGCGTTACGGACCGCAGCAATTGGGGATTGCGCTGGGAGACGTGAGCGGCAAGGGGACGGCTGCGGCGCTCTATGGCGCGGTGGCGATCGGAATCATGCGGAGTCTGGCGCCGCAGAAACTGCAACCTGCCGAAATGCTAAAGCAAATGAACCAACTGGTGGGTGAGCGGCGCATCGAGGGACGATTCATGACGGCGTGCTTTGCCACGTGGCAAAAGGGACGGCAGAAGCTGCGAGTGGCAAACGCGGGGCAATCGCAGCCGCTGCTATACAAAGAAGGACGCTGCGGCAAGATTGAATTGACGGGATTTCCGCTGGGCATTTTTGAGGAAGTGACTTACGACGAATGGTCGGTCACGCTGGAGTCCGGAAATATTCTTGTATTCCACTCGGACGGAATCGCGGAGACCATGAACAGCGAAGGCCAGTTCTTCGGCACGACGCGGATTATGAAGCTGATCGAACAGCACCACGAAGTGTCCGCGACGGAAATTGCCGACGTGATTCTCCGCGAGGTAGATTGGTTCACGCAGAGCGCTCCGCTTTCCGACGACCGGACCCTGGTGGTCGCAAAAGTCCGATGAGCCATTCGAGTAAGTCATCTTCACGCAAGCCTAAATATGCGGATCCGGCTTCTTTCACGCCGCACTTCGCGTGGGAGAAGAGTGGGGTGCGAAGCGCGAGCGGCGAAGAGGTAGTGTGCGAAAGGGTGCCACTGAAATCCGTTGCACGGAAGTTTGGTACGCCAACGTATGTATATAGCCGCGCCGCAATTCGAGATGCCTATGAGGAACTTCACAATGGGCTTGGCGCGTTGCCGCACACTTTGTGTTTTGCCGTAAAGTCCAACGGGAACCTGTCGATCCTGGATCAACTTGCCAAACTAGGAAGCGGTTTTGACATTGTATCGGGCGGGGAACTCCACCACTTGCAGCGCATCGGCGTGCGCGGCGAGCGCATCGTTTTCTCCGGAGTCGGCAAGGACCGGTACGAGATTCGTGAAGCGCTGAACTATCGAACTCGTGGGCGAAGCGGACGCTCGGGAATTCTGCTTTTCAACGCCGAATCCGAAGGGGAACTCGACATCCTGGTGGAGGAGGCGGCGCGACTGGCCGTACGGGGAGGCAGGCCGCCTGCGGCGGCAATTCGGGTGAATCCCGATGTGCAAGCCGGCGGCCATCCGCACATTGCAACCGGGCGTCACGAACACAAGTTTGGCTTGGACTGGAATGAGGCGAAACGCCTTTACCTGGCGCACCGGGATTCGAAATGGATCCGCTGGCGGGGAATCAGCGCGCATATCGGCTCGCAGATTACAACGCTTGTTCCATTTCGCCGGGCTTTGGGGCGGCTGGCTGGATTTGCCGGAGAGCTGCGGCGCGCGCAAATCGATCTGCGGTACCTGGATGTCGGGGGGGGGCTTGGGGTGAGATATTCGGACCAGAAGCCGCCGACACGGAGGGAGTACGCGCGGCTGGTCTTACAAATAGTGCGCAAACTTGACTTGCACCTTTTGCTGGAGCCTGGGCGTTCGATCATCGCTCCGGCCGGTGTTCTCTTGACGCGCGTTGTGTACACGAAAACGAACCGGGGAAAGACGTTTGTGGTTGTAGACTCGGCGATGAACGATCTGATGCGGCCGGCTCTTTACGGGGCGATCCACCCCATTACGAAAATAATGCGGGAAGGGAAGGAAAAGGACGCCAGCCGCAAACGCGTGGATATTGTTGGGCCGGTTTGCGAGACGGGCGATTGCTTCTTGCGGGATTGGCCACTCGGCGAAGTGCATGCCGGCGACCTGCTCGCGATTTGGGTTGCGGGGGCGTATGGAATGTCGCAGGCATCAAACTATAACGCGCGATGCCGTCCCGCTGAAGTCTTGGTCGAGGGCAAGCGCTTTCGGCTGATTCGCCGGCGCGAAACTCAGAACGATTTGCTGCGCACGGATGTTCTCGGCTAGTTTTGGCCCGCATCGAAGATGCGACGCAGCCGAAGGGTTATACTTCGCCCCATTTCAGCTTGCTGCGCAAAATCTCAAAATACGATTTCTTTGGCGGCTGGATGAGCTTCAGCAGTTCTTTCGCGCGGGAGATGCGGACAAGATCCGTTGGTTGCAACGGGATACCGCGCTGGCCATCGAGGGTCAGAAAAACGGACTCGGTGTTCCCGGAGAGGGTCATTTCGATAAAAGAGGAGTCGCGGACGACAAGTGGGCGGTCACTCAGGGTATGCGGGCAGATGGGAGTGATCACAAAGGATTCCACGGCGGGATGCACGATGGGTCCGCCGGCGGAGAGAGAATAGGCGGTAGAGCCGGTGGGGCTGGCGACGATCAGGCCGTCGGCGCGGTAGCGGCAGACAAAATCGCCGTCAATGATGAGCTCAAGCTCGATCATGCGAGCGAGCGCGCCCTTATTGATCACCACTTCGTTCAGAACGCGCTGACTATCGATCACTTTGCCCGCGCGCTCGAGCTCGACGCTGATCATGACGCGTTCGCTCAACGAAAAACGGCCCCGCAGGGTGTCGTCAAGGGCCGGGTGCAGCTCTTCCAGAGTGAAGCTGGTAAGGAAGCCCAGACTGCCCATATTGACGGGCAGGATGGGAATCCCGCGCGGGGCGGCCAAACGCGCGGCAGCAAGCATGGTGCCGTCACCCCCAAGCACGAGCAGAAGTTGCGAGGCGTCCGCCACACGCTGGCGGGTCTCACCTTTCGAACCATCCGGTAAACAGTTAGCCGTCTCTTCGTCAATAAGAATTTTTATGCCATGCGCTTCAACCCACTTCAGCAATGGCGGAACAACAATAGCGAGGTTCGAACGGCGTGGGCGAGAAATGATGCCGATGGTTTGAAAAGTTTGTCCGGGGCACATGTGCTTCTGCGATTCTACTCCAGGGTCTTTTTGCGTGCGTGGAGAAAATACTCCTGATTGCCTTCGGCCCCCAGGAGATGACTGGGGCGGACTCCGAGGTATTCCAGACCAACGGATGCAACGCATTCGCGAACGGCCAGGATGGCCTTATCGTGGAGCTTTTGGTCTCTTACGATTCCGCCGGGGCCAATTTCCTCACGGCGCAGTTCGAATTGCGGCTTGGTGAGGATGAGAAAGTCGGCGCGGGGTTTTGCCGTCGCCATTGCGGGCGCAATTACCTTGCGGACGGAGATGAAAGAAACATCAATCACGACGATGTCGACGCTTTCCGGAAGGTCATCCACGCGGAGTTCGCGTGCATTTCGCGCGATCGGAATAACGCGAGGATTCCGCCGCAGCTTCCAGTCAAGCTGTTCCACGTTAACATCGACAGCGTAGACGCGGACTGCGCCGCGCTGGAGCAGGGAATCCGTGAAGCCGCCGTTCGAAGCGCCGATATCCAAGCAAACGCACCCGGCCGGCTCAATCGCAAAGTCTTCCAGCGCGCCTTCGAGTTTCGTTCCACCGCGGCTGACGAACTTCTGCAGCCGGCTGATGATTTCGATGCGCGCGTCTTCCGCAACGGGCATACCTGCCTTTTCCACTCGTTGGCCGTCCACCTGAACTTCGCCGGCGAGAATCATAGCCATGGCTTTCTGAGGAGAGCCGGCGCAGCCGCGCTCGACGAGAAGAAGGTCGAGGCGCTTGCGGCTTGCCTTTGGTGTCATAAGGCGTTGGAACGATCAAGCGCGGCGAAGCACGAGGAATTCCGCGATCTCACGGAGACGCGCGGCGCCGCTGGTGTATGGCGCGAGTTCAGCAATGGCCTTGGTGGCGAGATCATTGGCAATCTGGTGAGAGCGCTCCAGTCCGTAAACGGCAGGATAGGTTGCTTTTTGCTGCGCCATGTCCTTCCCCGCAGTTTTGCCAAGCGCGGCAGAGGACTCCTCGACGTCAAGAATGTCATCCGTGACCTGAAAAGCCCAGCCGATGGTGTCGCCGAATCGCCGGAGGCGCGCGACATCTTCAGAGCCGGCGCCTGCGCATAAGGCACCGGCTGTGATGGAAGCACGAATCAGGGCGGCGGTTTTCGAACGATGAATGTACTCCAGCATTTGCGGATCTATGGGCTTGCCTTCGGCTTCGATGTCAGCGACCTGGCCGCCGACCATGCCATTGATGGTGCCGCCGGCAGATGCAACTTCTGTGAGGATGGCGGCGCGGCGCTCCGCGGTGGCGGGAGTTGCACCGATGGTTTCGAAGGCCAGCGTTAAGAGGGCGTCGCCAGCGAGGATGGCGATGGCTTCGCCGAATTTCTTGTGGCAAGTCGGTTTGCCGCGGCGGAGGTCGTCGTTGTCCAACGCTGGCAAATCATCGTGGATCAAGGAATAGGTGTGGATGAATTCGATGGCGCAAGCGGGATGAAGCGCGGGTTTGACATCGCCGGCGAAGATGCGCGTCGTCTCAAGGCAAAGGATGGGGCGGATTCGCTTTCCACCGGCGAAGACGCTGTAACGCATTGCCGTATGGATGGAAGAGGGTAGTGCGGTTTCGGCCGGCAGGAGCCGCTCGAGAGCGGCATCGACGGCCAGGCGGTCTTCTTCGAAGAATGGGGGAAGTTTCATTGCTGCAGAGAATTGGCGCGCAGCGGGCTGCCGTGGCGCGTCACGATTCGGCCTCACGCTCGGGATCGAAGGGCTCGGCGGCAAGCTTGCCATCGGCTTTCTTCAGGAGGATTTCCACTCGCCCCTCTGCCTCTTCCAGTTGTTTCTGGCACTCGCGTGAAAGGGCGACGCCCTCTTCGAACAGCTTCATGGCGTCGTCCAAAGAGAGTTGCGGGCGTTCGAGGCGGCGGACGACTTCCTCAAGGCGGGCAAGGGAGCGCTCAAAATCGGGCTTTTTCGGCAGTTCGGGTTTCTTGGGAGCAGGTGAATTCACGCGATCGGCCCGTATCCTTTAAAGGCGCCTATTGCTGACAGCGCCTGCACCAGTAAGTTGACCGGCCGCCCTGCGCAACGCGCCGGATCGGCTGACCGCAGCGGCGGCAGGGTTTTCCCTCGCGGCCATAGGCGCGAAGAGTATTTTCCAACCCCTGGAACCACCAATCCGGGTCGCGAAAGTCGGGCGCCGGGTGCAGACAGCATTCTAAGGCACGCGCGAGAACGGACACAATTGCTTTGTGCAGGCGGCGCGCTTCCTGCGGTTTCAAGGTGTTGGCGTGGCGGCGAGGGTCGAGACGAGCGTGCCACAGCGATTCGCACGAGTAGATATTGCCAATACCGGCGACGCGCGTTTGATCCAGCAAGAAATCCTTCAAGGGACGCTTTGAACCGGCAAGCAATTGGGCAAAGCGGCTGGAGGTGAAATCTCGCGAGAGGGGGCCGATGCCCAGCATGCGGAGCCCAGGGGAATCATTGGCGGATTCCCAGACGTGAACGCGGCCGAAGTGGCGGCGATCAGCGAATCCGAGGACACCTTTGTCCAGTTCGAAGGCAACATCCACGTGAACACCGTTTTCAGCCTGGTTGGCAAGTTTCAGAAGTTCTTTGCCATTGGAAAACCATAGGAGTTGGCCATCGAGGCGAAAATGCATTGTCAGTAGCCCGCGGTCCAAGACGAGAAGCACATATTTCCCTTTGCGATCGACGATGCGAATGCGGCGACCTTGGGCTTGAAGGGCGATGCGTGAAGCGGATTGCGGCTTCGTGGCGATAGGGTGAAAGACGTGGACGCAACGGATTCGCCGACCCTGGGCGAGGGGACGGAGCGTGCGAACGACCGCTTCCACTTCCGGGAGTTCGGGCATATGCGCTGGACGGGATCAAGAAGCCGGTTTGAGCGTGAGGGTATGTTTTCGCTCTTTCGCCTCGGCAGCGTCACTGAACGACGCAAAGATAGGCTTGCCTTCGTACCAAAACGAAAACTGATCGGAGTAATGGCTGCTGCCTGGCTGGCCGGATTGACCGGCAGTAATCAGCAGAATGGATTCATCCCAGTTTCCAGGGTTTGCCACGAAGCGCATAGCGGGGCCGTGAGTCTTTCTGGCCGCGCGTACGCTGTACTCCGTTCCGGGCTGCGGCTTATCGGTGATGCTGAGGAAACGTTTCAACAGTCCTTCGTGGCCAAGCGGATGAAACATGTCGAGCGAATTGAAGCGCTTCCAGGCCCAATCCTCGACGCGCTGGCTCTTGCTTTGATTGGCCAGACTGTCGACGGCGCGGTCCGCAGCGGCCACGAGCAACTCGTCATAGCTTTTGTAGGCAGAAGGCAGCCATTTTGCGGGCCGGCCGGTCAAAGTCTTTTGGAGAAATGTCATGCTCCGCCACCCGTAGAGATTCGTGTCTTTCCCAAGGTACGGCTCGAGCATGAGATCGATGGCTGCCCGACGCGCGGCGTGCAAGAAGGAGACTTCGGGCGAGTCGGCATCCGCAATTCCATTCCAATCCTTCAAGCCATCGATCAGTTTTTTGGTGCGTGGGTCGTGTGGACTCACCGTCTTCGCAGCGGCCAACAATTGATCGGCGAGGAAGACGTGGGGATAGCTGTATGTGTCAGTCTGAACTTTCAACATGTCTTCAGGACGTAAATCATGCCGGTCGTGCAGTAGATCGTAGATGCGGGCGGTGCGGTAGGGATCGCCCCAGCGGTCGGTTAAGTAAGGCTTGTAATCTGGCCCGACCACACGAGCATTGGCAGTGGCGATTAGGCCGCTTGCGGGATTCAAAGCCTGGGGGAGCTGGTCGAAGGGAATATAGCCGGTCCATTCGTAGTCATCTGTGTCTCCCGGGACCGGCACATCGCCGTGTCCCTTCTTTCGAATCGGCACTCGCGCGGCCATCACGTATCCAATATTGCCCTCGACATCCGCATAGACCGCGTTCTGACCCGGGCCCCACACGCGCTTCATGGATTCGCGGAATTCTTTCCAGTTGTGCGCTTTGCCCAAACCGTTGTAGCTATTGGCGAGCCCACCGGGTTCCGTGGCGGTCCAGCGCAGTGCGTAGACCTTGCCTCCCTCGCGATGAACGACGGGGCCGTGTCGCGTCACGGTAATCTTCAGGTGTTCGTCCGGCTGGCCTTTGATGAGAATAGTTTCGTCGATGATTTGCGCCTTTGTCCACGCGCCCTTTACTCGATACTCATCCGGCGAAGCTGGATTGAACGTCTCGACGTAAAGGTCCTGAACGTCGGCGCCGTTATTGGTGAGGCCCCAGGCGATGCGATCGTTGTGGCCGATGATGATCATCGGCGCGCCGGGCAGGGTGAAGCCTTTGACGTTCCAGCTCGGTGCGCTGAGATGAATTTCGTACCAGATTGACGGAATGGAGAGCTCGAGATGAGTGTCATTGGCGAGCAAGGGCTTCCCGGTGGCGGTATGTGCACCACTCACGACCCAGTTGTTGCTGCCGAGGCCCTGGCGAATCTCGTTTTTTGATTCCTGGAGAAATTCTTGAATGGACTGCGAGAGAGCGGTGGTAAGGTCGGGATCGCTCTCCCGCGTCAGAATGCCGTTCGAAGCCCTGCGGCCAGCTTTCAGCACGGTATCCGGGTGCATGTCGTCGTCATCATCTTCATCGTCGGCGCCGGCTGCGGAACGTTGCGAGCCATCATCGATGACCTTGGGATCACCGACGACGAAATGGTCCATCGCTGCTTCTTCGGAGTAGAGATCCTTTGCACGATCTGCGCCGGCGCGTTCCGCGACTTTGGCGCGATTCAACTCTCTTTCCCAGGTGTCCGTCAGAGTTCGATACATATAGCCGGAAATAGTTAGAGTATCGGAGGGCTGCCAGGGCCTGGGCTCGTAGCGGAGGAGTGAAAATTCTAGCGGAAGATTCTTTTTGTGCTGCTCGATGAATTGGTTCACGCCGCGGGCATATGCTTCCATCACTTTGCGAGATTGGGGATCGAGGAGTGTAGCGTCGCGGTCTGCGGCGCGGCCGAAGCCGTCGGTTCGAAACTCTCTGTCGATGAGGAGCGTTGTGGGGCCCAGAATTTCAGAGAGTTGCCCGCGGGCAGCACGGCGAAGCAAATCCATTTGCCAGAGGCGGTCTTGCGCCATGACGTAGCCCTGGGCCTCCGCGAGGTCTTCCACCGATGCGGCACGGATGTGCGGGACGCCCCAGAGGTCACGTTCGACGGTGACCTCGTGCTCGAGACCGGGCAGGGAAACGCTCCCGTCAATCTGCGGCAGCGGTCGGTAAATATACCACCAGGCTGAGGCGCCGGTCGCAATCACAAGAATGGCAAAGATCCAGTAGAGGGTCCGGAGAATGGTTCGCAAATTCGCTCCCACGCGACTTAGGCAAAACTTCAGTGTAGAAGAGGCGCTGCGGGTCTGCAACCGAGCGTTAGTGATCATTCCGAACGAACACGCATGTGGCGAACACCATGCTGCTACAATGCCGCAGGGAGAAAGAATCCGCCTATGTTGGCAGTGCGCCTGATTGGCGTCCTGGCTTTGATTGCACTGAATGGCTTCTTTGCAGCGACGGAGTTTTCCCTCGTTGCGGTGCGGTTGTCACGTGTCCGGCAGTTGGTGGCGAAGGGAAATGCCCGGGCGCGCGTGGTTGAAGCACTCCTCGGTGATTTGCATCGCGTCGTTTCAGGCGTGCAGCTGGGCATTACCCTCACCAGCTTGGCGATTGGCGCGCTTGGCGAAGCGACGTTTGCGAAAATGATTCAGGCGATTTGGCCCAGAGGTTTGGGAGCGCACACCGCACTGTTCGCACATGCCATCGCGCTGGCATGCGCATTCGCCCTGTTGAGCGCGTTGCACGTCGTAATCGGGGAATTGGTTCCCAAGACGCTCAGTCTAGCGCGTGCCGAGCGCGTGGCATTGCTGGTTGCCTTGCCGTTCCGTTGGTTCCTGAACACCTTTCACTGGGCGATTCATTTGCTCGAGGGGATATCGGGTGCGATTGTAAAGGCTTTGGGGGTTACTTCAGGGCAGGTTCATGGTGTTGCGCATTCGACCGAAGAGCTCCAAATCCAAATTCAGCAGGCCCGCGAACGGGGATTGATAGCGCCCGGCGAAGAAAGATTCATTCTGAGCGCCATGGAACTCGCGCAGATCCAGGTGCGAGAGATTATGGTGCCGCGGCCGGACATACACACGCTTCCCGTGGAAGCCAGCCTGGACGATGTGATGCGAGTTTTCGCAACAACCCAGCGTTCGCGGATCCCTGTTTACCGCGGCACGGCAGATCACATCCTCGGCTTCGTACATATCAAGGACATGATATGGATCCTTCTCGACCGCGAACGCCGCCTCGAAGAAAACCTATCACCGCCACCTTTCGATTTGCGACGCGTTTTGCGTGAAGTGCTCATCGTGCCCGAGACCAAGCCCGCCAACGAACTGCTTCTCGAGTTGCGCACCCATCACGTCGGCATGGCCCTGGTGGTGGACGAATTTGGCAGCATCCTCGGGTTGGTGACCATGGAAGACATCCTCGAACAAATGGTGGGAGAGATTCACGACGAGTTTGACGTTGTCGAGCGGCCACTCACGCTCGCGGATGGCGCGCTGATTTTTGATGCCGCCTTGAATGTGCGCGACCTGGACACGCAATACAACATCAGCTTGCCGGACGACCCGGCTTACGCGACCGTGGGTGGTTTCGTCCTCGACCAATTGGGTTTCATTCCAAAGGGCGGAGAAGGCTTTGAGTATGGCAACTTTCGTTTCTCGGTCGTGGAAATGGACGGGAAGCGCGTTGCGCGGGTAAAGATTCAGCGCGTTCGTCCAACTGAGAACGAAACCAGGACGCAAGGGTCTCCGGAGGCAGTGCTGCAACCGGCCAGGGATTCGAAAGCCGCACGGGAGAATTCATAGGTCATTCACGCCAAATGGTGCGCTACCTCTTCAAACGATTTCTCCTCACGCTGCCGGCGCTATGGCTCGTTCTAACGCTCGTCTTTCTTATGATTCACATCGTCCCGGGCGATCCCGTCGAGCAGATGCTGGGGGAGGGCGCGGCACCGGGACAATTGACGCAATTGCGGCATGTACTTGGGTTGGATTTGCCGCTCCATATCCAGTATGGACACTACTTGCGCCAACTCGGGCGCGGGGATCTTGGACAATCCTTCAAGTTTCAGGCGCCTGTGCGGCAGGTTATTTTTGAACGTTACCCCGCAACGCTACAACTAGCTTTCGTGGCGCTGGTCGTTTGCTCCGCGATCGCCATTCCCGCAGGAATGCTTGCCGCGTACCGTCGCGGGCAAACGATGGACCGAGCAGTAGGTCTTTTCACTCTTTTTGGACTGGCATTCCCGAATTTCGCACTAGGACCGGTGTTGATCCTTCTGTTTTCCATTGAGCTTGGGCTCTTGCCGGTATCAGGACGAGGTGGCCCACTGTACTACGTGCTGCCTGCCGCGACGCTCGGAGCGGCACTGGCTGCAATTCTCACTCGCATGGTTCGCGGCTCCATGCTTGAAGAGCTTTCTAGCGATTACGTGCGCACCGCCAGAGCCAAGGGCCTCGCAACGCGCGTTGTTCTCTTGCGGCATGCCTTTCGCAACGCTCTGGTCCCGATCATCACGATTCTGGGGCTGCAGTTCGGAACGCTCCTCGCCGGCACGATCGTGACTGAGACCATCTTTTCGTGGCCAGGTATCGGGAGATTGACGGTGCAGGCCATCTCCGCGCGAGACTATCCTCTGCTGCAAGGATGCATCCTCGTGATTGCGGTTTCTTATGTTGCTGTGAACCTGCTGACGGATTTGCTCTATGCCGTGATTGATCCCCGTGTGAGGTTGTCATGACCGCGTCGCGGGCGGTCCGAGAATTTCTAGGTCACAGTGTTCTGGCGGGGATTGGATTCGCCGCAGCCGTCATTCTGCTGCTGTCGGCGCTGTTTGCGCCCTGGATTGCCCGCGCCGATCCTGCGGCACAGAACCTGCCGGAGAGGCTCGCATCTCCATCCCGCGCGCACTGGATGGGGACGGACGAACTCGGCCGGGACATTCTGTCGCGCACCTTATATGGAACGCGAATCTCGCTGCTCGTTTCCGTCTGCGTGGTTTGCGGTTGTGGGTTTATCGGCCTGACGATGGGGCTGATCGCGGGCTACGCAGGCGGCTGGTTCGATAGCTTCGTCAATCTGCTGCTAATCAACGCCTTTCAGTCCTTTCCAGGAATTCTCCTCGCGATAGCGTTTGCAGCGTTTCTCGGTCCAGGCATAGGGAAAGTGATACTGGCGCTGATTATCACTGGATGGGCGGGCTATGCACGCCTGGCGCGCGCGCAAGTGCTAAAAGTGAAAGAACTGGAATTCATCCTGGCGGCGCGGTCACTGGGCGCCTCGCACATGCGCATTATGATGAGACACCTGCTGCCGAACATTCTTCAACCAGTGCTAATTCAGGCCACTATCGGAATGGCCGGAGCCATCCTCGCGGAATCCACCTTGAGTTTTCTGGGGCTCGGGGTGCTCGCGCCTGTTCCGAGCTGGGGTGCGATGCTTAACGATGCGCGCGGTCATCTCTTCGATGCACCCCACATGGTCGTATTTCCCGCATTGGCGGTGATGATGGCGGTGCTTTCGTTCAACCTGCTGGGTGATGCTTGGCGCGATTGGCTTGATCCGCGGACGCGCTCGCAAATGGCCGCACAGGAATTTTCCCGCTGAACTGTTCTTCGCCTGTGAAAACTCAGACGTGCGATCGAATGATGTCTGCTTTCTACTTGGTCAGGATCACCGGAGTACCGCGGCCCAGGGTCAAGGTGCGGGCCGCGTTCGCCTTGTTCACGGCAATCTCGAGGTATCCGCTCGAACCAACATAAGCGATGGGCTCCCCGTTGTTGCCACGCGCAAAGGTATCCACCAGTCGGGTCACTTGATGGGTTCCCACTTGAAGCTTGATGGCGCCGCCGTTCAGCGCCGATTCCGGCAAATCTTCCGCGCGAAAATTTGTAATCAAATTGCCAAACGCATCGGTGCGCATGACCGCGCCCTTCATGGCTCCATCCGACTCCTTGGGGCGAGGAATCGAGAACTTCTTATAGTCGCTGATTTCATCCCCCATGCTTGGGGTCTGCCAGCCTTTTGAGAGCCAGGAGGCAACTGGAGCAAAGATGTCTCGTCCATGAAAAGTCTTGCTCACCGGCTGCAAGTAGTAGTGTTCGACATTCGCATGGCGCACGATGAGACTGTCTTTCTCACGTTCATAAATGACAGACAGCACGCCGTTGTCAGGCGCTATAAAATACTGATTCTGAGCGCTGACCAGCAACGGACGGCGCTCCGTTCCCACACCGGGATCCACAACCACGACGTGGATCGTCTTGGGAGGAAAGTAGGAATACGCAGAGCCAATCGCCAGGGCCCCGTCGAGCAAATCAAACGCCGGGACGTTGTGCGTCACGTCCACGATGGTTACATCGGGATTGATCTTCAGGATTACGCCCTTCAGCGTTCCGACCAGATGGTCGTTGGTTCCGTAGTCAGTTGTGAGCGTGATGATCGCGTTGGCCAATGGATTCTCTCATCAGGAATAATTTGCGCTTGGCGCACAGGCGGATCGGGGAGGCACTCCGCACCCTTTGACGCTAACGGAGGCACGCGCCGCCGTCAAGAATTCGCACGGCGGCTGCTGTGCAATCGCCAATGGGCCATTCGGCGGCGAAATCGGAAGCGAATCAGCCCGCACCCTGTTCCGGTGCGCAAGGATGCCAGTCGGGGTCAGGAAAATGAGCCCGGCAATACCATTGACCGCAGCGCTCGCAAAACTGCTGAGCGCTGCGGTCGCAGGGTTCATCCACGCGCGAAACTCCCTGACAGAGTTGTTCTTTGGGTCTTGCGGCTGTTGCGTTCATCGCATGCTCCACGACACGAAGGACGGTGCAGCAGGGAAGGGGCCTCAGCGGACGCGTTCCACTACGCCAACTTTGTCCACGCCGCTGCAAGCAATATACACCCGCCCGTCCGCCGTCGCGGCCATATTGCGCACCACGCCGCCACCCGAAGGAATGGTGGCGCGCGCGAATTTGTCCGTCTTCGGATCGAATTGAATAATCGTGTTTGGCTTTACTTCCGATTCGCTGTACCAGACCATTCCGTCCGGTGTAATCGCAATGCCGTAGGGGCCTGAGTCATGACCACCGGGTGAAACCCACATCTTTACGGCGCCGGTAGTGGGATCGAGCCGGCCCAGATTCCCACCCTTGAAGTCCGTGAAATAGATCTTGTCGTCAGCCGCGACCGCCAGCCGGCGCGGCCGTGCTCCCACTGGCAATTTGTACTCCGTGATTCCCATCGTCGCAGGATCGATCTTGCCCATTTTGTTCGTGCCGAGTTCGCAAAAAAACGGCACTCCCTTGCTGTTGATCTGGATTCCGTATGGCAGCGCACTTTCGGTCGGCACCTTCTTCAATTCGATCTTTCCTGTGCGAGGATCGAGCCGGCCTACCGCGTTCCCCCCTTGCGCCGTGAACCACAGGATTCCCCGGGCATCGAAGACAGCCGTGTGAGGATCATCCACGCTTTCATCGGGCATCTTGTATTCCGTCACCTTCTCTGTGCGCGGATCGAGCTTTCCAATGTAACCGCCGAAATTCGCCGTGTACCAGATGTTTCCCTCTTGGTCCGCCACCAAGCCGTGCGGACCTGAATTCTTCCCCTCAACGAGCGAATACTCTTTGAACGTGCCGGTAGCGGGATCAAGCCGCCCCAGCTTGTTGGCCATCTGTTCCGTGAACCACAGCGCGCCATCCGGCCCGACGGCCGGATCATGCGGATGCGCGCCCTTTGTGGGCACGTCCCATTCGCGGATGGTGACTTTCAGTTCGCTGACTTCCGCGCCGGGTGCTGCCCCCTGCGACGCGAGAGAGACTCCCAGTGCTAGACGTAGAATTGTGCTGCCCAAAATAGTGTGATCTCTTTTTCTCATACATACCTCCCTGCTAGCATTCATGGTCCGGCGAGCTGGCTTACCTCTATCCAACAGCCCCGCGGGGTGCGGACCGCTCTCGTCGGACACTTTCCGTACCCTCTCCGATTTGCCAGCCTAATCATCAAAGCGGGCGTCGTACAATGGCAGTATAGAAGCTTCCCAAGCTTCCTCTAGCAAATCTTAAACGCTGGAACCTAACACTCGATGAGACTGAGCCGAATTGGAAAATATCAAGGACATCGCTACCCTTGAAGAGTGCGTCTTCGAAGTGAATGCTTATTTGACCGCGCCGACGGTGAAGCCGGCGATGAAGCGGTCAAGGAACAGGTTGTACATGAACGCGATAGGAAGGCTCGCGATCAGGCAAGCGGCCATCAGAGCTCCCCAGTAGTAGACATCTCCGCGAACTAAAAAGATGGGGATGCCCGTACCGATCATCTGATTCGATTCAGAAGAGATAAAGGTCAACGCGTAGACAAATTCCTGGGTTACCAGGGTAAACGTGAAGATCACGACGGTGAGAATTCCCGAGACGGAGATGGGAATCACCAACTTGACGAACGCGCCGAAGCGCGTGAGGCCGTCCACCATAGCCGCGTCTTCCAACTCCTTGGGGATGGATTTGAAAAATCCCATCAGCAGCCAGATGGAAAAGGGAACCGTGAAGGTGGGGTAGACGAGAATTAATGCCCACAAGGAATCCTGCAGGCCGAGATACGCCACTACCCTGGAAAGAGGAATGAAGAGCAAGGTCGGTGGAACTAAATACGTAAGAAAGATGCCGATGCCGAGGCGTTCACCCCAGCGGCCGGAAAGCCTGGCGAGTGCATACGCGGCAGGCACGGCAAGCAACAACGTGATGGTAACGACGGCGACGCCGACGAAAGCGGTGTTGCCTAGCCATCGGACGAATCTGGTTTCGGTGAAAAGAAACTTCACATGTTCCAGAGTGGGCTTGGCATTAAAGAGGAAGGGGTTGTTCTCCATCGTATAGAGATCGAGGTTCTGCTTGAAGCTGGTGATCAGCATCCAATAGAAAGGGAAAGCCAGCAGGATCGTAAGAGTCCCCAGCACGAGGACGTGGGCGACATTGCCCCAGATGCGCCGCGAAATTCCCTTGGCCATCAGTTCACCTCGGCGCGATGGGCGACGCGCAGCATGAAATAGGCAAGGATCACCAGCAAAGGCACAAGGAAGAGCGAGATCGCCGCGCCTGCGGCGAGATCGCTGCCCTGAATGCCCATGGCAAAAGCCAGAGAAGGCAGGGTCTGCGTGGAGTCGAACGGCCCTCCGGCCGTAAGGATGTAGACAACGGTCATGTCAGTGAACGTGAAGATGAGTCCGAAGAGCACGGCAACGCTGATGATGGGCCGCATCATGGGGATGACGATCTGGAGCTGCGTGCGCCAGAAGCCAGCGCCATCGACAGCGGCGGCTTCCGGGATGTCCTTGGGAATGGCGGTGCGGCCGGCAAGCAAGATGACGGTGGAAAATGGCATCAAGCGCCAACTGTGGACCAAGAGCACGGAAGCGATTGCGAGATGAGGTTCGCCGAGCCACATCGGGGCGCTGAAGGGCTCATAAATGTGTGCGGCCACGAGAACCCAGGTGATCACACTGTAGATGGAGTCAAGGATCCATTTCCAACCTATCGCGCCCAGCGAGATGGGCGCAACCCAGGGGAGGAGGACGAGAAAACGGATGATGCCGCGGCCGCGGAAGGTCTTTTCCAGAGATATGGCGAGAATGTTGGCGCCGACGATCACCACGATTTGAGAGCAGATGGTGAAGATGAACGAATTGCGGATGGCAATGCGAAAACTGGGGCTTTGCAGGACGCTGCGGAAGTTTTCCAAGCCAACGAAATGCATTTCGGCGTTGCCGATGCGGGCGTCGCTGAAAGCATAAAAGATGGCAAGAAAAAAGGGTCCGCCGACGAGAAGCAAGATGTAGAGAATCGCAGGAAAAAACATGGCTGCGCCTAGCAGCGGGCTCTGAGCCGCGCCGATGGACTTTATTTTGTTGCGGGCTACTGCCACGACACGGCCCTCGGCTCCACGCGTTTTTCGGAGGAACGGTCGAAGAATTTCACCTCGTGCTGCGGAACGGCGAAGTCATACGTGCCGCCTAGTTGGAGGTTCTGCGCCGAGGAGAGGCGCGAGAAGACTTTCTTGGCGTCAAGCTTCCCGCCGACCGGAATGCCGGAAACGATCCACTCCGAGCCAAGGTATTCGATATTCTCCACCTTGAAGCGGAAAGGAACGGAGTCGCCGGTCACGGTGGAAGCGGGGCGGAAATGCTCGGGACGAAAGCCGACGATGACATCACCGATTTCGGCGAGATTCATCGGCGGCGAGCCGAGAAAGGTGGCGACGAAAGTGTCAGCAGGATGGTCATAGACATCGGTGGGAGTGCCGAGCTGGCGAACGACACCTTTGTTGAGCACCATGACGCGGTCGCCCATGGCCATGGCCTCCACTTGATCGTGCGTGACGTAGATGGTCGTGGTTCCCACGCGGCGATGAAAGCGCTCGAGCTCTTCGCGGGCGGAGGCCCGGAGCTTGGCGTCGAGGTTGGAAAGAGGTTCGTCGAGCAGGAAAACGGCAGGCTCGCGGACGATGGCGCGGGCCAGCGCGACGCGCTGACGCTCACCGCCGGAGAGCTCGCGCGGCTTGCGATCGAGGAGCGCGCCAATGCCGAGAAGTGACGCCGCCCATTCGACCTTTTCCTTATGGAGTTCTTTCTTAACGTTCTGGGCCTTCAGAGGAAAGGCAATGTTTTTGTAGACCGAGAGGTGCGGATAGAGCGCATAACTCTGGAAGACCATGGCGATGCGGCGGTCGCGAGGACTGAGGTCGTTAACCACGCGTCCGCCGATAAGGATTTCGCCGGAAGTTGGCGTTTCCAATCCGGCGATCATCCGCAAGAGAGTCGTTTTTCCAGAGCCTGAGGGCCCGAGGAAAACCAGAAACTCTCCTTCGCGAGTCTCGAGGTTCACATTGTTGACGGCTCCGAGTTGTCCTTCTTTGAATACCTTTGTCAGATCGCGTGTCGCAACGACAGCCATCGGGCCCCCGTCCTGTTATTTCCATCTGGCAAAGATACGCTTGTATTCCTCTTCGGCGGTCTTGGCCGCGTTCTCCGCAGTTTCGTCGCCCCGCGCCACTTTGGCGAACATGGTGGGAATGACCCATGCTTTGAAAGCTTCGTCGATGGCGGCCGTCCCGTAACCGGGATAACCGACGTTGGTGGCCCAATCGAGAACGTTGCCGAGGACTTTGTATTTGTCCGGGGGAGTTGCCCGCGGATCATTGGAGATTTCCTGCTTGAGGTTGGGGACGGTGCTGGGGAAGCACGGGAAATTGTAAAACTGGCCAGCGGTAAAGCCGTCATGGAAAGCATCGATGTAGTCGATTAGGAATTGCTGCGCGCCGTCCTTGTTGTCAGCGAAGTCCCAGATGACGTAGCAGTCCATGACGTGCTCGGCGGCGATGCGGCGAACCGGGCCTTTCAGCGCCTGGCTGATCATGATCTTGCTATCGATGGGCAGATGCTCCCTTTCGGATTGGCGAGTGATGGAGATGGCATTCGCGACGAAAGAAACGCGGCCGGCGAGCATGGCCTGGTTGTTGGATGGCGGAGTCCAGGTGAAGACCTCCGGAGTTTCGGATTCCTGATAAAGAGCCTTCATGAACTTCAGTGCTTCGACGGTCTCCTTGGAATTAATGGTGACATTGCCGGCTTCATTCTGCTCGGCGCCGCCAAAGGACCAGAGCAGCGCGCGCATGGCCATACTGGTATCGAGTTCTTGAGAGAGACCCAGGCCGCAGGGATGGCCGGATTTGTCGCGAATCTTCTTGGCGCCCACGCGCAGATCTTCCCAGGTATCGGGGCCATTCGGGAAACCCGCGTCCGTCCACCAGTCCTTATGCCAGTTGCCGGGATCAGGGACGTAGGAATCGGAGAAAGCGAAATAGCGCTTGGTCTTTGGATTGTAAGTGGATTTGTGCGCGAGATCGATTTTCTTGCCGTGCTTCTTCTCCACTTCCTCGTACACGTGAGACATGTCAACGGTTTGCTTCTCGTAAGCCGCGGGCGGCGAGAGCAGCATGAAAAGGTCGTGCCCCTTCTTTGCAGAGGCCTCGGAGGCAGCCTTAGCGGAAAGATCAACAAGGTTGATGTGATCGACGATGACGTTCGTGTCGTGCTTCTGTCCCCATTGCTTGCAGAAGGTCCCGTCGAACCAGGTGTCGTACGCGGGAACGAAGTGGCTCCACTGGAGAATTTTCAGCGTTTTTTGCTCTGCCGCTGCGCGTTCGGGGAACAGAAAAAACGGGCCGGCACCCACCCCCGCTGCGAGGGCGCCGCTCCCCGTCCATTTGATGAAGTCTCGACGTGACAATTCTTCCTGTTTTTTCTTTGCCATCTTGCTACCCTCCGATGAACAAATGGGTCCGTGAAAGCTCACTTCAAAGGATGGGAGGAGCTTTCCCGCCCCGATGATGCTACCGCGTTGACGCGCGAGTCAATCGCTTGAAACTGCCGCGGCGTGGCTTTTCTGCGGGACGGAAATGCTTGCAGCATGCCGTCCCGCAGAACGCGTGCAACTGGAACGCAAAGACGTGCCACCCTCCGACCTGAGGTCGCGCCAGGTGCGAGACGGGATGCCGTTGAACAACGGCAAGGCACCAGTCGGTCCGGGCACGCGTTGGTCTCGTGGAGCGACTGTTCGAAATCGAAAGTCACCCAGTTGTTGAGTTCGTGGTGCAAGGTACCGACAGACATAGAACTTTTATGCTGCGCACCACCTGCCATGGTCTAAACCTGCTTCGTATGCGGACCCCCGGTCCGCGCCCAAGTTCAGCCCAGCCCGTTACCGCCCGACGTTGGGATATTTTCCTTCCGAGGCCGATGGGCGCTGACGTTCGGTTCGTTCAGAATGTGAAGATTGTTCCGAACTCGTTGCGCCACGAGTGCGCCTGAGTTGCCGGAATGCCCCGGAAGATCTTCCCGCCGTGGTTGGCAGCGCGAGTGTTAATGTAGCTTGTTTCCTGAACGAAGGTGACCCACTTGTTCAGTCGGTAGGTCAGCGAACCCGAGTCGAGATCCGTACGGGCGAGACCGTTTGCACCTGAACGGCGAACATCTTGGGCCCTCGTTCGGTCGGTCCCATACGACAAGTGCAAAACCCATCCGGAGTTGTGGCCCTCTGAATCGAAGTTGAAGATGCGCGAAAGGGGGAAGCTCGCCTCGAGGAATCCGCCCAAGCCCCGAACAGGCCGGAAGCTCTGAGAAACTATGGGGTTGCCGTTGCAATTAAATGTGGCTCCGGTCCCTGTCGCGCCCGTGCATCCGAACAAAACAGTGCGACTGTCCAAGGCCGTCACTGTAGCAACCGTGACCCCAGGAGCTAGAGTGCCGGGAATTGCGACTGTCCCGTTTAGGTCGTTAAAAACGTCGTTGAGTTGGCCGCCGAATGGGAACCGCAGATCGCCCCCCTGGTAATACTTTCCAGTGAATGTGACCCACGGCGTGGGCAATTGCGCTTCGGCGGTCCAGATGTTTTGGGGATGGTCGAGTTGGAGGCCCCTAGGGAAAAAATCCCTGATAGAACAAGTGGCCGTCGCGCAGCCTGCCGCTCCAGGAATCACGGTAGTGGGGAGGTTGCCGAAGGGGATGATCTCGTTGATTCGCGCGTGGTGACCGCTAAAGATGACCTGCGCGGGCACGACGCCCTGCCAGCCAGTTGAGAGCGGGAACTGGAAGACGATCCGACTCTCTAGGGCTGGCTGGTTGCTTTCTGGACCGGCCCGGTCACCAAACCGTGCCCGCTGTTCGTCAGTGAGTGCGGACGTACCCGCTACCGGCAGCACGATTGCAAACTCGGGCTGAACCTTCAGATTTCCAGAGTGAAATTGTACGCCGGTCCGAAACATTGGTGCGCGTTCCCAGAGGGCGCCCATTGCGATCGCCGTGCCAGTGGTTTCGAAGAGACTTGGCAGCGTCGAAGAATAGAGCGTCCAATCTTGGCCGAACTCCGCGAACCACGGCAGACTTCCACCCAGCTTCGTGTCGAGCCGGGCCCACGCCAGCCGCGTTCGCAATTGGCCGTTCCGGGGTGAGCTGATGTTTACGCTGTTCTGGTTTGTGAAGTCGCCCTCGTAATCGGCCTCGACCCTGCCGGTGACCACAATGTTTGAGTTTTTAGGAACCCATTCGAACTGGCTGCCGATGCGAAAGGACCGTGCTTTGATATGGACTTGAGGATCGCTTGTGGGCCCCGTATCGGCGAGCAGGAGCGGAAGCGGAAAGTCTTGGCTGCCGAACGTGGGGCCGCCACTCGATGCCGTGTCGGAGACCGCGCTGGCCTTGAAGAACCCGTACAACTTCATATTCGCCCCGCTGCCCAGCTTAATGTCGGGAATCAGCCCACCTTGCTTCGGGACGTCAATCGGCAGGACGCGCAGAGGCGCCACCGCGGGGATTACTTTCGTTTCTTGGGGTGGCGGCCCGGTGGGAGCGACACCCACGCCATTGTTGATGGGCACGCGGTAAACCGCAGCGATTGCAGTCGGACTGCTCGTTCCCGCATTGGAAGCGTTCATCATGCCAGACGTGCCCACAGTCTGGTCGTAATCGGCCTGGGAGATTACGCCCTTTATCAGGAGTAGCTTGGCCAGCCGCTGGTCTGCGTCGCCGGTAGACGACGCCTGGCTGATTTGCGCCACTTCCTCCGCGGTCAAGATGCCCTTTGCTTGCAAGACGCGAACGAGCGGATTGACGGCAGATTTGTTGTCTCCCGTCTGCTGCGCCCAGCTGCGATCGCACAAAACAAGGGTTACCAGCAAACACACCATTACCCAAAATGGTTTCCTTCTCATCTCGAATCCCCCCTGTGACTCAGCATTGGAATGCCAGTCAGGTCTTCAGACGTGAAAGGCCCTAAAGCGCCTCGTTCATATACGGCTGTATCGGGATTGTCAAGAAATCCGTAGTAACATTTATGCTCTCTGGGAGATCAAATGGAGAGGAAATTAGCGGACAGGTTATACGAACTTGTACTTGATCCTGTGATTAAAGACCAGGGCGTTTCGGGATTCCAGCAGTAAGATTTCTGCTAGTCGGAGATCGAATTTTTGCCAAACGTAGAGGACTCACGATCGCTGTGAGTGTTTCATCCTGGAGCAGTTACCATTCCGGAAGAGTATCTCAACTGGTCTGTGGCTCGGCGTGACGTACATGCACGCCAGCCAACTATCAAACGACAAACGCGGCAGGAACTCCTCAAGGCGGCCAGCGTGGAAACCAGGGTTGTACAATACGGTGCGCATGAACGGCGGGAAAGTTTTCCAGTTTACTATTTCTGCGGCTCGGTCCTAGCGATGGTACAGACCGCCTAACCCTGTTCCCGGACCCGTCACCAGCATTCTTCCTACTATATGCAAAGTTCTTCCTTATGCTGCGAACTATCCTGTGCGTTCCCTGCCAAGAGGCGGAGTTTGTTGGTGTTAGAAACACCCATACTCAGTCAAGTTTGGCCCTGGAAATGCCGATGTATGGAGGGTCCCCGCGTTTCTGGTCCGTCCAAAGTGCGAATTTCTCACCAGGGCTAGAGAGCTGTGTTTGAGAATTCAGGAGGAAAATAAATATGCGGGGCTATCTGATTGCCAGTTGTTTGGTGTTGGCCGTTTTCACGCTATTCTCGGCGACCCAAGCTCAGGCCGATACCATCGATAATTTCACCTATCAAGCCGGAGGAAACACATTTGCCTGGCAACTGCCGTCTTCACCAACCATATTGGCGGGCAACTTCTTCCCGGGTCTTGCTTTCACCATCCCAATGGTTGCGTATTCTGAAAACGGCATTCCACAAGACCCAGCTGATCTTAGCTTCCTTTCGCTCCCTGTCGGGGGCGGATTCTTTTTGGGCGATATAATTCAAGGTACGGCTCCTATCCTCGCTTTTGGATTCCAGACCTATTCTGGTCCCGAGGGTGCTCCTACTTTCCTGACGGGCACGTTCCCCCTGTTCGATTTTGGTAACGCTGTGGATAGTATACTTACGATAACGCCCGTCCCCGAGCCGTCCAGTCTGATGCTGCTTGGCGCTGGAATGCTTGTTCTGCTGGGTTTTGCACTCAAGAAAGCAATCGTATAGCGGCACAACGTGTCAAAAGTGGCATAACGCATCGAATTTGAACGATGCGCCGTGCGAGGGCTTCCGGCGGGCTTTCTTTTTTGCCGCGGCGATTTGGGATACCCGTCGGCAGCAATTCCGGTCACAGCAGGCACCCGGTCTCACGAAGGTTTCGTGATGGATCCTAAAGGTTGCATCCGCGAGCTGGTGTTTCGTCCTCAGGACTCCATGTATTTTGAAACCAGGGGGAGACGAGCATCTCTTTGTGAGTCCAAGCCTACTCTATCTGTTGCTCACACGGATTTGCTCCTGGTATTCCGTCAGGGACAGATGACCCAGAAAATCCCGCAGAGCTGAGGCCCCTTGCGGTCCCGGGCTTAGTTTTTCCGCAGCCACCACAATTGCGGCGGATCTCCGATGGCTACCGGTCAACCAAGCCCTAGCGAGAAGGAATTTCACCATCCAAGAATTGCTTGTAAATGCGCCGTCGACCGAGTACCAGTTCCAGATAATGAGGGAAGCCTGGCGTGAGCGCACAGTAGTTTCGCGGACGCTGAACTCGCGACCGGAGAAACTCACTGGAACCGTTCTGTCTCCAGTGCGCACCCACTCCTTCGGTTCATAAACTCGATTCTCCGAACGGACCAGTTTTGCGCCCTTTTGCCGGGCGCCATAACACTTTACGTAGAGCTTCACCAAAGTATTATCCTCCGCCCGATAAGCCTGAATGTATTCTGCAGCTGGCCCTAGGAAACGGGGCGTCCAGCCATAGAGGTTCTGGTCAGAGGCTTTCCAGGGTAAAGAGACAACTGCAAGCACACCGCTGCCCGACATTTCCTTCTGTGGGGAGGAGGCCAAAAATCGCGCTGAGAACGGAGCCAGACCGGCAATCAAGACTGCAAACGCGGCGAAAAGACCTGAGCGCGAGAGAGAACCCGCTGGACCTGGAAGAGGAGCGGCAACAACAGTGGATGGCAAGCACTCAGGATTCTCGGCTTGCAAGCGAGGAGAGATGAGTCGATCGGTTTCCCGCCAATACAGGCCGACAAGCATCAAAGAAGCGGAGACGATAGAAAAGAAAATGAAACCCGCGAAGACATGGTCAACACGCGCGGCCATTCTACCTCCCGCCAAATATCCAAGAAGGATGATTCCATAGACGCGCAAACCGTTTGCCAGAACTGGAACAATGAATGATGCAACGAGGAAGCTGATCCGGCGAACCCAACTCCGGTACATCACGCCGGCGTACACGAACCCAACAGCGAGTGACGCAAGAAGGTAGTTGATACCACTGCATGCCTCCGCCACCTCCCACTTGCCATAGGGAACCGAAATGAACCGCCCTTCGAGCAGGACAGGTATGCGAGTAAGTTCGAGCAGTTTGACGGCAGACCAAGCGCTGAAGTCCTGCAGAAGCGGAATCAGATCCTGGCCCGCGGGTATGGCAAACATCAGAAATCCGAGGGGGAAGTGCAGTTGACTACCGACTCGCTTGCCGACCAGTCCCCAAACAAACACAATAATGACGGACATGAAACAAAGGTGTTCGAGGAAATTGGTTGCAGTCAAATCACCCACGAGCCAGCCGAACCCCAACAAAGCGATACCCGGCAGTACCCAAAATGCAGGGGTGGGAGTGGACTTCGCGAGCTGCTCGCGGTTCCTCCAAGCAAGAAATCCAGCTATCGGAACCGTCAAAAATGCATAAGAATATGAACTCGTCTGCCATTGTTCGACGAGAGATACAACCGTGCTCCAGTAGAGGAGAAGAAGAAGAATCAGTGACAAGAGCAACAGCACACCTATACCCCGCCAAACGGAGACCGCCGCGGTGTTCACTGGCGGCGCTCCTGCGGCATCGTGTACTTGGTTTGTCAATTCCGACCAAAAAGCAATAGGGTCATTATTTACGCTCACCAGACGGGTGGGCGAAATCGCTTTCGCACGTCAGCGTTTCTTCGCTTGCCACCGGCCCACCCCAGATATCGCCACGCGAGACGGCCGAGTTCATTTGGCCACGTCAAGCTCGGCAAGCGCTTGTCGAATTTCCTCGGCGTGAGGAAATTTAGGGTCCAGCTGAAGGACGCGTTGAAAACTCCCCTTCGCAAGTTCGAGTTTTTTCGTTTTTTGGGAGGCTAGGCCAAGATGATAAAAGTAGGTCGGATTCTTGGGAGCCTTCTTGGTCGCCTCCTGGAGCAGAGTCACGGCCGAATCGAATACACCTATCTTGTAGAAGGCGCAACCGAGGGTGTCCGCGGCGTTGGGCGAGTCCGGCATGCCTTTCCGCGCGGTCTGCGCCAGAGTAACAGCGTAACCCAAATCGCCGCCATGTTCGAGGAGTAGATAGCTGAGATTGTTGGCGATCGCTGGTTGATCAGGTTCCACCTCATGTGCCTTGCCATAAATTTGTTCAGCTTTTTGCCAGTCACCGTGTTTTTCATGCAAAAGTCCAAGGGCGAGGTATGCTTCTGCATCTTGAGGTTTCTGCTGGATGATCCGCTCGTAGTTGGCTGCCGCGGCGGCGTCTTCTCCCGACATGCCCTGAAGTTGCGCCAGCAGAAAGACTGCGCCCCAGTTTCCGTTGTCGAGTGTTATCGACTTTTCGACCACGATGCGCGCTTCCGCATTTTTCTGATTGGCTAGGAGCGCTTTCGCCAGCAAAAGGTGGTCGGCGCCACTATCCGGAAACTTTGCGACTTGAGCTTGGGCGAGGCGCACTGCCTTTTCTGGCTGTTTTTGAATAAGAAATATACCGATTAAACCCTGGAGCGCTTCGGTGGAGCGGGGGTCCAGCGTTAGAGCTTGCTCGTAGAATTTCTCGGCCTCCGGCAGGCGTTTTTGAAGGAGGCGTAAGTCACCCAGGCCAGCGTAGGCGGCTGGGTTCTTCGGCGAACCCTTAAGGGCCGCCTGAAAATCCAATTCTGCTCCGGGCGCGTCACCCTTCCGGAGGCGGGCAATCCCGCGAAAGACGTGTGCTTGGGGAGCGGCAGGTACTGCCTTGAGCCAGTCATTCGAGGATTGATCCAGCAGTTTGATATCACCTTCGAGGAAGGCGACACGCGTCAAATCTTCCTTGGCCTTAAGTAAAGAAGGGTTTTGCTTCAGCGCCTCGCGAAACTCTCTTTCCGCCAGAGCAGGATTTCCGATTGAAGCGTACGAAACACCCAGCTCCAGGTGACCCAAGGCGTTCGCCGGAGTGTTGTGCACCGCACTCTCGAGAATGGGTATGGCCTCCGCGGACTTCTGCTGAAGGTTGAGAATCTGCCCTTTAGTGACCAGGGCATCTGTATCTCGAGAGTTCTCTCTCAGGATAGCCTCGTTCAGCTTGCTCGCCGGTTCCAACTGTTTGCCACGAATCAAAAGTTCAATGTATCGTTTTCGAACAAAAAGATCTTTGGGATGCTGCTGGCACAACGAAGCGAATTCGGCAGCAGCCTTTGCAAAATCGCCGGTGGCCAGATAGAACTCACCCAGAAGCCTGTAGCCCTCGGGTTGCTCCGGCATCATTTTCTTGTTCTTGGCATTCTGAAGATTCTGCTCCGCGAGGTCTTTCTTTCCCCAAAGGACGTACAAGGAAGTAAGCGCAGTCCATGGAGCAAGGCTCTTCGGCACAGCAGCGGATGCTGCGCGGTACTGCGTTTCTGCATCGGCCCAGTTCCTTCGTCGTTGATAGAAGTCACCGAGAGACATGTGTGAGGCGAGGGACGCGGGTTCGAGGGAGACGGCTCTCTGGAAGTCCTGCTCAGCATCATCCAATTGACCAAGCTTTTCATGGATTATACCGAGGGTCAAATAGGGGGCCGCATCGTTCGGTGCCGTGGAAACCGCTTGTCCGGCCTCTCCGACAGCATCCTGCAGATTGCCCAATTCGGCGTCGCTGGTGGCCAGCAAAATCTGCGCTTTCACATTTGCGGGGTTGTCCTTGAGGACCAGCTGAGCGCGCTCCTTAGCGCGCTGGAACTGCCCTCCCTGAATCATGAATCGACCGAGTTCAAGTTGTGCCTGCGAGTTCCTGGAATCTAATTCAACGGTGGTCAAAAGCTCTATTTGCGCTTGCAACCATTCGGCCTGTCGCAGATAACATTGCGCGAGCTGATAGTGCGCATCAGCGAACCGGTTATCGATCTGGACGGCATTCTGGAATTGGATGATCGCTTCCGGATAACGTCCCTTCTGGAAGTAATCCATGCCGCTCTGAAAATACCTCTCTTTTTGAGCGCCCCGATCCCGATGGCAACCACAGCAGAAGAAAAAAGAGAGGAGCAAAGGCGCCACGAGTGTGGTTGCTCGCGTCAGAATCAGGAATCGGATGGTTATCTGAGATCTCGCAGCCACTGTCCGCCAGGTTCTTGAAATTAAGCTCAAGAGATAAGCGCCAACCTAGATTATGTACCCAAATTGCCGCCCGACGTACCGGATGCCGCATGAGAGGTACCACCCTTAAGACAATCCGGAGGTAATCGTCAGCTCGTCTGTCGCGTCCATTCACGCGGTCCTCAATCGCGTTGTTGACGCTTATATCGAAGCCCTCGTGAGAAGGCCAAGGCCCTCGACGTTGGGGACCCCTTCGACGAGAAGGGTCAGGTGGCGCCGATCGTCAACGAACGCCAGGCCGCCAATGTCGAACCGATCGTCACTGAGACAATCGCCAAAGGTGCGAAAGTGCTGACCGGCGGATCTCGCAAAGGGCTGTTCTTCGAGCAGACATCGCCGCGTCCTTCACTGCCAAACTTGACGCCTATAACGGACTGACGGCTGACGAGCACGCAGCGATCAACCATGGCAATGCGCTGACCCTGTTTCCGCGCCTCGCCGTGACCGACACATCAAGAGAGTCGGTCAAAACCGCCAACGTCATCGAGTGACGAACTCGGGAAGCACCCAATCCATAACCATCAACATCAAATGATCTTCAACCTGAAACGAACGAGAAAGGAGAAGTTCAATGCCATACGTTACTGTCGGTAAGGAAAACTCGAGCAATATCGGTCTCTACTATGAGGACCACGGCTCTGGTCAGCCGGTTGTCTTGATTCACGGATATCCATTGAGCGGTGCCTCATGGGAGAAACAGGTGCCGGTTCTCTTGAGCGCAGAACACCGCGTCATCACCTATGATCGCAGAGGGTTCGGCAAATCCAGCCAGCCAACAACGGACTACAACTACGACACCTTCGCCGACGATCTGCACAAACTGATAACGCATCTCGAATTACGTGAATTCGCGCTGGTCGGTTTCTCCATGGGTGGCGGCGAAGTGGCGCGCTACCTGGGGAAATACGGATCAAAAGGCGTGAGCAAGGCGGTCATTATTTCCGGAGTCCCGCCGTTCCTTCTGAAGACGCCAGACAATCCGGAAGGGGTCGACGGCAGTGTCTTCGAGGGGATACAGAAAGCTGTCGCCGCGGATCGCTACGCGTTCTTCACGGAGTTTTTCAAGAATTTCTACAACACTGACCTCCTCCTCAACAAGCGAGTTAGCGAACAGGCTGTGCAGGCAAGCTGGAACCTGGCATCCGGCGCCTCAGCCACCGCCAGTCTCGCTTGCGTGCCAACCTGGCATGAGGACTTCCGAAAGGACCTGAACAAAATTGATGTGCCAACACTGGTCATTCACGGGGACGCAGACAGGATTCTGCCGATCACTGCCTCGGGGCTCCGGACTGCCAAGCTGATCAAGGGAGCGCGCCTAGCGGTGGTGAAGGACGGGCCGCACTGTATAACCTGGGCACACGCGGACGAAGTGAACGCTGAGCTGGTGAACTTTCTTGGGAAAGCTGCGGCGCAGCGCGCAGTCTAGACGCCCACGTGGTTCTCCACTGTGCGAAACCAATGTACTGCATGAATTCTTGCATCCGGTTTCGAAAGCCCTTGGGCTTCCGTAAGCCGGAATGCATGCATTCCGTCATGGCTGCAATCGCAGGTGGGAGCTTTCCGGCATGAATCCTGTTGTTCTTCGCCGGCAAATGGGGCACAGCTCTGTTGTGATGACGGCAAGATACACCGGAGAAATTCCACTCGAACAAGTACGGGCGGCCTTTTCCAGCATGGAATTGGAAAATATGGAAAATGGCCGGTCTGTACGAGCAGTCGGCTAGTTATGTATAATCAACAAGCAAGAGAAACGAGCGGGCGTCGTACAATGGTAGTATAGAAGCTTCCCAAGCTTCGGACGTGGGTTCGATTCCCATCGCCCGCTCCATAAACCCCAATGGATCAGACGTTCTTGAGCGGATCCGTCTGGAGCCGGCACGTCGTCGTTCCACGCTCCAGCGCGCATCTGAAATCCGGAGATCAGTCCGATCGCAGCGCCTCTATGACGTTGATGCGCGCGGCGCGCGCCGCCGGCAGCGCCGACGCGACGACCGCGGCGGCCAGCAGAACAACCGCCGAGGCGACCACTGGCGCGGCACCCGGCATCTGCATGTCTTGGAAATACCTGCCCGCCAAACGTACCAGCGCGTATCCGGACACCGCGCCAGCGACGACGCCTGCGGCCGCCATCACGGCACCTTCGGCGACGACACCCGTCAGAAGATGACGCGGCTGCGATCCGAGCGCCAGCCGGATGCCAAACTCGCGCGTGCGCGCACTGACGGAGAACGCCAGCACGCCGGCAACGCCGACCAAGGCAATGGCAAGAGCGACGGCCGCAAAGACACCGAACACAACTGTGTTGAGACGATCCGGAGTGAGGACTTCGGCGCGAACGTCTTCGAGGGTAGCGGCGCGTTCAACGGGTTGGTCGACCGACATGTCGCGAATGATCCGCGTGATCGGCGTGACGAGAGAATAAGGATTTGCGCTGGTGTGGATGAAGAGGCGGCCGCCAAAGATTGGACCCTCTTCAAAGGGGCTATAGACGGTGAGGCTAGGGCCAGGAACGACGTGTTCGTCGTCAATATCGGCAGTGACGCCAATGATGCGGTGCGGCGCGGTGCTAATCCCGGGGATGAATTTCATCACGGGATCAGTCCAATAGACGTGTCGATTGAGGGCATCTTGGTTGGGGAACATTCTTTGAGCGAGAGTTTGACTGACGATAACTACCGGATCTTTACTCTGGCCGTCGAGCTGATTGAAATCGCGGCCGGCGATGATGGGAACGCCGAGCGCGGCAAAAAAGCCGGGAGAGATGGTGCGCAACTGGGCCCGAGGATCTTCTTCGCCGGGTGCGCGAACGTGGCCATCCGCAGAAAATTGAAGGCCGGGGCCAAAGCTGCCGGCATCGCGCCAGGGAACCACAATGCCGAAAGCGGTCTTGTTCACGCCGGGTAGCGCATCAATGCGGCGCATCGATTCCTTGTAGAAATCGACGACTTGTTCAGGAGTCTTGCCGTAGGAAACAGCGGGGACATTGATGGCGAGCACGTGGCGCGTGTCGAGGCCGGTCTGCGCCGCCTGGATCGCGAGCAGCGTTTTGAGCAGCATGCTGGCGCCAGCGAGGAGTATGAAGGAGGCGGCGATTTGTACCACCGCGAAGCTCCGCAGGCGGCGACTTGTGCCGCCGGTGATGCGCACGCTGCCGCTGGCGAGATTGAATCCCTGCGAGGCGTTCGCGGACGGGAGTCGCGGGACGAAGGCCAAGAGAATCGCTGAGATGACCGCCAGGCCCGCTCCTACCCAAAGCATGCTGGAGTCTACGGTGAGGTCGAGAGCGCGGACGGAGAAGCGAGAGGCGTAGCGGGCAAGCACGGCGAGGAGCGGTCGCGCACTGATTACGCCGAGGGTGGCGCCAGCGACGCAAAGAATGAGACTCTCCGCCAGCAAAGTGCGGCGTAATGCGCCCGCGCTCGCGCCCAGAGCCGCGCGGATGGCGAGCTCGCCCTCACGGCGGACGCTGCGCGCAAGGATAAGATTAGCGACGTTGGAGCAAGCAATGATGAACACGAGGCCGGAGGCGGCAAGAAGAACAAGGAGAACGGTTCGAGCGTCGGAAGTGATTTGCTCACGGAGGAGTTTGGCGTCGATTTGGAAATGTGCTTGGGGCGAATAGGCGTCGGGATGATCCTTGAGCATCGGACCGTAGACGGTGCGAAGTTCGGCGCGGGCTTGATCAAGAGTGACGCCGGGAGCGAGGCGGCCGAAGAGTTCCGTCATGCGATGGACGCGCCCGTTCTGCATGGTCGCGGACAGATGATGGGGGCTAGTGACAATGTTGGCAATGATTTCAGTATCCGCGGGATATGGGATCGAGGGTTCGAGGACGCCGATGATAGTGGCAGATCTATCGCCGAAGCCGCTGCCGAGGCGGACGGACTTACCAATGACGGAAGGATCGCTCTTGAAAGTGGTCGACCAGAAACGATAGGTCAGCACGACGACGCCAGCGGCTTTAGGACCGTCGTCTTGCGGGCCGATGAGACGGCCGAGGACCGGATGGAGGCCCACCACGTCAAAATAGGAGCCGTCAACGACGCCGGCGCGAACTTCCCGGGGCTCGCCGAGGCCGATCATAGTGAAACCCACAGTGGAGAACTCGCCGAAGGAGCTGAGCGTTTTGACGCCTGCGCGCAGGTCCTGAATTTCTGGCACGGAGAATGGGACTTCTCCGGGGCTGATACCAGGCGCGCTTTGTTTAATATAAATGAGGCGCTCCTCGTCGCTGTTGACGAGCGGCCGAAGCAGCACGCCGCGAACCAGGCTGAAGATGGCGGCGTTGGCGCCGATGCCTAGCGCCAACGTGAGCACCACGGTAATCGCAAGCCCTTTGGTTCGCGCGAGCGAACGGAGTGCAACTCTCAGATCTTGAAGGAATGACATGCTCTTGCTCCTTCCTCAAGGCGGTTATAACCGACCGGCGCTACAAATTCCCTGTTTGCCATTCGGTAAAGCAACGTGAACTCTCGCCCTACTGTACGACGAACGAAGCTCCTCTAAATCGACACGTCGAAAGAACCCCTGCGCCGTGCACGCAGCACTCGGCGGCCCTAAGAAAATCATGTTGTTGAGAAGAATGCAAGTAGCAATCCGTCTTGCGGATCAGTCTAAGCTCTTTTCCATGAGCGTGTTACGCAAAGCGCCTCTCTGTCTCAAGCCCCCGTTCTTCGCGATCCTGGGACGCATTGTCCGGATTCGGACAGCCTCCGTCGTGCAAAGACTTGACGGCCGAACAAAGAAAAATGCTGGGGATTCGGCAAGGCGCTCCAGGCTCTGTGTCCATCCGGCCTCCATCCCTGCGAGATACTGGGCGGCCTGGGCCGTCGTCTTTATAACGCGCGCCCGCATAGTTTGTTTCGTTTTGCCATTTTGCTAGGCGAAGGTCACCGTGGTCAGAACCTCAAACATCGGCTGCCATCCGCACCCTGGGCCGCGCTGGTGAAAACGAGCCTCTCAGGCTCGACAATCTGATAAGTTCGAAATGGGGCGCCCTTTTATATTGCGTCGGATAATGGAAAACTGACCACTACCGGGCATTTGCGGATCTCGCGTCAATAGATCGCGAGCTTCCAAAATTTCGGATAGGGGATTCCGGCTCGCCTCTTGCAAACACAGTCCGGCGATGTCGCGGCGAGGTCCTTCGCGGACCCGTTCCTTCCGGCTCGGACGGATCTGAACCGAAGTTGTGTCTGCCGCCCTTACGCTCAAAGATACAGAGAGCATTGGTCCTGGATTCGATTCCCATCGCCCGCTCCAGGTTCCTCTTCACCAATCCAAAAAACTCACAGTTTGCCCGTTTGATTCAAACTCACCTCGCTAAGCAAGTCCTGCAAGAAATAATCAGCTCGTCGTTCTAATGCAGAGTACCAGCAGCAGTCGTATGCCTTAGCCGTTCGCTCTTATAAAGGAATTATTTTATGGAACAACCATCTTCGCCCAGCGCACCATCCTATCAAGTCAACAGCACGCTCCGTCCCCGGGTCGCACAAAGAACTTACTCGCTCGTCAATCTTGAAGATGAGGAGGCTAATTGTATGCCCGCACGAATCGCAGCAGCTTTCACGCTGAAAAAAAGGCTCGGCTTGCCACTTTTCTGTGCTTGTCTGCTTGCTCTCCTATTCATTTCTGCGGCCAGCTCCTTGGGACAGACCGCGTCCCATTCGCCAGGCTGGGTCGTCTTGCCTGTCGATGAATACCGAAACCTTCACGCGAAGGCCTATCCCATCGAACGCGATCCGGAGCCGCCTCCGGTTGAAGCCACGCTCACACGCGTTGACTACGACCTGCGCATCGACGGTGAACTCGCTTCCGGCCGCGCGAGCTTGACGGTCGATGTCTTGAAGGATGGCTGGGTGCGCGTCCCGATTCCGGCAGGTCTCTTGGTCCGTGAAGCAAGACTCGACGGCAAACTTGTTTCTCTTGTGCCCGGCGTCGGCGGCAAAGCGGGAAGCCAACTCTCCGCTCTCCTTTCCCATTCGGGGCGCGCGCTCTTGTTGCTTGATATTGCCATCCCCGTGGCGTCCGCAACTGGCGAAGAAAGTATCGCGCTGCCATCGACCGCCTCCGGCGTTGCCCGCGCATCCGTGCAGCTTCCTCGCCAGGGAGTGGACGTCCGGCTCACGGGCGGCCTGCTCTCAGAGAAATCTGAATCTGCGTCGGAAAGCAAGTGGATCGCTTACGGACGCGGAAACGAACCCCTCACCTTCACTTGGCGCAGGAAGACCGAGGACCACCGCGCCACGCAGCCTTTGCGAATGCGCGTATCTCTGACGCAACTCCTGGGCCTCGGCGAAGACTCCACTTCCATCAACGCCGAAGTAAACCTGGAGGTAACTCAGGGCGCAGCGCGCGTCGCAAGAATTCAAATCCCCGATAAAGTCACGATCAATCAAGTTCTCGGCGCAATGGTAGCCGATTGGGAGGTGAAGGCCAACGAACTCTCAGTGACGTTCCTGGAGCCGGTCGAGCAAACCGCGCGATTCGTCGTGACTGGGGAAACTCGCAGCCCACGGGAAGGAGAAATTGATATTCCCCTGCTCCGTCTTCTCAACGCCGAGCGCGAAACCGGCGGCGTGGCGGTCGAAGTCCTCGGCGCCGGGGAGATTAAGGATCTCAAATTCGAAGGGCTAGAAAGCGCGGATGCCACGGACCTCGGTGAAATGGTTTCGAATCGCCAATCACCATCGCTCGCGGCGTTTCGGTTTCGCTCCGGCGATTCCAAGCTGACACGGTCGCTCAGCTTGAACATCGCGCGCTACACGCCCCAAGCCGTTCTGATGGCCAACGTCTCCGAGGCCCGCTACCAAGTCTTGATCAGCAACGAAGGGAAAACGCTCGTCCAGGCGCGCTACGCCGTTCGAAACAACCAGCGCAACTTCCTCAAGATCACCTTGCCGCCGGGCGCCACGCTTTGGAGCGCATCCCTGGCGGGCAAAGCGTTGCGGCCGGGCCAGTCGCCGGACGGCAGCCTCCTCTTGCCGCTGGACAAGGCGCGCGCCGGCGAGGAAGCACCAGAGTTTGCGGTTGAAGTTGTCTATCTGAGCCGCGGCACCGTGTGGAATGACAAAGGTCAGTTCAAACTTGCGCTGCCGGCTCTTGATCTGCCGGTCTCGCGCACGGGACTCCTCGTGTATCATCCGCCGCTTTTCAAAGTGACACCCGAACCAGGCGCGTTTCGAATGGAACCCTATTCGAGTCCGATCTCGTCCGCGCTCAATCCTCCTGTGACATACAGCGTAACGGGTGCAGGAATAGGTCCAGGTGTAGGCGGGGCAGTATCAGCGTTCTCAGCTGCGCCAGCGCCACCGTCAGCAGATATGGACGCCAAGGACGAAACAAAATTGAAGCGCTCTCAAGCGGCAACTGAAGCACTTCTCGATAAATTCAGGACGGACTCGTTGGCAGGGAAGCGCGCCGGGATTCTTCCCATCCGAGTTTCTTTCCCCGCCTTCGGTCCTTCGCTCTACTTGGTCTCCGAACTGACCGGCGAAAATCAGGCCCCCTCTGCGGGACTAACGTATCAGCACGAGAAAAAGGCAGGTGGCAAATGAAAAAGATATTCGTAATAGTCTTGGCATGGATGCTGGTTCTCCCCGGTTTTGCGGCCGCCGCAGATGATGTCGCTCTGCCTCCCGTGCCGGCTTCGGGTAACGTCACACTTCCCCTCGACGAATACAACCGGCTTGTCGAACTTGCGAGCAAGCCAACCAGGAAACCGGACACGCCGCCCGTTCCGTACACCATGAAGCGCGCGGACCTGAAGTTCCGCGTCGCGAACGAATCGGTTCAAGGTACGGTGCAATTGCAGGGAGAAATCCTTCATAAGGGGGCGACCAAAATTCCGCTGACGACCGGCATGGCCGTTCTCGACGCCCGTCAGGAAGGGAAGGGCTTGCCTCTCGAATTGGATAATGGAACGCACACGGCTGTTCTCACTGGGCCAGCGGACTTCGCCGTCACGCTCGACGTCGGCCTTCCACTCAGCATTGAAGCCGGACGCGCTTCCTTCAGTCTCCCCGTTCCATCGGCGGGCAGCGTGCGGCTTGCGCTTGCTGTTCCCGGCGACCACACCAACGTTCGAATCAGCCCCGGCCTCATCACTTCCAGGTCCTCAGATAGTGGACAAACCGCCATAGAAGCTACGCTTGTGCCCGGACAGCCTGCGAACATCTGGTGGACAACGCGTGAGACTGCCGCGCCTGTCGTGCCCAAGGAAGTACGCTTTCTCTCGGATGTAAAAACGCTCGTTTCCGTCAGCGAAGCGGACATTCGAATCGCCGCTCTCACCGACATCACTGTCGTGCAAGGCGAACCCTCCCAATTCGAAATGGAAGTCCCCGCAGGATTCGAAATCACCGGCGCGACCGGAGCATCAGTGGAATCGAGCGAAGTGGAGTCCGGCGTTTTGACGCTGAAGGTCGCCGGCCTGGCGCAGCGAAGTCATCAGTTCCTGATCTCCATGGAAAAATCAATCACCGCAACGAAAGCCGACGCGCCCTTTCTCAGTTTCAAAAATGCTCAGCGGGAAACCGGCGAGGTTCTCGTCGAGGGCGCTGGAACGATCGAGTTAACCGCTACGGAAGCTGGCGGCCTGAAGCGCATGGATTTCAAGGAAATGAATCCCTACTTGCGTTCGCTGGCGCGCTTTCCAATGCAGGCCGCATTCCGTTATCACAAACAGCCGAATGAAAAGCCTACCCTCGCACTCGAATGGACTCGCTTTCCGGACAGCAGCGTGCTTTCCGCCGTCGCCGAGCGCGCGGTCGTCACTACTCTCGTGACCAGGGAAGGCCGATCGTTAACCGAGATACGACTCACCATCAAAAACCAGGCACAGCCGTTCTTGAAAGTGGTGCTGCCGACGGGCGCGAGCATTCTCTCCGCCGAAGTTGCCGGAGAAAAAGTGAAGCCCGTCGAGGGACCGGACGGCAATCGCGTTCCGCTGCTGCGCGCGGGCTTTCGGCCCGTGGACTCCTACACGGTCTCGTTCGTGTTCATGCACTCGGGCGTGCCGTTCGCGAAAAAAGGCGGCTCCGACCTTTCGCTTCCGAAAATGGACGTGCCGATCAATCTCCTGCAATGGGAGGTCTTTCTCCCCGAACAGTTCAAGGTGAAAGACTTCGGAGGTGACGCCATCGCCACGAATCTTCTTCCTCCTTCTCCTTTATACGCTGCCGCTGAAAGCTATGACAACACTGCTGGACTCGTGATGGCAGCGCCCGTCAGCCGGATGGAAACCGCGCAAGTCATGGCCGAATCCACCGAGATCCGCAATTCTCGCCAGATCGAGCGCGAAGCGCGGAAGAACGCCGAGAAGCAACAGATGGCGGCTTCCACCAACGTGACGAATCTCCAGCAGCGTGTTTCCGGCATTTTGCCGGTTCGCGTCGATGTGCCGAGAGCAGGAAATTCGTTTCACTTCGTCAGGCCGCTGGTCCTCGATGAAGAAACGAAAGTGAGTTTTACATACAAATCGAAATAGTCTTTGTCATCGAACCGAAGAGGCAGGTACGCGGTTCGGCGTGCGCATCGCGCGATCCAACGCTTGCTTCTCTTCCTGCTCGAGCGGGCGAGTCGCACCCTTTGGTAGATCGCCCAGGATCAGCGGCCCGATGGCCACACGCACGAGCCGGAGAACTCCGATCTTCAATTCTTCGAGCATCCGCCGGATGTGACGATTCTTGCCTTCGTCCAGCACAATTTCGAGCCACGAATGGCGCTCGCCTTGCGGAAGCACGCGGACGTTTTTCACGCGCAGGAATTCGCCGTCGTTCGTGTGGATTTCGCTTCGCAATGCCCGCAGCAACTTTTCATCGCCAATGGCGCTGATTTGCACGTGATAGGTCTTATCGAGATGCGTCTCCGGCGCCGTAATGCGCGCCGCCCATTCCGAATTATTTGTCAGAAGCAGCAAGCCTTCGCTTGCTTTATCCAGCCGCCCGACCGGCGCAATCCAAGGCAAGTCTTTGGGCAAGTACGCATACACCGTCTCTCGTCCTTTTTCGTCTGCTGCAGTCGTTACAACTCCGCGAGGTTTATTCAACGTGAGATAGATCTTGGAGCTGTTTGCCAAAGGCTGGCCGTCGATTTCGATCCGGTCTTTTCCGATGTGCACCGGCGTTTCCGGATCGCGCCGCACCGCTCCGTTCCATTTCACTCGTCCCGCGACAATCAACTCTGCCGCGCTCGATCGAGAGCAATAGCCGAGTTTCGAGAGCGCGCGCGCCAACCCAACCTTTTTCAATCCGCCACCCTCTACTTTGCCGCAGACGCCGCCGCTCCTGCCGTCGATGACGGCGCCGCATCGGCCGGCGATTTCGGCGATTCGTGCTTCACGGCTCCGTATCGCGCGGCCAGCCATTCGCGGGCTTCTTCCGGCTTATAGTTGAACGGGCCCATCCCGCCGCGATAGGCGATATGACCGCTCTCATCAATAATGTAAATCCGCTCCGGCCATGCGGCATACGCATCATTCGCGGCGTTGCTCATGTCGTCGATTCCGAAGGGTAAAGGGAACTTGAATCTCTTGGTGAAATCGTTCGCGATCGCCACGCGCTGCTCCAGCGTTTTCGGCTGCGCGTAGCAAACATCGTCCTTCACATTGGATTTCGTCTGCCATTCATCGGTGGGATGCGCCTCGCGAACGTAAACGGTCAGGAAATCTGCCCGTTTTTTGTAGTCCTCAAAAATCTGAACGACGTCGCCGACCTGGCGACGAAACGGCGGTCAAGTAAAACTCCCAAACACCAGCACCAGCGGCCGCTCATGGGTTCGTTCGCGGATGTGAAATCGACTAACGCCATCCAGCGCGACAATCCGCGCGTCTGGCGCGTCGCTGCCCACTTTCAGTGTGCCGCGATGCATGTGCGGCAGTGCGTAGCGCACCATGCTATACGCATCCTTGGGGCCCCCAGCCATATATGACAGAACGGCAAAAGCAGCGACGAGGAGCGTGCAAAAAATTCCGGCTGTCCATTTCCAGAAACGATTCATACAATCTTGCACCGGCCCATAAACCTTGCCATGCACATAAAAACAATCTCACGCCAATCCGCTGCGGCGACCGGACCGCTCCGGTCGGTGCAAGTTAGCATTGAGTTCTGGTCGTAAAAATAGTGCATTTGCATTAGTGATGATCCTTTGCGCGAAGGACCTCTCTTTGGTCCCTGTAGCGCGCCAGCGCATTCTCGATGACCTTGACCGCTGCGTACGCCGGACGGATGTCATCCACCCGAACCTCCTTACCCTCCAGTTGTTTGTAGTCCTGGAAAAAGCGCTTCAGTACGAGCAAGCGGTGCGGCGGCAATTCGTTGGCTTCGACGTAGCTGTTGAATTCCGGATCGTTCGTCGCCACGGCGATAACTTTGTCGTCGCTCGCTCCAGAATCGATCATCGTCATCAATCCAATGGCGCGAGCCTTGATGAGCGCCAGCGGCTGCACCGGCTCCTGGCACAAGACGAGAACATCGAGAGATCATTATCGTCCGCATACGTCTGCGGGATGAAGCCGTAATTTGCGGGATAAAACACCGCTGAATGGATGATGCGGTCCACTTTCAATAGTCCACTAGGCTTGTCCAATTCATACTTCACGTTGGATCCCAGCGGAATCTCGATGACCGCTTGAAAATCGCGCGGGAGATCATCTCCGGGAGAAACGTCATGCCATGCGTGAAGCATAGTTGGGGATCCTTAGGAACGTAGTGCCGGGAAGACATTATGGCTTGAGATGAGCTTGAGTGCCAGAATAGGCGCGGAGCGGCGGAGCGGACAGGATAGAAATCTCCGGGGGATTCAAAGAGAAATCCCTCTCTCCCGATGGTCGTTCGGGACAGACTCCCTTCATCGGGTGTCTGGTTAACAAAACGCCGCCCCACCCCCGGGGGATCTCGGAGCGAAGGGGCTGAAACCGAGTCGGAGCGGAGACTCCAAGCGTAAGACCGAAGCATGCGGCATCCGGGAGAGTCAGACTTCACACCTTTTGATGAACCAAACGCCAAAGGTTGCGGCGCCCAGGAGCGTCTTAGCGCGTTAAGGGTTCTCCGCCCGCCGCGTTTTTCAGGAGTTGAGAAGCGTGCTATTGCCCGGATCGGTGAACTGAATATAGTGTGAGATTGAATTCGCACTCTCTCAAAATTCAGAGTCCGGCCTTGCCGATGAATAGGGCAGACAATCTCTTAGCCAAATTGGGCAGTCTGGGGCGGGGGAATCTGTCTCTGGTTGGCACAAGAGGCAAGCCCATGCTTTCCACAAGCATGGGCTTGCCGCGAGTCTCAGGTTTTCCCACTACTGAATGCAAGCAGGAGAGTTGGAATTAAAGGAGTTGTCGGTCCAGGTGTTGTGCACGCAATCCCCGTTTTCGTCCTGGAGATCGAACCCGAAGTTGCCGAGCGCTGTGTTGTCGTTAATAGTGTTCTCAGAGCCGAACGGGCCAACGTCGATTCCAGCCCCCGAATTTAGATCGGTGGTGTTGTGGCTGGCAACATTGTTTTTGGCGTTAAAGAGAAAGAGGCCATGGCCGCCAAGGAAGAGACCATTGCCACTCAAATTGTTGTGGGTGAAGCGGTTGTGGTTTCCGCCGTTCACGGTGATGCCGTGACCGAAGTTGCCCGCAGTCACGTTGTCACGGAACTCGTTGTCCGTCGAAGCGGTGGCCGCAATGGTCTGATCATTCGTAAAATCGCCGGCGTTAACCCCGATTCCGAAAAAGTTTCCCACCACCACGAGGTTGTGTACCCGTGAATGGTGCACGTTCTCAAAGGCGATTCCGGCTTGCCCGTCACCAGTCACAGTTCCAGGGCCTTCAATCTCAATGTTGGAAAGTCCGGTACTCCCGCCATTCACGGTGATCATGCCACTGGTGCCGAAAGCTCCCTGTATGGTATGGCCGCGCAGCCCAAGCGCGACATCGCTGACCGCGATGGAAACTCCGAAGTCGGGACACTGCTTCAAATCGTTGGCGAGAAAATACCGGCCGGGATTGGTGATAACTGTGCCGCAAGCCGTGATAGCAGTTCGCTTATGATCGTCATCCTCAGCCCGGCTCACACCGTGAAAGGCAAAGAGGAGCGCTATCCCCGCGAGCATCGCGTACGGGACCATTCTCTTAAGATTGTTTCTGCAATTTTTCGCGACTAAGTGAGTCAAGAAACCTCTTTTCATGTCTATCTCCTTGGAAGACTGTGGGGAGTCATCCTTCGCTGCCTTGGCCGCTAATCTATACAGGTAGGGTCAAACAGGGTGTCTGCGGCCCGAATAGTACTGTGGAACCGCGTGTCGCAACGCTGGTTCCCTGGACGGAAACTGTACTTAAGTGCAGCCGCTTTAAAATGCGTCGCTCCTCGGCGTCTGCAATCCGATGATAGGGTCCAACAAATCGTCTGAGTAAAAGCGGAGGTTAGTTGCTCCGAATGGATAGCTGATAATCCTGAACTCTCATTGGCCGGATTTGCCGACTCCGGGTTAGTTGCGGAGTCGGAAATTGACCGCTTCTCAAGATTAGCTTTAAGTTGTTTGCCGGTTGTGGGTGGGTGGTTCGCAGCGCAATGGGGGATGGAAAGCGGAGGAAGGGGCGCGCGTTTAGGCGCGGGCTTTGTCGATCATCTCTTCCCAGATGCCTTTGGACTTGAGGATTAGTTCGACAAGTTCGCGGGCGGCGCCTTTGCCGCCATCGGCTTTGGTGGTGAAATGGGCTGCGCGGCGCACTTCCGGGGTGGCGTTGTGGACTGCGACTGCCAGTCCCACGCGGTTCATGACGGTCAGGTCAGGCAGGTCATCGCCCAGGAAGGCGACTTCCGATTCTTTTGCGCCGGTCTTGCGCAGGACATCTTCGTAAGCAGCGATCTTGTGCCCCTGCTTCTCGTAGACAAACTCGATGTCCAGCTCTTTACAGCGCCTGCGGAGAGCCGCGCTGGCGCGGCCGGTGATGACACCTGTTCGCAGCCCGGCGGTGGCGGCCAGCGTGAGGCCCTGACCGTCATGCGCGTCAAAAGTCTTGATTTCAAGCGCTGAACCGTCCGATTGCGACAACAAGGCGACGCTGCCATCGGTCAGTGTCCCGTCCACGTCCATCAGCAGCACCTGAATCTGCTTCGCTCTTCGCGCCAGTTTTTCCGGAATCTTCTTTCCTCGCTTAGCCAATGCCATGTCCTCTTTTCTTCTCTGCGTTGAATTCCTCGGCCTCAAACCGCTACATCAGTTCCAGCGTCCACAAATCATGCAGATGCACCACGCCCAGCACGCTCTCCGCCTCATCGGTAACCACGATCGAGGTAATCTTGCGCTTCTCCATCAGGTTCAACGCTTCACTCGCGAGAAGGTGCGGTCCGATGGTCTGCGGCCCCTTTGTCATGCATTGCCCGGCGGTCATCTCGAGCGTCGCGCCGCGATGTTTTTCCATCAACCGCCGCAGGTCGCCATCGGTCAGAATCCCCGCCAATCTTCCGTCCGGCTCCAGCACCGTCGTCATTCCCAAGCCCTTCTTGCTCATCTCGTGAAAAACGTCCGGCATCGGCGTTGCGGTGGAAACACGCGGCAGCGCCTCTCCTGCATGCATCAGGTGTTCGACGCGAAGCAGTTTCTTCCCCAAACGCCCCGCGGGATGCAAGGCCGCAAAATCGTCATGACGAAAATTTCGCCGTTCCAGCAGCGAGACGGCGAGGGCGTCGCCAACGGCCATTGCTACGGTCGTGCTCGCCGTGGGCGCAAGATTCAACGAGCACGCCTCTTCCTTCACGCTGACATCCAGCACGACGTCGCTGGCTTCGGCGAGCGTCGATTGCACTTTGCCCGTCAGTGTCACCAGAGGCATCTCCAGTCGCTTGAGCGCTTCCAGCAGCCGGATGATCTCTTCCGTTTCTCCACCATAGGAAACAGCCAGCATCGCGTCGCCGCGCGCGAGCATGCCCAAGTCGCCGTGGAGCGCTTCCGCCGGATGCAAAAAGAAAGACGGCGTGCCCGTGCTGGACAGCGTCGCGGAAATCTTTCGCGCGATCAGACCCGACTTGCCCATTCCGCTAACGACGACGCGCCCCTTGCACGCGAACAACACTTCCACTGCTTTCTCGAAGCATGCGTCGAGCCGCGCCAACACATCTTGAATGGCCTGCGCTTCGATCCTTAGCACGCGCCGCGCTGTCTCCAGGCTCATTTCTCGCTCCAGCGGCGGACCACGGAGTTGAGACCTTTTAATTTCATGAGCAGGCCAAGGAGTTCCGACAGCGGCAGGGCATTGGGTCCGTCGGAAAGGGCTGCCGCTGGGTTGTCGTGGGTCTCCAGGAAAATGCCGTCCACTCCCGCGGCCACGCCGGCGCGCGCCAAAGGCTCAATAAATTGCGGCTGCCCGCCGCTGGACTGGCCTTGCCCGCCAGGGAGCTGCACGGAATGCGTCACATCATAAACAACCGGGTAGCCCGTCCGCTGCATGATCGGGAACGAGCGCATATCCACCACCAGATTCTGGTATCCAAACGAAGCGCCGCGTTCCGTCAGGATAATCTTTGTATTTCCCGTGCTGGCCACCTTCTCCGCCACATTTCCCATGTCCCAGGGCGTCAGAAACTGCCCCTTTTTTATATTGATGATCCGGCCCGTTTTGCCCGCAGCGATCAGCAGATCCGTTTGCCGCGCCAGGAACGCCGGAATCTGCAGCACATCGCAAACTTCGGCAGCAGCTTCCGCCTGCGAGGCGTCGTGTATGTCGGTAAGAATCGGCAGTTTCAGTTCGGACTTGATCTTGCCGAGAATGCGCAAGCCTTCCTTCAGGCCCGGGCCGCGGAACGCCTTTAACGAGGACCGGTTGGCTTTATCGTACGACGCTTTGAAGATATAGGGCACGCCCGCGTCCGCTGCGATCTTCGCGACCTTCTCCGCTATTGTCCGTGCGTGCTTTTCGCTTTCAATCACGCACGGCCCCGCAATCAGAAACAGCGGGTTACCGCCGCCGAGGCGAAGCGCTCCAAGCGCAATTTCGCGAGTCGTGTTCATACGAGATGGGGAAAGGTCTGCAAGGTACTTAGGCTACGCAGCCAGCGCTGCGTTTGCAACGATTTAGGCGGTGACGTGCGGCGTGAGCCCCACGGCCTGCGCGCGCTTGGGCTCCGGCGCGGAACGCGCTTTATTCTTCTTGTGCTCCAGCGCCGCGCCGATGAACGCCGCGAACAGCGGGTGCGGTTCCAGCGGCTTCGATTTGAATTCCGGATGGAACTGGCAGCCGAGGAACCACGGGTGATCCGGCGCCTCGACAATTTCCACGTAATTCTCATCCGGAGTGCGGCCCGTGATGCGCAGGCCCGCACCAACAAGTGTCTTTTCGTAGTCGCGGTTGAATTCGTAGCGGTGGCGGTGCCGCTCGCTGATCTCCAGGTTCCCGTAAGCTTTATGTGCGAACGATCCCGGCTCGAGCCTGCACGTCCAGGCGCCCAGCCGCATGGTGCCGCCCATTTCATCCACGCCCAGCAATTCGCGTAACTTGTAAATCACGCGGTGCGGCGTCTGCGGGTCAAATTCCGTGCTGTCCGCCTGTTTCATCCCGGCTACGTCGCGCGCGTATTCAATCGTCGCACATTGCATGCCCAGGCAAATCCCAAAGAACGGCACTTTGTGTTCGCGCGCGTACTGAATCGTATGAATCATTCCCTGAATGCCGCGCTTCCCGAAGCCGCCGGGAACCAGGATGCCGTCGTATCCATGCAGCGGGGCGGCAGCCGTCTCCGCCGAATCGATTTCTTCCGCTTCGATCCATTTGAGGACGGTTTTGTGATTGTGCGCCAGCCCGCCGTGCAGAAGGGCTTCGCGCAAACTTTTGTAAGCATCTTCGAGCTGCACGTACTTGCCGACCACCGCAATCCTTGCTTCGCCGGCCGGATGATGCATCCGGTGCACCAGGTCGATCCACGGCTTCATGTCCGAAGGTCTTGCTTCCAGTTTCAGCAGCCGCAGGATTTGCTCGTCCAGGCCTTCTTTGCTGAGTTCGGCGGGCACTGCGTAAATCGTGTCCACGTCTTCCATTGAAATGACGCAGGCTTCCGCCACGTTACAGAACAGCGCAATTTTCTTCTTCAGTTCCGCCGGAATATGGTGATCGCTGCGGCAAAGAAGAATGTCCGGCTGAATCCCGATGCTCAGCATCTCCTTCACGCTGTGCTGCGTCGGCTTTGTTTTCAGCTCGCCAGCCGCGGCGATGAACGGCACCAGCGTGACGTGCACGAAAAGCGTGTTCTCAGCGCCTAGCTCCAGCCTCATTTGGCGGATCGCTTCGAGAAAGGGAAGCGATTCGATGTCCCCGACCGTCCCGCCAATCTCCACAATGACGACATCCACCGCGTCAGAGACTTTCCTGATCGTGGCTTTAATCTCGTCGGTCACGTGCGGAATCACTTGCACCGTTTTTCCGAGATAATCTCCGCGCCGCTCCTTCGTCAGGATGGTTTCGTAGATTCGCCCGGTCGTCCAGTTATTGTCGCGGGAAAGTTTAGCGTGCGTGAACCGCTCGTAGTGCCCCAGATCGAGGTCCGTCTCCGCGCCGTCTTCGGTCACAAACACTTCGCCGTGCTGAAAGGGGCTCATCGTGCCCGGATCGACGTTCAGGTACGGATCGCATTTCTGCAGGGTGACTTTGAAACCGCGACTCTCGAGGAGACAGCCGATAGAGGAGGCAGCTACGCCCTTTCCAAGTGAGGAAACAACACCGCCGGTTACAAAAATATATTTTGGCGCCATCCTTATAGCCCGCGTTCCCACGCCGGGCTTGTTTGCCCTCCACAGGAGTGACGTACGCATAATTATCGTCGGAACTCGCAATTCTGTCAAATCATCGCCACTTCGCCACTCGCGCAAAACGGATTTTTTTCTGGAATTCTTGAGGCTCTGGCTCCGAAGCCTTTTTCGATCGGGCCTTCTCGCAAGCTTCCTGGCACGTTCCATCGCCGCGATAAGGCGTGCATCCCGGTTCAACATAGAGCACATGTCCACGTTTTCCAGGTAACATTTTCTGGGGACGCAACCATCTACTGAATGGAAGTGCTGCGCACGGCCCGAAAAACCCGTGCAACTTTTCCGGCACGAATGGGTTCTTACAGTCGGGAGTGACTTGAAGACCGCTGGCTTGTCACAGGCTGCGAAATGGCAGAGCCCGCGCAGTGGAGTCCAATCCGGGAGTGTGAGATGCAGAAAACAACGCTCGTCAGAATTTCAGTGGCCCTATTCGCGCTTCTGCTGGTTCTTGGCACTTCGGTTTGGGCGCAAAAATTGGCTGACCGGCCGCGGGCAGCCTCGATGCGGAGCCTTGCGTATGACGCAAAGCAAGAGACTGCGGTCGAAGGCACCGTCTTGAGCTACACCACGGAAGCCGCGATGCCGCCCATTGGCGCGCACGTCCAGTTGCAGACCGCGAGCGGCACCATGGACATTCATCTTGGGGCGGCCTCTTACCTTGAGGCTAACCACTTTTCTTTGGCAAAAGGTGATTCGGTCAGAGTAGTGGGTGCTAGTTTAGCCACACGCCAGGGCACGATCTTTCTCGTGCGTCTGATCCAAAAGGGCGGGCAGTCCCTCGCGCTTCGTACCGCGAAGGGCGCGCCGCTCTCCTTTGCTGGCGCTCGCTTACTGTCTCCTGCCCAGCGCGGCCAGCTCGCCAGCCAAGCAGGTCCGCGATGAACCTCCCAGTTAAGCGACTGCTCTCGTTCGCTGCGGCACTGTTCGCTTTCGTCAGCGCCGGTTGCAGCAATAGCGGAAATACTGTTGTCGGGCCTCCGCCTCCGCCGCCAACGGGAAATTTCTCCAATTCCAGCTTGAAGGGCCAATACGCCTTTTCGATGAGTGGCACGGAGCTCTGCGCCGGGCAGGGAAGCTTCTTCGCGCGAGCCGGCAGCTTCACCGCGGACGGGAGCGGCCACATTAGCGGCGGCGTTGAAGACGTAAACGTATGCACGGGAGTTGGCACCCTGCCATTCACCAGCAGCACGTATTCCATCTCTGCCGATGGCCGGGGCACTCTTAACCTGACGAACAACACTGGCACAACTAGCTACAGCCTTATACTAACTTCCCCAACCCAAGGCTTTGTTGCGCAGACCGATGGCAACGCAACAGCAAGCGGTTCGCTTCAGCGACAAAACCCGGCGGCGTTTTCCAATCCGGCGATCGCCAATGGTTACGTATTTGATGTTTTCGGGGCCAGCAGCGCATCGAATCCCGAATCAATCATTGGCCGCTTCGACGCTGATGGCGCAGGCAACATCAGCTTGGGCTTGTATGACTCCAATGAAGCCGGCACGCCCTCCGGCCAGCAACTCTTCCCGGCCGGAGCCTTGTATCAATTCGACCACACGTTCGGCCAGTCTGGCCGCGGTGTTGCCAACATTGCCGGGCATAATTTTGCCTTCTACGTCGTGGATGCGACGCGCTTGAAACTAGTCGGCACGGATTTTCCCGAGGTGTTCTCCGGGGAGGTGTTTGCGCAGCGCAATATTGCATTTAGTGACGCCTCGCTGAACAGCGGCTTTGCGTTCCTCCTTGGAGGCAGTAGCTCGAGTGGGCCCATTGCCACGGCAGGCCGCTTCGCTGCGGATGGCGTTGGCAATCTTTCCGAGATTTTTCTCGATGAGAACAACAATGGAACCGTAACACTCCTTCCCTCGCAGGGCGGCACGGTCGCCGGCACCTATATTCTCGATGCCAACGGACTTGGAGGGGGCGCGGCAACGTGGACGGATACGAAGGTGGGAACGTTTACCTTCATTTTTTACTTGATCTCGCCGACGGAGGCCGTTTTCCAGGAGACTGACACCGGGATCACAAGCGACGGCACGCTCCTGGCCCAGACCGCCGGTCCCATCACGCCTGCCTCGCTTGCAGGGGACTTCGCTTCTGTATTGAGCGGCGTGACTCAGAACGGTTCCATCGTAGACTCGAACGATTTCGTCGGCCAATTGAAGCTGACCTCCGCCTCCGGCAACAACGCCACCGGCATCATGGACTTTACTGAGTTCAGTCCGGCGCATCAGCACCAGTTCTTCGACATTCAGTCTAGTGGTCCGCTAAACATCACTTCACCGGGCACCGGTCCAAACACTTTGACACTGACAACGACGTTCCCGTCGCCACAGACCTTTAATTTCACGGCCTACGCTGTGGATTCGAACACCGTTTTTCTAGTTGGTGTGGATAACAACCGCGTCCTCGCGGGTTCGATCGCGCGACAACCTTGAAGAATTGAGATGAGCTTCGATGATCCGCCCGGGCACATCTGGCCGGGCGGATTTATTTCTGTAGGAGCTTTTCCACCTTCTCTACGTCTTCGGGCACGTCCACGCTCACCGCGTCATGTTCCACTTCCGCCACGCGGATCTTCCATCCATTCTCCATCCAGCGCAGTTGCTCGAGCTGTTCGATTCTTTCGAGCTCACCCTGCGGCAGCGTCGGATATTCCAGCAGCGCTTCGCGTTGAAAAACGTATAGCCCAAGATGTTTCAGATGCCGCACCTGGATTTTGCTTGCGGTGTCCCGCACCCAGGGAATCGGCGCGCGCGAGAAATAAATCGCGTTCCCGTCAAAGTCCAACACCGCCTTCACCACATTCGGGTCCATGATGTCCCCGGGCGTCTTGATCGGCGTCGCCACCGTGCTGATCGAAGCCTGCGGCTCCTCCACCAGGGAATTGACCGCCACATCTATCGCATGTGGATCCAGGAGCGGCTCGTCTCCCTGTACGTTCACGAATACATCTCCCTGTTCGCGCGCGGCCACCTCCGCGACGCGTTCCGTACCGGTACGGTGCTCGGTCCGCGTCATCCTCGCCTCGCCGCCGAATCCCTCCACGGCTTTCACGATGCGTTCGTCGTCGGTCGCCACAATCACCTGGTCCGCTCGCTGTGCTAGTTTGGCGCGCTCATAGACCCGCTGGATCATCGGTTTTCCCGCCAGCAAAACCAATGGTTTCCCCGGCAACCGAGTCGAACCATATCTAGCAGGAATGACCACCACCACTTTGTCCAAGCTCGTCTCCTCTCGTTCTCCATTTGCCGGGAATACTAGACCTTCCGGCTCGGTCTAACTCCAACAGGGAGATTCCGCGCGGCGATGCTACCACACGCCCCTCAACCCGGTCGGCCTATCGAGCTGTGCAATACCGAACAGCAAGCATTTGCCCTTGTGTTCGAGAATCCGAGTGGTAGAATTTCAGTTAGTCTGAACCGCACGGCCATCCCTGCAGGCCGGGATGGAGAGGGTGCCGTGAAACGCGATTTACTGGGTTTTCGCGTCCTGTCTTTCTTATTCCGATTCCTGCTGGTCGTTTGCCTGTCCATGTTCTATGCCGCGCTCCCTGCCGCCGCTCAATCGGACTCCAACGAAAACAAGTCCAAGGACGAAGGTAAGCGCGAGGAAGTCAAGGAAATCAAGAAAGACGACTTGCGGAAAGATACCCCGGGCACGCCTTTTAAGCCCGGAGGGTTGCTTCACTTCGATGTGGACCTCGCCCTCATCAACGTCACGGTCACGGATCCCTACAATCGCTTGGTCACCGGCCTCGAACCTGACAATTTCCGCGTCTATGAAGACAGCATCGAGCAGGAAGTGGTCACTTTCTCCGCCGAAGATGTCCCCATCTCTATCGGCGTGATCTTTGATTTCAGCGGCAGCATGGCCAACAAAGTGGCCAAGGCCCGCGAAGCCGCCGTCCAATTCTTCAAGACCGCCAATCCGCAGGATGAATTCTTCCTCGTCAGCTTCAACGAGCGCGCGGAATTGACCAGTTCCTTCACCAACAGCGTGGAAGATCTGCAAAGCCGCATGATGCTCACGGCGCCCAAGGGCCGCACCGCGCTGCTCGACGCCATCTATCTCGGGCTCAGCCAGATGAGGGGTGCACACAACGCCAAACGTGCCTTGCTCATTCTATCGGATGGAGGCGATAATCATAGTAGGTACAACGAAAGCGATATCAAGCGCTTGGTGAAGGAAGCCGACACCCAGCTCTACGCCATCGGCATCTTTGACCCGCTTGGTTATCGCAACCGGTCCCCGGAGGAACTGAGCGGTCCGTCGCTGCTCAGTGAAGTAACCGAAATGACCGGAGGCCGCGTGTTCGCCGTGGAGAAGCTGGATGAGTTGCCGGATATTGCCTCAAAAATCGGCATGGAGCTGCGAAACCAATATGTCCTCGGCTATCGACCAAGCAACAAGGCTCACGACGCACGCTGGCGCAAGCTCAAGATCAAGTTGCGCGCACCCAAGGGACTTCCACCGCTCAGCGTCTATTCCAAGACCGGATATTACGCCCCCAGCCACTGAGCTCTTCCGGCGTCTCTTTCCTTCCCTGCGTTATTTCTCTCTCTTGATCTGCGCCGCGGTTGTCTTCTCTTCCGCCGCCCTCGCCCAGATTCCCATCCCCAATTCCGTACCGCCTCCTCCCGGCCAGGATGCCAACGCCGGTAAGCAAGGCTCGAAGCTGATCATCGACGTTAACCTGGTCGTCCTGCACACGACCGTTCTCGATGATCGTCATCGCTTCGCGGACGGCCTCAAGTCGGAAAATTTCCGCGTCTTCGAAGACAAGATCGAACAGAAACTCTCCGTCTTCAAGCGCGAGGACGTGCCCGTCAGCATGGGGCTGGTGATCGACAATAGCGGCAGCATGCGCGACAAGCGTCCTCGCGTCAATGAAGCAGCCCTCACTCTCGTCCAGGCCAGCAACCCTAACGACGAAGCCTTCGTCGTCAATTTCAACGACGACTTCTATCTCGATCTCGACAAGGATTTCACCAATAGCATCCCGGAGCTCAAGGAAGCCCTCGAACGCATCGATTCCCGCGGCAGCACCGCCCTGCGCGACGCCATCCTGGGCTCTCTCGATCATCTCAAGAAAGCTTCCAAAGACAAAAAGGTCCTGCTCGTCGTCACCGACGGCGAGGACAACGCCAGCCGCAATTCCCTCGAGAGAATGATTCGTGAAGTCCAGAAGACCGACACGGTGATCTACACCATCGGACTCCTCGGCCAGGAAAATAAGAAGGAAGCCAAGCGCGCCCGCAAGGCCCTCGAGCAAATCTCGGCGGCCTCCGGCGGCCTGGCCTTCTTCCCGGAAAACGTCGATGACGTGCACAACATCTGCGAGCAGGTTGCACACGACATTCGCAACCAGTACATTCTGGCCTACTATCCCACCAACATCCGCCGCGACGGCTCCTTCCGAACCGTCCAAGTGGAAGTCATTCCCCCGCGCGGCCACGGCAAACTTGTCGCCCGCACCCGCAACGGCTACTACGCCCCCACAGAAAAGCCTTCCGCCGTCGGCAACTGACGATTTCAGTTGTTCAAAGTCTTTCTCCCAACTCTTCCCGGGCGAGTGGCAGGCCCTTGACGGGTGGCCACTCGCCATCTGTTTCTTCTCAGAATCTGCTCCGTGCCCAGCGCGGGATGTCGTCTTTTTGCGCTTACGCCGCTCTATCCAGACGCACAGCCCCGATCGTCAAGTCGGCTTGGGGCAGCCCAATCTCCTTGCCAACAGCGTCTCGCTACCTACTCTCCGCCTTCTCTTTGCAGACTGCTGGCCAGGACCAAAGCGCCTCCACACAGGGCCAAGACTTCAAATCCGCTGGTCCACGGACCCGGATTATGCAGTTCGGCTGCGATGCGAGGGATGTGCAGCAGGAGGAAGAACAGAAGAGTCGCCGCCCCCAGGAGCTTTGCCGCAATGCGCGCTTTCTTCCCCAGGAAGATCGCCGAGCCCGCGAGAACGAAAAAAATGCCGGTCAGATACATCCAGATTGGCCGTCCCGGAAACGAGGGCGGGCCTACCCGGATTGTGAGCCTGGGATCGAAGAAATGTTGAATCCCAAACGCCACAAAAGCCATGGCAAAAATGTACCGCCCGAACTTGAGGAACGGATCGGCGATCTCGCGCTCATATAGGGGAGAAGCGCTGGCGAGAATCCAGGCGCCGCCACACATCGCCAGCGCCACAAATCCGCTGGTCCATTCATTTCCATCGCGCGAATGCGTGACGATCCTCGGAATGTGCAGGAGCACCACGAAAAGAAAAAACATCACTCCCAGCATGGTTGCCGCCGGCCGTGCCATTTCTTCGTAGAGAATACCGGCAGCGGCTGCAAAGAAGGCCACGCCAACAAAGTACGCCCAAAACAGCCGGCCTGGCATGAACGCTGGCACCAGTCCTGCAACGAAGCCGCCGTACAAGAAATGTTGCACCCCGAAAACAACCAGGGAAACCGCAACGAAGATTCGTCCAACCGTTTGGCTCTTGTCCATGATGGCGAGACCTAATGTCGTTTTCATTCTGCAACCAGAACGTTAAGCAGTCTACATGAGTTAGCCCGCTGCGTGGCGGCCATCGGGCGCCGCATCCTCGCGTGCTTCGCGAAGGCGAAATCGTTGTCAGCCCGCCGCTCAACCTCGTAGAACCCCCCCCGCCGTTTTCAGAAACTCCGGCCATCGTTCCCCGGCTACGGGCCCAGGCCCCGCGCTGGGGACGATCCACAGGCTCGATCGTGGAATAGCCCTTGCCATCCCCACTGAAATCTCCACCGGGTAAAGCGGGTCGCGATCACCCTGCACGATCAGCTTGCGCGCCGTAAATCCTCCTCAGACACGATGGCGTGAAATTCTTGTCGTCATAGCTGTCCGCAAACGCCTTGGTGCTCGCCAAAAGCCCTTCAATCTGCGCGTCTCCGCCGGGGTGGCGCCGCCGCAGACTTTCTCTCTCCTCCGCCGGCAGCCTGTCCGGGTACGCCCGCATGATCGGCCGTGCCTGAGCAGGGAAGTAGCTCGTCGCGCTCACCAGCACCGTCGCTTTCACGCGTTCCGGCAGCTTCGTCGCCATGGGCAGCAGCACGTTTCCCCCGCCGCTCACCCCAATGCCCTCAAATGTCTCAATCCCCAAATGGTCGAGCAGAGCAAACATGTCCGCCGCCGCTTCGTCATGCCGCCGCGCAGAAAACTTAGGTATCACAGCCACTCCTGGCTGTGCGCTTTTCGTGCCGCCAAGCCCACCCCCTGTGGCGCAAACGACCGCCCATGGCCCCGCATGTCCGGAATGATCCGCTGAAATTCCTCTCCCGTGGAGTGGCTCTGCGATCCGATGAACGCGGACCAGCCCTGGCCGCAACCGGAAAACCCATGCAGCAGAAGCAGGGGATAACCGCTTCCGTGCACCTCAAAGTAGATCGGCACTCCATTCAGCATTTCGATTCGCACGGGCGAAGTTGCAGGGGTCATACCGCAGCTCCTTTCGCAAAAAGTGTCGCATAAACAAAAAAACCGCCCACGCCATTCGCGCGAGCGGTCCATTTCTTTTTTTACTTTATTAGTCATGCTGGCGGTCGATCAACCGTCTGCTCAAGGCGGGTGATGCTCTAATTTCGCATCGAGCCTCACCCTGTAACACGCTAATCCCGTGTTGCCGATCCGGGCCGCCTGGCTCTTTTAGCTACCCTTTCACGACAGACTCGGATTACCGCCTTCCAATCCATCACCTACCTCTGCGTTTCTATTAGGTTCCAACTTGCCACACGGCCAGGTTTCTATAGAATACGTGCAGTGATTCCAGGATCGGACCCAAATGCGCATCATCAATATCGACTCCCTCTCTGAAGAAGAACTCGTCGAGCTAAATCACAAAATCGTGGCGCGCCTCAGGTTTCTCGGCGAAATGCGCTCCCACGGCGCCATGCTGAATTTCCGCATCGGCGAAAAAGTGAAATTCCGCCCCACGGGGCGGCCTGAGTTGATTGGAACTCTCACCCGCTACAATAAGAAGACCGTGACTGTTATCACGGAAAGTGGCGAGCACTGGAATGTTGCCCCGGGGCTGCTCTCCCGGCTGGATTCCCACGCAAGCGGAAATGCGGACACTTCAAGTACCACCGTCGTCCAGTTTTCGGATCGCGCACCCAAGAAATGAATTCGTTAGGGATTGGGTTGCCCCACCCTCGGTTTTTTGAGGCGGGCTTTGACTTTTCCTCACCCATTTTGTCCTGGCATGTGTTTTTTCTCGAAACCCGCACCTTGAACGGCGGCCGCAGCGCGCCTGCGCGGGCTAGAATGATAAAATGCAACGCAAGGTCTTCTGGACTACCTTTGTCGTGCTCGGACTGGTTGCGGACTTCACCTTGCCCATCTTGTGGTCGCTGCTGGCTACCGTTCCCATCGGCATCTTTAGCTGGTGGGTGGCGTATCGCAGCGACTGGTTCTAATGCGGGAATTCAAAGCCAGCTCAGTTCAGCAAGTCTTATTTGTGTCTCCTGAATTCCCAGCAGATTCTTATTGACATTCCGGTCACTATTCTCGGATACCGTTCAGAAATGTGCCTCGTCTTCCACGAGATCCCTTTAGAATCCTAATCGTTCTTTACCGGAGACTTCCGTGTCCGCCTGGTGCTCCTTCGCAAGTCCACGCCTCCCCGGCTGCTTCAGCGCCTCGTGGATCGATCTGCCTGATGAAACTAGGCTCATCGGACTAACTGCTTTAGAATCAACACTTGCAAAAAGTACCAAAAAGGACGCCCCTAACTACGCTTAGAATGAACACTTCCAGAAGCGTATCAAAACAAAGGTTTTATCTTACCTTATAATTAAAAGGGTCGAAAGACGCATGGTCGCAATCACAGCTGACCTGAAAACGAAGGACTTAGCGCTGGGAATGGGCCATTGCGCTGCACGGCTTTCATGAGGTTTCGCGGGCGCGCAGCAAGGCTAGAAGTCAATCCAATGGGTGAGAGTCCCATCGACAGAGCAATCCAGTGGCTGTCGTAGTTATATCCAGCGCCGAGAAGGGTGACCGACTCGGTG
>Ga0193733_1000003_pt1 | contig 178075 bp, 138 predicted proteins | sample U1s2metaG_FD_145076 | JGI IMG/M metagenome (GOLD analysis project Ga0193733, IMG submission 145076) | Soil microbial communities from a riparian zone of the East river system, Colorado, United States - U1s2 | ecosystem: Environmental > Terrestrial > Soil > Riparian zone | place: USA: East...
GGACTTCCCGATACGTCCCGAGGCAACTGCTGCCCTGGGCGGACTTGGGGTCTCCCGGTTCCCGCGCGAGGTGTCTCGGTACGTGCACGGGGTCTCTGACCGCGCGGGACTCTGGTGCACCTCGCGATATCGGTGCACCCGATGGGGCCTTCCGCTTTCTCCTACAGCGTCGGCGTCCCGGAGGAAGGTTCTTACGCGGCTGAATACCCGGCCCGCACGTCCCCCTGTCAACGCTTCGACGCCGCCCTTGCGAGCAGCTCCGCATGACTCTGGGCCGATGTGGGTCGCTACTTCACATTCGTATGACTTTTGCATTCACTACACCTCGCCGGTTTAACCGGCGCACAGGAGAGAAACCATGCAGCGCAAAGCATCCGCGGTTTGGCAGGGCGGTTTGAAAGATGGGAAGGGCTCGATTTCGACGGATAGTGGTGTGCTGAAGCAAACGCAATACTCGTTCAGCACGAGGTTTGAGAATGGGGTCGGCACCAATCCGGAAGAGCTCCTCGCCGCGGCGCACGCCGGCTGTTTCACCATGGCGCTCTCCGCGCAACTCGGCAATGCCGGCATGACCGCAAGCAAGCTCGCGACGACTGCAACCATTACGCTCGACAAGCTCCCCGACGGTTTCGCGATCACTAAGAGCCATCTCGACCTCGTCGCGCGTGTTCCGGGGGCGGACAAAGCGAAATTCGACGCCGCCGTGAAAGCCGCCGAAACCGGCTGTCCTGTCTCGAAACTCTTCAAGGCAGAAATCAGCGTCACCGCCCGGTTGGAATCCTAGGGCCCAGGCGCTCTCACCGGGAGTGCTCATCAAACGTTTTCACTCAACGTTTTTACGGAACGTTCTCATCGAAAGGGCCAAACAGGTACAATGCCGCACATGATTTCAGCTCCGGGAGCGTTCGCTGCTGGTGTCGCGATCTTTCTGATCGTGCTCTGGGACGCGTTCGAGGCCATCATTCTCCCGCGCCGCGTCACGCGAAAGTTCCGCCTGGCTCGCCTTTTTTACCGGTCCACCTGGAAAGCTTGGAAATTCGTGATTTGCCTCATCCCTAAGCCGAAGACCCGTGAAGCCTTGCTGGGGTTCTATGGCCCACTCTCGCTCCTTGTTCTCGTCGGAGTTTGGGCCGTTGGCCTCGTGCTTGGCTTCGGTCTCATGCAATATGGCGCCGGGTCCGCGGTGGTCATGACGGGCGGCGAGCCCGGTTTCCTGACGGATATCTATCTCAGCGGCACGACCTTCTTCACCCTCGGCCTGGGCGACGTCATTCCGCGCTCCGGCTTGTCCCGAGCCCTGGTTGTCACCGAAGCCGGTTTTGGCTTCGGATTTCTTGCTGCCGTCATCGGCTATTTGCCTTTCATCTACGGATCGTTCTCCAAGCGCGAGGTGAATATCACCCTGCTTGATTCGCGCGCCGGCACGCCGCCCACCGCCGGCGAACTGCTTCGCCGCCACAGTTATGTACATGGCCAGGACGCCCTCTGCGTTCTCCTCAAAGATTGGGAGCTGTGGTGCGCCGAGCTGATGGAGAGCCATCTCTCGTATCCCGTGCTCGCCTATTTTCGATCGCAGCACGACAATCAATCTTGGATCGCTTCGCTCACGGCGATTCTGGACACCTGCGCGCTCGTCATCGTCGGTATCGAGGGCGCTTGCGAAAAACAGGCCGAGCTTACTTTTGCGATCGCGCGTCACGCCATCGTCGACCTCTCGCAAGTCTTCGGCACCGCGCCCAAGCCGCTGCCGCACGACCGGCTGCCCGAACAAGCTTTGCGCCAAATCCGCGACATCCTCGCCCAGCACGGCATGAAACTCCATGACGGAGAAGAAGCCGACCGCAAACTCACTGCGTTTCGCAAAATGTATGAGCCCTACATCTATGCGCTGGCCAATTATTTGAACCAGACGCTGCCGCCTTGGATTCCGCTGAAAAAAGGCAAAGACAATTGGCAAACTACGGCCTGGGCGCAGTCGGGAGGGCTGATTGATAAAGAAGTAGCCACCGTCGTCGCCGATGACCATTTCTAGTTTTCTTGGACCGCGGCGGCTTGACGCCTCTTTTTTTCGTTTCCTCATTTTTTTTGGAGAAAAACAATGAAGGCCATTCTCGTTCGTGAATTCGGCGGTCTCGAAGTCCTGAAGCTCGAAGAATTCCCCACGCCAAAGCCTGCCGCCGGACAAGTTCTCGTCCGAATCCGCGCCGCAGGTGTGAATCCCTACGACACCTATATGCGCGCGGGCACCTACGCCGTCAAACCGCTGCTTCCCTACACGCCAGGATCTGATGGCGCAGGCGTCGTTGAGGCCATCGGCGATGGTGTGAAAAAAGTGAAACCGGGCGACCGCGTGTACACGGCAAAGACCGTTACGGGCGCGTACGCGGAATACGCTCTGGCATTGGAAGAGCAAGTGCATTCCCTGCCCGACAACGTCAGTTTTGGCCAGGGGGCAGGCGTGTGGGTTCCCTACGGGACCGCGTATCATGCGCTCCATCACTCCGCGGAAGCGCACGCTTCGGAAACCGTCCTGGTACATGGAGCGAGCGGCGGAGTCGGCACCGCGGCAGTGCAGATGGCGCGCGCCATGGGCCTCACCGTCTTCGGCACGGCCGGAACGCAAAAAGGCATCGACCTCGTAAAACGCGAGGGCGCGCATCAGGTTTTCGATCACGGCAAGACGGGTTATCAGGAGGGGATACTAAAGACCACCGGCGGTCGCGGTGTGGACATCATTCTCGAAATGCTCGCCAATGTGAACCTGGCCTACGATACAAAACTTCTGGCCAGCCGCGGCCGCGTGATCGTCATCGGCAACCGCGGTGAAGTCACGATCAACGCCCGCGAACTCATGGGCCGCCGCGCCTCCATCCGCGCCTTCACGCTTTGGGGCATTACGCCCGCGGAAGAAAACGAGATTCACGCCGGCCTCATTGCCGGCCTCGAAAACGGCACGCTGCGCCCGGTCGTCGGCAAAGAGTTGCCCCTCGCCGAAGCGGCGCGCGCCCACAAAGAAATCCTAGAGCCCGGCGCCGCGGGGAAAATCGTCCTCGTTCCTTAATGTAGTGTTCGGATGTGCCGTGCGCGGCGGGACGGCGTTGCCGCGGGCCAAATTTGTTTTGAGTGCGTTGCGGCCGGGAACATGCCGTATAATCGGGCTTCTCAAATATTGACCAGGAAAAGCCCTAAGCAGGGAGCGGAATCACTCTCATCGTGCACATCGCCCTTTCACTCTCGGTTGGTTTCGCCGCGCAGAACCCCATCAGCCACTATTGGCACAAGATCACGGATAGAACCTTTACCGGCATCTACCACGCCAATGCCTTCGACCTCGCGATGATGATCCCTTATTTCATCGTCCTTTTCGTCCTTGCGGTCTACGGTCTGCACCGCTATTGGCTGGTCTACGACTATTTCGCCTATTCGAAAAATGTCCCTCCGGCTCCGCCGCCGGTCGCAAACTGGCCCCGCGTCACCGTGCAGTTGCCGATCTTCAACGAGCGCTACGTCATCGAGCGCCTCGTCGAAGCCGTGTCGCGTTTCGACTACCCACCCGAACTGCTGGACGTGCAGGTGCTGGACGACTCCACCGACGAGACCCGCGAAGTCGCTCGCGCGTGCGTCGAGCGCCACGCCGCGCAGGGGATGCCCATCGTTTACATTCATCGCTGCAACCGTGAAGGTTACAAAGCCGGCGCCCTGGAAAACGGCCTGAAAACCGCCAAGGGCGAATTCGTTGCCATTTTCGACGCGGATTTTCTACCCGAACCCGATTTTCTTCTCCGTACGATTCCTTATTTCCTGAATCCGGACGGCGGCAGCAAAATCGGGATGGTGCAGACACGCTGGACGTATCTCAACAGCGACTACTCGCTGCTGACCAACGTGGAGACGATCCTTCTCGATGGCCATTTCGTCGTCGAGCATGGCGCGCGTTCCCGCCGCGGCACTTTCTTCAATTTCAACGGCACCGCCGGCGTGTGGCGCCGCAAAGCCATCGACGATGCCGGCGGCTGGGAGCACGACACCCTCACCGAAGACACCGACCTTTCTTATCGCTCGCAGCTCAAAGGCTGGAAGTTTCTCTACCTCCCGCAAATCGAGTGCGCTTCCGAACTTCCCGTGGACATGAACGGCTTCAAAGCCCAGCAGGCGCGGTGGGCCAAGGGCTTGATGCAAACCGCAAGAAAAATCCTCCCAAGAGTATTGAAGTCGGATGCGCCCTGGCACGTCAAAGCCGAAGCCTTCTTCCACCTTACCGGCAACATCAGCTACCCGCTCATGATTGTGCTCTCCACCATGTTGCTGCCCGCGATGATCGTGCGCTTCTATCAAGGCTGGGTCCAGATGTTGGTGATAGATCTGCCGCTGTTCCTCGCTTCCACGTGTTCCATCTCCAGCTTCTATCTCGTCGCGCAAAGAGAGCTTCGTCCCAAAACATGGCGGCGCACGTTTCTCTACATGCCCTTCGTCATGGCCACGGGGATCGGCATTTCCGTGCGCAACGCGCAAGCCGTCATCGAAGCGCTGCTCGGCAAGAAAAGCGCATTCGCCCGCACGCCCAAATTCAATATCGAAGGCAAGCAGGGCGCGTTCGCGACAAAATCGTACAGGAACAAAGCCGGCTGGATGCCCTACGCGGAAATTCTTTTAGGCTTGTACTTCTCTTCGACCGTGATCTACGCCATCCTCAACGAAAACTACGCCACCGTCCCGTTCCTGTTGCTCTTCGTCTGGGGTTACCTCTACACCGGCGCGATGTCCCTCGGACAAACCTACTTCGCGCGTCTGCGTTTCGGAGTCAACGCCCCAGAGATGCGACCCGCCACTTCCGGCGCGCCGGGCTTCTGATTCTCTTACAGTAAATAGAACTGACGCTCAGGTCGGCAGCCTTTCGCTTTTCGCGTGTGCGATGTCGCCGTCAAAGCTACACTGCATGGAAGGCGAACGCTCCGTGGAATACCTCCCCTTCAAGAATGGCGATGTCAGCTTGCACGCGGTTGCTGCTGGCCCGGAAGATGGCCCCGTCGTCGTTCTGCTCCACGGCTTTCCTGAATTCTGGTATTCGTGGCACAGACAAATCGAGCCGCTGTCGGCTGCAGGTTTTCGCGTCATCGTCCCCGACCAGCGCGGCTATAACCTCAGCAGCAAACCCGTCGGCGTCTCTTCGTATGCCGTGCCTGAGCTCGTTTCCGACGTCATCGCCATCGCCGATCAACTCGGCCAGAGAAAAATCTTTCTCGCCGGACACGATTGGGGCGCCGCCATTGCCTGGAGAACCGCCCTGCTGCATCCGCAGCGCGTCGCCAAGCTTGTCGTCCTTAATGTCCCTCATCCTTCGGTGATGCGTAAATTCCTCAGCACGCGTGCGCGTCAATTCCGCCGCAGCTGGTACGTGTTCTTCTTTCAACTCCCCTGGCTGCCGGAAGCCCTTTTCTCCGCCTTCAACTTCCGTGCCGGTTCGCGCTCGCTTCTCCGCTCCAGCCGCCCGGGCACCTTCACCGCCGAAGATCTCGCCCAATACCGCTCCGCGTGGTCGCAGCCCGGCGCCCTCACCGCCATGATCAATTGGTACCGCGCCCTCTTTCGCACTCGCATCAAATTTCAGAACAAAACCGTCCGCGTCCCCACCCGCATCCTCTGGGGGGAGCGCGACGATTTTCTCTTAACGGAAATGGCGTACGAAAGCCTGCGCTATTGCGCGAAAGCCGAACTCTTCACCTTCGCCAACGCCACGCATTGGCTCCAGCACGAAGAACCCGCTCGCGTCTCGGAGGTCTTGATCGATTTCTTCCGAGCATAGTGCTAGTTTCGGTCTGTCATCGCCAACGAACCATCTCGGATCTCATTCAAAGCAGAGCAATACAATCTCCGGGCTAGACCCAAAGCGCAGCGGCGGCCCCCAAGTCCCTGCACCGCTGGAGGTGTAGACCTGCATCTTTCCGATCCGGCTCAACCCGTACGCGAACTGGCGGTAAATCCGCCAGACCATCCAGGTCCAGGGGATAAACTGCCCGAGATGAGTGTGCCCCGAGAGTTGCAACGAAAATCCAGCCTCGGCCGAGATGTGTGGACGATCCGGCGCGTGCGTCAGAAAAATGCTGGCGCGATTCCGGTCCACACCGATTCGCTGCAGGACCGCACGCAGATGCTCGTCCTGGGTGGCGTGTTTGTAAGGCACGCCGACGATCTGCAAGCCGTCTGCTTCCACTTTTTCGTTCTCGAGTACGCGAACTCCAGCGCCGGCGACGGCTCGTAGGTACTTGGAGTCGTCCCCGAACTGCTCGTGATTGCCCGCAACAAAATAGGCGCCCTGCGGCGCGCGCAGATCGCGCAACGGCTCGGCGGCTCGCGCCGTATCGATCGCCGTGCCATCGTACAAGTCACCGGCAACGAAAACCACGTCGGGCTTCTCCCGCATCGTCTTGGCCACGATCCGCCTCAGAAACCGGCCGTTTCGAACGTGCCCCAAGTGCAGATCGCTGAGTAGCACGGCCCTACGCCCGCGCCAGGCCTGCGGCAGATTCTGCAATCGAATGGTGATCCGCCGAACCCGCGTCCAGCCTGCATTCACTAGGCCTGAGCAGCAGAGCACCACTGACGCTCCGAACATCACCTCCACGATCCGATGGAAATTCACGTCCATTCCCGCCAGCCGTGCGATTCCGAAAATGACCCAGGACATACATGCCGCAAAGAAGGAGAAACTCAACCATCCAAGCCAAGCTGCGGCGACCCGATACATGACGCGCAACACGGCATTTGTGTAGCGAAAGGCCAGAAGCGACGTTGCTAAAAAACTGACGGACAGGACACCCAGAACGATCTTCAGCCACAACGCCACAGAGGGATCATTCCCCGCCGGCGAAAACTTCCAGGTTTCGTAGAGGAAAAAGTGAATCAGAAACAACACCGATTGAAAAATCACGATGAAGCCTATGAGTCCTGCTCGTACCTGCATCTACCATTGGATTCCTCAAGTCCTAAAAACGGTATTCATCTGCTCCGAAATGGATGGCGACAGCGTGCGTTGCTGGGCGGCGCGGCGGTCCTGTTTCGTGACAATTTCGGCCAATCACTCGTTTCGGGTACAATCGCGTGGCTGCGTACAGCCTTCGAAACCCACATGCCCAGTGGGCGCAACATCCAAAATTGTGGTTCCGAGGTGCGCGAATGAGTGGTCGCCTGTGCCCGGTGCGGTCGCATGGTCTATCGAATTCAGCAACACGGGTTTTTGGGGGATTGCTCTGCCTGGCTTACATTGCGGCTCCCGCGCGAGCCCAGGAGCGCCGCGAGCGCGAGCCCAATAGCGTCTACGCGGAACGCCGCGCCAAGCTGGCGGCGCAGGCCGATGGGCCGATCGTCCTCTGGGGTTTCACCAGCCGCGAGGAAGTTTCCCAAGCCTACGTCTTTGCCCAGGAAGAGAATTTTTACTACCTCACTGGCCACAATGAAGAAGGCGCCGGGCTGATTATCCTTCCCGCTGGTCAGAAGGGCGACGTCTCGAACGTTTCGCGCGAAATTCTTTTTCTCCCCGCAAAGAACTCGCAGAAAGAAAAATGGAACGGGGTCCGCATGTCACCCTCGGATCCCGGCATCGAAGCGCGCACGGGATTTGTTGCCGTGAAATCGTTTGAGAGCGACTTCCGCTCCATGGTCGAGAATCTTCTGAAGACGTTTCAGAACTTCTACACGATTCTTCCCTATCAGAAAGAACTCGGCGGTTACCCCCACGAGAAAGCCGTTGTGGATTGGCTGCAGCTTGCTGCGCCGAATGCCAAGCTGAAAGACATTCGCGCGCAGATCGGCGCCCTGCGCCAGATCAAGTCACCCGGCGAAATCTCCTTCCTGAAGCAAGCGATTGATTTGTCCCTCGATTCTCACCTGGACGCGATGAAGATGATGCACCCGGGGCTTTACGAATATCAGGTAGCGGCAAAAATGGTCGAAATCCATGCCTGGGGCGGCTCGGAAGCGGAGGGCTACGCCCCGATTGTTGGCGCCGGCCCGAACTCCACGGTGCTGCACTACGACAAGCTCTCGCGCAAAATCGAAGATGGCGACATCGTCGTTCTCGACGTCGGGGCGCAGTACTCCGGCTATTCGGCGGACATCACCCGCACGCTGCCCGCTAACGGCAAGTTCACGCCGCGCCAGCGCGAAATTTACGAAATCGTTCTCGGCGCGCAAAACGCGGCCCTCGCCGCGCTCAAGCCGGGCATGGATTTCTGTAACAAGGGCGACAAAAGCGTTCACAAGATTGCCTACAACTACATTAATTCCCATGGAAAAGATCTTCACGGCAAACCCCTCGGGCCATATTTCATTCACGGCCTCGGCCATCACATCGGCTTGAACGTCCACGACCCGGGCGAATTCTGCGCCCCTTTCCAGCCCGGCATGGTCATCACCGTCGAGCCCGGCATCTACATTCCCGAGGAAAATCTGGGCGTGCGTATCGAGGACGACGTCCTCATCACCGAATCCGGCCACAAACTCCTCAGCGAACGCCTCCCGCGCGACACTGTTGAAATCGAAAAGATCATGGCGGAAGCCGCGTTGGCTCGCTCAAAAGGAGAAAAAAGCGAGGTCCGCGGAAACGTTTCGTCAGCGGATACGCTCGCCGACAGCGGTGTGGTCCGGAGCTTGATTGAGAAATACGCGAAATCGGTTGACGGCGCGGATACAACTCTCGCTGCTGAGGTCTGGTTGGATTCTCCTGACGTCTCCTTCATCCACCCGTTAGGCCATGAGCACGGCTTCGAGCAAATCAAGCAAAATGTCTACCTGCGCCTGATGGGCGATACCTTCTCGGAACGCAGACTGAGTGTTCATGACGTTTCCGTTCATGTTTACGGGGACGCTGCCTGGGCCGAGTTCTACTGGGATTTCGATGCCAAGTTCAGAAAAGACGGCTCTCCCCTCACGACACACGGCAGGGAAACGCAGCTCTATCAGAAAGAACAAGGTAAATGGCACTTGGTTCACGTTCACTATTCCGGAATGCCGGTTACCGGAGAGCGCCAGGGCTTCTGAACGCAGGAAACATTTCTTTTTCAACGAGGCTCGCTGCCGACAAATAAGGCGGATTGACCGCCGGGAATGAGGCACCTTATACTGATCTCCCGCGCTGGACGTGGATTTCGCGCCAGCGTGCCTCGAGTCATTCCGCGAGCAGCGTAGGAGCGAACTTTAGTTCGCCGGCCGGAATTTCCGAAATCAGCAAACTTTCTAGGGAGCATATGAGCAGCGTCAAAGCGACACAACTCCGCCCCGGCATGGTCATCCAGCACGAAGGCCAGCTTTTCACCATCTTCAGCGTCGATCACCGCACGCCGGGCAACAAACGTGGCTCGATGCAGACGCGCATGAGGAACCTCCGCACGGGTGCGATCATCGATTACCGGTTCCGCGCCGAAGAATTCGTGGACCGCGCCATCCTCGATGAAGTCGAGTTTGAGTACCTCTACAACGAGGGCGACGATTTTCACTTCATGAATACAAAGAACTACGAGCAGATGCAGATGAGCCGCGAAGAGCTGGGAGAAACCGTCTACTACTTGATTCCCAGCACCATTGTGAAGGTGGAATTTTTCGAGGAAAAAGCCATCGGCGTGGACCTCCCCGATACCATGGATATGAAGGTGATCCAGACCGAGCCGACGCTCCAGAAAGCCACCGCCAGCGCGGTCATGAAGCCCGCAACACTCGAGACCGGCCTGATCGTTCAGGTTCCGCCGTTCGTGAATGAGGGCGACAGAATTAAAGTGGACACATCGGAAGCACGTTACGTTCAGCGCGTCGAGTAATTCTTAGTTCTTTGCTTTTGTACGCGGGTAGTAGATGATGACAGTTCGATTTTCCGCCTCCGCAGCTAATTTCAGCGCAAGCCGGAATTAGAAGAGGCAGAACGGCGTCCCGGCTCCGCCCCGGGACGCCTTTTGTTTTTCTCTCAATGTTTTCCCGCCGAGCCCGCAGCGGATTTCTCGCCCGCCGGATGCGCGCCAAACACGCGGTCGAAGATAGCATCCACATAGCGAAGCTGCCGCTGCAGATCGAAAGTGTAAGCGAGGGCTTTCGAATCGAGAACCTTGGCGATACGTTCGTCTTTCGAAACGCGGTCGCGGAAACTGGTGTCTGATTCCCACGCGGCCATGGCGTTCTCCTGTACCGCGTTGTAAGCCTCATTGCGGGGCATGCCCTTCTCCACAAGGTCCTGCAACAATTGTCCCGAGTAAACGAGGCCATGGGTGGAATCGAGATTTCGAATCATCCGTTCGGGGAAAACGCGCATCTGGCCGAGGATGGCGGTCATTTTCGAAAGCATATAGTCCACGAGAATGGTGGAATCGGGAAGGATGATTCTTTCCACAGAACTGTGGGAGATGTCGCGTTCGTGCCACAAGGCGACGTTTTCGAATGCGGCGAGCATGTTCGAACGCACGAGGCGCGCGAGGCCGCAGATTTGCTCACAGGTGACGGGATTGCGCTTGTGAGGCATCGCGGAGCTGCCACGTTGCTCGCCGCTGAACGGTTCTTCGGCTTCGCGGACTTCGGTGCGCTGGAGATGGCGAATTTCGAGCGCGATTTTCTCGAGCGTGGCAGCGATGAGCGCGAGGGCGCTGAGATATTGCGCGTGGCGATCGCGCTGAATCACTTGCGAAGCGACGGGAGCGACGGTGAGCCCAAGGCGCTTACAGATACGCTCTTCGATTTCGGGACCGAGATGCGAGGCGTTGCCGACCGCGCCGGAAATTTTGCCGACAGCCATTTGCACGGCGGCGGCGCGGAAGCGCTCGATGTTGCGCTGATTTTCCGAAAACCAATTCGCGATTTTCAGGCCAAACGTGATGGGCTCGGCATGAATGCCGTGAGTGCGGCCGATCTGCGGGGTGTGGCGGAATTCGTGAGCGCGTACATCGAGAATTTCTCCAAACATCACCAAGGCGCGCTCGATTAGTTTTGAAGCATCGCGAACCTGGAGGGCTTGTGCGGTGTCAACAACGTCATTCGAGGTCATGCCGTAGTGCAGCCAGCGCGCGGCGGCCGGATCAGCGATCGATTCGCCGACGGCCATGGTGAAAGCGATGACGTCGTGCTTCACGCGAGATTCGAGTTCGTTGATGCGGGCGACATCGACTTTGGCAAGAGAGCGAATCGCGACGGCGGCATCCTTTGGTACCTGGCCCGCTTCCGCAAGCGTTTCCGTGGCTGCCAGCTCAACTTCCAGCCACTTGGCAAACTTGTTCGCGTCACTCCAAACCTGGCCCATTTCCTGGCGCGTGTAGCGTGGTATCAATGCTTTCTCCCCAAAAGCAAAAAGAAGATTGCGCGGGCAGTTCCCGGTGTTTCCTACTTCCATGATACCGCAGATGGGAAAATGTGCACGGCGCAAGGGATTCCCTGCCGGGTGTCCGAAAATGGGATGGGCAGTCGCGGAAACGAGCGTTTGGCACCCGGAAAGCGAAAGGACAGTGCGTCTAAGACGTTAAGAAAAAAGGACTTGAAGGCGCCAACGGAGCGGCGACGGAGTTGCACGAGGCAAGGATGTAGGGTGTCTACATGTTAGGGGGTCGGATATCGACAGCCTGGATGGAACAAAGGGCAGGGTCACGACGTCATAACCAAGAGAGCGAGCAAAGAGACAGCATGGCAAGAGCGTTCGAGGGACGAGATTGAGCATTGGAAGGAATTGTCTGAGGAACAAAGCGATGGCCGAGAAGAGAGAGCGGTACCAGAACCGGATTGAACTTTTGCAGGGGACGCTGGACCTGTTGATTCTGCAAACCCTGCAATGGGGGCCGCAACATGGTTATGGGATTAGCGTGGCTATCCGGAATCGCTCCGGCGAGTTACTGCAGGTGGATACGGGTTCGCTCTATCCGGCGCTGCACCGGCTGGAAAAACAGAAATGGATCAAAGCGGAATGGAGAATTTCCGAAAATAAGCAGCGGGCAAAGTTTTACCAACTGACGGCCGCGGGAAAGAAGCAACTGACAAGAGAACGCTCGAAATGGTCGCAGCTTTCGGACGCTATCGCGGGCGTGCTGAGGCCTGAGGAGTAGTGGTGGCGCAAAGAAGTAAGGAAGTAAGGAAACGCAGGGGTGGCTTGTGAGTTTCTGGTGGCGTAAGAAAAGAGAAGCGGATCTCGAAGAGGAAGTGCGGAGCCATCTTCAGATGGCGGCGCGAGAGCGTGTGGAGGGGGGTGACGCAGCAACGGAAGCCGAACGTGCGGCGCGGCGAGAGTTTGGCAACGTGGGTTTGGTGAAGGAAACGACGCGGGATGTCTGGGGATGGCAGTGGTTGGAAAATTTGTACAAGGACGCGCGCTTCGGCTTGCGCGTGCTGGGCAAATCTCCCAGCTTCAGCACCGTGGCCATTTTGACACTGGCCCTCGGCATCGGCGCCAACACAGCCGTTTTCACGGTAGTGAACGGCGTGCTGTTGCAGCCGATGCCATTTCCAGAACCGGACCGGCTATTCCTGGTTTCATACTCCCCGCAGCGTGGACCATTTGAAACCGGCCCCAGTCTTTCAGATCACGACTATCTCGAATTTCGTGACCAGGACCGGCTATTTGAACATCTCACGTCCTTTACGGGCAGCAGGGTTAACCTGACGGGGGCGGGCGATCCAGCACAAATCCCAGCAGCCAGTGTCACGATAGATTTTTTTTCAACGCTGCAAGCAAGACCTGAAGTTGGAAGAGGCTTCTTGGCGGAAGAAGACCAACCCGGACGCGACAACGTCGTTGTGCTCAGCAGCAAACTCTGGAATGAGCGATTTGGCTCAGATCCTCGAGTCTTGGGAAAAACAATCAAGCTGGATAGCATCAGCCGGACGGTGGTCGGCATCATGCCAGCCGGTTTTGGATTCCCCTACGACGCGGAAGTGTGGTTGCCGCTCGGCATCCGCATCGACTCGCACAACTCATACTCACGGCCAGTCGTCGGGCGCTTGAAAACCGGCATTTCGCGGCAACAAGCGCAGGCAGAGCTCGAGACTTTCACGAAGCGGCTGCCCCGCCGTCCGGGTGAAAACAAACAGGATCTAGTGGCTCAGATTATTCCTCTGAAAGAGTTATTGGTCGCAAACATTCGGCAATCGCTGCTGATTTTCGCCGGTGCGGTTGGATTCGTTCTCCTGATCGCCTGCGCGAACGTAGCCAACCTATTTTTGGCTCGTGCGGCTGGCCGGGGACAGGAGATGGCGGTGCGTAGCGCTTTGGGCGCTGGCCGGTGGCGGCTGACGCGCCAGCTACTCACAGAGAGCACTTTGGTTTCGGTCGCCGGTGGAGTGGTTGGGATTGTCCTGGCATTTTGGAGCGTTCCCGCCTTAATCGCTCTTGCGCCCGCGGGAAAGATTCCCCGGATGGAGATGATTCGAATTGATGCATCGATCCTTGCGTTCACTTTCGGTCTTTCGGTGATTACCGGCATGGTGTTTGGCTTGGCACCGACCTTGCAGGCCACGCGGCGTGATGTGCGGGAATCGTTGAAACAGGCCGGCCGGAGCTTAACCGAGCGGCATGAAGGAATGCGAAGCGTCCTGGTAATTTCCGAAATTGCGCTTGCGCTTGTTTTGCTCACAGGTGCGGGTTTGATGCTCAAGAGTTTTCTGCGGCTACGGGCCGTCAAGCCGGGTTTCGAACCCGAGAACGTGATGACCATGACGGTGGATCTGCCGGAGTCCGCGTACCGCACGGCGGCCCAGATGCGGGCTTTTCACACGCGAACTCTGGAAAGCCTTTCCAACCTGCCGGGCGTACTTGCCACAGGGGCGGTGAACTGGAAACCACTCGGCAGTGAGTTGACCATGGGTGATTTCCAGGTGGAAGGTGGTCAGCCGCTGCCCTCAGGCTACATGGTGGACAAGCCGTGTGTGAGTCCAGGATATTTCAGAGCCATGAGAATCCCGCTGTTACGGGGGCGAGAGTTTGCCGAAGGTGATGACTCAACCGCGCCGGGCCTTGTGATTGTGAGCCAGTCCGTGGCGCGTAGCCTGTGGCCGGGCAGCGATCCGCTTGGGAAGCGCATTTCCATGGAAGATCATCCCAAACCCGGAGATTGGCTCACCATCGTCGGCGTTGTGGACGATGTGAAGCAGCAGGGGCTCGCCAAGAAATCGGATCCAGCCATCTATCAGCCATACCTTCAGATCACGCATCCGTTCTTTCTGAATCATATGACCTTCGTGGTAAGGACAGCTTCCAACCCACTGGGCGTCCCATCAGGGATGCGCGCCGTGCTCAGTGAGGTCGATAAGGACCAGCCGGTACAGTCGATCGCCGCCATGGACAACCTCATCGCTGCGACGACAGCTGAGCCCCGGTTCCAGGCGCGGCTGCTCGCTGTGTTTGCGATTATGGCGCTGGCTCTCGCAATCGTCGGCATATACGGCCTCTTGGCTTACTCGGTGGCGCAGCGAACTCATGAGATCGGCGTTCGTATTGCGCTCGGCGCTCAAACAGCAGACGTGGTGCGGATGCTCCTTCGCAGCACCTTGGTCCTCGTTGGTGAGGGCATAATGATCGGAACGGCGGGTGCGCTCGCGGTGACGCGCGTGCTCGCGAAGTTCCTGTTCGAAGTGAAACCAAACGACCCTCCAACTATTGCTGCAGTCGCGCTCACGCTCGTGTGCGCGGCGCTGGTAGCGTGTTATATCCCGGCGCGGCGGGCGATGCGCGTCGATCCGATGGTGGCGCTGAGACACGAATAGAAATTGGAAAATGGAAATCAGAAATTAGAAATTGGAAGAACGAAGAGGAGCCCCAATGAGCTGGTTCAGTGGACTCTTTGGCAAACGGAAGCGGGAGAAAGAACTGGACGAGGAAGTGCGGAGCCATCTGGATATGGCGACGCGCGAGCGCGTGGAAAGGGGCGAGGCCCGGGAGGAAGCGGAACGCGCGGTGCGGCGGGAATTTGGAAACGTGGGATTGGTGAAGGAGGTCACGCGGGAGATCTCGGGCTGGGGCTCGCTCGACCGGCTGATGCAGGACTTGCGATTTGGCGTGAGGGTGATCACAAAGTCGCCGGGATTCACGGCGGTGGCGATCCTGACGCTGGCTCTAGGGATCGGCGCGAATACCGCGCTCTTTTCGGTGGTGAACGGAGTGCTGTTGAACCCGCTTCCGTATCCGGATCCGGAGCAGCTCGTCACACTTCACGAGAGCAAGCCGAACTTTGAAGCGGGGTCGATCTCGTTCCCAAACTTTCGAGACTGGCGAAAGCAAAACACAACGTTTTCCATGATGGGCGTTTCGCGAGGGTATTCGTTCAATCTAACGGGTGCTGGCGATACCGAACAGGTGCGGGCGGAATTTGTTTCAACCGATTTTCTTCCCATGCTGGGAGTGAAGCCGGTTGTTGGGCGGTCGTTCGAGGAAGGAGAAGACGAATTCGGCGCGAGCCCCATTGTGATCATCAGCGCGGGATTCTGGAACCGGAAGTTTGCGTCCGCACAGGATGTGCTGGGAAAAGGGCTCACTCTGGATGGGCGAAGCTACGCGATCGTGGGTGTGGTACCGGCGAATTTCAACCTGCAGATCGGGGGGTTTCGCACCAGCGAGCTCTACGTGCCCATCGGCCAATGGACGAATTCGGCATTGCACGTCCGGGCGGCGGGCCTGGGGATTCACGGAATTGGCCGTCTGAAAGCGGGCGTAACGATTCAGCAAGCTCGCGCCGACATGCTACGCGTGACGGGTCATTTAGCGGAAGAGTATCCAGACTCGGACAAAGGGATTGGCGCAACACTCATCCCACTCAAGGAACAGATGGTGGGCGACGTACGGCGGTTGCTGCTGGTGTTGCTCGCGGCCGTCGGATTCGTGCTCTTGATTGCTTGCGTGAACGTGGCCAATCTGCTTATGGCACGCTCGATGGGACGCAGTCGTGAGTTCGCTGTTCGCGCGGCCCTGGGCGCGGGCAGAGGGAGAATCGTGCGACAACTCCTGACAGAGAGCATGCTACTTGCGCTGGCAGGAGGCGGACTCGGGCTGTTGCTGGCAGCGTGGGGCACGAAGGCGGCGCTGCAACATTTGCCGTCCGGGCTGCCGCGCGCAAGCGAGATCGGAATGGATTGGAAGGTTTTATTGTTTACGGCGGGCATCGCGCTGTTCTCCGGAATTTTGTTTGGTCTGGTGCCGGCGCTGCGGATTTCGAAGTCGAATTTGCAGGACACTTTGAAAGAAGGTGGCCGCGGATCCGGTGGCGGAAAACAGCGCGCGCAGGGAGCTTTCGTCGTCGCAGAAATGGCGATGGCGCTGGTGTTGCTGGTAGTGGCAGGACTGATGATCCGCAGCCTGAACGCGCTCTGGAGCGTGAATCCAGGCTTCGATTCACACAATGTGCTGACGTTCGGAGTTTCCCTCCCGTCGTCGATGCGAGATGCGAGCCCCGGGGCGATTCGCGCGGCCCTGCGCGGGATTCAGGACAAGCTAGGCTCGACTCCCGATGTGAAGGCCATGTCTCTTTCGTGGGCGGCCGTGCCGCTATCGAGCGACGATGAGGAGCTCTTCTGGCTGGAAGGACAGCCAAAACCGGCGAGCGAGAATGACATGAACTGGGCAATCAGCTACGTGGTTCAAGAAGACTATTTGAAGGTAATGGGAATTCCCTTGGAGCGTGGACGGTTTTTCATGCCTCAGGATCGTGAGCGCTCGCAGCATGTGATCGTCATTGACGACGTTTTCGCGCGAAAGTTCTTTGGCGATCAAGATCCCATCGGGAAACGCGTGAACCTATACACCTTGGGAGGGGCGGCGGAAATTGTCGGAGTCGTCGGACACGTAAAACAGTGGGGCCTCGATTCGGACGACAAGCAAGCACTCCGGGCACAGCTGTACTCCTCCTACATGCAGGCCCCCGACGAGATCATGCATCTGTCGTCCAGCGGGACCGGCGTGCTGGCGCGCATCGACGGCAATACAGGGGCAACGGCCGCCACCATCCGAAAGGCGTTGAAAGAAATCAGCAGCGAGCACGTTATGTTCAGCGTGCAAACCATGGAAGAGATCATTGCAGATTCCTTGGCGGCGCGCCGGGTCTCGATGATCGTGCTTTGCGTCTTTGCCGCGCTGGCGTTGGGGCTTGCCAGCATGGGGATCTATGGCGTGATCTCCTACTTAGTTGGCCAGCGAACCCATGAAATTGGCATCCGCATGGCACTGGGTGCGAGGCAGAGCGATGTGCTGCGCCAGATTTTGGGCGAAAGCATGAAGATGACGGTAATCGGAATTTTCATTGGGCTGTTGGCTGCGCTGGGCCTCACCCGCCTGATGGCCAATATGCTCTTTGGTGTGAGCGCCACCGATCCAGTGACATTTGTGGGAGTTGGCGCGATTCTGGCAATTGTTGCGATGGCCGCGTGTTACGTGCCGGCCCGTAGGGCCATGAGAGTTGACCCCATCGTGGCGCTGAGATGCGAATGAATGGCGTGAACAGCCAGGAGCCGCGACTTGGGAGCGGCCTCTCCGCGGAGCCAGATTACGCTTCCTTTCCGTAGCATGCCCTATGTTGTTGGCGAATAGGGGCTAAACCTGACCTAACCGCAAGCCTCGAATCCTGTCTAATGAATCGGATGCAGCAGAGTGTCGAAAGCACCCAGGCCATCGCCGAGAGCGACGCCATCGCCGTGGAGCGCACGCTCGCGGGCGATCGCGATGCCTATCGCGTTCTTGTTGAACGGCACAGCCACAATGTTTTCCGGCTGGCTTATCGGATGACCGGGAACCGGCACGACGCCGAAGAGGTGGTCCAGGAGGCATTTTTGCGCGGGTATCAAAAGCTGGGGCAATTTGCGGCGCGATCGAATTTCGGGACGTGGGTGTATCGAATCGCGGCGAATTATGCGATTGACCGCATGCGCCAGCGGCAGAAGGAAGAGGCGCGGCGGGAAGCGCCGAGAGCGGAAGATCGGGACGGCATGGAAAATGATCCACTGAATCGCGTCCCAGATCGAGCGCCAACCCCGGAACGGTTGACGCAGAGCATCGAGCTGCGAAAACAGATGGAACAGGCGCTTGCCGCTCTTTCGGACGCGGAGAGAACCGCTTTCGTGATGCGGCATTGGGAAGGCTGCGGGATCGAAGAAATCGCAGGAGTCCTGAAATCAAGTTCCAACGCGACGAAGAACACCGTCTTTCGCGCGGTGCAGAAATTGCGGCGTGCACTGCAGCCCGTTGTAGAGACAAGAGCGCAGGCACGCACGATGGGAACGGAATTATGAAACACATGACGGAAGAAGAGTTGATTGCCTATCGCGAGGGAGTAGCCGAGCAACGAACGGCGATTTCAGGACATCTCGCAGTCTGCGAAGAGTGCCGGGGCGAGTTGGAACGAATCGAAGCGGTACTCGCGGCACTGGATACGCTTACTGTGCCCGATCCGGGGGCGGATTACGGGCGGCAGGTGTGGCGGGAGATTGCGCCGCGGCTAGCGGAGAAACCGGAACCGTGGTGGCAGGTGTGGATGGAACCACGGCGGCTCGCTGCGGCGGGCGTGATTGTGGCGCTGATTGTCGCGGCGTTTGTCGCCGGGCGAATCACAAGGCCAGGCAAAACGAGTGACAACATCGCGAACAAAGAACAGGTGCGGGAGCGCGTGTTAGTGGTTGCCGTGGGCGAACACCTGGGCCACTCCGAGAGGATGTTGGTGGAGCTTTCGAACGCGGAGCCAAGCGATCCCGCGCAGAAACAAGTGAACATCTCCGCCGAACAGCGGCGCGCGGAAGATTTGCTGCAAGAAAACCGGTTGTATCGGCAGACGGCGCTGCAAGAGGGAGATGCGGGACTTGCCAGCGTGCTGGACGAACTCGAGCGCGTGCTCTTAGACGTGGCTCACAGCCCGGAAGAGGTAACACCGGCACAGCTCGAAGCAATCCAGAAAAAGATTGCAGGGCGTGGGATTTTGTTCAAAGTCCGGGTGGTCAACAAGGAACTGCAACAACGGCAGGAGGCGAGGGAGCCCGCGCCGGCGCAAAACGAGTCTACCAAGAGAGAGAGGAACAAAGTATGACCATCGGAAACCCTCTTAGAAAGACGAACATCGTGTGGATCGCAATGGCGGCGCTGCTGCTGGCGCCCGCAGGCGCGCGGGCGAATAGGCTCGTGGCTTCCAACCTCCGAGCCGCGAATTCTCTGCAGGATTCACAAGAGGCCCAGGATAAGGAACAAGAGAAGCGCGACCGCGAGCAGGAGGCGCGCGACAAAGAGGAGGAAAAACGCGATCGTGAAGAGGAAGCTCGCGACCGAGCGCAGGAAAAGGTTGAGCGGCTGCAGGAATTGTACGACGACGGCCGCGAGGCGCTGGACGAGGACCGCTACGACCAGGCGGAAACAAAATTCAAGCTGCTGGCCGACATGAGCGGCCCGCAGACGGACGCAGCGCTTTACTGGAAGGCCTACGCGGAAAACAGACTTGGCAAGCGGGACACGGCGCTCGCAACCATCGCGGACCTCAAACGGCGCTTTCCTCAAAGCCGCTGGCAAAAAGACGCGAGCGCCCTTGAAATCGAGGTACGGCAGTCGACCGGCCAACCTGTAAAGCCAGCCGACCAGAGCGACGAAGAATTGAAAATGCTGGCGCTGCAGGGAATCATGAACGGCGATCCGCAAAAAGGCATCTCCATACTGGAAAATATTCTCAATGGTTCGGGAACCCCCAAGCTGAAATCGCGGGCGCTATTCATGGCGGCGCAGAGCGGCAGGCCGGAAGCGCGAGAGATCCTTGGCAAAATCGCGCGCGGACAGAGCAATCCGGAGCTGCAGCGGAAGGCGGTTGAATACCTGGGGCTCTTCGGCGGTGCTGAAGCGCGGAAGACACTGGCCGACGTCTACGCATCAAGCGGCGACGCTTCGGTGAAGCACGCCATACTTCGCAGTTACATGATTGGTGGCGATCACGAGCGCCTGTTCGCCGCGGCGAAGACCGAGAAGGACGAGTCGCTGCGCCGCGAGGCGATCCGGCAGTTGGGGCTGGTCCATGGTACGAGCGAGCTGGAGCAGTTGTACAAGACGGAAGCTTCGCCGGACGTCCGGCGGGAAATCCTGCAAGCCTTCTTTCTTGCGGGAGATTCGGGAAGACTCGTGCAGGCGGCGCAAGGAGAAAAAGACGCGGAATTGCGCCGGGCCGCGATTCGAAACCTTGGACTGATCCATTCGGACGATTCGGGAAAAGCACTGCAAGAAATCTATAGCAAGGAAGCGGACCACGACGTCAAAGCGGAAGTATTGAACGCGTATTTCCTGCAGGGAAACGCGAAAGCGCTGGTGGCCATCGCGCGAAGCGAGAAAGATCCAGAACTCAAGAGGACGGCGGTGTCCAAATTGTCGCTGATGCATTCCAAGGAAGGTACCGATTACCTGATGGAACTGCTGCAAAAATGAGAGGGGGAACCATGCGAGAGGAAAGAACGGTCTCAGCGGTGCGGAGGCTAGTCGGGCTCGCGATGATTGTAGCCGGGATTAGCATTGCCGTCGTGCAACTGGCTAAGGGCGGGTCCCTAGCTCGGTCGGAGCAAGCAAGCCCGGCGACTGCGCAGACTACGGAAACTCCGCACATTGAAAATGCGAGGCTGGAGACGCGGGCAGCCGGCGCAAGTCTCGATGCGACCATGCGCGAGATCGCTGGGACGACGGAAAAAGCAGCGTGGGTCGGCTACCACGTCGATCAGATCGCGGGCGAACGTGGAGTCTGCTGTAACAACAACTGGAATGATGGGAATTGCGGAACCTGCCGGCTGGAAAAGGAAAACGGCGGAAGGAGTGGCACGACGCACGCGGACGGCAACGTCAAACTGGAAGGCTCACGGCAACTCGTCGTGCTCTATCGCGTGGAAGCGAAGCAGGTCGTAAAGATTCGCGTCGCGTCAGGCGATTGTACGCTGGACGCAGGTGGGCTGCCGTTCATCTGGCTGACGGGTGTCAAAACAGCAGAGAGCGTGGCGCTCCTCGCAACTTACGTGCGCGGGTCGGACTTCGAAGATCACGGGGATCACGGCGTCGGCAACGGAGCGCTGACGGCGATCGCGTTGCATGCGTACTCGTCGGCTGACCGGGCGCTCGAATCGTTCGTGACGCCAGAGCAGCGCGAAGGGCTGCGGAGGCAGGCGGCATTCTGGATGGGGGCCGCGCGGGGCAATGCTGGATTGATCGCTTTGCAGCACATGGCGAAAACCGATCCAAGTTCGGACGTACGCGCACACGTGGCGTTTGCACTTTCCGTGAGCCATGAAGCTGGAGCGCTGGATGAGATGATCCGTATGGCGCACGATGACACGAGCTCGCACGTGCGGGGGCAAGCACTGTTCTGGCTGGCGCAAAAAGCAGGAAAGAAAGCAGTGGGCACGATCAGTGGGGCCATCGAGAACGATCCGGACACGGATGTGAAGAAAAAAGCGGTTTTTGCGCTCAGCCAATTGCCGAAAGAGGAAGGCGTGCCAAAGTTGATTGAAGTGGCACAGAACAACCGGAACGCGGAGGTGCGGAAGCAGGCAATGTTCTGGCTGGGACAATCCAATGATCCGCGGGCGCTGCAATTCTTCGAGAAAGTGCTGACGCAATAGCGGTTAACGTAGAAGATCTTCGAGCTGCACGCGCGCATCAGTCTTCGAATCGCGATACTTCACGATGACCGCCGCTTGCAGCGACAGCCCCCATTTTGCGCCCGTGAGATGAGAGACGGCGCGCGAGCCTGGAACGACGATGGCTTCTTCCGGAATGACCAGCGGCTCGGCATCGGTGGCTGTATAGACCGTGTCGCGGACGAGATCGTAAACCGGGATGGAGCGATTGAGAATCGTGCCCGTGCCGAGAACGGCGCGGCGCTTTACGACGGTTCCCTCATAAACGCCGCAATTCCCGCCGACCAGGACTTCGTCCTCGATAATCACGGGTAACGCTCCGACAGGTTCGAGGACGCCACCGATTTGCGATCCCGCGGAAATGTGGCAATTGCGGCCGACCTGAGCGCAACTCCCAACGAGAGCATGCGAATCGATCATCGTGCCTTCACCAACGTAAGCGCCGACGTTCACAAACATCGGCGGCATGCAAATCACGCCGCGCCCGATGTAACTTCCATCGCGAATGCTGGAGCCGCCGGGAACGATGCGCACACCGTCGGAAGCCGCGAACGCACGCACCGGATAGGTAGACTTGTCAAAAAAGGGTTGTTTCGAAGCGTCGATCGACATATCAGCGATGGCGCCCATTCGAAAGCCAAGCAGGATTCCTTTTTTCACCCAGGCGTTAACGCGCCAGCCGGATTTCGCGGAGGCATCCGGTTCGGCAGCGCGAATTTCGCCGCGATTCAGCGCGGTTTTGAAATCGCGGAAGAGCCAGAAATGTTCTTCCTCGTAACGCGCTGAAGCTTCGTCAAACAGACGCTCAATTTGCGAAGGCAGCATGAACCCTCTCGACCGTGGGCACGGCCGCCGGGCGGCTGACGAGCCCGAGCGCTTCGAGAACGGCCCGGATGTGCGCCTGATTCTCCGGCTTGGGCGCCACGAGTGGCAAGCGCCATATCGGTTCGAGCAGGCCCATTTCCGCCATCGCGGCCTTCACGGGTATGGGATTCGACTCCACAAAATTAATTTCCATAAGCGCATGATAGCGGCGGTGAATCGCACGCGCGGCGGGAAAGTCACCCTGGAGGGCGAGCCGCGTCAATTGTGACATTTCCGCGGGGATTTCGTTCGAAACGACGGAGATGACCCCGCGGCCACCGAGCGAGATGAGGGGTAGCGTGATGGCGTCGTCGCCCGAGAGGACGATGAAGCCTTCCGGGACGGCGTTGAGAATAGCAGCCATTTGGGAGACGTTACCCGAGGCTTCCTTAATGCCGACAATATTTTCGATTTCTGCGAGGCGCTTCACGGTCGCAGGCTCGATGTTCACGCCGGTGCGGCCCTGCACGCTGTAGAGAATGATGGGCAGAGGCACGGCTTCGGCGATAGCACGATAGTGCTGGAAGAGGCCTTCCTGAGTGGGCTTGTTGTAATAGGGAGTGACGGAGAGGATGCCATCGGCTCCAAGAGCGGCAAGCTCGCGCGCGAGAGCGATGACTTCCGCGGTGTTATAGCCGCCCGCGCCCCCGAGGACAGGCACCTTACCCTTAGCCAATTCGGCGGTGATCTTAACGACGCGAAGATGCTCTTCGTACGCGAGCGTGGGGCTCTCGCCGGTTGTTCCACAGGGAACGAGGAAGTCGACGCCTGCCTCGATCTGCCTGAGGATCAAACGACGTAGAGCTGGTTCGTCGAGAGAACCGTCGGGACGAAACGGGGTGACAAGTGCTGTGCCGGTGCCGGTAAACATGCTGTTTCTCCTTCCGAAATTTATCTTTGCTGCATGCAGTGAGCCAACAACGAGTTGGCGCCACATCCTAAATTGGGATTCTTTGCGTATCCTCATCGGATGCGCGAAGAATGACAGCTCGCTTGTTGCGTAAAACAACCTCCGAACCGTGTTCAGCTCAATTCGCTGAGAATCTCGCGAAATTCGAATAGCCCTTTTTTCCCTACGACCCAGCGTGCCGCACGGAGCGCACCGCGCGCAAAACCTTCGCGGCTGCGCGCCGTGTGACGCAGCGTGATGGTGTCCGCAACGGAATCGAAACCGATTTCATGCGTGCCGGGATGTGCACCCGCGCGGTTGGAACTCAAGCTGACTGGACGGGTGTAGCCGTTTGCTCGCATCTCCTCCGCAAGTTTCTTCAGCGTCCCTGAAGGCGCGTCTTTCTTCGCAGAGTGGTGAATTTCCCAGCCCCAGGCTTCATATTCCCCGTGTTTCGCAAAGAGCGCCGCGGTGTGCGCGGCGGCTTGCAAGAAAAGGTTCACGCCAACAGAAAAATTCGGCGCCCAGACAACGCCCGTTCCGCTGCTTGCCACAGTTTCGCGGACCGCGGGAAGATGATCGAACCAGCCGGTTGTGCCGATAACCGAGTTGACGCCCAAAGCAGCGAGGCGGCGGATATTTTCCGGAGCAGCGTCTGGTGATGTGAACTCAACAGCTGCATCAACTCCTCGGAGAGTCTGTTGAGAAAGGGCCTGGCCGCGCGGATTGTCGCGCGCATCAAATTTTGCCCGTACGTCGAATCCGTATTCCGGCGCGAGTTGCTCGATGAGGCGGCCCATCTTTCCATAACCAACAATCGCGAGGCCGGTGCTCATGCGCTGCTCCGGCCGGTCGCGAGGAGTTGGGTCGCCATGCGCGCGTAGATATCCACCGCTTCGGACAATTCTTTCTTCGGGATGCGCTCCTCGGAGGTGTGCGCGACTTGAATGCTGCCGGGGCCAATGAGGAATGGCTGCCCCCAGGTACCTTCGAAACTTGGGATGTCCGTCGTGAAGGCCACGACCGTTGTGGGCAAACCATCGACCTTCGCCAATTGCACGGCTGGCGTGTAGAAGACCTCGCGCGCTTCCGCCCGGCCTGCCGCCGCCGCGGACACCGCTTCCCGAGTCTTCGCCGGATCGCCGATCGTACGAAACATGATTTCCGCTTCGGCGTGATCGGCGACCACGTTGGGTGCGCGGCCGCCATCGATGGTGCCGATATTCAGCGTGCTGCGCCCGAGCAAGGCGTCTTGCGGCAGCGGAATCTGGCGAATGTCGTGGAGAACATCGAGCAGCGTGTCGATGGCGGAATGCCCGAGTTCGGGATAGGCAGAGTGCGCCAGTTTTCCGTGAGTCGTGATTTCGTAGCGTAGCGCGCCTTTCGAACCGAGGGCGAGCCGGTTCTCGGTGGGCTCGCCATTGATAAGGAATCGCGAGCCGCGGGGAGTTGCGGCGGCCGCTCTTGCTCCGGCGCTGTTGCGTTCTTCGCCCACGACGAAGAGGAGGCCGAGATTGCGCGCGCCCGCAGCAAGCAGTTTTTCTGCGGCGGCGATCATGGCAGCGATGATGCCCTTGGCGTCGCACGAACCGCGGCCCCAAATGAATTCGCCGTCTTCGCGAGAACCAAAAAAGGGCGGAACGGTATCCATATGCGTGGAGAGCGTGACGACGGGCTCACCCCACGAGGCAAAGATGTTGTCGCGGTTGAGTTCGGCGGGGATGCGCTCGATGTGGCCGTTGTGGCGCGCGGTGAGGGCGGACAAATGCGCGAACAGGTAGTCGCCCACATTTTTTTCGTGGTTGGTGGTCGACTCGATGTCCACGAGCGCGCGCGTTAGTTCGAAAAGACTCATTCGAATCGGGCATTTCTGGATGAGCGAAACGAAAGGAAGGAACCGCGAGGATACAAATCGGGGCCGCTGCCTCTCGATAGCGCTTCATCCTAATGAACGGATGACAGTGAACAGGCCTTGGACCTGTACCCCAACCGCTGCGGTTTCAGCTACCGCTGCGATTTCGGCGGACAACAGCAACAACCGTGTGGCCCCTTTTGCACGGGCATCCGAAGCCGATCGGAACTGCCTGCCCCGCTACTCATGGCCTCCGCACCTCTATCAAGACAATACAAGCTTAGAGTAGAAGGCCCCATGATTGCAACGAAAATTCAAGTGAGACGAACTCAAGAAATTGCTGAATATTTGCTAAGAGTGAATCGAAACAAGATAGCGCCTGTCGAATCCCTCGAGACCGAGCCAGCAATGCATATGCAATTGAACGCGCCCTGTGAGTGTGAGACGATTTGCCAGGTGATACATGACCCCGGATCAGAAGAAACGCGCCCTATGATTGATCGCTCACTCTCCGCGAGGAAGTAAGCTCGCGAAGGCCAAGAAGTACGCCGTAGATCTTATCCTGTTGATCGAAAATCTCTCGCTGGCACCCACAGAAAGAGCAAAGAAGCTGTCCAGCGGAGCGAAAGCTCTGCAAGCGCTGCGCCGTGCTGGCGAGCGTCACCGGTCGAAAAAATGAAACTTGAAGAGACGCTTCGCGCCTTGTTTGACGCGAACGTCGAGTTTGTTTTGATCGGCGGTGCGGCAATGCAGATGCAGGGCATCCGAGACTCAGAGGTGCCCCGGAAAATCTACCTTTTCGTTTCGACGCCGCCACAATTAAACGCGAATTGAATTTTACTCTGATGACGGACTTGGGCGCGCTCGATTTTCTCGGCGAAGTAGCCGATGTGGGTGACTATGTGGAAGTGAAGAAAAATTCGGATCTCATGGCCATATTAGAAATGGATTACCTGGTCCTATCCCTCGATGGACTCATCCGCGCAAAAAAGGCCGCCGGCCGCGAGCGAGACCTCGCAGTCATCCCTGAGCTCGAAGGACTTCTTGATTTGTGGAAGAGATCCCAAAAGTAGCCAGACGAAAAATAAATTCCACGCCTACAACTCGAGAGGCTTGAGGGGAACGTGCTGGAAAGCGACGAGGAGTTCGCCGGTGAAGGCGCACTCGGCAGGGCGGCGGCGCAGGGCTTCTTCGGCGGAGAGGCGGACAAGATCGGGATTGTTGTTTTCCTGCGAAATGTGGGCGAGGACGAGATAGCGCGCAATGGCGTCGAAGCCGTCGGGGTCGCAAAGATATTCACTGACGGCATGATTCGAAAGATGGCCGGTGCGGCTGAGGACGCGCTGCTTGACGACCCAGGGATACGGGCCGACCTTGAGCATGTCCAGATCGTGATTGGATTCGAGGACGAGACAATCGGCGCCGCGTAGATGCACTTTGACCAGTTCGGGCATGTAGCCCAGGTCAGTGACGATGGCCATTTTCGCGCCATTCGAACGGAATGTGAAGCCGACGGGGTCAGCCGCGTCGTGCGGAATCGCGAAGGCGTGCACGTCAATGTCCCCGACGGTAAAATGCTGGCCGGGCTGAATCGTTTCGACGCATTTGAGTCTCTTGCCGAAGGTTTCCGGGAGGATGCGCTGCATGGCCTCCAAGGTGGGCTCCGTGACGTAGAGCGGAGCTTTCCAGAGGCCCAGCATTTGTGGGAGGCCGTTGCAGTGGTCGGTGTGCTCGTGGGTGATGAGGATACCGTCGATGTGGTCGACGGTTCTTTCGACGGCGGCGAGGCGGGCGAGGGTTTCGCGCTTGCCGAGTCCAGCGTCCACGAGGAGGCGGGTGCGCTCCGTCTCGAGCAACGTGATGTTGCCCGAACTGCCGGACGCCAAAATGGATACCCGCAAGCCGATCGTTTTCTCCTGAACTGCAACGCAAACAAATTTTCAGCATGATGGCAGAGCTGCAAGCGGGCGTCAACAAGGACTCCGCCATTGCAACGGTGATATACTCCCGCGGCAAACCATGGAAAAGTACGATCTCATCGTGGTCGGTTCCGGGCCGGGAGGCCAGCGGGCCGCGATTCAAGCGGCAAAATTCGGCAAGCGCGCCGCGCTCGTTGAAAAGCTGGAAGTGATCGGCGGTACGGCGATCAACACCGGCACGATTCCCAGCAAAACCATCCGGGAAGCGGTCCTGCATCTTTCCGGCTATCAGTATCAAAGCATCTACGGTGTCAACTATCGAGTGAAAGAACAGATCACCATGGCCGATCTTTCCTTTCGCGCGCTCAACGTCATCAAGACCGAGATCGATGTGATCCGTGCCCAACTTTCCCGCAACGGCATCGAAGTCGTGACGGGAACCGCCAGCTTTTTAGATCCTCACCACATGCAAGTGACGAGCTCGCGCGGACAAGTCGAGTTTGAAGCGGACAACATCGTTATTGCCACGGGAACGAAACCCGCTGTCTCTCCCCTGGTCCCTTTCAACGACACGACCATCATCAACAGCGATCAAATTCTGAAGATGCCGGTGATTCCCAAGGCCATGATCGTTGTGGGCGGTGGAGTCATCGGCGTCGAGTATGTGTGCATGTTCGCCACGCTGGGCGTGCGCGTGACGCTGATTGAAAAACGTCCGCGGTTGCTGGAATTCGCCGATGCCGAGATGGTCGAGGCGCTTTGTTACCATCTGCGGGACCGCCGCGTCACGCTGCGCCTGAATGAGGAAGTCGAGAGCGTCGAGGAAACACCGGATCACACGGTCGTGGCGAATCTGAAAAGCAAGAAGAAAGTTACCGGTGATGCGTTGCTGTATGCCGTCGGACGCCAAGGCAACGTGGATGAACTGAACCTGGCGGCAGGTGGCCTGGAGGCAGATGCGCGAGGGCGCATCCCGGTCGATGAAAATTACCAGACCAAGCAACCGCATGTGTATGCCGTAGGTGACGTCATCGGGTTCCCCAGCCTCGGCTCGGTTTCGATGGAACAAGGGCGCATCGCCGCCGCCAGGGCGTTTGGCATGCCGACAAATTCCAACCGCGCGAATTATCCTTACGGCATTTATACCATTCCAGAAATTTCTTTCATCGGAAAGACGGAGGAGCAGCTCACCGAGGAAGGGGTCCCGTACGAGGTCGGAATGGCTTTTTTCCGCGAAATTGCCCGAGGCCAGATTCGCGGGGACACCACCGGCCGCCTGAAACTCCTTTTTGATCCGTCCACCAAGGAACTTTTGGGCGTGCACATTATTGGTGAAGGGGCCTCGGAGTTGCTGCACATCGGGCAAGCGGTCTTCGCACTGAAAGGCACGGTCGAATATTTCGTGGATACCGTTTTCAATTATCCGACGCTGGCGGAGTGTTATAAGGCGGCCGCTTTCAACGGTCTGAACAAACTGGTCAGGGCGTAGTCACCTCCGAATGAGGAGTCGATTGACAGGATCTTCGACTACCTAAGATTGGCGGGAGCACGATGCGCAGGACAGTTGGTGTACTGGTCATGGAACATATCGCCGTTGGCCTGGTGGAAGGCGACAAGGTCGTCGGTCCGCTGAACATTTTCCCGGAAAAATCGCAAACGCTGGACCCGCTGCAGTCGATGCCCGCGGAAAGCATCGTGGAATGTGTCCGGCAACAAGTGGAGAAAGTGGCGAGCGGAGAAAAGATCGCAGCAATCGGAATCGGCTTCCCGGGCATCATTCGCGCTGGGGTCGTGGAGGATTCTCCCAACCTGCAACAGATAAAGGGATTCGCATTGCAAGCGGCATTGTCTTCTGCCCTGGGTAGCAAGTCTGCGGGAGTTCCGGTCCGGTTGTTCAATGATGCAGACGTCATGGCCGCGGGAATTGCGGCGACCCAGGGAAAATTGAATCAACTCACTCGCGTGTGGACGCTGGGGAATGGAGTGGGGTTCGGGCGCTATCCTTCCAGCGAAGGAATCTGGGAGGGTGGGCACTCCGTGGTCACCCTGGACCCCAAGGAAAACTTCTGTGGATGCGGCGGGCGCGGGCACCTGGAAGGCATTCTCGGGCGCCGGTCCATGCGGATGCGCTTCCTGGACCTGGAACCCGAAGAAGTGTTCGAAAATGCTCGCGCAGGTGACGCGCGCTGCGCCGAATTTGTGACGCTTTGTCACCGCGCTTTGGCGGCAGCCACCGCCACCAACATCCACATGGAGGGGCCCGGCATGTTTTTCGTTACCGGCCCGGATGTGAAATTCATTGACATCGGGCTGTTGGACAGGCTCGTACATGAAATGGTCAAAATGAGCCCCCTGCAGGGCAGCCGCTTCGAAGTCGTGCCGACCTCGGACGAGATGGGGATCATAGGCGCCGCCGTCAACGCGGACCGCGCCACGCAAAACTAGAATTTTCATGGTTCCATTCCGGGGCGCGAGGCCCCTCTATGGAGGAACTCGTTGAGTTGGCTGCAGCCAATTCAATCAAAAGCTCCAAGGCGCGTCCTGCACATTGAATACGCGGCATCGGCTACTGTTGGGTCCTTCCTCAAACTTGCACTGCTTAAGGAACTATAGAATACGTAATTGTCACAGAAGCTTCGTGCTCCACCATCCCGAGCTGAAGCTTGAGCATCGCAATTTTTGGAGCCGCAACCGCAGCCATGGCAAACATTCCTCCCCCGCCACCCGCTCTGCCGAAACGCCCATTCGAGCCTGTGGAATTGACAATGGCAATGATTTCACCGAGTTTGAGGCCGGTTTGAGAGGCGGTCTGCTCGGCGAGCTCCTTAGTTCGTCTTAAGGCTGCGGCGTAAGCTTTCGCTTCCAATTGTGCTGGGTCTTTCACGGACCACTCGACGTTCTCAATTTGGTTGGCACCGGCAGCCACGGCGATATCGACGATTTTCTGCGCTTCTGATGCCTGAGCTCGGATCTGCCACTTCTGGCTTGCGAAATATTTCAATGGCTGGCTCGGTTTGACTCCGTAGCGGTCCTGTTCTTGTTCCAAGTTGAGAGACTCTGTTTCGATAGCCTCCTTTGCGACCCCTGCATCCAGCAGTGCCTCGATGATTTTGTTGCCTAGTCGAGTGTTGTCGGCATACGCCGCATCTTTGGTCGCAGCCTGATTCTGACAACCAACCTTGATGGTTGCGACCTCCGCGATCACTTCGATTTTTTCAGTGGCGCTCACTTCGATTGTTTTTTGAGTGGAGACCGGGCGTTCCGGACCCGCCAAAACGGCCGACGGAAGAGAAAGCGAGAGCAACAAGAAAACAAATATTGACCTGGACATGGAAAACCTCCTTGCGAATTGAGACACCGGATTAAGCAGCTTTGTTCCATTTGGAAGCAGAACGGAGAAAAAGAGTTGCAGAGAGCACTCCGAAACTGCCAGTTCCGCGTGGAATTATTGAAAGACCTGCGCTCTTACCCCTAGCAGGCCAGGCGGGAGCGGTCGAGGGTGAATCCGTTGAGGGGGCCAAGGACGGTGACGGCGATCAGGCCGGCCTGGAAATAGCGCTGGGCGAGGGACTGGAGTTCTGCGTGCGTGACCGCTTCGATCCCGGCGAGGATTTCGTCGAGCGAATAGAAGCGGCCGAAATACAGCTCCTGGCGGGCGAGATTGGACATGCGGGAGCTGGTGGACTCGAGCGAGAGCATCAGCGAGCCCTTGAGGTGATTCTTCGAGCGGCGAAGCTCTTCTTCCGTGACAGGCGATTCCTTCAAGGCGCGAAATTCCTGAATGGTGAGATCGATGACCTTGCCAACTGTTTCCGCAGCGGTGCCGGCGTAAACGGTCATCATTCCGGCGTCGGAATAAGGCGTCAGCTCGCTGAAAACCGCGTACGCGAGGCCCTGTTTTTCGCGAATGTTCTGGAAAAGACGCGAGGACATGCCGCCGCCAAGAAGATTGTTGAGGACGGCGACGCCGAAGCGGTCCTCGTGGCCCAGCGGAACCGATGGGACACCGATGCAAAGATGCACCTGTTCGAGGTCGCGTTTGGTTTCGAGATGGATGGGCGCATTCGTGTGCGGAGCTCCGTCGCGCTCGGCGGGACCCGTTGGTTTCATGTGGCCGAACTCCTGCTGAACCAATTCCAGCACCTGCTCGTGAGTGACGTTGCCGGCAGCGGTGACCACCAGATGGTCCGGCGCGAACCACTCTCGAAATCGCGCGCGCAGCGAATCGCGGTTGAAAGCTTTCACCGTTTCCGGTGTGCCCAGAATCGGGCGGCCCAGCGAATGTTGCGGCCAGAAGCCGCGGGTGAAAATCTCGTGAAGTAGATATTCGGGATTGTCCAGATCCATCTTGATCTCTTCAAGGACAACCTGGCGTTCTTTCTTCACATCTTCGGAGTCGAATTTCGGACGGAGGACGAGGTCGGCGATGACCTCAAAGGCGATGGGCAGGTGCTCGTCAAGAATCTTGGCATTGAAACAGATTTGTTCCTTGGAAGTGAAAGCGTCGAGCATGCCGCCGACGGAATCCATTTCGCGAGCGATCGCTTCGGCGGAGCGGCGCTCTGTGCCCTTAAAAACCATGTGCTCCATAAAGTGGGCGAGGCCGTTCTCTTCCGGGACTTCGCGGCGGGAGCCGTTGCGAACCCAAACTCCGACTGAGACGGAGCGCACATGGGGCATGGTCTCGGTGATAACCACCAGGTCGTTCGGCAAAACGTGCTTCTGAATGTCGCGCGTTTCGGTGGCCATATAGAGATTGTGACACAGGCGAGGCGGAAACGAGAAACAGAAGCGTTAAGAATTGTGTTTACAAAAAACTTACAACTGCTTTGATCAGCGTACTCAACCCCCGGCGGTGGAAGAAGCTTAGAAGGGGGCCACCGGCTGAAGCCCGTGCTACAAAAGTTTCTCGGCGGGGTTCAGTTTGCCGTATTCGCTGGTGTAGTGGAGGGGGACATCGCCGTAGGTACCTTTCTCGCGAAGATAGACCTCGCAAGTGTCGAAGGGCTTCGAATAAATGTGGATGCTGACGGCGCGCTGGTTGAATTCGGTGAGATTCAGAACCTGATGGACGGGCTCGAGAGGGTTGACATGAGCAGGATGGGCAGCGTCCATTTCGTAGATCTCGGCTGGAATAATGCGGCAGGTGCCGCGCGCGCTATCGCGGTCGTCAACGCGGAAATTCTGGACCTTCAGCCGGCCGATGGGTGCGGACATCCAGCAGTTTTGATCGCGATGGTTGTGAATGCGGCTGGCCTGGCCGATCTCCCAACAGATGGTCATGCACTCAAAGACTTCGTTCTTGAAGATGAGGTTGCGGGTGTAGTTGCCTTTCGAAAAATAGCAGTACTTGTCGAGCGTCTCCGGGCGCGCCGAGTGGCGGACGATGTAGTCCTGGACGTTTTCGAGGGTGAAATCGCGCCCGGGGACCGCGGCGAGACCTTTCACCCAATCGGTGATGGTGAGTTGTTCGGTCGCGACGTGTTGTGCCATCAGGCGCCTCCGATTCATAGGCGACCGCAAAGCGGCCCACTGAGCAATCCTGTGCATTTGAGGATTGCCGAAGAATTATAGCGCGATTCGAAGTCGAAGTAATGAGGCAAAGGAAGTAAAGAGGCACGGAAAAGAGGTAATCTGTAGCTTGAGCTGCGCGGCAATTTGGCGAAATGATTTGCAGCACCGACGATCGAATGGAACTTCTGGGAAAATCGAAAGACGAACTGCGCGAATTCTGCGCGGCGCTTGGTGAGCCGGCGTTCCGCGGAGCGCAGATTTATCACGCTCTGTACTCGGAAAGAAAATTCGATGTGGCGCAAATTACGAATCTTCCGGCGGTGCTGCGAGAGCGGCTCTCGAAAGAGGTGCGGATTACACTTCCCGAGGTGAAGCAGCGGTTTGCCTCGACGGATGGTTCGGTGCGGTATTTGTTCGGGCTGGGAGCAGCGGGGGAACAAAAGGAATTTAACACAGAGGACACGGAGGGCGCAGAGAACGCAGAGAAGAGCGCAAGAGAAAAAGCAAGCAGCCTGTCGAAGCCCGCATCGGCCGAAGCTGTGTTTATGCCCAGCGAGGGGCGGCAGACGATCTGCGTTTCCACGCAAGCAGGCTGCGCGGTGGATTGCCATTTCTGCCTCACGGCGCAACTCGGACTGATTCGGAATTTGACGGCGGGAGAGATCCTGGCGCAAGTACTTTTGCCGCTGGATGAACACAAAGCACAGCTTGCTCCGCAGACGAACATTGTGTTGATGGGCCAGGGCGAGCCGCTGCTGAATTTCGAGCCGGTGATGGCGGCCGTGCGCATTATGCTCGATCCGGAAGGATTGGGAATTTCAGCCAAGCATGTGACGCTTTCGACGAGCGGGATTGTGCCCGGAATCGAGCGGCTGGCGCAGGAGAAGGTGCGGCCGAAGCTGGCGATTTCGCTGAATGCATCGAATGACGAGCAGCGCGATGCGCTAATGCCGATCAACAAGAAATACCCGCTTTCCGTGCTCATGAACGCCTGCAAGGAATACCCGCTGCGGACTTGGGAGCACCTGACGTTTGAATACGTGATGCTCGGCGGAGTGAATGATGCGGCGCAAGATGCGCGCCACGTGGTGCGATTGTTGGCGCCGCTCAAGAGCGTGAAAGTGAACTTAATCCCGTGGAACCCGGGAGAACTTCCCTACCGCGAATCCTCGCCGGAGCGCATAGAGGAGTTCCGGCGCATTTTAGTGGAGCGTGGCGTGCCAACGTTTGCGCGCTACTCGCGCGGGCGTGATGTGATGGCCGCCTGCGGCCAGTTGGCGCTATTGCAAATCGATAGTTCTCTCGTTATCCGTGGTCAGTCCGCAGTGAAGAAAAAGGAACACCAGCCAACCGGATAGATTGTTAGAGGGCGTGACAGGCGGTCTTGGTGGCAGGTCTAGTTAACCATAACAGCCCCACCGCCCTATGTTTTTCATGGGTGTTGGTTCTAAAGGGACTTTAAAGTTGTTTTCGAATCAACACTTATAGAAGTTTTGATTCTAAAGATAGTTAGAGGTGCAAATTTTGGTGTTTTGTGTAAGTGTTGATTCTGAAAGACTTAGCTTTGAAAAACGACGGCGCACACTACTGGTGCGACGAGAGCCGACCGCAGGCTGAATGTTACGGAAATTTGCCTGCTAACTAGTGGTATGTCCCGTATATAACTTTATAGAACAGCGCCCTTCTTTTTTCCCCTGGGCTGGGTGGATCCTGGTTTGATCTGCTCCATCTTGGCCCGCGCGCGATCGATCTTTTTGATGATGTCCTCAACCGTGGCGCTCCAGATGAACGGCTTGGGGTTTTGGTTCCAGGCTTGCATAAATGCCTCGATCGCCTGCTTTAGATCCGGCACACTCAGGAAACTGCCGCGCCGAATCGCCTTCTCGGTCAATTCTCGAAACCAGCGCTCCACCAAATTCAGCCAGCTGGAACTGCTCGGCACAAAGTGGCACACAAAGCGAGGATGCTTCTTCAGCCACGCTTGCACGTGCGGCTCTTTGTGCGTGCCGTAGCTGTCCATCACCACATGCAGCTTCAGCTCCGGGGGAAACTCAGCGTCTAAGCGGCGCAGAAACTTCCGCCACTCCTGATGCCGATGCCGGCCGTGACATTCACCAATCACCTGGCCATCCAACACATTCAGTGCCGCAAACAAGGTGGTCGTGCCGTTGCGCTTGTAGTCGTGCGTCATCGTACCGCACCGGCCTTTCTTCAACGGCAGCCCCGGCTGCGTCCGATCTAACGCTTGTATTTGGCTCTTTTCATCCACACACAGCACCAAGGCCTTGTCGGGCGGGTTCATATACAACCCCACCACATCGCTCAGCTTCTCTAGGAATTTCGCATCCCGCGACAGCTTAAATGTGCGGCTCAGATGCGGCTTGATATTGTGCAGTTGCCATAAACGGTTCACCGTGTTCTTGCTGACCCCTTGCGCCTTCGCCATCAGCCGGCAACTCCAATGGGTCATGCCCTTGGGCTTGCTCTGCAAGGTCGCTTGAATGATCCGGTCTCGCTGGCCTTGATCATAGTGCGCTTTGCGCCCGCGACCGGGAGCGATCTCCCAGACCTCCCCGATGCCCTGCTGGTGCACCCGCTTGCGCCACAGCTGCACGGTGGGTCGGCTCACGCCGAGCCCTGCGGCGATGGCCACATTCTGCTGACCCGCCACCGCTTTCAAGATAATCCGGCAGCGCAGCGCCACTTGTTGAGGCGTTCCGTGCGCGGATTCCCACTGTTCCAGTTGCGTGCGCTCAGCTGGTTGTAACTCGATCGCCAGACCTGTGTTCGGCATGGCTGAGATCATACCAAGGCACTGGAAACATGTCAAGCTATTTATGGGACACTACACTAGAACACCAGATTGCTAACGAAATTCAAGGAAAAAGTTGGTGTGCTTCCGCGAAGGGGCGTATCTGGTCTGATTCAAGCGGGCCGGATGGCGATGGCGGACACGAGGCGGCCGCTCTGGGGGCCTTCTTTGCGGTAGCTGAAGAGGAGGTCGCGGCGGCAGGCGGTGCAGAGATCGCTGACGAAGATGTTGGGGGCGCGGAGGCCCGCGCCGCGAAGTTGGGCGCGATTGGCTTTACGGAGATCGAGGAGGACGTTTTTGGGCGGCGGCTGGTGTCCGGGCGGCATCATGTTGAGCCACTGGACGGGGTTGGGTTCGTCGCCAGTGCGGAATTCGTCGAACCATTCCGGGGCTTCGGCAAATTGGGATTGAAACTGCATGGCGACTTCCGTGCCGACTTCGTAGCAGCAACCGCCGATGGAAGGGCCGATGGCGGCGAGGAGATCGGCGGGCTTGGATTTGAATTGCATTTGCATTTTGCCGATGGCTTTGACGACGATGCGGGCGAGAGTGCCGCGCCAACCGGCGTGGATGGCGGCGATGGCGTGCTTTTTCGGGTCGACAAGGAGGATGGGGACGCAGTCGGCGGTTTGGATGCCCAAGAGGAGGCCGGGACGGTTGGTGGTGGAGGCATCGCCTTGGCAAGGTTTGACAGGTGCGGCGTCGAAGAGATGGATGATGTCGGAATGGATTTGTTTCAGAGAAATGAGTTTGAGGTCTGATGCGCCGAGGGCGGATTGGAAACGGCGGCGGTTTTCGAGGACGTTTTCTTTGGTGTCCCATTCGGTAAAACCGAGATTGAGAACTTTTTCGCCGTTTAGGAAGCTGACGCCGCCGGGGCGGGTGCTGAAGCCGTGGACGAGCCAAGGGAGCTTTGCGAGCGCGGGGACCTGCAGGATTTGGACGCCGCGGACTTTGCGTTCGATCCAGTTAGAGTTGGATCGGTTGGAAGAGACAGCCAAGAATGTCTGTCCTACCGCGGGCTTAAGTGTTTTCGTGGGAGCCACAACTCTAACAGTATAATCGGAGTCGGCTGACAGACCGAACGCGAAAGCGCTGGAGGCGTCTTGATCATTGGAATGGGCGTGGACATTGCTGAGGTGAACCGCATCCAAGGGGCGATTGAGCGCTACGGGGAAGTGTTTCTGAGACGGATTTATACCCCGAAGGAACGAGAATACTGCGAGCAGTTTAAGAACAAGTACGAACGGTATGCGGGGCGATTTGCGGCAAAAGAAGCGGCAATGAAGGCGCTCGGAACGGGCTGGAGACGCGGAGTCAGATGGGTGGATTTGGAAGTGGTGCGGGAGACGGGCGGGCGGCCGACGCTGGAGCTGGGGGGTGAAGCCGGAAAAATAGCGAAGCAGCTTGGCGTGAAAAATATCGGGCTGAGCATCACCCACACGGCGGCTCAGGCGCTGGCGCAAGTGATTTTTGAGAGTTGAAAGTTAAAAGTTAAGAGTTGGAAGTTAAGGCGAAGTGTTTCAACACAGTGTGCACGGAGAACGCAGAGAGAAAAGAATAATCAACGCTGAGACGCCTCGACCGGGCCGGGGCGGTTGCCGTACGCAGAGTAGGAAAGAATAGGTTCACCTACCAGACCAGTTCCGGTTTCAGCCGAAACCAAAGCATCAAACCAGCTGTTGGCGGAATGATTCCCATGCAAGTCGACTCGCAAGTAGTTGCTAGAAAGCGCAGGCGTGGTGTCGGCGCCGGAAACTTTTGCTGAGTCATCGCGACGAAGGGTGAGCACGCGGAGGGTGCGGCCGAGTTGGGATTTGCGGAAGGCGGCGGCTTTTTTTTCGCCGAGGGCGCGGAGTTCGCGGGCGCGGCGCTTGATGAGGGCGCCGGGGACTTCGTTCGAAAGCGTGGCGGCTTTGGTGCCGGGGCGTTTTGAAAAAGAGAAAACGTGCAGATAGGCGAAGGGCAGCGATTCGATGAAGGCGAGTGTGGTGGCGTGGTCGGCTTCGGATTCGCCGGGGAAGCCGGTGATGACGTCGGCGCCGATGGCGGCGTGGGTGAGGCGCTCGCGGATGAGTTCGATGCGGCGGGCATAGTGTTCGGCGCGATACCAGCGGTGCATGGCGGCGAGGATGCGGTCGGAGGCGGATTGCAGGGGCATGTGGAAGTGCTGGGCGAGGCGGTCGGTCGAAGCGAAGAGACTGACGAGGTCTTGGGTAACGTCGAGGGGCTCGATGGAGCTGATGCGGAGACGCTCGACCACGGTTTCTTCGAGAATACGGCGGAGGAGATCTTCGAATTCAACGCGGGGAGAAAGATCGCGGCCGTAGGTGCCGAGGTTAATGCCACTGAGAACGATTTCGCGGTATCCCGTTTCGGCGAGGTGCTGGATTTCCCGGATGACTGCTTCCGGCGGCAGGCTGCGACTTCGCCCGCGAACAAACGGAATCACGCAGTAGGAGCAGCGCGAGTTGCAGCCGTCCTGGATCTTGAGAGTAGGGCGGGTATGGTTTCCTTCCCCGCCGAGGACTGGGGCGGAGAGTAGCTCGTGTTGTTCGAAAATATCACCGGTGAGGATATTGCCAAGCACGGGCGCAGCATGCTGCGCCCCTACGAAGGAACGGAATGGAACGGTCAAGACAGAATGAAGGGCGGCGGCGGGGATCAAGCCGCTCGCGGAGGTAGCGGGCGGGGAGATGGAGAGCGTGTCGATTAATTGGGGGATTTGGGGCTTGTGGGAATTGCCTACGACCCAGGCCACTCCGGGGAGAGCGGCCAATTCTTCGGGAGCGCGCTGGGCATAACAACCAGTGACGACAACGCGGACGGCGGGGTTGGCGGCATGAAGCTTTCGAATGGCATCGCGAGCCTGAGCGTCGGCAGAGGCCGTGACGGTGCAGGTATTGACGACTATGATGTCGGCTGTGGCGGGCGTGCGGGCAGAGGTGCAGCCACGGTCGAGCAACTGGCGCTCGAGGGCAGCGCCATCGGCTTGCGTGGCGCGGCAACCGAATTGTTGGATGAAGAAGCTAGGCATCTGGAACCACGGCATTGAACCAAAAAAACAATTTACACAGAGTTCGCTGAGTGCACCGAGTCCACAGAGAAGAAAAGACTCGATCCTTTACTTAGTACGAACCCATGCAAGGATGCCGCCCGCCGCGGCGGGCTGCTTTACAAGGATAGCGGGTTTGAAGCAGAGCGAAAAGACCGATAGCAAGCAACCTCAGAATTAGGGCAGGACTTGTCTTTACTCATCGGAGGGTGCGCCGCTACAATCTTTCGACAACCATGGCCCATCAACGATACAACCCCTCCGCGCTGGATAATCCGAAGGTTTCCATCGTTATTCCCGTTTACAACGAGAAATCGACGATCGATGAGATCCTGCGGCGAGTGCTGGACACTGCCGTACGCAAGGAAGTGATCATCATCGATGATTGCTCGACCGACGGAACGCGTCAAATTCTGGAAAGTATGGCTGCGCGGCAGGCGAATGGCGAAGCACTCGCTCCCGCGCAGGATGGGGGCGACCAGGTCGAGTTGCGAGATCTGATGTTTTTCTTCCAGACGCCGAACCAAGGCAAGGGAGCTGCTTTGCGGCGCGGTTTTGCGCAAGTAACGGGAGATATCGTGCTGGTGCAGGACGCGGACCTGGAATACGATCCGCGCGATTACGGGAAGCTCCTGGAACCGCTGATCGAGGGCCGCGCGGATGTGGTGTATGGCTCGAGATTTCTGGGCGGGCCGCAGCGGGTGCACTACTTCTGGCACTACGTTGCGAACCGGATGCTGACGCTGCTTTCGGATATCTTTACGAACCTGAAGCTGACGGATATGGAGACCTGTTACAAGGTGTTCCGGAGAGAAGTACTGGCGGGGATTCAGGTCAAGTCGAACAGATTTGGATTCGAACCGGAAATTACCGCCAAGATCGCAAAGCACAAATGGCGCATCTATGAAGTGCCGATTAGTTATGCGGGGCGGACTTACGAAGAAGGCAAGAAGATTACCTGGAAAGACGGCATCCAGGCCCTGTGGTGCATCATCCGGTATAAGTTCACTGACTAAAGCTGGGCTGTCGCGCTGTCCGCATACCCGTGGGGGTGTTTCAGCTGCCACGCCCAAGCTGACTCGATTATTTCTTCAAGTGAAGAATGCGCTGCTTCCCAACCGAGCATGCGCTTGAGTTTTTCCTTGCTGGCAACGAGAACAGCGGGATCACCGGGACGGCGCGGACCCAGTTTGCGAGGGATCTTGCGGCCGGTGATACGCTCCGCCGCCGCGATAACTTCCAAGATAGAGAAGCCACGGCTGTTGCCGACATTGAAGGCTTCGCCGGAAACGCGATCGATCTCCTCAAGAGCGCGGACGTGCGAATCGGCGATATCAAGCACGTGGATGTAATCGCGGACGCAGGTTCCGTCTGGTGTAGGGTAGTCCGTGCCGAAGACGTCGACATGGGGCAGTCCACCGCCGGCGGCATCGAGAACCCGGGGAATGAGATGAGTTTCCACGCGATGATGCTCGCCGCGTTCCTGGGAGGCTCCGGCAGCGTTGAAATAGCGGAGGGTCACATACTTGAGTCCCGTGTAGACCTTGTAATCCGCCAGAATCTGTTCGAATACGAGCTTGGATTTACCATAAGGATTGATGGGCGCCTTCCGATGGTCTTCGGGGATGGGAACGATTTCGGGTTCGCCGTAGGTAGCTGCGGTGGAAGAAAAAATGAATTTCTTCACGCCGTGGCGCGTGACGGAATCGAGCAGGTTCACACCACCGGCCACGTTCGTGGCGTAAAAAATACTAGGCTCGCTTACGGATTTGGCGACCAGGGCCTCGGCGGCGAAGTGCATCACGGCGTCAATCTTGTGTTGCGTGAAAACGGTTTCAATCTGAGGGCGATTCGCGAGATCTGCCTGGCAAAAAATGGCTCCCGGCGGCACGGCGGCACGATGGCCCTCCAGCAAGCTGTCCAACGCGATGACGGACAAGCCGCGCGAAACCAAAACTTCCGAGCAGACACTGCCGATGTAGCCCGCCGCTCCGGTAACGAGAATATTCACCTGTAAGTTCTCCTCGAGTCAGGTAGAAACGCAAAATGCGGGTGCTCAACGTTGCCTGGACCAACGGCAAGGGCCGCCCGAAAAGCAGCGTGCAGCGGCCCGAAAATTCGACAAAGATTAAGCCTGCGACAAGCGGCGCTGAAAGGTAAGAAGAATAAGGTCGGCACGGCGGCGCACGCCGAACTTACTGAGCAGGTTCGAAACGTGAAACTTCACAGTGCGTTCCGCAATGTTGAGCTTGCTGGCAATCTCTTTGTTCGAAAGATTTTCGAGCAGCGAATCGAGAACTTCCTGCTCGCGGCGGCTCAGATTCGTGACGGAATCGGTCTTCAGACGACGGCCCTGGCTGGTAAGGATGGAATCAACGAATCCGGAAAGAAGTTGCCGGGGGACCCAGAATCCTCCGGTGGCAACGAGCGGGAGAGCCCGGATCAATTGCTCGCGGGCTTCGACGTAGGTGAGAAGGCCCTTCACTCCAAGACGCAGGAGGGAAAAACTGTTGGCATCGTTGTGTTGCTCACCGACAACGATGAGGCGGGCCTCCGGATGGCGTTCGAGAATATTGGCCAAGAGCGCTCCGGTGGCGGGCTTTGCAGCATGAGCGTCAATGACGTAAACCTGGGCGCGAGGCGGCTCAAGAGCACGGAGGTCGGGGGCAAGAGTGGACTCCAGTTGCTTGAGAACAACCTTGAACTGGGACTTGGCTAAAATGCGTTCGAACTCGCTCAGCACCAGGGGATGCGGCGAGAGGATACAAACGGTCAGTTTCGTGGAAGTACGCTTCGTAGTCACTGTTCGACAGATTATTGAAAACTGGCCAAAGGGGCAAGTCCTTTGGTGTGTCTGTTCACGAATTGCTACTGACATCTACGATGCATGGCCCCAGGGTACTTCCTTCAATAGGATATCGACTATGCGCTTTGCAGTATGGCCGTCCCAGAGGGGAGGAATGCGACCTGCTTTACCCTTTCCTGCCAGTGTATCACGAGCAGCCGCGATAATTTTGCCGGGATCGGTACCAACCAGCAGGTTTGTGCCTTGGGAGATGGTAATGGGGCGCTCCGTGTTCTCGCGTAGCGTAAGGCAGGGGACACCGAGAGCCGTGGTCTCTTCCTGGATGCCACCAGAATCGGTGAGGACCAGCTTTGCTTTGCTCAGGAGACAGAGAAAATCGAGGTACCCGACGGGCGGAATGAGGCGAAGCTGGGGGTGATGTTGGATACCGCTTTGCGTCAAGCGCTGCTGGGTGCGCGGATGCACCGGAAAAATGACGGGCATTTCGGCGGCAACGGCATCGATGGCTCCTAGAAGCTGGCTGAGCTTTTCCGTGGAATCGACATTCGAAGGACGATGGAGGGTCAGAACACCGAAATGCCGCCAGCCCGCACCATTCTTCAATCCTAAATCATCGCCGATGCGGGAGTGCTGGGCAGTTGGCAAAAAGTGGAGCAAGGAATCGATCATCACATTGCCGACCATGAAGATGCTGCTCCGGGGCCGGCCTTCTTTCAGAAGGTGCTCGATGGCGTCCTCTTCGGTAACAAACAGGTAGTCGGCGAGAGCGTCGGTGAGGATGCGATTGATCTCCTCGGGCATAGTGCGGTCAAAGCTACGGAGCCCGGCCTCGACGTGAGCCACGTGGATGCCGAGTTTCGCGGCGGCGAGAGAAACAGCAATGGTGGAATTGACATCACCGACAACGAGAACCAGGTCTGGTTTGCGTTCGACAAGAACCGGCTCAATGCGTTTCAGAATTTCAGCGGTTTGCGATGCGTGGGAGCCAGAGCCGACTTCCAGGTTTACGTGCGGCGAGGGGATGCCCATCTGGCGGAAGAAAATGTCGGACAGGTTTTCGTCATAGTGCTGGCCGGTGTGAACAAGGATGGCCTCGATTTCCTGATGGCGCTGCATCTCGCGCATAAGCGGGGCGATTTTCGGGAGGTTCGGCCGCGCCCCGACGATATTGAGAATTTTCAGGTGTTGGCTCATGGAGCGTTCGTCTCTGGCGTCCGAATGCAGTATAGCATCCGGGAATTGAGCGTTCCGTGCGGCCGATTCGCCATTCGGGCGAAAAAAGCACTAGTTCAATGCGTGGGGATAGGTATCCGCCGGGAAACCTGGTTAAAATAGAGATGTCCGGAAACGCCGGATTTCTTTGGTATTTCGACCATTTTGTCTGGCGAACCGGCAAGGAGTGACACCTTCGAGCGCATGCGTAACCTGAACGAATCGGCGAGAGCCCTACGTGAGTTGCTTGCGGAAAGGATCCTCGTGCTTGACGGCGCGATGGGGACGATGCTGCAACAACGAAACCTGAATGCGGCGGATTTTGGCGGAGCTGCGCTCGAAGGATGCAATGAAAACCTGGTTCGAACGCGCCCGGATGTCGTTCTGGATATTCACAGGAAATACTTTGAGGCGGGCTCGGACATCGTCGAAACGAACAGCTTCGGCGGGGCGCCGATTGTGCTCGCGGAGTATGGGCTGGCGGCAGACGCACATCTCCTGAACAAACGCGCGGCCGAGCTGGCGCGGCAAGCGGCAGATGAATTCAGTACCCCCGGGAAGCCGCGGTTCGTAGCCGGTTCCGTGGGGCCAACAACCAAGGCGATTACGGTTACAGGCGGCGTGACGTTCAACGAACTGCGAGAGACCTACTACACGCAGGCAAAAGGCCTCGTTGAAGGCGGAGCGGATCTGCTGCTGGTCGAGACTTGCCAGGACACCCGGAATATCAAGGCGGCGATCCTCGCCATTCACAAACTTTCGAAGGAGATGGGGAGCGAAGTGCCGTTCATCGTATCGGTCACGATCGAGCCGATGGGAACGATGCTGGCTGGTCAGACTGTGGAAGCAATGTGGGCGTCGCTGCGGCATGCCAAGCCGCTGGCGTTTGGGATGAACTGCGCAACAGGACCGGAGTTCATGACCGACCACATTCGAACGCTAAGCCAGCTTACAGGCGAATTTGTGTCTTGCTATCCGAATGCGGGTCTGCCCGACGAAGAAGGAAAATATCTCGAAACTCCGACGACGCTGGCGGCACAGCTTGAGAAATTTGCGGATCACGGCTGGTTGAATTTCGTTGGGGGATGCTGCGGCACAACAGAAAAGCATATTCGCGCGATTGCGCAGATGGCGGAGGGTAGGAAACCACGGCGGCGGCCGGCGGAGACGCACCGGGCGGTGTATTCGGGGATTGAGACGATTGAAGCGGAGGAAAGCACGCGGCCGCTGCTCGTGGGGGAGCGAACCAACGTGATCGGTTCGCGATTGTTCAAGAACCTGGTGGCGGAAGAAAACTGGGAAGAAGCGAGCGAGATTGCCCGGCGGCAAGTACGGGGCGGTGCGCACATCGTGGACGTGTGCCTGCAGAGCACGGAGCGCGATGAGAAGAAAGATATCCCGCCGTTCTACGAAAAGCTAATTCGAAAAGTGAAGGCACCGGTGATGATCGATACGACCGATCCGACGGCGATCGAGCTGGCGCTGACGTATTGCCAGGGCAAGGCGATCATCAACTCGATCAATCTTGAGGACGGCGAGGAAAAATTCGAACGCGTGGTGCCGATTGCGCATGAGTTTGGCGCGGCAGTGGTGGTGGGCTGCATCGATGAGGACAAGCTGCAAGCGCAGGCGTTTACGCGCGAGCGGAAGCTGGCGATTGCACAGCGTTCTTACAAGCTGCTGACGGAAAAATACGGGCTAGGGCCGGAGGACATCATTTTCGATCCTCTGGTTTTTCCTTGCGCGACAGGCGATGAGAATTATATCGGCGGCGCGGTCGAGACGATGGAAGGGATCCGCCTGATCAAGCAAGCGCTGCCGGACGTTCGAACGATCCTGGGTATTTCGAATGTTTCCTTCGGGCTGCCGGCGGGTGCGCGGGAAGTCGTGAATTCGGTTTTCCTGTATTACTGCACGAAGGCGGGGCTGGACCTCGCCATCGTCAATACGGAGAAGCTGGAGCGGTTTGCGTCAATCCCTGCGCAAGAGCGAAAACTCGCGGAAAACCTTCTGTTTTCACATCCGCCGAAAGATGTGCCTGCCGATCATTCGAATGCCGGGTTGTTGCGGGATGTTCCCGCCGACTGGCGCAAGCAGAGCAAGGAACAACGCGCGGCGGTCAATCAGCATTACATCGCAGCCATTGCCGAACACTTCCGGACGACAAAGAAGAAGGAAAAAGCTCGCGCGGCGGACGTGCCGCTGGATGAGCGGCTGGCGAACTACATCATCGAAGGCACGAGGGACGGTCTGATCGCAGATCTGGAGAAAAAGCGCGGGGAGGGTGCGGCGCCGCTGGACATCGTGAATGGACCGCTGATGGCGGGGATGTCGGAAGTCGGGCGGCTCTTCAATGCGAATGAATTAATCGTCGCTGAAGTGTTGCAGTCTGCGGAAGCCATGAAAGCGGCGGTGAGCCACCTCGAACAATTCATGGAGAAGGCGGACACGGCCAAGCGCGGAAAGGTCGTGCTGGCAACGGTGAAGGGCGACGTACACGACATTGGGAAGAACCTCGTCGAAATCATTTTGAAGAACAACGGCTACGAGGTAGTCAATCTCGGCATCAAAGTACCGCCGGAGGAGTTGATAAAGGCATACCAGGAGCATAAACCGGATGCGATTGGATTGTCCGGATTGCTGGTGAAGAGTGCGCAGCAGATGGTGATCACCGCGAATGACTTAAAGGATGCGGGGATCGAAATTCCCATGCTGGTGGGCGGCGCGGCGCTCTCGGCAAAGTTTACGCAGACGAAGATCGCCCCAAGTTATGGGAAAGCCGTGTGCTACGCAAAAGACGCGATGACCGGGCTGCGGCTGATGAACGAATTGATGGATCCAGCGACGCGCGAGAACGTGCTTCGAAATCACACGGCAAGCGGAAATGGCGCGGGCGTGTCCACGATCGTGACAGTGAAGGAGATCCCGACGGTGACGCACTCGCCGCGGGTTCGCGCGGACCTGCCGATTCCGACCGTGAAATATCTGGACCGCAAAGTCCGGCTGGTGCCGGATTTGCGCGAAGTCTGGGGCTACATCAATCCCTTCATGCTCTATGGGCGGCACATGGGCTTCCGGGGCGACTTTGAGAAGCGTTTGGCGGAACGCGATCCAAAGGCCGTTGAGCTATTCGAGAACATGGAAGAGGTGAAGAAGGAAGCAGCGGAGTTCATGAAGATCCGCGCCGTCTGGCAGTTCTTCGAAGCGGAAGCGGAAGGGGATTCCCTGCACTTATTTGCGCCGGGAGCAACGGCGCCTTTGCATACGTTTCGATTCGGGAGGCAACGGCAGGGCGATTTTCTGTGCCTGGGCGATTATGTCTTGCCGGCGCAAAACGGACAGCGCGACCACCTGGCATTGTTCGTGGTGACGGCCGGAGAAGGAATTCGTGGACATTCGGAAAAAGAAAAAAATGAAGGCTACTACTTCAAGTCCCACGGCCTGCAGGCGCTGGCAATCGAGACGGCGGAGGCGTGCGCGGAATGGCTGCACCGGCGTATCCGGGAGGATTGGGGCTTCCCCGATCCACCGGAGATGACCATGGGGCAGCGATTTACCTCCCGCTACCGAGGGAAACGCTACAGCTTTGGATATCCGGCGTGCCCGAACCTCGAGGATCAGGCAGGACTCTGGAAGCTATTGAAGCCGGAAGAAATCGGCATTCAGCTTACGGAAGGCTTCATGATGGATCCGGAAGCGAGCGTGAGCGCGCTCGTTTTCCATCATCCGGACTGCACGTATTTCAGCGTGGGGGAAGACCGCGAAGGCTGATTTCGGTTTCCACTCTGATCGAGACGGTGATTCGGGATGACCACTGTCGCGGCAATCCCGTTGGCCGAAAACTCCAAGGAAACCTTATCCCGCCGGCGAAGCTCCTACGGATGTCGCTTGATCGCCAGCAGCTGCATGAACCAGCTCGTGGAGAGCGTGTTCGAGGCGGCGCCGGTGTAAGAGCCCGCTGCGGTGGTCTGCATGCTTTCCATCAGGTTGCTGTGATAGGTGGAGAGAGTCGTGAAGCCGGCGCCGCCATTGGTGACCGCGCTGTCGTTGAAGGCCACGGCGTAGAGGAGGTCGTTAGCAAAGTTGGTGGTGACCGGTCCGCAACTGATGGCGGTTCCGACTCCAGCGGCAGCACACGTTGTATCGATCGGATTCGCCGGATCAATATTCGTGTATTCAAATTGATAGAGGTGGAAAGAGCTGTTGGAATTGCCCGTGAGGGTAACGGTAATGGTAATCGGCGCGCCGCCTCCCACGATATTCTTGGCGTAGAAGGTCTGCGCGCTCTTTAGCGTGCCATTCCAGTTGGTGGGCCCGACCGCGCTCGTATAGACATTTCCCTTGTTGTCCGTGACCGACGAAACGGAGAGCGCCTGGTTTCCCCATTTCACGGAAACGATGATGAGGTTTCCGCTGATGCTGGCGGCAGGAAAAGTCTGCGAAATCGTGCTAGTGCCAGATAGCACGGACGTTTCGGTGTGCTGGGCGAAAGTGACGGGCGGTGGTGGAGCTGCCGACTGGGTCACGGTGGTGGCTATATTTGAGAAGGGACTCGCATTGTTGGCGGTGTCGAGAGCTCTCACTTGGTAGCTGTACGAAGTCGCGGGGAGCAATCCGGTATCCGCGAAGCTGGGCGTAGTCGAAGTTCCGACTTGAGCAAGAGTGGCACAGGCCGCGCCCTGGCAACGCTGGACTTGATATTGCGTGACGCCGACGTTGTCCGTTGAAGCGGCCCACGTGAGATTGATCTGCGTGCTGCTCGCGGCTGTTGCCGTCAAGTTGGCAGGAGCTGTCGGCGGAGTGGTGTCTGCGAGCGTAGTGGCGCTGGAGATGTTCGAATACGCCGAATCGCCGACAGAGTTGGTTGCGCGAACACGGTAATAGTAGATGGTCAAGGGCAAAAGAGTGGGGTCCGAATATGTGGTCGTTGCGCCGGTGGTGATTCCGATTTGCATGAACGCAACCCCGTCAGGAGAACGCTCCACTTTAAAGCCAGTTTGATTGATTGCGTTGTTGGTCCACGAGAGGTTGATTTGCGTGGCGCTGGCAGCCGTGGCGGCCAAACCCGAAGGTGCAGCCGGTGCACCGGCAAGAGTCATGGCGCTGCCGACGTTCGATGGCGAGCTGGCGTTTCCTGCAGCGTCGACAGCGATGATCTCGTAGCTGTAGCTGGTGGATGGAGAGAGACCAGTGTCACTGAAGGTTGTGCCTGTTCCCGGCGGCGTGGCAATCTGCGCAAAGGTGGTGCATCCCGTCCCCTGACAGCGCTGAATCTTATAACCGGTGACGCCGACGTTGTCCGTCGAGGCGGTCCAGGAAAGATCGTTCTGCGAACTGCTCGTGGCCGTCGCCGTCAAGTTTGTTGGGGCCGTTGGCGGCGTTGTATCCGCAAGCGTGGTGGAGCTGGCCAGGTTTGAATAGGTCGAGTCACCTGAGCCGTTGGTGGCCCGCACACGATAGTAGTAAAGGGTCACGGGTGCGAGAGGACTGTCGGAATACGTTGTAATCGTTGCGCCGGTCGTGGCAATTTGCGTGAAGGTCACATTGTCCGGCGAGCGTTCAACCTTGAACCCGGTTTGATTGGTGGCGTTGTTAGTCCACAAAAGATTGATCTGCGTCGCACCGGCAGCGGTCGCGGTCAAATTGGAAGGTATGGCAGGCGGACCGGCAAGCGTCGTTGCCGTTCCAAGGTTGGATGGCAGGCTCTGATTCCCCGCGGCGTCCGCGGCAATGATTTCATAGCTATAACTCGTCGAAGGTGAAAGGCCGGTGTCGACATAAGTTGTGCCGGTTCCCGTGGGTGCTGCGATTTGCGACAAGGTGGTGCAGCTCACACCCTGGCAGCGTTGGATCTGGTATCCGGTCACGCCGACATTGTCCGTCGAGGCTGTCCAGGAAAGATTAATTTGCGTGCTGCTGGCGGCAGTCGCCGTCAGATTGGATGGCGCGGTTGGTGGGGTCGTGTCTGGCAGCGTTGTGGCGCTGGAAACATTGGAGTAGCCGGAGTCTCCGGAGGCGTTCGTGGCCCGAACGCGGTAATAGTAGAGGATCTTCGGCGCCAAATTTGGATCCGAGTAGGCGGTGGCGCTGGTTGTGCCGATCTGGGTAAATGTAACGTTGTCCGGCGAACGTTCCACCTTAAAACCAGATTGATTGATGGCGTCGTTGGTCCACGAGAGGTTGATTTGCGTAGCCGAGGCCGCAGTAGCTGTCAAAGCAGAAGGCGTGGCTGGCGGTCCCATGGTGACGGCCGTGGCAGTATTCGAGGGCAAGCCGGGATTACCAGCCGCATCCGTGGCGATCACTTGATAGGTGTAGCTGGTGGAGGCCGAAGCAGCCGCATCGTTGTAGGTTGTTCCCGGACCACCGGTGGTTCCAATCTGAGCGAAATTTGAGCATCCGGGCGTTGCGCAGCGCTGAATCAGGTAGTTGGTGACGCCAACGTTGTCCGTCGAGGCCGTCCAAGACAAATTAATTTGAGTGTTGCCGGCGACCGTGGCGGCGAGGTTGGTTGGCGCGGTCGGCGGAGTGGTGTCTGCCTGCGTCGTGGCGCTCGCTGGATTCGAAGGCAGACTGAGATTGACCGCTGCGTCCGTGGAAACGATTTGATAGGTGTAGGTTGTGGAAGGCGCCAGGCTGGTGTCGTCGTACGCGGTTGTGTTGCCCGGCAAAGAAGCTACTTGAGCGAAATTCGTGCAGCCCGAGCCCGAACAACGCTGCACAACGTAGCCCGAGACTCCAACGTTGTCGGTCGAGGCGGTCCAGGAGAGATTGACCTGGGTTGGGCCGGTTGCGAGCGCTGTCAAGCCGGAAGGCGTGGTCGGTGGAGTCGTGTCGGCGTTGGCGGCCTTGAACGCAGCCATCAGCATGAACCAGTTGGAGACGCCGGTCTCCGTGCCGAGTGCCGCGTAAGATCCGGTGGTGCTGACGGTCATGTCTTCGACCAGGTTTCCGCGGAACGTGGACTCGGCGGTGAATCCCGGTCCCGGGTTTATCCCCACAGAATCCGCAATGGAAAAGCCAAATATCAATTCGTTCGGGAAATTGGTCGTGGCGGATCCGCTACTGACGAAAGTGGACGTGCCGATCGCGGCGGAGACCACATCGAGAGGCGCGTTGATATCCGCGTTCGAATATTCAAGCTGATAAATGTAGAAAGAACTGGTGGCGATTCCGGTCAATGTCACCGTGATGGTGATCGGGGCACCGCCGCCGATGATGTTCTTGGCGTAGAAGATCTGGGCGCGTTTCGCCGTGCCACTCCAGTTGGTGGGGCCGACGGCGTTGGTGTAGTTGTTGCCCTTGTCGTCCCCGATAGAGGCAACGGATATGGCCTGGTTGCCCCACTTGACGCCAACAACGATGAGGTCACCGCTGACGCTCGGGATAGTAAAAGTTTGCGAGGCGGTGCTGACGCCGGAGCCCGTCGTCAATGCCACTTGCTGCACAAACTTGATCGGCGGAGGGGGAGCCGCGGGCGTCGTTGCGCTGGCGACATTCGAATACGCACCGATGTTTCCGGCGGCGTCATTGGCCCTGATGCGGTAGCTGTAGGACGTCGAGGGCTGCAAGCTCGTGTCGGTGTAGCTTGTGACTGCTCCCAGCGTCGTGATCTGCCCGAAATTGGTACAACCCGCCCCCTGGCAGCGTTCCACTTTGTTTCCGGTCACTCCGACGTTGTCGGTCGCTGCCGTCCAGGACAGGTTGATCTGCAGATTGGATGATGCGGTCGCCGTCAGGTTCGTTGGCGCGGTCGGCGGAATGGTGTCCGCCGAAACGATCACCGAAAGCACGGGGGTTACCGAATGACTTGACGCACCGCTCGTTCCCGTCACAGTCAGGTTGGAATTGCCGATCGGCGTGCCCGCGGACGTCGATACCGTCATCGTCGTCGAACCGGAGGTAGTGACGGTCGCAGGGTTGAAAGTGGCAGAGGCACCGGAAGGAAGGCCCGAAGCCGAGAAACTGACGGAACCGGTGAAATTGGGACCGGGAACAACGTTGATGGTGTAGCTCGTGCCGTTGCCAGCGACCACAGTTTGCGTCGCCGGCGAAAAAGTCAGAGAGAAATCCGGCGTAACGGTGATTGTGCGTGTCGCAGGACTTGGATCCGTCAGACCAACATTGTCCGTCACCGTAAGGGATGCGATGTAGGTACCGGGATTCGCAAAGCTAACCGAGCCGGGATTTTGCGACGAACTCGAGCTCGGACTTCCGCTCGGAAACACCCAGTTATATGCAGCAACTGTGCCATCGGGGTCGCTTCCTGTTCCAGAGAAAGAAACCGACTGTCCAGGGCCAATCGCCACGTTCGAAGTGGGAGTAACAATCGTCCCCGTCGGCGACAGGTCCGTGGGGGTTAAGGAGAGCTGGACGAATTGAGCGCCCGAAGGCACGCCGGAAGAATTGAGAATGAAAAGCAGGTAATAGCCTGGAGGCGCGATATTGGAATTCGGCGGCGATGTGAGATTGAGCACGCCACTTCCCGCGGTGAATACCAACCCGACAAGCCGTTGATCCATGTCGAAGGAATGAGTAACGGCTCCGGCGCGGATCAAAACAGCGGAGGTGATATTTGCAGCATCGGGGGTTTGCACTTGGAAGGCGCCGTTGTAGCCAATCACACCAGGAGTCACGCTCGCAATTGTCGGCCGGGTCGCCAGCGTTCCGTTCGAATTGAACAGATAGGGAGGCGAGTAAATTTCCATGTGCGGGTCGTAGGCTCCCTGACGTGGATTGCTGCCTGCCATGAGCACGGTCGCATCAGGCAATAAGATGGTGTTGGAATGATAGAGACGGGGGTAGGTATTTGAGCCGGCCGAAGTGAATGCGCCGGTAGCGCCGGCAGTTGGGTCGTACAACTCCGCCTTGAGACTGGCAGTTGTGCCATCTTCATCAATCTGGGAGCCGCCCGAGGTCAGAATCTTTCCATTTGGCAAGATGGTCGCGTTCATCTCGATGCGAGGCTGAACCATGCTGGGGCCGTTCACCCACTTTGGGCTGGCCGCGGAAAGATCGATCAGCTCCGTTGTTGCGGTTGAAGGGCTAGCCCCTCCTAAGATCAGAACTTTCGGGTTGTAGCCGTTTGCGGGCGTCAATGGAAGAAGAACGGAAGACCCGTAGGTTCGGGTGTTGCCATAGTTCGTGGTGGGGCCGGCGGTCCAGCTTTGGTTGGAGGGATCGAAGGTCCACGACTGGGCGGTCGAGCCCGAGAAAAACACTTTGCCATTCGGAAGCACGTGCATTCGGGGATAGAGAGGAGGTGTGAACGGCGCCATGTACTGCTGGCTCCATCCGGCGCCGACCTTGTAGATCTCGACTGCGACATTCGTACCCCCGGTTTCCGTCAAACCAGAGAACACCATGACGCGACCGTCCGGAAGCACCGTGCTCGTTGGGTACCATCGACCGTGGGCCATCGATTGGAGATCAACAAAGTTTCCGCTGGCGGGATCAAAGGCAGTGGTGCGATTCGAGCCTTGGAAAGGGTTGTAATTGATCGTGCCACCCATGATGAATGGCCGACCGTCAGGCAAGACCACCATTCCGTTGCAAAACAGATCCCATGTCAGTGGCTGGGTCGTCGTTGTGTCCGTGACCGGGTCGAAGACCCCCCCCTGAAAGAACGTAACGGTCTTGTCGTTTCCTGACCCTGTAGCGAATAGGATCTTCCCGTTGTGCATCAGCGCTAGGTGAACGGGATTAATCGGCGCCAGAGTCACCAAGGTCTGCCATTGACCCTGGACGCTCGCCTGCCCAGCGGCCTGCGGAGCCAGGAGAATTGAGGATAGCGAGCACGTTAAGAGTGCTAGTGCAACGAGTCGGCGTCTGCTCGCTGGGGTCATGGGAAATCCTTTCGGCCTGTAGCGTTCGATCATAAAAGCCGTTTAAGCCGTTCGCAGGCACCAATCTCTGGGCAAGCGGAAGAAACCTCGGCTGAAAGGTAGCCGCACATCAGCACTTGCGAGCAGTTCCGAAACCGCAATCCTTGCGGACTGCGCTTTCGATCTAGTTAGTTCGGCAGCAGACCGAAAACAGTGAACGAAGTCTGTCCGCCAACGTAAACCTTGCCGTTGGCGACAGTCGGCACGGTGAATTTTACGGCGGCCCCGGCAGCGCCAGTCCCGCTTGCAGGACTGCTGTAGAGCAAGTTGGCGACATTGGTTGCATCGTAAGCGTACAGGACGGCCGCGCCGTTTGACGGCCAGGCGCTCAGATCCAGGATCCAAACGATGCCATTGGTATTCCCATTAGCGGAGACGGCAGGTATCGCGCCTCGCGGCGGGAACGTGTTGCTCGAAACGGCAGATTGCGTTGTGGACATGGCGCCATTCGCGATCGTGAATTGGCTCAATGGGAAGTTCTGTCCCGTCACGTATATGTTTCCGTTCCAATAGGCTGGCAGGCCGTAGATACCGCCATCCAGTTGCGTGGTGTTGGGAGGAGGAACAGGAATTACTTCCTGCACGTCCTGGTTGCTCCCGGAATTGAACTTGCCCAAGCTGATCTGATCCAGCAGGTAAAGAATGGCAATCTTGCCAGTAGCGAGGACCAAATGTTGGTGGGTTGCGGAACCGACAGAGTCGGGCAGAACCACGATGCCTGCGGAGCCCATGTCAACGTCATTGGCGTCGAGAACGCTGCGGTTAAACGGAGTGAACCAATCGAGCAACGCTCCCGAGGGGCTAAGCTTCAATACCGACTCGGAGAAATTCTTCGTACCATCATAGGAGCCGTTGCCGGTCGTGACGTAGATGTTACCGCTCGCATCGGCAGCGGGACCTGCGCCGGCATCCCAAACGGACGCGCCGTTGCTCCCACTCCTGGGATCCGAGGTTGAGAACACGAACTTCTGCGCCAGGGTGGCTGGGTCATAGCCAAACACCCAACCCTGCCAGTTTGATATATCGCCGTGTGATCCGAAGCCGATGTAAACGGTGCCATTGGCCAATAGCAGACCAGGCCTGTTGAAATGGCGCAACGAGACAAAGTTTGGATCCGAGATTACAACGGGGCCCCCAAATCTTTCTGCGCCCGTGGTGATGTTCAGGGCATGCAAGCGGTGAACGTAGCAAGGAGAGCTCGTGGAACAACCTGTGCCCACCGATTCCTTCGTCTTGGCCTCGATATAGATAGTGTTCGTCGCCGTGTCAATGACCGGCGTTGATGTGATGCCGATCTCGGGGAATACGTCGTTGGTGGGGTAAGTAGGACTAGTATCGAGCCAAGACATAGTGGTGACCCCGGTCGCTAGAAAGCTGGTCTTCCAGAGCTGTACGCAAGAGGGGGAATCAGCGTCGAAGGCGTAGACGCTATCGTGCTCCGTGGCGACAAACACGACGTTGCGCGTGGTGGAGCCGACCAACAGGTTGGCCATGTAGAGCGGTTGGGCGTAGATCTGACCGTCCACCGGGCAAGAGAAGAGCTGCTTGAACGTAGACGAATTGACGTTGGAGGTCGTCAATGCATACTCTTTCAAGTTTTGACCGGTGCGAGCGACGTCGTTGTGGTGCATGAAAACACCCGCGATGTCGCTGACGGCAAAGGTCACCGAAGCAGTCACCGAAGCGTTTGTGACGCTCACCGCCGTAATGGTATGCACTCCTGGCTGTGTCCCCGGCGTGAAGAGACCCGATGTGCTAATGGAGCCGGTGGTGCTATTGCCGCCTGTGCTGCCATCTACTTGCCAGGTTACGCCAGCGTTATTCGGGTCGTTGAAGACAGTGGGCATAAATTGCTGCGCCTGAGAAGTGGTAATCGAGCCGCGCTTCGGACTGACGAAAACGGTGAGCAGGCCTTGGACGACAGTGATCGTCGCGGTGCTCGATTTGGTGTTGTCCGAGAGAGAAGTGCCCTTAAGTGTGACGGTGGCTGGGTTCGGTATAGCTGAGGGCCCGTTGTAAGTCACGGACGTCGAGGTTGCGTTTGTCAGCGTGCCGCACGTGCTTCCACTGCAACCGGTGCCGGAGATCGACCACGTCACGCCCTTGTTTTGGACATCGTTGGTCAGCTGCGCCGTGAATACCTGCGTCCCAAAGGTCGCTGGAACACTGGCGCTGACGGGTAAGATGCTAACGCTGATGGGTTGAGCCGGAATGCCATTGGCCGATTTGAACGCCGCGAAAACCGCCCCCCAATTGTCGGAGGCGCCGATCGTTGCGTTCGCTGAGGCGTTTCCGGCAGTAGTTTGGATCTGGTCTTCGCCGATCAACTTGGTGTTGGGTTCCGCGGGAACAAAATCTTCGATCTTGTAACCGGCGCCGGCTGTGTAGGCGGCGGGATTTGCGGTGACGATTTCGCCAAGGAGCAAATCGCCGCCCCACGACGTGGGAGCATTTGCCGTGCTCGGCGCCGTACCCGTGCCCTCTGCCGCAGAGGCGTTATCTAGAGAGTTGGTCAGTGCCACTCCTGAGTATTCCATGATGGAGAAGCGCAGCGTTGCGGCCGAGATGTTATCGGAGACGGTGACGGTGTTCGCACCACCGGCAATGTTCTCGGCATAGTAGACAGCGTTCGTTTCGCCATCTAGGGTCATATTGAGAAGGACTGCTTGTTTATAAGTGTTCCCGTGAGAGTCCGAAACGTTTAGCACTTGGCCTGATTTGCCGGCGCGGATGACCACGGCGATAAAGTTTCCTGCAGTGTTATTCGAAGTGAACGCCAAAGAAGAAGAGTTGGTGGTGCCCGCGTCTTTGCCGGTGTGTTGAACCAGCTTGATGGTCCCCGACCCTGCGGTCACGATGAAGGCGACACCATTGCTGGCGACTCCGCCGACGGATACGACGACGTTGCCGGTTGCTGCGCCCGTTGGAACCGGCGCCACGATGCTGGTGTCGCTCCAACTCGTGGGTGTCGCGGTCGTGCCGTTAAATGTAATCGTACTGGTGCCCTGACTTGAGCCGAAGCTGGTACCGCTGATGGTGACCGATGTGCCGACGGGTCCGCCTGTCGGGCCCACTGTTGTGATCGCCGGGGCCGCCGTGACGGTGAAGAGAACGCCGTTGCTGGCAACACCGCTGATCGAAACGATCACGTTTCCAGTGGTCGCGCCTGCGGGCACGGGTACGAGAATCTGCGTGTCATTCCAGCTGTTCGTTCTTGCGGCAACGCCGTTGAACGTCACGCCGCTCACTCTTGTACCGACCGTGGGTCCAAAGTTCGTGCCGTTGATGGCGACGACAGCACCGATTGGCCCCGATAGCGGACTAATGCTCGAAATGTTCGGGGGCGGTGTAACCGTGAAAGGCAGTCCGTTGCTGGCCACGCCGCCAACGGTAACGACAACATTTCCCGTCGTTGCGCCAGTCGGAACCGGCACGTCAATACCCGTGGCGGTCCAGTTGGAAGGTGTTCCCGCGGCGCCATTAAACGTGACAGTGCTGGTGCCCTGAGTCGCGCCGAAGTTCGTACCGGTGATCGTCACGGTCGCTCCCACGGGACCCTGGGTTAAGCCAAGCGAGGTGAGACTCGGACCCGGCGAAGTGACCGTGAACGATACGCCGTTACTGGCGACACCGTTGACCGTCACGATGACGTTGCCAGTGGTCGCGCCGTTCGGAACCAGGGCGGCAATGGTCGTCGCGCTCCAGCTTGTAGGAGTCGCGGCGATGCCGTTGAACGTCACCGTGCTGGTTCCCTGAGTTGCGCCGAAATTTGCCCCGGCGAGTGTCACAGACGTCCCGGCCGTTCCGGAATTAGGAGTCAAGCTGGTGATGCTTGGCGGAACAACGACTGTGAAGTTCACACCATTGCTCGCCAAACTGCCGACAGTGACGACAACATTGCCAGTCGTCGCTCCAGTAGGCACGGACACCGCGATGCTGGTCGCGCTCCAGCTTGTCGGTGTCGCCGCAGTCCCATTGAATGTAAGTGCGCTAGTTCCCTGCGCCGTTCCAAAGTTCGCCCCCGCGACGGTCACGGATGTCCCGACCATTCCCGAATTCGGGGTCAAACTGGTGACGCTCGGTGGAACGAGGACAGTAAAATTGACTGCGTTGCTCGACGCTCCGCCCACGGTCACTACGACATTGCCGGTCGTGGCGCTTGTGGGAACAAGCACAGCGATACTCGTTGCGCTCCAACTGGTGGGTGAAGCCGAGGTCCCGTTGAACTTCACCGTGCTGGTGCCTTGCGAAGCACCGAAATTTGTGCCCGTGATCGTGACGGACGCCCCTACTAGACCCGACGTGGGATTTAGACTCGTGATGCTCGGCGGCGGTACGGTGACGTTGAACGTGACTCCGTTGCTGGCCACGCCGCCAACTGTTACGAGGACGTTGCCGGTGGTCGCGCCCGTCGGAACCGGAACGGCGATGCTCGTCGCGCTCCAGCTTGTGGGAGTCGCGGCAGTCCCGTTGAAGGCCACGGTGCTGGTGCTTTGGCTGGCGCCAAAGTTTGCGCCCATGATGGTTATGGATGTGCCGACGACACCCGAAGTTGGATTCAAGCTCGTGATTGATGGGCCGGTGGTCCCGCCGCCGCTGACGGCCTTGAACGCGGCCAGTCCGGCACCCCAGCTATCGGATGAGCCCAGCGTGACGCCCGCAGAAACGGTTCCGGCAGTCGCCTGAATCTGGTCTTCTGCGGCCAATTTGGTGTTCGGAGATGCGGGAACTCTCTCTTCGATCGCATAGCCGGTTGCCGCGGTGAAGGTCGCGGGATTGCCCGTCAGGACCGCGCCGAGCAGCAGGTCGCCATTGGCAGTCGTGAGCACGCTGCCGCCATTGGCGGTCGCGCTCGTTCCTTGCGCGGTGGAAACCACGTCGAGCGAATTGGCGAGCGCAACACCCGAGTACTCGAGTATGGCGAACCGCAAGGTATTGCCATTAATGCTCTCCGCTACCGTAACCGTGTTCGCTCCGCCGGCGATATTTTCAGCGTAGAAAATTCCGAGCGTGTCGCCGTTCGGGGTGTCCGTGGTGACGTTAAATTGGATCGCTTTGCGGTAGGTATTTCCGCGCGTGTCTGAGACCGTCAAGACTTGCCCTGTCTTGCCCGCGCGAATGACTACGGCGATCCAGTTCCCGACGGAATTGGTCGAATTAAACGCCAGGGTCGAAGAAGCGGTGACGCCGGCATCCTTGCTTCGATGCTGGACGACTGCGATCCCCGCAGTTGACGTGGTCACCGTGAAGTTCGAGCCATTGCTGGCTTGACCTCCGACCGCCACGACAACATTGCCTGTTGTTGCGGCGGCCGGAACCGGAACGACGATGCCGCTCGCGCCCCAGCTTGTGGGAGTGGCAGAGATGCCGTTGAAGGTGACCGTGCTGGTGCCCTGCGTCGGTCCAAAATTGGCGCCCGCAACGGTGACCGATGTCCCCACGGGACCAGAAGCTGGAGTGAGGCTGGTGATGCTTGGTGGAGTAGTGACGGTGAAGTTGATGCCGTTGCTGGCGACGCCGCCAGCGGTGACCACGATATTGCCGGTGGTGGCGCCGGTGGGCACTGGGACGGTGATGCCGGTGGCGCTCCATGCTGCGGGAGTTCCCGCCGTTCCATTAAATGTGATGGTGCCGGTGCCTTGGCTTGCGCCAAAGTTTGTGCCCGCGATGGTAACGGAAGTACCTACAACTCCTGACGCAGGGTTGAGGCTGGTGATGCTTGGCGCGGGAATTGTGACCGTGAAGTTTAGGCCATTGCTGACCTGACCTCCGACAGTGACAACTATATTGCCCGTGGTGGCGCCCGTAGGCACTGGCACAGCGATGCTGGTGGCGCTCCAACTCGTCGGTGTTGCAGTGGTCCCATTGAACGTGATTGTGCTTGTTCCCTGACTGGCTCCGAAGTTCACGCCTGCAATCGTAACGGAGGTGCCGATCGGTCCAGAGGTCGGATTGAGGCTGGTGATGCTGGGAGCGGTCGAAGTCACGGAGAAGGAGACACCGTTGCTCGCCAAGCCGTTGACGGTCACCAAGACATTGCCGGTCGTTGCGCCGTTCGGCACGGGAGCCGCAATGCTGGTAGCGCTCCAGCTCGTGGGCGTCGAGGCGATTCCGCTAAACGTTACGGCGCTGGTGCCCTGAGAAGCACCGAAATTGGCGCCCGCGATTGTGACCGATGCGCCAATAGCGCCGGAAGCCGGATTCAGACTGGTGATTGTCGGAATCGGCATGACGATGAAGCTGAGCCCGTTGCTGGGTAGTCCACCGACGGTGACAATGACATTGCCCGTGGTGGCTCCCGTCGGCACGGGAACAGTGATGCTGGTCGCCGTCCAGCTCGTTGGAGACGCCGGGGTCCCGTTAAACGTAACGGTGCTGGTTCCCTGGCTGGCGCCGAAGTTTGCGCCGGTGATTGTGACAGAGGCGCCCACCGGACCCGATGAGGGGTTGAGACTTGAAATACTGGGTGTGGAAATGACAGTGAAGGTCACACCATTGCTGGCCACGCCTCCTGCAGTTACAACCAAATTGCCGGAAGTTGCGCCGGCGGGAACCGCGACCACAATGCTGTTAGCGGACCAGTTGGTGGGTGTTGCGGTCGTCCCGTTGAAGTTGACGATGCTTGTCCCCTGCGACGTTCCAAAATTGGAGCCCGTGATTGTTACTGACGTGCCTGCTGGTCCCGTCGTTGGATTCAGGCTAGCGATGTTCGGCGCCGGACTGCCGCCGCTCGTGGCGGCACGGAAGGCGGCCATCTGCATGATCCAAAGCTGCACTTTGTCCAAAGTAGCGGTGGCGCTATAGCTCCCCGTCACGGAGACGACTTGGTCTTCGAGAATGTCGCCGTCCACAGTGATTCCGCGGCTGCTATATCCAGTTCCCGGACCTGTTGAGGTCGCCTGCACAACGTTCGCGCCGATGAGAATGTCGTTTGCGTTTGTCGTTGAGACTGGGCCGCTGTCGCTCGTCGCCGTATTTCCTTGTGCGCCCACCGAAGCATCCAGCGGATTTAACGGGTCGACGCCGCTGTATTCGGCGATGCGGATGTCAGGGTGGCGCGCGGCGACGTTGAAGGTCACGGTCACGGTGTTCGCGCCGGCCGCAGCCGCCGCGATATTCTTTCCGTAGTAGATGGCCTGCGAAGCCGTAGCACTTTGCACAACCGGAGCCGCCGCCACGGCGTAGGTATTGCCGATGGAGTCCGTTACGGAGCTGATGGTCGCCGTCGAATCATTCCAGCTGACGATCACGACGTTCAGATTGCCCGCTGTCTGGGCGCCGGTATAGGTGACCGTCACGGGCGTTTGCGTTGCCTGTGGGCTCGCAGAATTGGCTTGTATGAAGACGATAGGAGAGCCTGCGCCAACCGTGAAGTTCACTCCGTTGCTGGGTTGCGCACTTACGGTGACCACAACGTTGCCGGTCGTCGCACCTGTGGGAACCGGAGCCGTGATGCTCGTGGCGCCCCATGCCGTCGGTGTCGCTGCTGTGCCGTTAAAGGTGACCGTGCTACTTCCTTGGGAAGCGCCGAAATTTACACCCGCGATGGTGACAGAGGTACCGACGGGCCCGGTGGTCGGACTCAGATTGGTAATGGACGGTGCGGGAGTGCTGCCTCCAGCCGCGCGGAAGGCCACCATCTGCATGATCCACGACTGGACTTTGTCCAGGGCGGCAGTGGCGTTGTAACTGCCGGTCACGGTCACGATGCGATCTTCAAGAATGTCGCCATCGCCAGTGATGCCCCGGCTGGTATAACCAGCTCCCGCTCCCGTAGTGGTCGACTGAACCAGGTTCGCACCAACGAGCAGATCGTTCGCGCTGCTAGTGGTCACTGATCCGCTACTGCTCGTTGACGTCGTAGTGCCCTGCGCGCCGGCAGAAACGTCCAGAGGATTTACGGTATCCAAGCCGCCGTACTCTGCGATGCGAATGTCCGGGAAAGCTGCTGCGACGCTGAAGGTCACGGTGACACTGTTCGCACTCGCTGCGGCCGCGGAGATGTTCTTTGCGTAATAGATGGCCTGCGAAGCAGTTCCAGTCTGTACGAGCGGACCAGCTGCCAGAACGTACGCGTTGCCAAGTGAATCGGTCACGGAACTGAGAGTTGAAATCGAGTCATTCCAGCCGACGACAACGACGTTCAAATTTCCGAGCGTCTGAGCTGCGGCGTAAGTGACCGTTACCGTTGCCTGCGGCGACTGAGGTGTCGCGGAGTTGCTCTGCACGAAGGCGACAGAGGCAGCCAGCGCCTGTCCCGAAGCGGCCGCGAGTAGGAGAACGAGCAGCGCGAGCGATCGGGCGAGCCGAACCTGAAGCGTCGATCCATTGTGACGACGCGAGCAAATCAACATGAAGCATCCTCCGCGGGAGACGCAGCAAATAAAATTTTCCGGTAAATAAGACTGCCAACGAGCGAGTAAGGAAGCTTTGGCTGAACCAACGGTTGGCAAGTACGGCCGCATCCAGAATCGCGACACGCCTGCTGGCTGCTGGGTTCCCCTCTTGCTATACAGCTACCGCTCAAGACCTGGTTTCGTGCCCTAACGACAGACCTCCAACCGTTAAGTAGTGCAGAATGACAAAGCACCCCGCCTTCCAAATTCAGCAAGACCAATTCATTGATTCATTTGGACTTAGCCATGGTCCAAAACACCCTCGCAAGGTTCGAGAGAAACTCACGGGCATCATTGTGCAGGCCGCTTCCATAAAATGGGGCAGACGGGCTAATGTACGGATTGAAGTCTGCGTTGATCTTTCAATCTGATAAAAAAACGCTTCGAATCAAGCAGATTCTGCCGATCGTTCCACAGAATTAGAATTTTCCTTAAATCTATGGGCAGCTTCGCCCAGCAAAGATGTTCCCGTTGCGCTTTTTCCTAAAGCTATCGGAAAGAAGAAGGAGTTTTGCTACTTCAGGGGATGCTCGTTCGACTCTGAGCTCCGAGCTGGCGCGGGTATTGCGGTTTCGAAGGTCAAGAATACGCGGCGAAGCACTACACCGGAAAGAATCAGTACAAGCCCAATTAGGAATAGCCCCATGGTCTCGGGAAGGTTTGAGAGTGATGCTAGGATGATATGCACACCCTATGCGGTGCAACTTGTCAGCCAAAGATGACTCTTCGTAACTTATTGAAAAAGAGGATGTTAACATGGACTTTACACGAGGGCAGTGGAACTCGCGGGAAACAGAATGGCGAATTCCTGTATTCCACTTCCAGAGCGCGCTGCAGGGAGTTCTCAGGGATGCGCTTAGTTAGCGAAGTCGTGGCAACGCCTCAAAGCAGTCTTGAAACGTGGCTCTGCTCAGTCCGCGCGACGAAGCCATCCCTCTCTCCAGTAATGGTAAATCGCTCTTGGGCACAGCCGGTGGTAATCGGCGGCGCACGCGGAACCATCCAAGATGATGCAAGAGGACTTCATCCGGAGCATCTTGCCATTCTTTTCGTCCACGATCTGATTTACGCGTCTTGCAACGCGATACGTCCCCCCGCAATACTTGAGCATTTCAGAATCGAACAAAAGGCCGCGGTTGCGATTCTTTTGGTCTAGGGTGGCGAATATTTCCTGCCTTGATCTTACTTGGACAAATTCGCCAGGCTGGAGTTTCAACTCACCAGCCGGAGAGGCGGCAGGCAATGCCTGGATGTGAGGATACTGCACACCCTTGCGAACGGACTGAAACTTGTTGAAAACTTCGATCAGGATAGTGCGAAACACGTCCACAATACCGAGCAACGTCTCCAACAGCTTCTCGCCCTTGGAATCGCCCAATCCCCGGTGCAAGTTTCCGGAGCGAATATCCCTGATGTATTGCCATAAATTCCACCAGGGGAGATCCGAAGTAAACTCCCTTAGATTCGTCGCTTGGCAAGAATAGATTGCTTCTGCAGTAGCTGGATCCGTTCCCCCGCGGCTCCCTCTCAGCAGGACTCCGGGGGTTTGAATAGATGCTCCTGATTTCAGGTCCACAGGGCTCTTTTGTAAGGACGAACCACATTCACCAAGCTGCGACTCTTGCGTGAACGGCGCCACGGCTCTCTTGAGCCAGGCCGCATTCCAAAAAATCAAGCAGCCGGCGTCGCAGTCCCCGTGAGCTCTCCCGTCGCAGCGCACACCCGTCAGGTGCACAGCGTTTTTCACTTGCCGCATGTTCCAGGGCTGGATGTTGTCGCACGTCTTATGCGCGATTTTATAGACTCGAAAGCGTTTCCCGCAATATTTGAGCATCTCCGGCATGAACGGCATTGCATTGAGCCTGCCGTTATCGTCCAGTGTCGCGAGGATTTCGTCCTCAGAGCGAACCTCGACGAGTTCTCCCGCCTGAAGGTTGAGCTCCTGATCGGGGATTGATCGTCCCATTTCCGTTTGTCTCTCTTTCCTTGGGTCAAAGGGTCGCGGTCGTAAAAGAGCCAGAGAGAGGGCAATTCACAACTGGACAGTCTCTTCCGGGACCGTCTTTCCAGTACTCTCTTGAAAATGACGTTCAACGCGAGCGGAGCACGCAGGGCCGAGCCGCCGGGCCATTGTGCCGGCGATCTGCCGCGTGAGATTCGACCAATCATGCTGCCGCGCGAAATTCTGCCTGGCTACGCGCCGCTCTTCCGTGTTTTCCGCCCGGCTTAGGGCTTGTGCGAGCATGGAGGACCATTGTTCGGCGCTTCTTGGAAGCAACACGATGTCCCCAAGGGTCGCGAGCGACGCGATTGGCGTTCCCACGAGTGGCTTGCCGCTCGCCAGATATTCATGCAATTTGAGCGGATAAATGTACTTGGTGTAGTCATTATCCCCGTAAGGCATGATGCACACATCGAAATGCTGCGGGTACGCCATCATCTCAGCTGAAGGCTTTCCTCCGAGGAAATGAACGTTGCGGCGTCCCATGAGTTCCTGAAGAGCGCCGTCAATTTCCGGATGCGGGCTTGCGGGTCCCACCAACACGAATGACCATTCCGGATGCTCGCAAGTCAGCTTGAGAAGCAGGTCCCAATCGATTTGCCATTTGAGGGATCCCACGTACCCGACGCGGGGATGAGGAATGGGCGCAAGATCCTTGGGTTCGTCGAACGGCCGCGAATAGGCTTCAAAATCAACGCCGCCGGGAAGATAGGTGGTTTGTGGATTGATTTTTCCCTTTTTCTCGTAGAGAGCAGGTGAAAGGATGAATACGTGATCCACGGCAGCGAGCAATCGGGCTTCGACAGGATCTATGGGGCACTCCACGCGCGAAAAAGAATATTCATCTTCGAGGTGATAACAGCTCAGATCGAAAGGAATCATCCGAAGGACGGGTTCAAATTCGGGACGCCAGAGATAGAGAATGATCTTCTGGCAGCCACGGTCCCGAAGGATGCGGCTAGCCTGCAAGAGGCGCTGCTGCAACGTAAATCGCGCCAGCCAGGCTGGCCGGTAGAAGTCCGGAAGCCAGAATTCCGGAGTATATTCGGCAAACCCCGGATATTGGGCCATGCCGGATGTTTGTGATGGTTCTGGCCGGCTCTTGAGAGTATCCCGCCAGTGGTGCGCGGGATTTACCCAGACCATATGAAAGTAGCTCGCCAGGCGCGCCATGATGTGATGGCGCACCATCCAGCGCGGGTTCCAGTGATCAGGAACAAGCGCAAGGATGCCGACGTCTTCCAGCACGGGCTTGCTGGCCGTTTTTTTTGGAGGAGCTACGTCAACCTGCATGGAGATCATCCTATCTCGCGATCCTTCCTCTCATCGTCCTTAAAAAAAGAAGAGCGTTCAAATCCGGCGGACCTTGGGATTCCACGCGAGACGGCCACCGGCGCCCACCAATAGTGCCCAGAGAAGGCTGCGCTGCTCCCGGAACTTCCTGCCTGCGAAAAAATCCTTCAGCATGCCTTTGGTTAAAGAGGAGACCTCCCAGTAGGCCATTTTGAGTACTTTCCGGTCGCCTCCCAGGATGTGCTTGCAGTAGAACGCCCCGCGGCCCACAACGTACCGGTGATTCAGAGCCTGAATTTGAGCGTCGGTGGTTCGCCCATGATTGTGATAGACAAGGACGTCGGGCGAATAGATGATCTTGAATTTTTCCCGGAAGACTCGATAGAGAAAATCGAGATCTTCCATCACCGCGCCGATTCTTGATCCAGGACCAAGGAAGGGATCGAAATCTCCCACCACATCAAAAATCTTCCGGCGAATCGACATGTTGGCGCCAATCAGGAACAAGAAAAGCTGATCGCGCGATTCAATGGGCGTCCTCTCGGGGAAGCTCCGGATGGTTATGGGCCGATCTTGTTTATCAAAAAGCTCGACTCTCCCTCCGAGCACGCCCAGGGAGGGGTCGGAGGCGAATTCCCGCGCAATCGTGGCCAGCCACTTCGGATCGGGTATGCAATCGTCATCGGTAAAAACCAGAATTTCGCCGGTGGCTGCGCGAAGCCCGGCATTGAGCGCGATTGACTTTCCTTGCCGGCTTTCCAGCAGGTAAATGCATCGTGGCGGGGTTTCTTGGACGAACGGCACAATCGCACTTTTTGTCCCGTCCGAGGAATTGTTATCGACGATCACAACCTCCCAATCCACGCCGTCCGGCACAACCTGATGCGAAAGTCCGCGCAGAAACTTGAGCAAGCTATCGGCTCGATTGTAGCTGGCGATGATGATGCTGAGCTTCATCCTGAAACTTTGCGAATCGTGGTGCTGACTTTCGCCTTTCCCTGTTCTTTCGCTTGCTACAATCATTTTGCCGGATGGAGTCCCTGAAGGTGTTGTTGCATTTGACGATTCCGCAACCATTTCTTGCTTTCGGCCATTCTCCCAAAGGTCTGAAATAACTCCAGCCTGTAAAAAGAACGGCGTTGCTCCCCCAGCGAAAACATCCACTTCCCGAGAAACCGCAGAGCGATCGGGAACAGGTAACGCGGAACGCCGAAATAGCATTTCGCGCCGTCCGGAACTCCCTCGACGAGAATAGACCACCGGCCATAGTGAAACGCCATGGACCGAAAATACTTTCGCGTGGTGCGGTACTCTTCCACCGGGTGGTAAACCACAGCCTTGGAAGCGTACATCAGGCGTTCGCCCGCGTGCATAAGTCTCCGGCAATACTCAGTGTCCTCTCCACCCAACAGGTCATTGATTCGGTTGAGGTCGGTCCGGTAGGGACCATACTTTTTAAAAATGGATTTGCGAAGGCCCATGTTTGCGCCGATCGCCGTCGCCGTGAGTTGGCACGGCACATCGCCCTTGTCAAAATTCACGATCCCACCGTAGGCAGGGTGACGGTAGGGACCGTCGAAGACAATCCAGGAAGGCTTCTTGCAGCTCCACACAGGGATGATTTTTCCGCCAACCGCCGCGCAATCATATTTCTGGAACGCATCGTACATTTCGGCGACCCAGTGATGATCGACGGTCAGATCGTCATCCGTCAGAGCGAGAATCTCGCTGCGGGCTTCCCGAATGCCGGCATTCAAGGCGTTGGTCTTGCCCTGCGTGCCATGAAAAAAGTACCGGAACCGGTGCGAGTTTTTCGCGATAAAGGATTCACAAACCGCACGGGTATCGTCCTTCGAATTGTTGTCAACGACCAGCACTTCCCATTCGAGCCCTTCGGGCACAACGGAAGCCTTGAGACTATTCAAAGCGACAGCAAGGGACTTCGAGCGATTCCAGGTGCAGATGATGACCGTCAAGTCCATGGCTTATGTCCGAGCCCCGGTGTTGGTCTTCTTGGAGGCCGTTGCTTTGCCCCACCAGCGGGCAAGACTTCTCACGGCTGCTACCGGGTGCGATATGCCGTTCCAGGCGGCCATGCAGAATCCGCGGAGGAGCCTGCTCCAGCTCAAAGGCATTTCCAGGTTGCGCAGCCAGTTTTTGTGAAATTCAAAATAGTTCTTGCCGCGCAACTGCAAGAGTCCTTCCGCAAGAACCTGGTAGTACTCGCGCAGGCGGACCCGCATACGATCCTCATACTCGTTCTTGTCGAGACTGGATGGGCCGTACTGAACGAGTTCCGTCAGAAAGGACAACTGAATACTGTTCATTTGCTCCGCGAAGGTCGTATTGGATTCGCCCTGCGTTCTGGTAAACGTCAGCAACTGGTGAACGAAGCCAAAATCAGATTCCTGAAGAATTCTGAAACAAACTGTAGAATCCGCATGAAGATTGGACTCGTCGTAGAACTTTTTCTCTTTGCGAACAAAATCCGAACGAACGAGCGTCGCGGTCGGTGCGCCGAAAACATAGCGACCGTTGAGCAGTCGCAATCGGGAGACTTCCCTGCCAGTCACCACGGTCCGCGGGAAAGGCAGACCGCGCCACATCACGTGCATGCCGTCGCCGTAGAGGCCATACGCCCCGACGAGACCGACGGATGGGTGCGCTTCGGCAAGAGCCACCATTTTCATGATGCATTCAGGAAAGAGCCAGTCATCGGCCAGTACGACTTTGCAGTACTTGCTCAGGCGAGAAATCTGGCTGATCGCGTGATTGTGATTCTGAATGATGGGCAAAAAATCGCGATTGTCGCGGACTCGAATCCGCAAATCTTTGGCCGCGTAGCTCTTCGCGATCTCGAGTGTGCGATCCGTGCTGCGGTTATTGACGATGGTGTAGTCCCAATTCTGATAGGTCTGCGCAAGCACACTGTCGATGCATTCCGGCAGGAATTCCTCGCCATTATAGACCGGCGTGATCACACTCACGAGCGGCTGTTGCGCTGGGCTCAGTATGTGAGCGTAGAAATCGGCAATGGAATAGGAGGACATGGTAATGAGATCCAGCGGTCTTTCGCTCTCTAGAGTTGTGTTCGGTGCGCGCTCCACTTTTCGCGCTCCTCTTCAGACGGCTCGTCCGCGCGGCTCAGCCGCTCGCTGTGCAGTCCCTGCAAATTCCATTTCTGAGGAAAGTAGACGATGCCGGACCGCGAATCGAGCTGTCTCCCGGAGCGGTAGACATTCGCCAATTCAACCTCGAGCTTTGCGCAATGTTCAACGCCGTCGTAGACGATCTGGCTAAGGCCGGTGATCCAGAGCGACAAATCGTAACGGCCGGGGAGGAGATTCAGGAAATCGATCTCCAGGTCTAGATAGCCCTCTCCTGGAGCAATTTCAGGAATGTCCAGGCTGTGATGCCAGGTGCTGGTATCGGTGACGAGGGTCCCCATCTCGGTCAGAAGCCGGAATCCAAAACTTGGGTACGGAATTGTTTTCTTGGCATGAAAGTGGAATCGCAACCGGATGCTGTCGCCGCTTCGCGTAACCAATTGTGGCTGCCCATCCAGACCGAGAAACGAGATGCCCGTGTAGCGAATATCGCCGTTGCCGTGGCGGGATTCCACCACGCTCAAGTCCGAAGCGCTCTGCTGAGTCTCCGCGAAAGATGACAAATACGATTCGATGACCTGGCGGGTCGGCCCGTCTTGCCGGACACCGCCACTGTCGATCCAGATGCCGCGCGTGCAAAGATTTTCCACGGCCGCCATGTTGTGCGAGACGAACAAGACGGTTCTACCGCCTTTTCGCAGATCTTCCATGACGCTCAGGCATTTTTTCTGGAAGCCCGCGTCACCGACGGCCAACACCTCATCGACGATCAGAACGTCAGGTTCCAAGTGCGCAGCAACTGCAAAACCCAGCCGCAATCGCATGCCGGAGGAATAGCGTTTGATGGGAGTATCAATGAAACGTTCCACTCCGGCGAATTCAATAATCTGGTCGAGCTTGGCTTCGACCTCTTTCTGCTTCATCCCAAGAATAGAGCCGTTCAGAAAGATGTTTTCTCTTCCGGTGAGCTCTTCGTGAAAGCCAGTGCCAACCTCGAGTAAGGAAGCGACCCGGCCGCGAACCTTTACCCGGCCGGAGGTCGGATAGGTGATCTTGGAAAGCACTTTCAACAAGGTGCTCTTACCGGCTCCGTTGCGGCCGATTATGCCGACGACTTCTCCTTGTTTGATGGAGAACGTAACATCTCGCAGCGCCCATAACGTCTCGGCAATAGCGGATTCCCTGGTGAAGGGATTCTTCAGGAAGCTGGCCAGGCGCTCGCGGAGCATCGTCTCCTGGCTCATTTTCCCCAGGCGGTACTCCTTCGAAAGATGTTCGACGCGAATCGAATCGTTCATGCGAGTCCCTTGATCATTCTGGCAGGAGGGCGCGTGCATTCTCCTTGTTCGATTGCCCGGTGTGCGCGTTGAATTATCATCGGCAGCTTTCCTTCTTTAAAACCAAATCAAATAATGTCGGCAAAGGTCCGCTCCGCCTTGCGGAAATAGAGAACTCCGATCACGAAGAAAAGAAGCGAAGTGCCCAGCGAAGTTGCCATCAATTTCCAGTCCAGCTGATGACTGGGGAAAATACAGGCGCGGAATCCTTCCATAACGGCGGAAAGCGGATTGAGAGCAAGCAACGGCCGCCAACGGGGAGAGAGATAACTCACCGGGTAAAGAACAGGACTCACCCAGAGCCCGAGCTGGATCATGAAGGGAATGACGTGCTTGATGTCGCGATAGCGGACATTGAGCGCTGCGAACCACATGCTAATCCCCAGGGTGACCAGCAGCATTTCCAGAACGGCCAGCGGCCAGAACACGAGCGTCCAGCTGGGTTTCACCCGGTAATACGCCATCATTACAACCAGGAAGGACGAGCCGACACCGAAGTCCAACAAGCTGCTCAATGCCGAAGAGGCAGGCAGCAGAATTCGCGGAAAATAGATCTTCGTGATTAATGGAGCGTTGCTCACGAGACTATTTCCGCCCTGGCCGAGCGTTCCTGCAAAATATGTCCAAGGAACGAGCGTGGTGTAGAAAAAAAGAGGATAGGGGATGCCGCCGCTGGGAATATTCGCCATCCGGCCAAAAAAGAACGTGAAAATCAGCATCGTAAAAAGCGGCTGGATGATGGCCCACGCAGCGCCGAAAGCGGCTTGTTTATACCGCACCTTCACGTCACGCCACGCGAGGAAATAGAGCAGCTCGCGAAAATGCCAGAGTTCCGACATCCATTCCGCTTTTGTGGCGGTGATTTCTTCGCGAGCTTGCGGAATGGACGGGAGCGATTTCTGATCCGGTATCACCATACTAGCTTTCGACAATGAAAACCTTCCGCGTATCCGCCTGGGCTATTCGCTTCGATGCCCCGGATTCGCTGTAAACCCATAAAGGTGTCCGCAGTGAACCACTGCTTTGCCCGCTGAGACGCAAACGCGTCCAGAATATGCTTCGACTTCCGTTCACAAGTGGCGCGATCCAGTGCGACAAAGAAGTTCGGGATTCCCAGGTCGCCATCGTACTTGGGAATCTCGTATTCCAAGATCAGATGGCTGCGAAACGTGTTCCAAGTCAGTTCACAAACCACTCGATGATCCTGATGCAGATCGTGGCGGTAGTGCGTCAGAATGAGATCGGGAACAAACTCTTTTTTAAGTTTTTCGAACTCCACTTTGATCCGCGCGTGAAGCGAAGGGAAAAAACTGTCGCGATAGCTGCGAATCACAATTCTCTTTTTCTTTGCAGACGCAAGAAAGAGATTCGCCGCTCGCAGAGCTTCCTTCTTTCGAACTGGAGTCGAGCTGAATACCAGCCAGTAGATTTCGACTTCCCGACGTTCACGCAGGAGGTGCAGAATCGTTCCGCCGCACCCAATCTCAATGTCATCGCAGTGCGAACCCAGGCACAGGATTCGGCGCAGGGGTTGCCGGGCAGAACCCAGTTGAAACTCAACCATCACGACGACTCACGACGTAGCCGGCAGAATCACCAGCGGAGGTTTTCACGGTCTCCGGCGCCGGAGCGGCACCTTGCGGGGAGTTGGATTTCCAAACCACCCAGGGCGCGTCTCCCCGCGCATACAAATCATCCAATTGCTGCTTGTCCTTGAATGTATCCATGGAGGCGTAAAAGCCGTTGTGTTCGTACGCCATCAACTGCTTTTCCTGGATCAATCGCCTGAAAGGCTCGAGGACCAGTTCTTCTCCATCGCGCATATGCTTGAAAATATCCTGCTTGAGAACAAAATATCCGCTGTTGATACGAAGTTCAGCATCGCGAATGGATTTGATATCGCTCACCACACCGTCCGGCCCGGCAGAAACAAGGTGATAAGTCAAATTCGGCTTCGCGGAAACAAACGTGGCAATCTTGTCGTGTTGCTTTGAAAACTCGATGAGTCTCGGAAGCTCCAGGTCGGTAAGGCCGTCGGCATAATTCGCTAGGAATGCCTCCTCGCCCACGAGGTATTTTTCCACGGCTTTGAGCCGCTGCCCAATGTTCGAATGCATACCGGTTTCAGCGAACGTGATGTTCCAATCGTGAATATCGCTGTTGAAGAGTTGCAGGTCCTTGCCGCCCTTTGAGAGCGAAAAATCGTTGGACACGCACTCGTCGTAATGGAGGAAGTACTGCTTGATGGCGTCCGCGCGATAACCCAGGCACAAAATAAAATCCTTGTGACCAAAGTGCGCGTAGTACTTCATGACGTGCCACAGCACTGGCCGGTAGCCAATGGGCACCATTGGCTTGGGAACATTGTCGGCATATTCCCGCAAGCGCATCCCAAGTCCGCCGCAAAAAATGACCACTTTCATCTGCGTTACTCCTTCACCGCTTGAGAACTCGCGAGAACTCTGGACGCGCTGTTTCCATACCAGCGATAGATCTTGATCTGGTTCTTCGTTCCCTGTCCCGATTCGAAAACGAGGTGCGCACACGGGCCAGGAACTTCCCCGGCGCTCACGATTTCTGCCAGCGGTGCATCACTCATGAACTTGCACCTCCGGAATCGGCACGACGAACTTCCCGCCCCACTCGCGAATAAACGCGTTCTGCTTGATGATTTCGTCCTTCAAATTCCAGGGAAGAATCAGCAGAAAGTCCGGCTTCGTCTCCCGGATGCGGTCCGGCGGAAAAATCGGAACATGGGTCCCCGGCAAGAATCTGCCGTGCTTGTAAGGATTTCTGTCCACAGTGTAATCCAGGAAATCCGTGCGGATGGCGCAGTAATTCAACAGAGTATTGCCCTTCCCTGGCGCTCCGTACCCCGCGATCTTTTTCCCATTGCGTTTCGCGGAAATCAAAAACTCCAGCAGCTTCCGCTTCGTCTCCTTCACCTGCTCCGCAAAACGCGAGTACGTCTCCAGACGCGTGGTTCCGGCCGCTTCTTCTCGCCTACGCAACTCCCTGACTCGCTCCGCCACCGGTTTCGATGAATCTTCTGCATGCCGCCCGTAAATCCGCAGCGATCCGCCATGCGTCGGCAGTTCCTCAACGTCGAAGAGCGTGATTCCATGCTCTGCGAAGATCTTCTCCACCGTCAAAAAGGAAAAGTAGGAAAAATGTTCGTGATAAATCGTGTCGAACTGGTTTTCTTCCATCAGCCGCTGCAGGTGGGGAAACTCCATGGTGATCACGCCCGACGGCTTCAGCAGGATTTTCATACCCGCCACAAAGTCGTTCAGGTCCGGCACTTGCGCGAGAACATTATTCCCGAGCAGCAAATCCGCCTGTTTTCCCGCTACCGCCAGCTCCCGGGCCGTCTCTCTCCCAAAAAACTTCACTAGCGACGGCACACCCTTCTTCACCGCCACCGCCGCAACATTTGCCGCTGGTTCAATTCCCAGCACCGGCACACGCTTCTCGACAAAGTACTGCAGCAGATATCCGTCGTTGCTGGCCAGTTCCACCACAAAACTCTTTTCGCCGATTCCAAACTGCTCCATCATCCCGCCCGTGTACTTCTTTGCATGCGCCAGCCACGAGTCCGAATATGACGAAAAATATGCGTAGTCGCTGAAGATGTGTTCCGGCGTGACGTATGCTTCCAGCTGTACCAGAAAACACTTACCGCAAACATATGCGTGCAGCGGATAGAACGCTTCCATCTGATTCAAGTGGTCCCCGGGAAGAAAGCTCTCGCACAACGGCGACATTCCCAGATCCACGAACGTGTGTTCGAGCTTCGTCCCGCAAAATCTGCATCCGGATTGGTTCTCTGGAGTCATCAATAGTCCTGGTCGAATTTGAGTAAAGGCATGACCTCGACGGTGCTATGCCGACGTCGCGGTCTCGAATTCCTCCGGCTTCGCGAACGGCGGCTGCGTCTCGTACAACTCAAAATATTTTTCCGGCAAGTGAGCCAAGTCTGTCCCGCGCAGGTAATCGCCCATCGTCGTTCCCGTGCAAGCCGAGTCCACGTTCGGAGCGCCCCGCCGTGCGACAACGTCATCCACGTTGACGGTACGAAAATCGATGCTGAACCGCGTGCGGCCCGAATTATTGGGCACGCTGGAATGCATTTGGGCGGCGGAGAAAAGCAGAACTCCACCCGGCGGTGCGATCACTCGGATTTGAGGATCGAGTTCCATCGGCTCTTCTGGCTTGGGTTGCTTTCGAGTGTCTTGCTTGAGGAATTGAGCCGCGTTCTGCCGGCTGGTGCGGTTCCACTCGGCGTAGTTGTATTCGGCGGAACCGTTGCGTACCGCCTGGCTCCAATAGTGTGGATGAAAAGCCATCGCATTCTCCGAAACGATCGGATAAATCGGCATCCACCAATTGATCTGGCACATCGGCGCGGAATACCACGTGTCGCGGTGCGGGTGGAAAGCGTAGGCAATACCGGACGTAAGGAAATCATCGCTTGTGGAAGAGCGCATCCGCGGCACGTCAAAGTACGTCTTCTCCGGATCGGCGCCGAGTTCGCGCAACATCCCTTGGATACATTTCTTGGATTCCGCAGCATGAATGAATTTTGGCTTAAGCTCGGAAAGGATTGCCGCGTAACGCTCCACCGCCAAATGGAATTGAGCGGTTTCCGGGTCGAGGGGGTGGAACGCCTCCTCGGCCATCTTGCGGGCAAAATCAACGAGCGCGAGAGAGCTCGGCGTGGGGGAATAGACGAGCAATTGGCCGCGATAGAGTAGTTCGCGACGTTTGTCATCTGGGATGGGCGCATCGATGATGATCGAATTCATGACGTTATCCTTTCCGCAAGCTCAACGTGCGGCCTGCGGCACAGACTTGAAATCTTTCCGCAACAATTGGTGTTCCTGAAGGGCTTCGGCAGCCCTGCGAATGACATGGAAACTCATTCCCGCCCGCTCCGCGATATCGAGCAGCGAGTTTTTCCCGTCGGATTGATTGAGAACCCACAGCATCGCCATTTCGCTCAGTCCGGCGTCGGCGGAGCCTCCAACCATGCGGTACAGGCCTCGCTTTCCAAGCTGCGGCTCGCACTTGGGGTTTACATTCACAAAAGTTCCGTTATTCTCCAGGACTGACAAAATTTCCAGGCTAACCATCAATGCTTCACCCAGTTTATCGGGGTGGACGAATTCCAAGTTGTCGGCGGAAGTGTGGTATTCCGGAAAGGTACCGTGGGGAGTGCGTGACAGCCTTCCAACAGGGAGATTGATTCCCGGCGAGCAGTATTGGCGCTCGTCGTAGCCGTAGGGCGAGAAATCCAGAACCTGGTGCGGTTGTCCAAAACGCTGGAGTACATGGGCCGCCGCCCGATCGATGTCTGCCGTGCCCTTGCGGCTCTTCTTATAGTGCAGCGGTCCGGCATCGCCAACGCCCGTTAGCACCAGTCCGTGCTTGATGTGGGAAATCTTGTCTTCATTTTTCGCGAGCCACGTGATGGCGCCGATCGTGCCTGGAATGAAAAGAAAGCGATAGGAATAGCGGCGCGGCGCGGATCCCAGGAAGCGCGCGAGCGAAACGGCAAGCGCTATCCCGGAAAGATTGTCATTGCACAGTGACGGGTGGCACGCGTGGCAGGAAATCAAAAATTCATCGTGCGTCTCTCCCGGCAAGTAGCACTCGCCGTAGGTCAATTGACCGTCTTCCAAGCTGGAGTCGATGCAGACTTCGTACTCCTCGTCTTTCAGCTCCGTCAGCTGCCGTTCGGAAAGGCAGAATCCCCAGGTCTCCTTGTAGTAGGAAGTCCGGTAAGGAATCCATTGGGGATGAGCGGGGAGCGTGAACAAGTGCTTTTTCAATTCAGACAGCGGCATCCGCTCGCGGACGGGAACGCTGTAGTTGACGACGTGCAAATTCGACTTCTGGAAATCTATGACCCGCTCGCCTCGGGAGTTTTTCACATAGGCATCGCGGATATTCCATTCTTTTGGCACACTCCAATCAAACACCAGCGTGCCGGTGGGAACTTCTCGCAGCTCAAGGGGGATTTGCCGCTGGAGCAGCCGGAGGCTCTGCCGGAGGCCATTGCCGGTGATGCTGCGGCAGATGGGATAGAGCTCGGAGATCAAGCTGTACATCGCTTGGCCCTCAGCCAGGGGATCTAAACCGCTTTGGAGTTCGCTTAGATTCAAGATTTCCTGGCCGCTCTCATGAAACGAAGTCGGGATAGTTTTGATCTCGATCGATGATAATCCGCTCGCCCTCAGGCCATTCAATTCCGAAAGCTGGATCGTTCCAGCGCGCGCCTCGCGCATGTTCCGCCGAATATTGCTGCGCCATCTGGTAGAAAACTTCGGTGTCGTCCTGCAATGTTTGAAACCCGTGTGCAAAAGCTTCCGGGATGTACAGCATCCTGCGGTTTTCCGCGGAGAGTTCCACCGCGAAATACTGCTTGAACGTCGGCGAGGCAGGCCGCAAGTCGATGATGACGTCATAGATTGACCCCGAAGCGCACCGCACCAGCTTCGCCTCCGCGAACGGCGCTGCCTGGTAATGCATTCCTCGCAGCGTGCCTTTCCGCTTGTTGAAGGAAACGTTGCACTGCACTACTTGGGTATTCAGGCCGTATGCCTCGAATTCCTTCTGGCAAAATGTCCGGGCGAAAAAACCGCGGCGGTCCGTGCGTCGTTCCAGTTCGATGAGGAATGCGCCGGCCAGCTTAGTCTCCGTAAAAATCAAATCTCACCAGCCGCTCGTCGAGGGCACTTCAGGAATTCTTCGCTTGCAGCACGTGTTCGGTTTCCACAGCCTGCCAGCGCAGGTCCGCATTCAAGCGTCTCGATGCCAGCAATCCTTGAATATGGTCGATGCGCTTGTAGCGCGCACCTTCGAAGTCCTCGACGCGCAGGTCCACCTTCTTGTAGGCCTCGTAAAGTTCGCGCGCGCCGCGCCGGGCGTCCCACTTCGGCTGAAATGCCGGCAGCGTCCTGGCAATGCGGGAGAAATCAGCGCGGTAACAGCGCTTGTCTGGACCCGCATCCGCCGCAAACTCAATCGTGCAGCCCGGAACCGTTTCCTTCACGATCTCGGCCAGGTCGCGGATCTGGTAATTCTCTTCGCTGCGGCCCACGTTGAAGGCTTGATTGTGAATCAGCTCGCGCGGCGCTTCGAGCGCTGCCAGAAATGCGCTAGAGATGTCTTCGATATGCACGATCGGCCGCCACGGCGTCCCATCGCTCTTGATGAACACGCGGCCCGTCGTCAGCGCCCACGCCGTCAAGTTGTTCAGCACGAGGTCAAACCGCAAGCGCGGCGACACACCGTACGCCGTCGCGTTGCGCAGAAACACCGGGCTGAATTCCGCACTCGCCAGTTGCGACACTTCCTGTTCCACCAGCACCTTCGAGCGCCCATAGGGCGTGACTGGATTGAATTCCGCCGTCTCATCCAGAATCTTGTCGCCCGCCGCGCCATACGTGCTGCAGGATGAGGAAAACAAGTAGCGCTCGACCCCAACTTCCTTTGCAAGCCGCGCGAGCCGCACCGAGGCGTGGTAATTGATGTCGTACGTCAAGTTCGGATTCAGGTTGCCCAGCGGATCGTTCGAGAGCCCCGCCAGGTGAATCACAGCGTCGAATCCCTTCAGGTCCGCAGCCTGAACATCACGCAGGTCTTTTCGTACCGAAGGAAACTCCCGCGGGGCCTCTCCAAATGTGCATTTCTCGAAGAGATCGCTGTCCAGTCCGGCGACTTCGTGCCCGGCATCCGCCAGCAGCGGCGCCATCACCGTTCCGATATAGCCTTTATGACCCGTGATAAGTATCCGCATTCCACCATTCCTGGATTCTCGGGAATTCCATCAACCCGCCAACTCTTGAAACCGAAAGCAATTGAATTGTGCTTGCTCGGACTGTCGGCCGCGCCAGTTCTAGCTAGTCTAACCTGTACCATAATGACTAGTCAGACTGACACCCACACTCCCCTTCAAGTAAGCATGCAGCGTACCAGCAGGTCCTCGTCTCGCACATTCTAAACCATTGTATAATATGGACTTAGGAAAATTCGCTCAAATTACCAGGCGGACTCCAAAAGGATACGTCCAACCGCTTTCCCCTTAGCGGCACCCATTTTCACTCGCTCGCCACCGTCCGAGACCTGGCGCAGGAATCCCGCCTCTACCCCCGCCTTCTCGAGTCGCAATCCCTTTCCGGTGCTTCACCGTCGAGGCAAATTCGCCTCTACATGGCTGGAGTGATCTTTGACTTCGCATTCCTGTGCGCCATAATTGCTGCTAGGGAGCACTGCCAGTCATCGCAGAATTTGCGGCCCTCTCCGGGGGCAATTCCCAACCCTATTCTTAATTTTGAAGTATCCTATTTCTTTTCTGTCTATTGCGCACTCCTCTCCTTGCGCGAGGTCGTATGCAATTCTTGATCCTTTAGAATCAGTCAGTTACGCACTCTTTTGCAGAGGCGTTTTCGTGAATTCTTTTAGAATCAATCAATTCCACACTCTTTATCAAATATAGGGGTAGAGGGGTAGTTCTTGCTGATTCTAAAGAATTACTTCAATTCGACCCACACTACGCGGGAAATGAGGCACTTATAGGACGGGCTGCTCTAAACCGACACAAGGTCTTCGACATGGCTGAGTTGGCTGACGAGCGCGGCAAGGGGGCAAAACTCCACGTCTCGGATTAGCTTTCGCAACTTGGTTTCTGTCCCTCCTAGACCGAAATAGTGTCGCGCTCGCGCCGAGAGGCTCCCGCCCATCCGGGGTTGCTCCGGATCCAGCTCCCAGGGATGAATGTAGACGCAGACCGGAGAATCCTCGTGCTGATTCAAGTACCGGATCGATCTGAGTGTGTAGCTATATGGCAGCAGCCGTAGATAGGCTCCGCCACCGATCGGCGACCTCTTCGATCCCATCGCCAACGTCGGCATGGGGAACTCTAGAATTGGTCCGCTGGCGGTGTAGATCCAGTAAGGAGTCCGAGGCGCATCGGGAATCCCATAGGAAGGGTGCTCTACCGGGAATATGCTCGAATCGTACTGAAATCCTTCTTCGACAAGAATATCCAGCGCCCAGGACGATTTCTTTGTCACGGAGAAACTTGGAGCTCGATATCCAACAACTTGCTTTCCCGTCGTGTCCTCAATGACGGTTTTTGCGCGGCGCGTATCTTCGCGGAATTCTTGGGGTGTCAAATCGAAAATGCGTCGGTGCAGCATACTGTGGCAGGCGATCTCATGCCCTGCGTCGGCAACGCGCGCCACAACCTCCGGCTTTTTCTCCGCCACCCAACCCAAAACAAAAAAAGTCGCCAGGCAGTTATGCTCCGCCAGCAACTCCAGAAGCCGATCGGTGTTTTGCTCCACTCGGCTGGGATAAGAGTCCCATTCCTCCATACGCACTTTACCCGCGTAGGCGCTGACGTGGAAGTAATCTTCTAGATCGATTGTGAGGGCGTTTTTCATCAAATGCGACAAGATCTGAGCATTAGACTCCGACACCTGTTGCAGTACAAACGGCTGGTTTCTCGCTCATATTTCAACTTGGAAGAAATGGTGCAATTGGCCTTCCATGAGGTGGTCTAGAGCCGGCTAGGCCCATAAGTGATTGTAAACAAAAAAGATATTGAAATGATGCTTGCGCCGCCAGCGAAGAAACTGCGGATCTTTTAGCACAATCTGGAAGAGTATAAGAAAACAACTTCCTTCTCGGGTGTGCGGGGATCTGACTGAAAATAGCGTCGCGAGGAAGATCCGGCTCGGCAGCCTCGTCAAGGCTCAGTCCGAATATGCTAGTCTCGCTAGTACGGAACGAAAAGGTGTCGTGATGCCACCGTTCGCAATTTTAGGAAGTATCAGGGCGATCGAATTTGATGTCCCTCCGGGAACGAATTGGGATCCTATGGATTGCGCTTGCGAATCCTGACGTTCACAAGTTTGTACCCCAACAAGATCAACCCCCTTCAGGGAGTCTTCATCCACCAACGTGGGCTCCACCTCGCGCGCCGTCCCGGAAATACTCTAGAGGTAATCGCTCCTGTGCCCTATTTCCCATCTTGGTGGCACTTGACACGGTGGCAACACTTCGGCCTGATCCCGCACCTGGAGGAGATCGACGGCATTCGCGTCCATCATCCTCGCTATCCACTCGCCACAGGTATCAGCATGCCACTACACGGCATGCTGGTATTCCTTGGATGCTTGGCACTCGCGCAGCGGCTGCATAAGGAAAGGAAATTTGACTGCATCGATGCTCACTTCGTCTATCCCGATGGGTTTGCAGCTGTTCTGCTTGGCAGAATCTTGGCCCTGCCAGTCATCGTTTCAGCGCGCGGCACGGACATCAATGTTTACCCTTCCTTTCCCCTCATTCGCCCGATGCTGCGGTGGACCCTTAGGAACGCCGCTGGCGCCATTGCGGTGTCCGCGGACCTGAAGAACAAAATGACTCAATTGGGAGTACCCGATGAGAAAATTCGGGTGATCTCCAATGGAGTAGATGTGGAGCGCTTTCAGCCCCAGAATGCCGAGGCATCGCGCAGAAGCTTAGGGCTGCCGGAAGAAGGACCCATCGCCCTTTCGGTCGGCTCCTTGATCGAATCCAAAGGGCATCACCTGCTCATAGCTGCTGTCGCCGAACTCGCTCAGCGCTTACCAAAACTCCGTCTATATGTCATCGGCGAGGGAGTCTTGCGCTCGAGACTTGAAGAATTGGTGCGCGAACAGCAGTTGCAAGACCGCGTCTTTCTCTTGGGCAATAGGCCAAATGAAGAACTAAGTCTCTGGTTCAGCGCGGCGAATATTAGTTGTCTGATGAGTTCGCGCGAAGGCTGGCCGAATGTCGTTTCAGAAGCGCTCGCCTGCGGCACGCCTGTTTTGGCAACGCGCACGGGAGGAATTCCGGAAATTATCACGTCTTCCGATTTCGGAATTCTTGCCGAACGAGATGTGGATTCGATCGCGGCGGGACTGGAACGGGCTCTCACCAAGACGTGGAATCGAGAGGAAATTGCACGGCACTCGCGATTGCGCAGTTGGGATGCAGTTGCCGCGGAGGTCCAAGCTTTTCTCGAATCGAAAGTGCGGCAATAGCGAGAGCGAGTCTCGAGAATCAGTGGGGCGCGGTCGATGAAACCGTTTTCGATCGCTATTACCTCGCCAATTTCCAGAACGGCAGAAAAACCAGGTAGCAGGGAATCTTGATCCATTCGGAAAAGACGATCTTGCGCATTGGAGCGTCATTCCACCAATTTCGCTGATTCGGTTCAGCGCTTTCTTCAGGCGCGACGAGAACACCGGTTTTTATATTTCGAGGCAGTATCACGCGGCAACAGATGCGCAAGCGCCACTGGTGCGGGCCGCGGCAATAACGACCAGCAGCGACGAAATTTCCGGATGCGCGCCGAGCCAATCCGCGAGAGCATCGATTTCGCCCAGCGTGCCCAGAGTCCTGACGGGGATGCGCTGTACGCTGAACTGTTGATTCTCGAACAGAACAAAGAAATGGCGTTGCGGCGGGGGGGTGCTCTGCGCCCTCTGCAGCAAATCGATTCTCTGCGGCAATCCCAATTCCGGAAAGCGGCGAATCTCGAACCAGCCGACACTGAAGAGAACGCGCGGCGCAATTGACTGGTGCAAGAGTTGAATTGCGTAGAGTTTGCGGACCTTGAATCCAGCGAGAACAAAAATGGCATCTGCACGGCCGGGAGGATCTGCGCGAACCAGTCAGTTGAAAATCAATTTGAGCATTGGCGATTGCGAATCGCGGAGTCGTAGATGCCTATGTAGCGCTGGGCGAGTACTTTCCAGTCTTTTTCGCGCAAAATGAATTCCCGGGCTTCCTCGCCTAGTTTGCGTTGCAAACTAGGCTGCGACAGGAGCCTTTTGGCCTGCAGGCAAAAATCTTCAACGTTATCAGCACGATACAGGATGCCGGTCCTCTCAGACTTTACCAGTTCGCGCATCCCCCCCACGTCGCTTCCGAGGATGGCCTTCCCGAGCGCCATCGCTTCCAGCGGCTTCAGAGGGGTGACTAGCTCCGTCAGCCGGATGCTGTGCCGCGGGTAGACCAGCACGTCGACCACAGAATAGTAGCGCTCGATTTCATCGTGCGGCACTCTTCCCAAAATTTGAACAAAGTCTTCCGCATTCAACTCGCGCACCGCTTCGCGGACCGCGGCCATTTCTTCGCCGTCGCCGACAATCAGCAATTTGCAAGCTGTTCCGCGACGGCGAAGCTCCGCGACGGCCCGCACCAGCCAGGCTATCCCTTCCCAACGGTAAAGGGAGCCGATGAAACCCAGGACGGGATCGCTGCCGAGCCCGAGTTTCGCGGCAAGGCTTTCGTCGCGGGAAATCGGAGAGAATTTCTCCACGTCGACCCCATTCGGGACATGAAAAAGTCTTGCAGAATCTGTTTTTCTTTTCTTGAGTTCGTCCAGTATCGATTGCGAAATTCCCACGACCGCGTCGGCGCGATGCACAACGTAGTCCTCGAGCTTCTGGCTCAGGCGGTAGCGGAGAGAACGGGTGGTGGTTTTATTCTGATCGACGGCGGCGTCCTCCCAGAACGCGCGCAACTCGTAAACGAAGGGGAGGTTTTTCGAACGAGCGGCCAGCAGCGCACCCAAACCACAGAGGGCCGGCGAATGCGCGTGAATGATGTCGACGGGCTCGCTCTCCAGCAACTCGAGAATCCTGTTGCGGATAAGCTGCACAACGGCCGCCCCTCGAATGAGTGGCAGCCGATGGGCGATGGCCCACTCCGAGAAACTCCCGCTGTACGGGGTTCGCCGGTAAGAGATGTCTTCCACGACGGCGTCTGCGGCTTCAGGGTCGTCTACCAGTTGGAGGGGACCAGTCAGCACTCTTGGACGCAGTCCAAGGCGATATTGCGCGGCAACCAAATGAAGACTGCGGATGCTATAACCCGTGTGCACAGGCCACGAGTGGTCCAGCACGTGTAGCACACGGATGGGCCGCACCGCCTGCTGTTGTACTTTCTCTTGTAAAGTCTCCGTATTCATCGAGCTCCGCGGATTAATACGGGAGAGTCCTCACTGCGACTTTCCCACTGCGCCAATGCACTTTTCGATTCACCGACTCAATCAGACTCTATGTTTGATTCTGCACCTTTTGCCGTGGCGGCGCCCATTGCCTTGAAAGGTCGCCTCGAAAACACTTCACACAGCCGACCAGCGACGCAAGATTGACCATACAAAAATAAAAGACCAGGGAGAAAATCTTTCCGAGCTTCTGCGGCTTCCACAGCCAGCCTACCAGCGCCATACCGTAAAAAATGGCTTGCAACAACGCAGCGGCCCGATAGACCGGAAACTGCAAGAGCGCGAGACTCGAAACAAATAGCAATATCATGAAGAATGGCGCGAACCAGCGCAGCAGTTTGTGCGAAACCAATAGAAACCAATGTCGCGTGTTGTTCAATGGATTCAGCACGGAAGGGATGCGCCGCAGGGCGTTCAAGCTCCTGCTGATGATCCGGACTTTGCGGCGATATTCCTGGCTGAAATTCTCAGCGGCCTCCTCGTAACACACCGCTGCCGGCTCAAACACACCGGTGTAACCGCGAGCGATAATCTGAAGCGGGTTCAAGAAGTCGTTGATGTCGGTGGGCAAGAGTGGCGAGTACAATTCACGCCGGATAGCATAAATCGCGCCATCGCCGCCAACGACTGAGCCAAAGAGAGATTCCTTTTTCTTTAAATACGTCTCGAGTTTCCAATAGAGCCCCTCGGATTCTGCTGAAGACGATTCCGTGTTTTTTTCGCAGTACCTTGCGTTCCCCACGACATACCCCACCTTGGGGTTTGAAAAATGTCGCACGAGACGCCGAATCGCGTCCGATTGGTAGAGGGCGTTGGCGTCCGAAAAGACGAGGACTTGACCCTTTGCCTGAGGAACTCCAAGATTGAGGCCAGCCGTCTTTCCCATGCGCGGATGCTGGCGGATCAAGCGCACATTCGATTGAGAAACAAATTGTTGAACGATTTCATCCGTCCCGTCATCCGAATCATCTGAGACCACCAGGATCTCAAGCTGATCAGAGGGGTACTCCAGGGCAAGCGCGTTCTCCAGCTTGGCGGCAATTACCTGGCTTTCGTTGAATGCGGAAACGAGAAGAGTAACCGAAGGTTCAGGAACATCAGCCGAAGGCGTAGCTTTCTCCGATAAGCGAGCTAGCAACGTCAGCAGAACGAGGTATCCGAAATAGATATAAGCCAAGAGTCCCGCACAGACCCAAAAGACGAATTCGAATATTCTCGCTAGTTCCAAGCGTGCAGCCTCTTGTTCGGGCGCCAGCTCGGGCGATTTCCTCGCCGGAGGCAGACCTCTCTGCAGAGCGTGAGAATGCCACGGCCGCTTCGGGAATCGTGAAGTGGCCCTAACGAAGAGAGGCGGCGAAAGTGAGCCGGCGCCAAACGGCTCGCAGGACACCCAAGTAATAAGTTCATCGGGTCTGACATTTCCAGCGATTTCTTCAGGTGCGCCTACTCCTGTTTCTGAGGCACTGCCTGTTTCTCTTCTTTCTTGGACGCCGTATCCTCTTGCCCTGGCGTTGGCCGGCCGGTCGCCAGTTTCAATGTGTTGTCCTCCGGATCCCGGAAGGCGATGTAGATGGTGTCGTCCCGGCCGATGGCCATGGTGGCGTAGCGGAGCGATTCCATGCCGTTTCTCGCGAGCACCTGAATGTGCCATTGCTTGCCGTCCCAATAAGCATGCTTCAGCAGACCGGCGTCGTCATAGCAGATGTGTGGACGTGCCTGCTTGTCCAGTACGATGGCACTCCGGAAATGCGCCCAGCCGCCGAGCCAAGTGAACTGGTCTACCGTTTCGATTTTCCAATTTTCTCCCACAAGATGGGCATATTTCAGCGCTTTTTCGCTGTAAAAACTAATGTGCGGTTTTCCCTCGGAATCAAGAATTAGAGAGTTGCCTTCGCCGATGTTGAACTCTCCATGGCTTCGCGTGCGAGAGTCCACGGTGCTGAACTCCCATTGCTTGCCATTCCAATGAGCGAGCCGCAGTTCGCCGTCGTACCAGGCACTGTAAGAGAGGAGCGGATTGCTCTGGGCATCGAGGACCATGGAATTCCACTTGCCGGTTTCATTGTCGAAGTCCAGAGTGCGGGCCAGCCACGCGTTGTCCTTGAAGACGGCGTAGCGGATGTGCAGATAGTTGGGAGTTGGGCCGGAGAGCTGGTACCAAGTCAAATGGGGGACGCCCTCCTTGGAGATCACGATCGAGCAGGTGTATCCGATTTCGCCGCTATCCTTTGCGATCTGAATGGACTGCCATCGCTTGCCGTCAAAATGGGCATACTTGATGATTCCAGGCGTGTAGCAGACATGGGGATTGTCGCTCGAATCGAGCGTCAGCTTCGTGGTGAACGCGCCGAGCTGCTTGTCGAGCACCATGAAGAACCATTTAGCCGATCCGGCAGGCCGAAATCCATACTTGAGGGCGCCAGTGTTGTCCGCGTAGCTGATGTGCAAATTCGAACCGGAGTCCACAGCCAGGGAAGGAAATTTGGCGGGCAGATCGATCAGATCATAGGTCCAGGACCAGGATTGGGCGCGAGTGCTCCCGGAAACGAGAAAAAAGAAAAACAGCAGCGCAGCGGCCCGAGCGACGGAGCGCGAAACAAGTTTGAGAGTTCGAATCAACATTTCTGACATCCCGACTTAGAACCTCCCGAAATTCTGCGAGCGCGCCCCGCTGCTGCGGGCTCGATCAGGCTTCCCGAGCGATCAACGATTCCTCCGCTACTTTGATAGGCTCCGTTTCCTCCGCACGAACGGGAGCCGCTACCGGAGTCTCGGAGCGATAGAGCATTTTGAGAATGATGACCATGGCGACGAGCTGATAAAAAAGATCGAAATTGGCTAAACCCAAAAATGCGCCGCTCACCAGAAAACCGAAAAGAGAGACTTCGATCATATGGGTATAGGGAACGATCCACCGGCTAGAAGGCGAACGTCCGGAGCGGCGCCGCAAGCCGAGCAGACTTGCCCAGCAACTGGCGACGAGACTGAGATAAAGCGCGAGCCCAACGAAACCCTGCTCTTCGAGGATCTGAAAATAAATGCTATGGGGACCGGAAGAGAGGAAGCCTCCTGGCAACGGCTCATTCTGGTAACGCTGGAAAATCTCGACATCCGGAAGCGCATTGAAGGAACCGCCGGTGACGGGGTAGTCCATTGCAAAATTCCAGGAAGTTCCCCAAGACACGAGCCGCTGGTGACCGGACATGTCCACATCGCCGCGGACAAGCCCTCCCATACGATTCATCCATTGGGGCGGCGCGAAAGTGATCACGGCGGCAAAAGATAAGGCCACCAGAAAAACGCCAACAAGTTTATACCGCGACTTAAACGTGATCGCGAGGAGCACCGCGGCCAGTCCGAGCAGGCCGCCGCGCGAATAAGTGAGCACCACGGAGAGAACTCCGCAAGCAAAAGCTAAATGCAGAAGCCATCGGTAAGTGCGCGTTTTCTCATCGCGCGCGAGGAAAAAGAGCATCGGAAGAGACATATTGACGGCCAGGGCAAATGAGTTGTTGTCAGCAATGAAAGAATCCGGCGGTCCCCAGACGCGAGCCTCTCCGCCGGTACGAACTCCGAAGATCGCGCCTTTGACGGCCAGGGCTCCAAAGCTCAATGCCGTAACCATGACAAGAGACTTCAATCTCTGGTGCGAAGTGACCAACAAAATCATAGTGAATGTGATTAACAGGACTTTGCTGACTCTCACCCACTCCAGCTTCGCGTCCAGGATATGTCCCTGAAAGAATGGGACCTGCATCGCATAGAAAAAGGTGATGCAAAACCAGATCCACAGGACAGCCAGTAAAAATGTTTCCCGCTTCAGAAACTGCTTGTTGATGTTGGAAGTAAACAGACAGCCGATCAGAGTGGGCACGGCAATGACCGCCGCCACCGGGAAGTTATACATGAAACCCCACGTGTATCGATGTGGGTTAAAGAATGTAATCCACGTCCAGATCAAAATCCCGAAGTAGGGCCGAAAAAAGCTGATCGGGATGGAGATCGCGATGATAATGAACAGAATCAGGTCACGCATCGGAGTCTCCCAATGCGCCGCCCATGCCGACCGGGATGGGAACTTCTTGAGCACTGTAAGAACCGGCCGGCGAAACGTTCAACGCACGAAGCTCTTCGGCGCACAGAAACGCCCGGCCAAGATCGAAGGCAAAACGGGCGAGTGAGCCATCCAAGCCGACTTGCAAGCGGCGCAGTTCGAAAAGATTGACCTGGGGAGTATTCGCGCCGGGAACGGTGGTTGCGGCGGAACGATATCCGCAGCGCGCAAGCATATCGAGGGCTGCGCTGCTGCAATCGGAAGCTTTGCCGAAGGGAAACGCAAAATCCAGGACGGGAATTCCCAGCATTTTCTCAAGAAGGCGTTTGGAGGCGCCAAGCTCCTGCTCCAATTCCTGAGGCGCCAACTGGCTCACCACCGGATGGGTGAGGGTGTGCGAGCCAAAGGCAATTCCCGCCTGGTGCATGGTGTGAATCTCATCCCATGTCAAAACGCGGCTGGAGAGCTTATTTTGAGGCAGACCAATCTTATTCTCCAGTAAGGCGCAGCACTCGCGACGCTGTGAATTGGGAAGTGTACGCAGGAAGGCAACTACTTCTAGAGCCGCGCGCAAGCGATCCTCCGGGGAATTCACCTGGAAAAGCCAGGGGCCCTGGAGGTTGAGCTTGAGTTCGCCGCTGGGGGCCACAGCCATGGCCAGGAAAACGCGGTCATACCAGGCAACCTGGCCGGTCTCGACGGGCTCGATAGTCAAATAAACCGTGGCCGGCAGGCGGTACCTTTGCAGAATCGGAAAGGCTACGGTGTAGGCGCTGCGATAGCCGTCGTCAAAGGTAATAGCGACTCCGGGCTCGGGCTTCGCGCCGCTGCGTAATTCACGACACGCTTCATCGAGGGAAACTACCCGATAATTCTCGCGCAGGAAACGCATTTGCGTTTCGAAGAGTTCGCGGGTGAGCGCAGCGCAGAGCGGATTTCCGGACTCGCCAATTCCGTGGTAGCACAGGATCACAAATCTGGGAGTCTTGACGCGTTCGAAGCGCGGAAACGGAAGGGAAGAGTGCGGGTGAATTTCATGGGACTTGGAGAGACGACGGGCGAGATTCAAGGCTCCACTGTAGTGCATGCCCTTGATGAGGAGTTCCCGCCAATCGAACAGCGGCTTGCGCGGGATCGAAGCGTGCACCCAGCCCTGGCTTTCGGGCCGAAGAGCGGGGAGCCCGCTTGTTGAAGTGCGCTCAATCCGCACAAACACTCTCCAGAGACCGCTCCAAGTGCTGACGATGCCAAAGCTCCAAGGCCACCAGATACCAAAGAATCTCGCCGTAAAAGTGGGCGTCCTTGCCGCGGTGCAGCCGCAGCAAATGGTCCAGAAAGGCGGGGCGAAAGTAACCTCGCTGCCGGGTGCGTGAATCCGTCAAAACGTCCGCAACGAGCGTTTCCAGTCGGGGATCTTGCAGAAACCATAGCGCGACAGGCACACCAAAACCGTGTTTTTTCTTGTAAAGGATATTGTGCGGCAGGATTTCCCTCATGGCTTCTTTGAAGATGAAGCGCTTTTCAAAGCCCCGCATCTTCAACGCCGCGGGGACGCGTCCGGAAAGCTCGGCGAGCGTGTAATCGAGCAGCGGAAAGCGCGCGCGGACACCCGCCAATTCAGCAGTGCCCAGCACTTTGCGGAGGTCATTGTCGGCCAAAGTCATCTTGACGTCGAGATAAAGCAGCCTGTTCAGATCGCTTTCCGCCACGGCGGAACGAAAATGCCCCTCAGCAACGTCAAGCCATGTTTCGGGCGGAGCGCTCTCCAGCAAACCCTGCTCGAACATTTCCTCCGGCGGAGTGCTCAGTAGAAGATGGTAAGAAAAAATCCGCCGCGGGAGAGGAATGTTGGCTCGCCGGACGTAGCGCCGAGGCAGACTGAGATGGCTCTCATTTTGTGGGAGCAAAGCGGCGATCGGTTCGATGACTCCCTTGCGGAGCCAGGCTGGCACTTGTTGATACAGCGCGAAGCGCTTGTCGGTCGCGTAACGCTCGTTGCCGGCGAAGAGTTCGTCGCCTCCATCTCCAGCAAGCAATGTGGTCACACCAGATTCGCGTGCCATGCGGGCACAATGGTAGGCCCCAATGGCGGAAGAGTTCGCGAAGGGCTCGTCGTAATACTCCATGATCTTCGGAATAGCGTCGTACGTATCACGGGAAGTCAGGCTAAGTTCATGGTGGTTGGCGCGGAAATGCTTTGCTGTGGTGCGAGCAAAGCCGACCTCGCTGTAGACCGCTTCGGCAAAAAAAATCGAGTAGGTGTTGACGGGAGACTGATACTCATTCATGAAGGCGACCACACTGCTACTATCCGTGCCCCCACTTAAGTAGGCCCCCGTATTTTCCGGAGCGAGATCGGCCAGTTGACGATGGACTGCGGAGCGCATCCCTTCGCGGACTTCGTGCGCCCAGTGGGCAACGTCCCGATTGTCGCTCTCACGATATTCGAGATCCCAGTAGCGAGTCTGGCGAATCTGGCCAGCCTCATACACCAGGCAAAACCCAGGGCGAATCTTCTCGATTCCCTGATAAATCACCATTGGAGCAGGGACGGCACTGAAAAGCATGTACTGCACAAGTGCGGCCGGATTGACTGTCGCCTGCGCTTCCTGGGTACTGCGAATGGCTCCCACCCGCGAAGCAAAAAGGATGCGGTCACCTTCCTTGCGCCAATACAGACTGTTGACCCCAAGGCGGTCAATCGCCAGCACTAAACGGCGGTGCACTTCATCCCAGAGGGCGAAGGAGAAAACGCCATCCAGCAGTTCGACGAAGGAAACTCCGCGCTCTCGATAGAGGCGTGCCAGCAATTCAGCGGATGTAAGGCAGGCGGGATCGTAAGTTCCGCCTTGGAGAGACTTTGTGAGTTCCTGGCGATTGAAGAGTTCTGCGTCTGCAGCGATACGAACGCCGGGAATACTGGCCACTTGCTGGAAGTGCCAGCGCTGCGATACACCCAGCGCCACGGAATCTTTGCCAGGCGCTAGTTGACCGGTCTCGTCCGGCAAACTGAGAGCGGCGAGCATCGCTTTGATGCCCGCCGGACTCAGAGACCGGCCCGGTTCGCAGATTCCGCAAATGCCGCTCATCTGGTGCCTTTAAACTGCAAACGTTTCTTTCCATTTACGGAACATCAGGACCGACCAAAGGTGCGCCGATCGGTCATAGTGTCCGCGCTGATGCTGATTCCAGATCTTCCGGAGGAAACCAGGATCGAGAATTCCGTCGTTCGAATCGAAAAGCGTTTTCTCCGTCATTTCCTTGAGTTCCTGGCGGAACCATTGACCCAGCGGAATGGCGAAGCCCTGCTTGCGGCGGTGAAGGATTTGGTCCGGAAGCATGGAGGACATGGCTTTCTTGAAAATGTACTTCCCGGAGCGGCCATTCAGTTTGAGGGAAGAGGGAATGCGCGAGATTTTTTCCATCAACTGATGGTCGAGGAGGGGAGCTCGGACCTCCAGCGAGACGGCCATGCTGGCGCGGTCCACTTTCGCGAGGATGTCGTCTGTCAGGTACGTTTTGATGTCCAGGTACTGGATTCTCGAGAGGAGGTCATCTGTGTCGGCGCGGTTGTAATGCTCGCGGAAAACCTCGATGGTGTTGTAACCACCGAGACTCTTCTGGAATTCTGGTGTGAACAGCCGCTGCTTTTCGTCGGGACGGAAATAAGAAATCGAATTGAAATAACCTTCCAACGGCGTTTGTGAAAGGCTCTGAAAAGTGGCCTTGCCGCGAACGACGCGCGGGGCCCAGGCAAGCGCGGGATACCAGCGGCCGAGCGGACCAAACACGGCCGACCTCACGAATTGCGGCACGTTGCTCCGCAGGCGGTTTTCATAGTAGTCCAGCATGTATCGGCGATAGCCCGCGAGATTCTCGTCGCCTCCGTCACCGCCAAGAGCGACCGTCACGTGGCGCCGCGCCACCCGGGAGACGTAATACGTGGGAATAGCAGAGGAATCCGCGAACGGTTCGTCAAAGTGCCAGACCAACTTCTCCATGACCTCCAGCGCGCTGGGCCGCACCGTTTCTTCGTGATGCTCCGAATGGAAGAGATTCGCAACTTCCCGGGCGTACCCGGCCTCATCAAATTCTTTTTCTTCAAATCCGATCGAGCAGGTTGTGACGGGCCGCTTCATGAGGCGGCTCATCGTGCCGACGATCGCGGAAGAATCGATGCCGCCGCTCAAGAAAGCGCCGAGCGGTACGTCGCTCATCAGGCGCACCCGGGTCGCTTCGCACAATTCGTGGCGCAGTAGTTCGCACCATTCATCCTCGGTGCGGTTTTCCACTTCGGCGAAGGAAAGATCCCAATAGCAGACTTCGCGAATGTTTCCGTTCGAAGCCACCAGATAGTGCCCCGGTCGAACTTTGCGGGCAGCGCGATAGATGGTCTTGGGCGCCGGAATATAGCCGCACGAAAAGTAGTCGCACAGCGCTTCCCGGTCGATCTCGCGGGACATCCCGCCGGCGGCGAGCAACACTTTCAACTCGGAGCCGAAGATGATGCGTTTGGAGTCCGCCGCATAGAACAGCGGTTTTTTGCCCACGCGGTCCCGCGCGAGCAGTAGCTTTCTCTCTTTTGAGTCCCAGAGGGCAATGGCAAACATTCCCCGGAGCATTCGAAAACAGCCCTCACCGTATTCCTCGTAGAGGTGAACGATCGTCTCGGTATCCGAACGTGTGGCAAAGCGGTGGCCGCGGCTCTCCAGTTCACGCCGCAGTTCGGAATAGTTGTAGATCTCCCCGTTCAACATGACCCAGAAGCGGCCGTCCTCGTTGGAGATTGGCTGGTGGCCTCCCGCCAGATCGATGATGCTGAGCCTCCGGAATCCGAAGCCAATTCCTTCGCCGCAATAGATGCCCTCGTCATCCGGGCCACGATGAACGATAGTTTCGTTCATCCGGTGGACGACTTCCTGGGGGAATGGCTCCCGGCGCTCAAATTCGAAGATGCCGCTAATTCCGCACATGTGCGGTATCCGTCCTTACGGCCGCGATCCCCCGGCGTGCAGTGAGATCAAGATAAAAGCTGCGGTATGTCTCCAGCATGCGGCTCAAGCTGAACGACTCGATAGCCCGGTTCCTAGCCGCCGTGCCCAACTGGTGAATGAGGGCTGGATCCCGCGCCAGGAGCTTCAGCATGCTTGCAAGCCATTCGGCGTCTCCCGGTGCAAATAAGCAGCCGTTAACGTGGTTTTCTATGATTTCTGGATTGCCGCCGACATTTGTCGCGAGGACCGGCAAGCCACAGGCCATGGCTTCCAGCAAAGTATTGGACATCCCTTCCCCGAGCGAGGGCAGCACGAAAACGTCCATAGCGTTCAGCATCTCGGGGACGCGGTCGGAATCGCCTGCGAAACAAACTCGGCCTTCAAGAGCATCCGTGGCCCGGCCCTGGAGTTTTTCGCGCTCGGGTCCCGAACCAACTAGCAGAACTCGCACATCAATCCCGGTTCCCGATAGCAGCGCGACCGCTTTGAGCAGCGTCTGTTGATCCTTGATCGGCACCAATCGTCCAACGGCGCCAACTACGAAAGATTCTTCGGACAAACCCAATTCTTTGCGCACCGCGACCCGCGTTTCTCTGTGGGGTGCAAAACGCTGGGTATCCACGCCGTTGTAAATCACGCCGATGCGCTCTGGGTGGATCCACGTTTGGCGTGCATGAAAATTGCGCAGTTCGCGAGTGACAGCGAAAACTGCATCCGTCATGGCGTAAGCTGCGCGACGAAAGAGACGGCGGCGGATGGGCAGGCCAGCGAACATGTCGATTTCATATCCGTGCTCGCTATGAATGACCACAGGAACGCCGGCCAGTTTGGCCGCCGCCACGGCCTCGATCGCTCCCCAATTGCGCGCGTGCACGATATGTGGGCGGTATCGGCGCATGATGCGAGCCAGCCGGAAGAGCGGGAATTGCAACTTGAGGTCAGAGCTTCCTGCAACATACATCTTTTCCTCGGAAAAGGACGATCGCACAAAGTCTGCATCGAAACCACGGGTAGTACAGATCCGGTGTTCGAACCCCTCGCCCAGGCCGGCGATAAGTTTCAGAATACCCATCTCTGCGCCACCGCGGCCCATGTAGCTGATGACATGCAGAATACGCAAAAGATTGGCATCCTCGGAAGGCGTGCCGGTGATGACGGCATGCGAGGTAAGATTGCGTTCGATTTCAGGTTGGGTCTGCATTTTCAGAGAATCCGCACCGGAATCCCGCGCGGGCCGGTTACCGGCGATTCAAAGGCGCTCTATTCCGGTCATGGAATCCAGCGTACGACTCGCGGTCCCAACCTGTTCGTCAGCCACAACGGCAGGCGGCTCCAGACTCGGGTCGCAACTTCAAATTTGGGATTGGCAGGGGAAAAGTTTGGAGCGGTCTTGCGCTTTACCAGAAATACTTGGTAGTCCAGGTCCGTGATCTTGGGATTCCACTTCTTCTTGAAGGCGTACGCTCCGGTGCCTTTCTTACTGCGTCCGAAATCAAAGGTGTTCATGCCGGATTGGGCCGCAAACTTCATGAGCTCCCACCATAGGAAATTATTGGCGGCCAGCGCGCGCGCCAGCGGCAGGCCCCCGATATAGTACGGGTGCATGGTGTCGCGAAAGAGAAAAGACACCGCACTTGCCACGGGTTCCGAACCCGCATACACAACGAGCACATCGATCTGCTTGCCAAACTCCTCGAGAAGATTCACGAAAAGCGCCCGAGGAAACACCGGCGTGCCGAGACGGCGCATGTTAATCGTAAAGAGCTTATAGAATTCGTCGAGAAGTTCCGGGCCGCGATGCACATGCAGGTCCGCCTTTTCAGCCTTGCGAATCATGTAACGGATATCTTTGGGAAGTCCCTTCAGCACCGCTTCCGGGTCCTTCGAGAGAGCCATCGAAAAACTGGAATAGCGCGGATTGGGAACAAATCCAGGCAGCGTCCCGCCGATCGGATTCCGCAATTCTAAATAGTCCACTTGCTGCTCTTGCGCCTGCCGTTTGAGGAATTCGAGCAGGGCCTTTTCAGCCTCGGGGTCCTCGGCGCAAATGCCACCGTACGAAGCCAATGGAGATGACACTAGACACCGGCCCACCATCCAATTCGAAACCTTGAATACAGGTGCAACCGCAACGATTCGACCATCGCGCTCTCCGAAAACATACTGGGCCTGATGATCAAATGTTCTTTCGACAACCCGCTTCCATGCCACTTGGTGGAAAAAGGTCCCCTGGGGATGCTCTAAAACGAAGCGATCCCAGCGCTCCGCATCCTGACTCTCAAACGCGCGAACCACAACCGGCGCGGGAGAAGCGGGAGGATCGGTAATCGGGAAATTCGCCGCCTGAACGCTAAGTGATGTCATCTTTCATTCCGTGGGGGGAACCATGATTGCCCGCCGCGCGCGCCGGCGAGGCATTCTCGTACTTTTCAAACAACCAGGACTCTTCCACTCCTAGGTAGCCGGAAAGCCTCTGCCGCTGTTCTGGCGAGGGCTCGCGATAGCCGTGAATGATTTTGCTCAGAATGCTCTCGTCGATCCCCAGCTCGCGAGCCAGGAAGTTCTGCCGAACTGCGCTGCGAAACAGTTGTAATTTTAAGTTTGGATACATGGCATCGCCTCAAACTGCCCAATACAGCCGACGCTGTATTGGACACTGTCCACATCCAAGTCGGAACGAATAGGGACCTTGCTGAAAATTTGCGTCAGCTCTTGCCGGAACCGTAACCATACCCGTCGTAGTCCTTCCCACTGACATCGGTGGCATTAAATACCACACCGAGTAATTTCTTTGGATCCAACGCTCCTGCGGTCTTCTGCAACGTTTCCCGCTGCCCATGGTGCGCGCGCACCACCATCACAACACCGTCGCAGGCCGCGCTGATCAGCTCGAAATCGGCCAGAGGAAGAATCGGCGGCGTATCGATAAGGATGAGTTTGAAGAGCTCGCTGCAGCGCCCCATGAATTCCTGCCAGCGCGATCCGATGAAAAGCTCCGGTGGAGATGACAAAACGGTCCCGGCAGGCAAAACGAACAAGTTCTTTTGATTGGTCGACACGATGGCTTCGTCCGGGCTAACATCGCCCGCCAGAACTTCCGCCAGTCCTGGTGTGCTCGGATGGTCAAGCATCGACGTAAGCCCGCACATCCGCAGATCAGCATCAATGACCAGCACGCGTTGCTGAGGAAGTTGCGCGTAGCACAAACCTAGATTCATGGTTGTCAAAGTCTTGCCTTCGCCCGGCAGTGAGCTTGTGATCGCGATCGACTTCAAGCCGGTTTTTGCCTGGGCGCGCATCAGTCTCGTGCGCAATCCACGGTAGGCCTCTAGAGCTGCCCTTGATGCTTCACCTTGATGGAGGACTAGTCGTGCGGCGTTCCCATTTCCGACGTGAACTTGCCGGCATTGGCTGAGACCCTTGTCCGCCAACTGCGTGTCGGAGCCTGGCCCGCGCTTGAGCGACTCCAGCAATTCCTTGACGTCCATGTCCTGGTTCGCAAGTTTCTGCTGCGCCCACTGATTTGCCTTCTGCGTTTCGTTGAAGAACTTGCTCATTTATAACTCCAGGGTGGAATTACGGCGCAGCTTCATGGCTTGAACCAAAACGTCGACAGCCGATTCGATGACCTTGTCGCCGGCAGGGTCTTTTTCGTGCACCGCGTTCACCGACACCGCGACTTGTTCCTTGATGCTCATCTCGGAACGGACTTCATTTACCTCGGGCACGAGAGCACGGCGCCTCTTCATGGCTTGAACCAGCAGGTCAAGCGCCGACCCAATGACTGCATCCCCTGCAACTCCTTTGCCGGCGGTCCCGTTTCCGGAAGCAGCACTCCTCTCCTCAATCGCTGGCTCGATGTGGGTCTCGTTCAATCCAAGCTCGGACGCAGCCTCCGCTACGATGACCAGATCGATGACCGCCCGGCGTGCCTTGCAACCGATGGCCAGGCAGGCATCGCAAAGCAAGTTCACGAGCCGGGGAACGCCCTCGGTAAGCCGCACAATCTCTTCGAGCACCTGGGTAGGAAATGGAGAAGTGGCGCCGCGAAAACCTGCGGAATGAAGCCGCTCGGCGATGTACGCGCGTACCTCGGACAAACTCAAGGGCCGAAGCGAGCAACTGCTCGCGACTCGCTGCCGGAGTGCACGCAATTCGGGCTTCCGAAGTATGCCGAGAAGCTCCGGCTGACCACACAAAACGATCTGCAACAGTTTTTCCTGGTAGGTATCCGCGTTGCTGAGCAGGCGAATTTCTTCCAGGAGTTCGGGCGTCAGCAAATGCGCCTCGTCCACCAGCAGGAGCGATGTGCCGCCCTTTCTTTGTGTCTCCAGGAGCATCCGCTGAAGAGCGGAGAGACGCGCCGGCTTACTTGTTGATGTGCACGGGATCTCAAATTCCGAGAGGAGCATTTCCAGGAATTCCTCGCGGCTGAGAGTCGGGTTAAGAATGAATGCCGAAGAAATTGGGTGATTGGTCGCGGCTCTCTCCGTGAGGATTTGCAGAGCCGTGTGAACAACTGTCGTTTTGCCAGTTCCAATCGGACCAGTCAGCAGGACAAAGCCCTTGCGGCGCATCACTGCTTCAACCAGCGTCGCCAGCGCGGCCGCATGTGGTTCCGCAAGGTGAAAGAACCTCGGATCCGAAGTGAGCCGAAAAGGCTCTTCGCGAAGGTTGTAGAAGGTGGTGTACATATGCTCTCTACGAAACGAACCGAGAAATCGCCAGGCCGAATGCGACGGCTGCGACGGCGGTGCCGGCCGTCAAGCTCGCGATCCGCCAAAGGGCCCAGGCGTGTTCCTTATCGCTGGTGATCATTGGAATTCCAGCGAGCACTGGCTTACCGAAGATTTGCGCCGCTTCCCTCTCGTGCCTCACAGATTCATCGCTGACCTCGACGAGGAAAGCCACACCAACTCCACACAGCAGTCCGAAAAACAGGCCACCGATGATCATGATTCCGCGCCTTGGTCCCGCAGGCCCATCGGGTGGAATCGCTGGGTCCAATACTTCGAAACGCTCTCCGGCTTGATGCGTTTCCAGCTCGCCTGCCATCACCGCGTCCAGCTTCTTGGCCTGGAGCTGGTTATAGTGGTTCCTCAGCGTGTCGTAGTCACGCATCAGCCCGGCGATCTGTTGTTCGAACACGGGAACCTGCTGCAGCTTACCAACGTGGTATTGGATCTGCTTTTCGAGTTCAGCCTGGATCTTGGTTTGGTCCTCGATGTCTTGGTCGAGTTTGTTTACTTCGGCTTCTACCACTGGATTGTGAGCTTGATGTGTCGGGGTACTCAATTGCGGGTCCGGAGCGTCTGTTGCGGTTTTCTCACTTTCCGCCTTGGCTTTCAATTGATTGATTTCATTGCGCAACTTGCGAACATCCGGATAATTTGGCCCGTAGCGAACCTGCATGTCCTTTAGCTGCAGTTCCAACTTCTGCAACTGCGCCTGATAAGGAGATTTGGAGGCACCCGCCTGCTGATCGAGATCGATCGTCTGCGCTGACATCCCTGCCATGGATTGGATATATACCTTGCTCTGGCGATCGCGGTTCACTTGATCCTGGCTGTTCCGCAACTGATCCCTAAGGGTGTTCATGGCTTCCAGGTGATACTGCTTGGACTCTGGTAGATCCATGATGTAGCGGCTCTTGACGTCCTGCAAAAGGTGCTCTTTCTCTTCGAGTTGACGTTTCGTTTCCTGCAATTCAGTTTCGAGGAACTGGGACGTTCCGTTGAAATGCTGCTGGCGGGCTTTGAGGTTCCGCTCGATGAACAACGATGCGAGGCGATTGGCAACGCGCGCCACTTGATGCTGATCCGTGTCCGTGAAGGCGATGCGAAACGCGCTAAGCCGCTGTCCCCCAGAGTCCACCACCTCAATGGTCGTCGACTTCTGCATGCGGGAGACGAGCTCCTGTTCGGACACCTTGTCGCGCAGTTGGGGATACAGACCCATCTCCTTCGTCAGCAACCCGAGCTGTGTCGGGGACATGACTTCCTGGCGGATCGTGGAGAGACGATCGGCGACAGTACCGCTCACGCTGGTCGGAACGACGCTGTCGGGTACCTTTTGAGGGTCGACCAGAATGACAGTTTCTGCTCGGTAGATACTCGGGAGCCGTATCGCCACCACCGCAATACAGACCGAGATACCCAGAGTAAGCAGGATAATCCACAATTTGCGGCGGCGGGCTAGATCTAAGTACTCTCGAATCTGCACGTTAATCGCCGCATCGCCGGAAGCGGTGAAGACTGGTTGCTCGTTCAAAGATCTTCCTCCAAGTGGTTGCTCGCTCTGTCAACAAATTTCCGACACAACTCATCTAGCAAGTTGTCTTCCAGAAATTCGAGGCGGAACTTTCTTGCCCTTAAATTTAAATAGCCCATTATCATATACTTATGGCCAGAGACCCATTCGTCTTCCTGGTGTCCGGATGCGGAGTCACGCCCAAGGGAAACCCATTTCCCATATATCCATCTTCTATCCGAGGCTTTGTCTCCAGATAAGGAATGAGTTAGTTAGGCTCGGGAAGCCAAGAAGAGATGGGATCTGACAATCAAGCAGCCACTATGAGAGTGCAAAATCATCTTTCGACAGAGATTAGGGGAATTACTTAGTTGGCCACGCGACCGGGTTGCCAGCGCAGTCCGAAAGAATAGATATTCCGATTGCCGCTGAACAGGCTAGTCGTGCTCGCTGATTGATTCTTCCGGTAATAATCGAAAGTGGCAAAAAGACCAGTTCTGGGCGCCAGCAAAAATTGCACATTGGATGTTGCATACCAACCAGCGACTCCTCCCGATTGAACCTGTCGCAAATAACCGCCTCCGGCGGACCAGTTAAGTCTGGTGCTAATCTGATTTTGGTACGTGAGGTCGACGCGATCCGCATATTGATTGGCGATCAATCCGTTTGAGAGTGTGTCTCCGCGTGAGTAGTTGAGACTCAGCGAAGATCGCCGCAATTGCTTTACCAATCCGAATGTTCCGTAAACAGACCATTCCCGAGTGTTCTGAGCCAGCGCAGAAGTTGTGACACCTAATGAACCTCTCGCGAACAAGGTCGCGCTCATTTGGCGTCCCGCAGTGCCAGCGATGGTGTGAAAAATTGTGTCGGTCGGCGTACCTGTCGTCGAAGTCCCCAGCCCCGCTTCATGGAGAAGTTGGCCCGTATATTGGATACCGACGGTCTGCCTCTCGCTCATACGGTAGTTCCAACCCACACTGCCGCCGTAGGACGAACCGCGGATGAGGTTGGCATGCGCTCCAGCCTCTGAAAAAGTATAGTTCGGAGTGATGGCAATCGATGATCGCCTGGACAAAGCGTACGCCACGGACATATAGGCATTGTTCGAGAGCCAACGACTGGGCCCATCGAGGAAATTGTTGGTGGCCACGCCCGAGGTAACCGTGTTCACATCGAGATACGACAAACCAATCGACTGCTGGGTATAGTAGTAACGAAAGCCATCGCTGAATCTTATGTTCCATCGTGGACGGGTGTAAATCAACCAGTCCAAACTGGTATTCTGATTTGAAAAATTACCAACAACCTGCCCTTGGGCGATAGCCATACTCGGCTGGTATTGGAGCGCAAGCCTGGTGGTGCCAATCTTGTGGTCGTAGACCACGGTAGTCTGGAAAACGGTCGCTGTATACGAAGCGCCGGGCGCCGTCTTCGTTCCCTCAAACTGGTCCACAATTCCGCTGACTCCCGCCGAGGGGATGTAAATGCTGCCCCAGCCAACGCCTTCTCGGTTTCCAGCCAATAATCCGGAAGTTCCGATTTGCCGGATGTACGAATCCGCCCAGGCCAGCGCGTAAGGACTTGCGGGCTCGGCATCCTTGCGGTCTGTATCCTTTGAAGCGTCCTGTGCAGCAGGCTTTTGTTTTCCCGTGGCCTGACCTGCTTCTTGCGCCGATCCCAAATTCGGCAGCAAAAAAGTCGCAAGGATCGGGAAGAAGATCAGCCAGATGCTGATACGAAGATGTTTCTTGTCCTGCATGTTTCTCACTCACCTCGAAGAATTCGGCTAAGGCAACACACCATCAAGGGACAACAACCACGTCACCTGGCTCGAGCGTTACGTTTTCGCTTTTACCCGCCACTGCTTTCTTGTAGTGGAATGGGATGCGTATCTTTTTGCCATTCTGTTCGCGGAGAATATAAATGGAGTCCGCTTTTGCAAAAGGTCCAACTCCTCCAGCCACGGCCAGCAACTCCAGCGCCGTCATATCCCCATTGAGAGCATACGTTCCCTGATGTCCGACCTCGCCAACCAGATAAACTTTTCGGCTGCGGATAGCTCGAACGATGACAGTGACTTGCGGTTCGTTGACAAAGTTCTTGAGCTTGTCCATCAGGACATTCTGCAATTCCTCGGTCTTCAATCCCACCGCCTTCACATCATTTACCAGAGGCAGCGTGATCATTCCGTCCGGCCGGACAACGACCACGGTCGAGAGTTCCGGCTCGCGCCATACGGAGATCTGAAGTTCGTCTTCGACTCCGATGATATACGTCAGTCTCTGTTCGGGAGTCAGCGCCGATTGCGGTACAGATTCCGGCTTCGCGGCCTTGTCCGCCGGCTGTTTTTCGGCTCTATCTTTGTCATTCTTGTCGTCTGCCGGAGTAGGACTCGGGCCAGACTGCGATGATTGTTGATGCGCTGTAGAAAGTTTCTCAGACGGCCAAGCCAGAAGCACCGAAACCGGGAAGCTAAACAAGAGGGAAACCGCTACCCTTCCAATGAAGTGTCGAGAAGACAATCGCTACCTCCGTTCCACAGTATGTAAGCTCAAGAGCAATGTTCCGGCCAAACCTTTTCTGCCCGTATCTGTTGAAGCGATGGCATTTAGAGGACACCGGCGGGGTGTGCTCAACACCACAGGAAACCAGTTTCCCGAATTATGAAGTCGCCTCCACGACTCGGGAAGCCACCCTCCTAAAGATCGAAGAACCGAGAATCCCTTAGAGATCGAATCGTTCTCTCCGGTGACCAAGAACGGCGGCCTCTTTCGGGCCTTCTCGTTTGGACCCAGCTAGCAGCCTCTCGACTCGCTGCAATGCCGCAAACGACAGAATCAGCGCGTGGTACCCGATGAACCAAACCGCAAGCAGCATAGTGTCTGTGGCGCGTCGTGGCTGACTCTGATAGGCCATATCTTGTGTCCTCGAAACTTTACTGAGTTGAAATCCAGCAGGTTCCCTGCCCCAGAGTCTCTATTTCGCTCCGCGCTGCCACAATACAACTTTCGCGGTCTCAAAAAGAATGGCGAGATCCAACGTCAGAGAAAGGTGTTTGATGTAGAAAAGATCGTATTCGAGCTTTGTCTTTGCCTCTTCGATGCTGGCCCCGTATTGATACTTCACTTGGGCCCAGCCCGTAATTCCCGGACGAACCGAATATCGCAAGGCATAAAATGGCGTCTCAGTCTCGATCATCCGGCAGAAGATCGCTCGCTCAGGTCGCGGCCCCACAAAACTCATTTCACCCCGCAGTACGTTCACCACCTGTGGAAGCTCGTCGAGACGCAGTTTGCGGATGATGCGGCCCACCGGCGTGATGCGTTGATCGCCATCCGCGGCCCACTTGGGGCCATGCTCCTCGGCATCGTGCTTCATCGAGCGAAACTTCAGGATTTGGAACGGGCGTCCGCCCAATCCGATTCGTTCCTGACGGAAGAGCATCGGACTGCCCGACTCCAGCCAAATCGCGAGCGCCACGATTCCCATCATTGGCAAGGCAAAGATCAGGAGGAGCAGCGAGACCAGAACATCCAACATGCGCTTTGCGGCGAGCAAGAGTGCGGACTTGCGAAAACCTTCCGACAGGATCATCCAGCTCGGCGACAAATGCTCCAGACGAATTCGTCCGTCAATCTGTTCGCTCACCGTGTGAGCATCTTCCACCGCTATGCCGGCGAACTTTAGGTGCAGGAGTTCTCGTAAGGGCGTCTGACCGCGCCTCTCTTTGAGGGAAAGCACGATGCGATCGATCTTTTCCCGAGCGGTTATCTCTTCTAGGTCCCTTGTCGCACCAATGATGCCGGGATTGACTAATGACTTGCCAATGTTCTCTCCACGCTCATCGAGAAAACCCACGACCTTGAGGTGGAGTTCAGGACGGTGGAGGATCTCACGAACCAAAGAAATCCCGAGAGGCCCCGTGCCAACGACGAGAACGCGCTGCTGTCTTGGCAAGAGAAAGTCAGCTTCAAGCAAGACCAGGCGCCAGCACAGCAAGAACAGGAGTACCGTTGGCGCGGAGAGGACAGCAATGCCCCGTCCAAGACTGTGGTCCGGGATTAGGTAATACAGAATCGCGAGAATGACCCAGGCAGTTCCCACAGCCTGGAAGAGATAAACAAACAACTCGCTGCGCCTATTCACCACACGCGAAGCATAGAGATCATTGTAATAGAGAGATATTCCGCATGTTGCTAAGACAATACCAAATCGAAAGGGCATGTCGGGCAGGCGGAGATAGTGCAACACTGAGTGGTAACCATGTAAACGAATCAAAATCGCCAAGCAAAGACCGAGTGCGATCAGGCATGCATCGCCAACAATCAGTACTTTGGTTGTCATCGGAATCTTTTGGCCACCAATTTTTAGCATGGGTTCTGTTGGGGTACTATGGTAGTAGCGTCGCTTCCGCCAGATTGATTCTCAATCGCTTCGAATCTTTGATAAGGAGACTGGGCCTCTGACGGCACACCAGCCCCTCAACCATGTTTGGAAAGAAAGCAACTCACCATCCAAAGAGGCATCCAAGATTCCTCGTACTAAGACCTCTCTAAGTATATTTATTGTCAATAGTTTAGAGAATCTCATGGGTAGCCTGTGGACCGTCTCACGAGATCTCAGTTTCTTTTCCAGGGAAACGACTTACTCACATGGGAAATATTTGTTCCAGGTCAAACTTCCTGTGTAGACGATTGCAACTTTGTTACGCCGGATTGAATTTGAAGGACTTACCGCGAAATCTGGGCGTAAAGTGTCCCCATACCCGCGCCAATGGAGGCACGGGATTGTCGAGGAGGTCGCCAAACTTGGATTCAAGATTGGCTTAGGACTGCAATGTTTTGTTAAGTTCAATCTTATGAATGCCATAGACACATAAGTCTCTTTGGCAGACAGCGTGCTTTCCAAGTCCATGAGCCCCACTTCCATGACAGGAGAGGTGTGCTGTACTCCGGTCGTTCACGATTGGAGCGATGGCTTCGGACCCTGCATCTCAGGCTCTTCGGACTGAGTGACCGCAGGCTTCAATCAAAGTGTCCCAAAAATGGCCAACCTAGTTCGTCGCGCAGGAGTCGATCGGGAGAAAACAACCCTTACCGCTTTTCTTTCAAGGTATCTCTCGCCGGATGCGAACGAGGCCCGTTACGAGTGGTTATACTGCAAGAATCCCGAAGGGATGGCGCGAGTGTGGGTTGCTTGCGAGTTTGAGACAGGCATGATTATCGGAGTTGCGGCAGCATTCCCCAGGCGAATCCTCCGCCACGGAAAAGAAGTGCGGGGCTACGTTCTGGGTGATTTTTGTATTCATCCGGATTATCGCAGTCTCGGGCCCGCCCTGGCTCTGCAAAGAAGCTCTCTTGAAGATCTCTCCAGGGAAGGCGCGGGATTTGTATTTGACTTTCCCAGTACTTCGATGCTGGCAATCTACAAACGACTTCGCATCGAACCTCAGGAATCAGTGATCCGATTCGCCAAGCCGTTGCGAGCGGACCGACAGGTCCAGAAGCGCGTCCCTAACAAAGCAGCCGGACGCACTCTGGCTGTTGCTGCGAATGCGGCATTGCGTTTACGTGATGCTGGCCTGAGACGATCCAGCGCATGGAAAATTTCGGAGGAGAGCGAACCGTGCGGTGAAGAGTTCACGCTTGCAACTCAGCGGTGGGCTCCCGGAATGGGTGTATGCGCCGGCCGCAACGCCGATTACCTGAATTGGCGATTCTTGCAGCATCCGCAACGACGCTACCAATTTCTGACGGCTCGTAAGGACGGCAGGCTTTGTGGCTTTCTGATTTATCATTGGGCCGGAGAGGATGCGACCGTTGTTGATCTGTTCGCGGAAGGAGACCCGGTCAGTAAGGCGCTGCTCGTTGAGACGATTACGATAATGCGGCGCAAAGCCGTCAGCACCTTGAGCGCTCCGTTTCTCTCGCATGCCGGCCGAGAGATTCTTGAAGATTGCGGATTCCAGCCGCGGGAGTCGGCTCCCGTCATCTTGCTTACCCTGCCCTGGGCGGCGAATCGCCAAGACGATCAGGGCGCCGATCACTGGTATCTAACGCATGGAGACAGAGAAAGTTAGCAGCGAGGACGAAGAAATGAATCAGACCACAACAGGCTCAATCGAACAGAGAATTCACGCGTTTCTGCTGGAAAAATTCCCGCTCGCACGGAAGTCTGGAGTCGGCAAAGACACGGCACTGCTTGAAAAGGGAATCCTGGATTCCCTTGGAATTCTCGACGTGGTGAGCTTTCTCGAAACCGAATTCTCGATCGTGGTCAGCGATGATGAGCTGATGCCGGAAAATTTTCATACGCTCGGCACTCTCTCTGCGTTCGTCCTGAAAAAGACCGGAAAGAGTGAATGAGCCTTCCTCTGGCAAAGACCGAAGATCAAATTACGGGCGCGGTGCCCGCCGATTTCACGGCGCGCGGAGCCGGAGTCCCCCCTCATGTACGGGTGTACTCGGGATTGGAGGAACTACCCGAGTCTTTCCTGAATCTTTTCGAGGAAGCAGGGCGTCAAAGCATCTTCTTGGCCCAGCCTTGGTTTCAAAATTTCATTCAGACCGCGATGGGCCCTGAAGATCGTGTGCGGATTTATTGTGCCACAGCAGTAGGTGGGCAAGGAACGCCTGCAGGAATGCTGCTAATGCGCGGCTCGAGCAATTCGAACTCATTCTCTTCTCCCCGAAAGCTTGAAGCACTGGCCAACTATTACAGCTGTTTTTACGCACCGCACCTTGCTGTTTCTGCGAGTGAATCACACCAGACCATTCGGGCCCTTACATTAGCGATGGCCCAGGAAAATCCACGTTGGGACGCGGTCGAAGTCAAGCCAATGGACGTCAACTCGACAGAATTTCCCGAACTCGTCGGAGCGTTTAAGGCGGCCGGATTCATCGTGCAGACATTCTTTTCTTTTGGCAACTGGTACCTGCCCGTGAACGGACGGAGTTTCGCACAATACTCGGAAAGCCTGCCTTCGGTGCTGAAAAACACACTGAACCGCAAAAGAAAGAAACTGGGAAAGAGCGGACGAGCGAAAATAGAAATCGTGACCGGGGGGCAAGGGCTCGATGCTGCGATTGATGCCTATATGAAAGTTTATCTTTCAAGCTGGAAACAACCTGAGCTTTACCCGCAATTCATCCCAGGACTCATCCGCATGTGCGCGGCAATGGGAGCGTTGCGTCTGGGGATCATCTACGTGGACGGCGAGCCGGCGGCAGTTCAACTTTGGATCGTTCACCACGGAAACGCGTTGATCTACAAGCTCGCCTATGACGAACGTTTCGGGGAATTGTCCGTGGGCACGATTCTCTCCGCGGCACTCTTCGAGCATGCTCTGGACGTGGATAAGGTCACCGAGGTGGATTACCTGTCCGGAGACGATGCGTACAAGAAAGATTGGATGTCTCAGCGGCGGGAGCGCTGGGGAATTCTGGCGCTGAACCCCCGCACGCCAAGGGGCGTTCTGGCCATCGCGCGTCACGTCGGTGGACGCGCCGTGAAGCGCGCAGCCATGTCGCTTGCCAGTCCATTCCGACGCGGCAAATCGCGGAACAGCACGGTATAAGCAGAAATCGCTGAATCAAAGGAGAAAGGGTTTTCGAATAGTCGCTATGGACTTCCTGATTTGGCATCTATTGCGTGAGAGCGCTAGGCGTTCACCGGAAAAAGAAGCCCTCGCACACGGAGAAGAGCGGCTGACTTACGGTCAAGTTGCACGCCGCGTCGAAGGACTCGCCGTTGGCTTGCGAAGCGCCGGACTCCGCCGCGGCGACAGAATGGGCATCTATCTGGAAGCCTCTGTCCCCCAGGTCATCTCCATCTTTGGCATTTCGCGCGCAGAGGCTGTCTATGTTCCCATCAACGCACTTTTGCACGCCGAGCAGGTAATGCATATCGCTCGGGATTGCGGGATGAAAGGTCTGATTAGCACGGCAGCGAAACTCGCTTCGCTTGCTGAGGTGCTCCCACAGATTCCCTCGCTCGAGTTTCTAGTGGTGGTCGGTTCTGGAGAAGTGACGGCGCAACTCACGGTTCACCCTTTTGATGAGTTCTGCGCCCGGACACTCCCAGCAGACTGGCGCGAGACGAGCATCGAAAAGGATCTAGCGGCCATCCTCTACACCTCCGGTTCAACCGGCAAGCCTAAAGGCGTGATGCTGAGTCATGCGAACGTGGTCGCCGGCAGCCGGATCGTCTCCACTTATCTTGGCATCACCGACGGCGAGCGTATCCTCGCCGTTCTGCCTTTCAGTTTCGACGCCGGAATGAATCAATTGATGACCGCGTTCGAAAAGGGCGGCACCTGCGTGCTCATCAATTTTATTTTTGCGCGCGAAATCGTTCAGGTCCTGCTCAAGGAAAAAATCACCGGTCTCGCGGGCGTGCCCACTTTGTGGAGCCTGCTGACGCAGCCCAATGCAACTCTCGCCAAGCAACCGGTGCCTCACTTGCGCTACATCACGAATACGGGTGGCGCAATGCCGCAGGCGGTCCTCAAAGTGTTGCGAGAAGTGCTTCCCGCAACGAAAGTGTTTCTGATGTACGGGCTCACCGAAGCTTTCCGTTCGACTTATCTTCCGCCGGAAGAACTCGATCGGCGGCCGACCTCGATGGGCAAAGCCATTCCAGACACTGAAATTCTTGTGCTCAACGAGCAAGGTCAGCTTTGCAAACCTGGCGAGCCTGGTGAACTTGTGCACCGCGGGCCGACGGTTTCGCTCGGCTATTGGAACCGGCCGGAAGACACAGCCCGTGCCCTTCGGCCGAATCCGCAGTTGTCACCGGAACTGGGTGACTGCGAAAAGGTTTGCTATTCGGGCGACCTCGTAAAAATGGATGAAGACGGTTTTCTGTATTTCATTGGCCGGCGCGATACGATGATCAAGTCCAGTGGATTTCGCATCAGCCCCACCGAAGTGGAAGAGGTGCTCTTCCAGAGCGGAGAATTACGCGGGGCAGCCGTCATCGGCATTCCCGACGACACTCTCGGACAGGCTATTAAAGCGTTTGTTGTATCGAAAGACGGCAATTCCTTGGACATCAACGCGCTACTTGCTTTTTGCGCGGGGAAAATGCCCCGCTATATGGTTCCGAAAACATTTGAAATCCTGGGCGAGCTGCCGAAAACTTCGAGCGGAAAAGTGGACTACCCAGCGTTGCGGCGCCGTGAAGGGCTTTGATGGCTGATCTGGCGGCATATCTGACAGCGAAGTATTTCCCGAAGTCTGGGAAGTCACTGGTCATCGGTGAGTTGCCGGTCAATCAACTCGTGGAATCCTACGGCACACCGCTGTTTGTTTATGACCGTGCCGTGCTGGATCTGAAGTATGACGCGCTTCGTACCACTCTTCCGGAACGCTTCGCCATCTACTACTCTATTAAGGCCAATCCTTGTCTTGCCGTTGTGAAGCATTTCCTGAGCCGGGGCTGCGGGATCGAAATTGCATCGGCGGGTGAGTTCCGGAAAGCGCTGGAGGCGGGCTGTCCACCGGAACGAATTTTGTTTGCCGGACCTGGAAAATCCGAAGCGGAACTCGAACTGGTGCTCTTGAATGGCATCGGTGAGATCCACATGGAGTCGCTCACAGAAGCCAAGCGCATCGCCACAATTTGCCGACCTCTTGGTCGCCGCGCTCAGGTTGCCGTCCGCATCAATCCAGCAGCCGAAGCCGAAGGCGGAGCGATGCGCATGGGTGGCCGCCCGGCGCCATTTGGCATGGACGAAGAGATCCTCGATCAAGTACTGGAGGCTGTTCTTGCCGAGCCAGCGCTCGATCTCTGCGGAATCCACCTGTTCACCGGAACTCAGATTCTGGATGCGGCAACTCTGCACAATCAGTATCGCCACGGGTTGAGCCTCGCCCGGCGCGTCGTTGAGCGGCTGGGCCGCCCGCTCCGCACGCTGGATTTCGGCGGAGGTCTGGGAATCCCGTACTTCGCGCATGAGCAGGAACTGAATCTTGATTGTTTGCGAAAAGGACTGCTGACGCTTTGTGAGGAAGTGGATGCCCATCGGTGCTTCGAGGGCACCCAGTTTCTCGTCGAACCCGGTAGATTTCTCGCCGGCGAAGCAGGCGTCTACCTGACACGCATCAGCGACATCAAGATTTCACGCGGCAAGAAATTCCTCATTGTCGATGGTGGAATGAACCATCATTTGGCGGCTTCCGGCAATCTTGGCCAGACTATCAAACGAAATTACCCCATAGCCCTGGTGAATAAGCTGACCGCGCCAGCGGACGAAGCCGTGGATATTGTAGGCCCCCTCTGCACCCCGCTCGATACCCTCGCGCGCGGGATCGTCCTCCCGCACGCGGAAATCGGCGACCTTGTCGGCATCTTTCAGTCCGGCGCTTACGGCCGGTCAGCGAGCCCGGTGGGTTTCCTCAGCCACCCTTTGCCGGCGGAAATTTGGGTTGACGCAGAACTACACACTAGGAATGAACGGTGAATAGACGCACACACGGCCCCAGATAGGCTCTTCAAAGAAATTGCACCGGCCGGGTATAGTGAGATTGGACCCCTTGGGAAATGTTCTAATCATCGCGTACCACTTTCCGCCCCAAGCAGGCAGCAGCGGTCTACTGCGATCGCTGAAGTATTCCCGCTACCTGCCCACCTTCGGCTGGCAGCCCGCGGTGCTGACTCCGCACGCCCGTGCGTATGAGAAAATCGACGAGAGGAGCCTGGATTCCATTCCCAGGAATGTGCCGGTCATTCGCGCTTTCGCGTTAGACACAAAGAAGCACATGGGCATCGGGGGCCGCTATCTCAGGTACATGGCCTTGCCGGACCGCTGGGTCAGTTGGATTCTCGGAGGAGTCCCTGCTGGATTGCGCGCGGTTCGAGTTCATAAGACCGACGTGCTCTACTCTACCTTTCCGATTATGTCGGCGGCTGCGATCGGGCTTGGATTGCAGCGCCTGACCGGTTTACCTTGGGTTCTCGATCTTCGCGATCCCATGCGCCAGGACGACTACCCTCACGATCTCCTGGTCCGCCGCGTGTGGGGCGCCATTGAGCACGCCTGCATGCGACGTGTCTCCCGCGTGATTTTTACGGCGGAAGCTACCCGGCAGATGTACCTCGAGCGTTACCCGGATTTGCTCACGCCAGACATGTGTGTCCTCATTTCAAATGGTTATGACGAAGAAGATTTTCGATACCTGCATATTCCCACGCCAGGTCCTGTTCCGGTGGGCCGTCCCATCCGGCTCGTTCACTCCGGCCTGATCTATCCCGTCGAGCGTGACCCAAGACCTATGTTCAGCGCGGTCGGTCGCCTGAAAAAGATGGGCCGCCTCAGCGCCGATAAAGTTCAAATTGTTTTTCGCGCACCTGGCTCGGAAGACTTGTACCGCAGGCTCCTCGCGGAGAGGGACATCGAGGATCTGATCGTTCTTGAACCCCACATGCCCTACCGTCAGGCTTTGCAGGAATGTGCCGACGCCGATGGGCTCTTGCTCTTCCAGGCCGCAGATTGCGATAAGCAGATTCCCGCGAAAGCCTACGAGTACCTTCGAATTGGCAAGCCCATTCTTGGTTTGACAACGCAGACCGGTGACACCGCGGCTCTCCTGCGCGAAGTCGGCGGAGCCACGGTCGTCAACATCGCATCCGAAGATGAGATTTATGAGGGATTGTCCACATTTGTTGATACTTTGCGAGTTGGCACTCATCCTCTTCCCGACAAGGATAAGATCCAGCGCTATACACGCGAGGCTCAGACAGGCCAGTTGGCGAAGGTCTTGGATGGATTGACCGGCAAGTCGCCGCGCGCGGAAAATCGTGCGGACGGAGAGAGTTGCGAGTTGACAGTGCACCCGCTCAACGCGAAAACATCGAGACACTAGACAAGCCATGTGCGGAATCTACGGCATCCTGAATTTCGACCGTCCTGAGCAGCCCTCCGACTCCATTCTCGCCGCCATGGGAGGGGTCATCACGCATCGGGGCCCGGACGACTTCGGCCAATATCGCGGCCGCGGCATCGGGCTGGGCATGCGACGGCTTTCCATCATTGACGTTTCCGGCGGCCACCAGCCCATCAGCAACGAGGATGAGAGCATCTGGATCGTTCTCAATGGTGAGATTTACAACTTCCAATCGCTCCGGGACGAGTTGGAGACAAAAGGCCATATTTTCCGCACGCTCACCGACACCGAAGTGATCGTCCATCTCTACGAACAAGAGGGTCTTGAATTCTTCAAGTGCCTTCGCGGGATGTTTGGCCTCGCGATCTGGGATGCCAAACTCGAACGTCTCGTCCTTGGCCGTGACCGCGTCGGCGAAAAGCCGCTCTATATCCGCCGCGAACCAGGGCGGCTCCTCTTTGCGTCGGAACTGAAGTCCATTTTGCAGGTACAGGATGTTCCGCGGCGTTTGAACCACGCCGCCCTCGAAGAGTACCTTGCGCTAGGCTATGTTCCCGCCCCGTTGTGCTTGCTTGAAGGAATGGAGAAGCTGCCAGCTGGCCACTATCTCGTCGCCGAAAAAGGCCGCACAGAAATCCGCCAATACTGGGATGTGCCCTTTGGCCAGCCCGAAAAGCACAGCGAAGAGGAATGGATCGAACAAATTCGCGTCAAGATTCAAGAAGCGGTGCGTATGCAATTGGTCAGCGACGTGCCGCTCGGTGCGTTCCTGAGCGGCGGGTTGGATTCAAGCACCATCGTGGCGGTAATGGCGGGTCTGACCGGCCGACCCGTGAAGACTTACTCGATTGGGTATCAGGGTGAGCACAGCTACTACAACGAGCTCCCGTACGCGAGTGTGGTCGCAAAAGCTTTCAACACCGACCATCACGAGATCGTGGTGCGGCCCGCCGTTAGCGAACTCCTGCCGAAGCTTGTCTGGCATCTCGATGAGCCCGTGGCCGACTCCGCATGTCTCACCACCTATCTCGTTTCAAGGCTCGCGCGCGAAAGCGTAACGGTGATTCTCTCGGGCGTGGGAGGCGACGAGCTCTTCGGCGGCTACCGTCGTTACCTCGGCAACAGTCTGATGCGCTATTACAGTTTCCTTCCCGGACCCCTGCGCAGGAAATGGCTTCCAGCGCTGCTCGATCGGATACCCCAGGACCGCCACTCCACCTGGAAAGACTATGCGCGGTATGCCGCGGCATTCGTGAAGTCAGCCGAGCTTGAGCCCGCTTCGCGCTATATGGCCTACGCCACCCTCTTTGCTCCCCAAGTGCAGCACGAACTACTCCGGCACGCAACGTCGACGGACTCTCGCGTCTCGAATCTGGCCGCGGCTGCTCTCCAAGGCTGCTTCACCCGCTGCACTGATCCGGATAGCCTCAATCGTATCCTTTACGCGGATTTGAAGACTTCCCTGCCGGATGATCTCCTGGCCATGACCGATCGCATGAGCATGGCGGCGTCCCTCGAATGCCGCGCACCGCTGGTGGATTACGAACTGGTCGAACTGATGGCTCGCATGCCTTCATCGTTCAAAGTCCGCGGCTTCACCATGAAGTATCTGATGAAAAAGGCGGTAGCGCCCTGGCTGCCCCGCGAAATCCTGAAGCGAAAGAAGCGTGGGTTTGGCGCACCGATCGGCGCCTGGCTTCGCAAGGATCTCCAGCCGATGGTTTCTGAACTGCTTTCCGAAGATCAAATTCGCCACCGCGGACTGTTCCACTGGCCGGCGATTCAGCGGCTGATTTCCGACCATGGCGCTGAGCGCACGGATCACACGGATCATTTGTTTGCACTCGTCATGCTGGAACTCTGGTGTCAGATTGTTCTGGATGGCAATGAGTGGGAATCAGTCCGCACACCGCAGGTAGTCTTCGCCAGACATTCCTGATGCTTCCGCTCTGAAATCCCCGCCCCAGTCTGCTCCCCGCCGCGCGCACCTCAATGCGCTCTTGTCGGCGTTGGCGGGGCGATTGGCTTGGTGGAAACGATCAGTTCATCGTACCAGGCATAGGCGGTGGGAAGGTCGAGGCCCGCGCTTTTGTTCGTCATGTAAGTGAGCAGCGTCACGCAATCGTAGTCGTGTCCTGGGTTGTCATTCTTCAGAATGAAGTTTGCCATCTTGATCCATTCCTGCATCGGCTTTCCATCCAGGCCGACCCAAGCGTTGATAGTGCTGTCCGGCTTGCCCCAATGTCCGATGGAAATTTGGTAATAGAAAGTCACCCACTGATTCGCGGGATAGAGGAAGCAGTCCTTCGCATTCGTCCTTCCGTACCAGCAATTGTAGTCACCTTGCTCAAGTTTGTAAGGGGGTGTGCCGTCGTTGGTGACCACGCCGCGGCCGCCGCAGTCGGTGTACATGATTGGAAAACCTGCATGGTAATACTGCGCTGTCGATAGCTCCACTTGCCCGCATGTGACGCTCTCGTTGTGAAAGATGATCTGTTTCCACGTCGTGTCGCCCCAATTGTTCGTCAACATTTCCGGAGAAAAACGCTCACGGAACTGAACATAAAACGTTGCGCCCGCCCCGAAATTCGTGCCCAGGGGTTGCCGCCAGTACCCCGCTGCGTTCGCCCCGGTGTGCGTGAGAATTTCAAATTGCAGCGATCCTTCTCCGGAAGCTTTTTCTGATCGGTCGAACTTTCCGTGGATGGAATTGTCTCCACCCGGATAAAGGCCGGGAGCGGGCCACCTTGCAGCAATATTGATGAGGGGAGAATCGAAACCTTGGCATACCACGACTCCCGCCGTGTGGCAGCGCGCATTGAAGTCCTGCGGCTGCTGCTCGGTAGCTTCTTGTCTTGTAGAAGTGGACGCCTCGGTCTCGCCGCTCCCGGAAGGCAGCGCTGGCTGTGCAGGTCCCATCGCTCGACTTGGATTCGATCTCTGTTCAAAAGCGAGACCGCAAAGAATCAATCCCGCCAGTACGGCGACTCCCAAGGTTTTCATGGCTCCGCCAGTCTCTCAGTAATTGTTCGTCATCAATTATTGCTGGGCTGCGCGGGTGTCGCAACTGGATTCGTCGAGGGTGCCAGTCGCAAGAGGAATGCGTTTTGCTTCCAATCATTCACAAGTGCGAATACGCCAAGCTCAGGGAAATAACGGAAGCGGCCGAATGTGCCGTTTGCCTGCTCCGGACCAGGGCCCCCCGGATACGACTCCGAAGTGCATGCGCGCGTATCTGAGTGAAAAAGATAGACCGTGTCACCACCAGCCCAGCCCACGATCAGTTTTCTCTCCGGATCGAAGGCCAAACCCGGGTAGAGCGCATGGAGCAGTGGCTCGCAGCCAGTGACTTTGTGCGACCAGTCTTGCGCGGTGAAATTGGATCCCGGCTGGATGTCAATCGCCCAGAATTGTCCAGGTCCTCCAACCATGAAAAACAATTTGCGTTTGGGATCGATCACTCCTGAGAGGCGGTAGTCCACCCCGGAGAGCGGCTTCAGTCGCGTGTAGGCATTTTTGGCGGGGTCGTAGCGAAAAAAATTAGCCGTGTCGGAAAGGAACACCATCCCGCTGTTAGGATCGTAATCTGCAGTCACGCCGGGATTGTTTGATGGGCTGTCAGTCCCGTGGGGGTCCATATTTCTCCATTCCATCTTTGCCAGATCGAGGGCCCAGGTATCCGCACTCATGAATCCGCAATTCGCTTTGCTGCCTCCAAAGACGAACATCTTATGCTGCCCCGCTAGATACGCCAGACCGTTATAGGTGTGCCGGGATGAAGGTCGGCCGTCGTCATAAGCTTCAGGACAGCTCGTGACATTCGTCACCGGGCTTGGTTCTGTGAGCCGCGACATTTTCATGTTGTTCAAATCCAGTCCATACACCTCGTTCCCGTAGTAATCACCGTGCCCGCCGCCCCAGATGATCAACCGGTTGCGCTTTGTATCTGCGACTCCGCCATTCCATGCATTGACGACTGCCCGGCAGCCACTGTTGCCTTCAATCGAAGGGTCTGCAGGGCAGTGCGGCGCTAATTGCGTATTGGGAATCTCATGCCAGCCAGCTTTCGGTGGTATGCCTGTTCCTGCGGGAGTTTCAGAGGGTATGCTCTGGCCCCACGTGAAGGGTGATAGCCCAAGCATTGCCGTCAAGACCAGCCAATCACGGATCAAACTGAGTTTCAAAACTTTGCCGCATATCGGAATTCCAAAGTTCAGCGTTGGCAAGGCCGTAGCGGAGTGTGCCGGAGGATGATGCATCTCTCTTATCCAAATCTAGTTGTCGGAATAATCTTATCGCACAACTGTACTTCTGACTGGCAAACCGCCGGATGTCACGGCCTGACGCGGACAGACTTCCGCATAAGCCGGCCGGAATGAAAAAAAGCGCTGATTCGGTTGTCTCGCCGAAACCAGCGCCTTCCTTGAATCGAGTTGAAATTAGTTGTTGGGTGGCGCGATCGGTTGACCTGAGACGATCAACTCGTCATACCACGTGTAAGCCGTCGGTCCAGCGGAGACGGTCGAGCTTCTGCCGGTCATGTAGGTCAGCAGCGTGACCATGTCGTAGTCAGCGCCGGCCAGCGTATCTTCATACAGGGTGTGATTTGGCATATTCACAAACTCTGTGTACGGTCCTGCGCCGACGGACACCCACGCCTGAATGGTGCTGTTGGGCTGACCCCAGGTTCCGATGCTCACCTTGTAGTAGAAGGTAACCCAGATGTCTGCCGGATAAGTGAAGCAGGAAGTAGCCGAGTTGTTTGCGGTTTGATAGTGGCAGTTGTAGCCGGTGGCAGAGGTGTCTCCCTGCTCTTCCAGGTAGTCTCCGTTGTGCAGATCGACCACGAATCCATCCGCGCCGCACTGGCTGTACATCGTCGGATAGCGCCTCTGGTTCCAATTGACGGTCGTCAGTTCAACGTTCCCGCAGGTCGAATTGTCATTCGACAGGATGTCCTGTTTCCAGAACGTCATCGAGCCGCTGCCCGTTACCCATTTGTTCGTGAGGTATTCAATCGAGAAGCGTTGGCGGAACTGGAGATAGAATGTGGAGTTCGCGCCGTACACCTTCGCGCTGGTCGGACCGTCCGATAGATTTTGGGTGAAGAGTTGCCGCCAGTAGCCCGACGAATTCGCCGAGGCCAGGGACGGCACTGTGAATTTCAACGAACCCGCACCGGATGCCGCGATGGTCGTGTCCATCGTGCCCTGGATTGTGCCGTTAGCGTCGGGATATAGCCCCGACGCCGGCCACTTCGCAGATGTAAAGACCGCCGGATCATCGAAACCCTGGCAGACGATCACTCCCGTCTGGGCGCAGCGCGTCTGGAAGTCCTGAAGTGCCGTCGAAGTGGCATTTGAGACCGTCACGCTCACAGCCACGGCGTTGCCAACGTTGCCAGCCGCATCGCGGGCTTGCGCTGTCAGGGTATGAGCACCGTTGGTCGTGGAGGTTGAACTCCAGGAAACCGAATACGGTCCGGTAACGAGCTGTAGACCGAGGCTCGCGCCGTCGAGGAAGAACTGCACACCCGTTACAGCCACGTTGTCGCTGGCGTTCGCCGATACTGTAACCGTGCCGGACACTGTCGCACCATTCGCCGGAGCAGTGATTGAGATCGTCGGCGGCGTAGTATCCGTCACGCTGCTCGTCTGAAAAGCGAAGTCCCCGCTAATGGATTCGACTCCGCTCGAATTCTTCGAGCGAACGCGGTAGTGAAAGAGAGTATTCGTCGCCAGGCTAACGAGCGATATCGCATGGCTCGTCACCAGCGTGGAATTGAGTGTCGTCAGGTTTCCGTATGCGGTCGTTGTGCCGTATTCGACCTGCGAGGTTGCTGCCACGTCCGTTGTCCACGTCACTGTTGCGCCACTCGTGGTAATGGTTCCCACGCTCACGCCGGAAATCACCGGGCCGCCCCCGCCGGTTCCGCTAGACTGCGTCAGGCGCAAGGAGTGGGCGTTCGTGTCAATCGAGTTTGCCACCACAAACACGCCGAGCGCTGGCGAATAATTAAATCGGCCAAAGGTGCCGTTACCCTGGATTACCGTCGGTCCGCCAGAATAAGTCACCGAGCTGCACGAATCGGTATCCGGATTGTAGATATAGGCTGTGTCGCCGCCGGCCCAGCCAACCATCAGTTTCTGAACCGGATCGTAGACGAAGCCCGGGCCGGATTTGCCGATGATCGCGGAGCAGCCGCTACCCGTCAGTTTCGTTGCGGAATAAGGTGCAGTGAGGCTAACCTTCCCGAATCCTCCGTTGCCCACGCAGAAGTACAGGCGGCGGCCCTCATCGATGGCCGTCGTCATGTTGAGCACCCCGGTGCAGGCGCTGACGCTTTTCAGATTCGTCCAGGTGTTCGCGGCAATGTTATACTGCCAGAAAATGCCCGTGTTATCCTCGACCTCGTAGAGGTCCTGGGTCGTCGAGTCATAAGCGAATTGCGGCACGCTGCCGTTGAAAGCATGATTCGGGTGCGTCGATGGACTCTGCTGAGCCCATGAGCCCGACGCGGGGCTATACTGCCACTGTCCGTCGGTGTCATTCCCACACGTCGACTTAAATGCTCCATAGAGAAAGTACGTGTCCTGTACGGGTAGGTAGAGTTCGCCGTTGTAGATATGCCTGCTGTTTGGTGTGCCGTCCGTGAATGCCTCCGGGCAAGATCCCAGGTTTGAGATCGCCGACCCGTGGGAAGCATCCTTGACCAGAACTGGAGCAATCGGATTGGCATTCAAGTCGATGGCGTAGATTTCGTTGCCATAGTAGTCGGTGTGGCCGCCACCGTGAATGATCAAGCGATTGCGCTTAGTGTCGAACAGTCCACCATTCCATGCGCTCATCACTGCCTTGCAGCCGGTTGCACCCTGAATGTCGGAGTAGGATGGGCACAAGTTTTGTATGCTTGTGTTTGGAATCTGATACCAGCCCAGAGCGGAAGGTATTCCACCGCCGCTTGAGGCCGTCTGTGTTGTCGCCGAGGCACCGGTCGACTGCGCAGAAGTGTTCCCCGCAACGTCGAACGCGGCTGCGCTGTACGTGTAACTTGTGGACGCGGAAAGCCCGGAGTCCTGGTAAGAAGTGTCCGGAGCCGTGCCAATCTTTATTCCGCCGCGGTAGACGTTGTAACCCGTCACACCGACGTTGTCAGTCGAAGCCGTCCAAGACAAATTGATCTGTGAAGAGGATATCGCCGTGGCCGTCAAGCCGGTAGGAACTGTGGGCGCTGTTGTATCTGCTTGGACGGTGAAGCTCACACCGTTGCTCGCCACTCCGCCAACCGTAACGACGACGTTGCCCGTCGTCGCTCCGCTCGGCGCCGCCGCAGTAATGCTCGCAGCGCTCCAGTTCGTCGCTGTCGCCGCGGTTCCTTTGAAAGTTACCGTGCTCGTACCTTGCGTCGCTCCAAAGTTCGTACCGGCAATGGTCACCGAGGTACCTACCGGACCGGAAGTTGGATTCAGGCTCGCGATGCTCGGAACCGTCGTCGCCGTGTTATTGACCTTGACCGCCACTCCCGAGCTGGTCGCTGCATTCCCGGAAGAATCAGCCGCCACCGCCGTAATGATGTGATTCCCGTTTGCGAGGGTCGTCGTGTTCAGCAAATAGCTATAAGGTGCGGCAGTGATTGCTGTCCCAGTGTTGGCGTTGTCCACCTTGAACTGCACGCTCGCGACGGCGACGTTGTCCGCCGCGCTTGCCGTCATGGTTACGAAACCGGCAAGCGTTGCGTTGGCCGCTGGAGATGTGATCGAAACTGTCGGTGGAGTCGTATCCCCGGCCGTAGCAAACGTCATATCGTTGCTGGCCGCATTGTTGCTCTTAGCGTCGGTGGAACGAACGCGGAAATGGTACAGCGTCCCAGTCGTCAAATTTGTAAGCGCCATCTGGTGGCTGGTCACCAACGTCGAGTTCACTGGCGTGCTCGAACCGTAGCTCGCGCTGGTCCCGTAATCGACTGCAGAATTGGCAGCCACGTTTGTGGTCCAGCTCACTTGGAAGCCGCTCGTAGTTGATGTGGCTGCTTGCACGCTCGAGATTGTAAGAGCGGTCGGCGGCCCGCCGGAATTTCCGCCATTGGTGTTGACCAATCCGGAGCAACCCGCAAGACCTAGACTGATAATGCCGAACAGTAGGAGAGCGTATGAGTTGAAATCACTTCTTGCGGACTTTCGTGTAGAGCGAAATGCATCAGACATAAGTTCTTTCTCCCAGCAGCTCCATAGAGCTGCCGCATGCAATTCCCCTACGGGTAATAAGAGTACTGAGGTACTGGGATCGGGCATAACTGGACGCTAGGCGCAAAAGAGGCCAGTGTTGAGGTCTTGAAAACTACTGTCCTTGAGGGCAATCGGGCAGCGAGAAATACATATAACTCTTTATGAATCAATATTTTACGAAATCGATCAATCCGAAACTTAAGCTCCGGTGCGATGCGAATCTTAGCCTGCGTAGCGAATCAGTCACCGTCCCGCAGACTCGCAAAGCAAGTGCGTCAGAACTTATGGCGGGCCTACGGCGGACAAAGATCAGGACATACGCGGCGAGAGTCGGGCTTTAAGATTCGCATTTCTTTCTTGGAGGAGTAAAGTCTCTGCGGCTTCCCGCTCTCTCTGCAGCTCATGCAGGGGAGTAAGACGTCATGTTTATTCGTCTCGAAAGAAACAGGTCGGAAGATCAATCTGCGATCTCCCTACACGGGAATTCCGGCACGAATTGAACTAAGTACTGCGTTTCATATGTTCAGTCACGTATTTTCTAGGCCGCCTTTGCCATGGGGTGGTGCAGTTTGCGGAGCAATGCGCTGAGATCCTTTCGTGTGAACCGCCACTCGAAGGGTTTGGCGATGGTTTGGTAGTGACGCCCGAATGCCAGCAGGCGTTGCGCCAACTCCTGCAAGGAAGAGAAATCGTTGGGCGTCAGAACCTTTCGTTGGAGGATCGAGAAATAGATTTCGATTTGATTGAGCCAACTGGCGTGAATGGGCCCGTGAACGAGCACCAGGTTGGGATGCTTGGTCTGAAGCCTTCGGGCTGCCCGGGGACCCCGATGCGCAGAGCCGTTGTCGACGATCCAGAAAACTCTTCGCGCCTGGTGGTAGGGCCGTTGTCTCATCACTTGATCCACGAGACGGTCAAAGGGCACCTTTCCACTTTTGGCTTCGCAGCGGCCGAAGAGTTTTGCACGGTGGACGTCCAGGGCGGCGAGATAGGCCCAGGCCCCCAGCCGCTTGTATTCGTGCTCGATTTTCATCGGGCGATGGGATTGTGTGGGTAATGACTGGGCTTTTCGGGAGCGCGCCTGAATGCTGGTCTTTATCATCCGCCGAGAGGACGAACTCGTTGGGGCCGAGTTTACGGCCCTTCCAGATGCGTTGGTACAAATCCAAAATTCGTCCGGCCTTCGCTTCGAAATGCGGGTCACGCGGAAAAATCCAGCAGCGGTGCTGCCAAGGACGGATGGCGTCCTCGTTCAGCCATCGCCAGATGGTGGTGTCACTGAGGGATGCCGTCAGGCCGCAAGCGCGGATATGTGCGCCGAGTTCCGCCACGCTCCAGCGAGAAAGGGGCACACCGCGGCGATAGGGAAATTCGCAGGCGATAGCTTTAACCTGCACGACCAGTTCTGGGGGGGGGGAAACCCGGGGTCGGCCGGGGCGATGGCAGTCTTCCAGACCTGCCAAGCGTTTTTCGAAGAATCGTTTCCGCCAGCGGCTGACGATCTCACGTCGAGTGCTCAGGCGATCGGCAATCTGATCGTTCGACAGACCCTGCTGAGCGAGGAGGATCATCTTGGCGCGAGCGACAGTAAAATACGGTAACGTATACTTATTGGCGCGCCGTTCCAACTCGTCTCGTTCCTGCTTGGTGAGGAGGATCTTGTACGGGCTATTACGTGGCAAAATAGTGCCCTCCTGGCACCAGCATAACAGAAAGGAAGGTCACTCGTGCCGGAATTATACGTTACTGTATTTATGTAATAGAGTACTTAGTTATGCCCGGCAGCGTCCACGATGTAGAGCACCGCATCACCGCTGAACGGCGATGTGAAGCTCTTCGTCGAGCCTCCCGTGATTGCCGCCCCCGCCGTCGTCGCCCCCGTGGCCGGGTTGAACCACTCCACATTCAGCGCCCGGGTCGTCACTCCCAGGTTCACCGTAAATGTTCCCCCGTTCGGCGCGTACACCAGATACTCCGCTCCCGTCGCTGCATTGTCCGCCAGGCAGAATCCCGTCGACGTCAAGCTCCCCTGCGGCGTCATCTTCGCCAGGTCCATCTTGTTCGCGTAGCTAAGCGTATACCCCAGGTTGTCCCGCATGTTATTCCACCGCGAATCTGGCCCCGTGCACACCCCATTAGATGGGCTTTGGCACAGGTTGCGGTTCCCGGTCGTCCAATAAATCAAGTAGGGGTCCATAAACATCACTTGGTTGCCGTTCGCGAAGTTCTCCCACACGTAGTTGCGGTTCACCTGCCCGCTGTCATTCCACATCCCGAAATACGAATGGTCGCTGTCGTTGATGTTTACCTTGCATGCCGGTGCCCCCGATCCGCAACTGCTCGGCGGTGATATCCTCGCCACCGGCGCCACCCAATCCGCATCACTGTTGTACAACGTCCCATCATTCGCCCCGTTCACGTTCAAGCTCGCATAGCCCACGGGATGCTGAAAAGCCTTCCCCCTCTCATAAGTGTGAATCAGCGCGATCATGTGACCCTGCCACCACGTCGAGTTGTCCGGGGCCTCTTCCGACGGTTCCCACAACACGTTCGGCTGATCGTTCACGGTGTCGATCACCTTCCACACGAACGCATCCTGATATCCCGTAATCGCATTGGGACTCGTCATCGTCATGGAGTTCGCCCCCCCTCCGTCGTCCACCCCATTCACGTTGTTCCCTCCCGTGAACGGATAACCATCGTTCGAACAGCGGTTATTCGTCAACCCCAGCCCATCAAATAGTTCTACCACCGCATAGATCCCGTTCTGCTGCAGTTGTATAACCCTGGCGCGCAGGCGATCGAAGTACGCTTGATCCAGTTGCGTCAAATCAAAGGCCGGCAGCCCGTCCGAGGCCACTTGCGTCCCGCTGCTTCCCCCCGTGCGCTTCCACGGAAACTGCGCCACGTGCCACGTTCCTCCGGCTCCCCAGTTGCAATACGTGGGCAGATCCTTCCGCCACAAAATCGTCACGTTGTGCCCATGCGACTTCAAAAAGTTCACGTAACTGTTGAAGTCAAACGCCGCCGGCGCACTGCTCTGGTCCAAGTCCTGGAAAGCATCCCAGGTTTGTGAACCGGTCAGCAGAATCGCTTTCCCGCTCCCGTCCGTGAAATAGTGCGCGTTCCCGGCCAATACTCGCAAAGGCCCCGTTGCTCCCGTCCCCACAGAATTGGAAACTGTAATCGTAACTACTGAACTCGTTCCCTTGTTACCGGTGGGGTCCTGCGCCGCTGCCGTCAAAGTGTGAGTTCCGTTCCCAAGCGTGGTGGTGTCCAACGAAATCGAATAGGGTGATGTGGTCAGCTGTGCCCCTGTATTCGTCCCGTCCACAAGGAACTGCACAAACGATACCGGGCTGTCAGGATCCGTAGCTGTCGCTGTAAGAGTAATCGTTGCCGAAACGGTCGCATTGTTCGCCGGCGAAGTGATCGTCACTACCGGCGCCGTCGTATCCGCCTGAATCGTAAAGCTCACGCCGTTGCTTGCTACTCCGCCAACCGTTACCACCACATTGCCTGTCGTCGCGCCAGCCGGTACCTTCACAACAATGCTCGTCGCGCTCCAGCTTGTCGGCGTCGCTGCCGTCCCGTTGAACTTCACCGTGCTCGTTCCTTGCGTTGCCCCAAAGTTTGCACCCGCGATCGTCACCGATGTGCCCACCAATCCCGACGTCGGATTCAGGCTCGCAATGCTCGGCGCCAGAACGGTGACCGTAAAACTCACACCGTTGCTTGCTACGCCGCCAACCGTCACCACAACATTGCCAGTCGTAGCTCCGCTCGGCACTGCTGCTGTAATGCTCGTCGAGCTCCAGCTCGTCGGCGTCGCTGCCGTCCCGTTGAACTTCACCGTGCTCGTTCCTTGCGTTGCCCCAAAGTTTGCACCCGTGATCATCACCGATGCGCCCACCAATCCCGCCGTCGGATTCAAACTCGTGATGCTGGGCCCCGAAACGCTAACCGCAAAGCTCACGCCGTTGCTCATTACTCCGCCAACCGTCACCACAACGCTTCCCGTCGTCGCTCCGCTGGGCACCGCCGCAGTAATACTCGTCGCGCTCCAGCCCGTAGACGTCGCCGCGATCCCGTTAAACGTCACAGTGCTCGTTCCCTGCGCCGCTCCAAAATTTGCACCCATGATCGTCACTGGCGTGCCGATGACTCCCGAGGTTGGATTCAAGCTCGTAATGCCCGGTCCCGGAAATGTGACCGTAAAGCCCACGCCGTTGCTCGCCATGCCCCCAACCGTCACCACAACATTTCCCGTCGTAGCACCCGCTGGCACCTTCACTACAACGCTCGTCGCGCTCCAGCTCGTCGGCGTCGCCGCGATCCCGTTAAACGTCACAGTACTTGTTCCCTGCGTCCCTCCGAAGTTCGCACCCATGATCGCCACCGGCGTCCCCACGACTCCTGACGCCGGATTCAAGCTCGTAATGCTCGGCCCAGGAACTGTAACTGTAAAGCTCACGCCGTTGCTCGCCACGCCGCCAACCGTCACCACAACATTTCCCGTCGTGGCACCCGCTGGCACCTTCACTACAACGCTCGTCGCGCTCCAGCTCGTCGGCGTCGCCGCGATCCCGTTAAACGTCACAGTACTTGTTCCCTGCGTCCCTCCGAAGTTTGCACCCATGATCGTCACTGACGTGCCGATGACTCCCGACGTTGGACTCAAGCTCGTCACGGTCGGGGCACTTGTATCGGAGGTGGTAAACGTCAGGTCATTGCTTACCGCTGCGTTATTGGCCGCATCGGTGGAATGCACTCGGTAATGGTACAAAGTCGCTGGCTTCAAGCTGCCAATTGCTACCTGATGGCTCGTGACCATCGTCGAGTCCAGTTGCGACGTCGAGCCATAGCTCGACGTAGTTCCGTACTCCACCTGCGAATTGGCCGTGACATTCGTCTGCCAGTTCACAGCAACACCTGTTGCCGTGGCGTTCGTCGTCGCTATATTCGTGATCGTCAGCGGTCCCGGGTTTCCCCCCGATGTGCTTGTCAAGCCCGAACAGCCGGTGTTGCAAAGCACGGCACCTACAGTGAACAGCACCAGTATGTTTGTTATGTTTGTTACGAATTGACGGCCCGAAATCCCCAGTGCGTTGCGGAAACCCCTCATGACTCTCCCCGATCTCCCAGGATCAGCTGCATTTTCAGTGGCTGCGGTGCGCCGAGTGCCGGTGGGAAAACAGGCCTGTTTCCCCTCTTACGAGGCTAGGAGGGACCTGCCGATGCGGCTACTGGCCTCGCGGCCAATTTCGGAGCAGGGGGGTGACTGCCCCACCATGAACCAAGGAACAAGGTTCTGCAAAGAAAGTACAGGTTTTCTGCCGACAGGACAAGCGTCAGTTATGTCCGGCGGTATCCACGACGTAGAGCGCCGCATCCCCCGAACGGCGCCGTAAAAGTCGCCGTCGGCCTTCAGGTTATGGCTCCCCCGCTCGTGGTCGACCCGTCGCCGGGTTGAACCACTCCACATTCAGCGCCAGGGTCGTCGCCTTCAACAGGAGAAGCATCAAAACGCGTACTCCAAGAAACATTTGTGATTGCATCTTAGTCGCTAGGATGGAACTACAGCTTTAGACTGCGTCCGAGCGTCGGCAGTTAATTATAATCTAATCTGTCCTTACCGCCTGGTCATGGGGATAGTCTGCCTGGGGTGTCTTGCGCTTGCTTTTCGGGGACAGGCCCGCCTCCCGAATCTTGTATATCAGCGCCCGGTAGCTGATGTTCAGCGCTAGTGCCGCCTTTCGGCGGTTCCATTTGTTTTCACGCAGCGCATTGAGTATCAGGTTCCCTTCCATCTCGCGGACCGCTTGCTTGGCAATTCGCTTCAGCGGGATGCTGCCATCAAGAGCCACTCGGAATGGAGTTCCGAAGGAAGGTCTCGGCAGCCGCTCCGCCTCAGCAGTATCGAGCGAACCAAGAATCGCGTACCGCGCAACCACATTCTCCAGTTCGCGAATGTTTCCTCGCCATTCCCGGCACGATAAGTTCTCGATGTTTTCTTCGGTAAAGCTCGGCGCATCGCGCTCGAAGCGCGCGTTCAGTTGCCCCAGGAAGTAGTCCGCCAGCAGCGCGACGTCTTCACGCCGCTCGCGCAGGCTCGGCAAATTGATGCTGATTACGTTGATCCGGTAAAACAAATCCCGCCGGAAGCGCCCGGCCTCGATCTCGGTCTGTAAATCTCGATTGGTGGCGCAGATGACGCGTGTTTCGGCCCGTCTTTCTTGCTTATCTCCGATTCGGCTAAAATGTCCATCTTGAAGGAATTGCAAGACTTTGGCTTGCAGGCTCAAATCCAGATCCGCGATCTCATCGAGAAAGAGTGTTCCTCGGTGCGCCATTTCCACGTACCCCGGCTTTGATGTATGCGCATCCGTGAATGACCCCTTTTCGTACCCGAACAATTCACTCTCGAGAAGAGCTCCTGGGATTGCTGCACAGTTCACTTTTACAAGCGCACCGGAGCACAATGCCGAACGCGAGTGAATGTACTGCGCGAGCAGCCCCTTTCCTGTTCCGTTCTCTCCTTGAATCAGGATCGGGACGTCGGTTGCCAGCACCTTCTGCACTTTTTGCCGTATAGAGATCATCGCTACGGAGCGGCCAAAGATAATCTCTTCAGGAGGCAGCCCACCTGCTCTCGGAGCCAATCCACTGTTTGTATTCTCGGGAACCACCATCTTGATCCCTTCGTGTTTCAGGTGGGAACATCTCCTCCTTTCCCCAGTGCACACATAGAACCAAACTGGTACTCAGCATCCTCTGAACGAGAAGAACCGGAGACCACCTCGATTTCCCCTGTAAGTGGCTCAATATACAGATCTTATTGAGAGAGAGGAATGTTGGCCTCTTTGTCGAGGAAGGCGATCATCTCCCCAACGAGATCTCTAGGGTGTGCGAAAAATGATTGCGCAAAGGAGACAAACTATTCCCTGTTAGGCACTTGCAAAGAATTAGAAAGGAAGACAGGCGCTCACGTGTCAACAAATTGTTGCCGTGAACCACCTACCTCTGCGGAAATATGAACGCTTCCAGCAGGTCTGCGCGGGCTTTTTCGTCTGACGCTACCACTCGCAAAATGTCGCTGATCGATAGCATCCCCCGGAACTCTCCCCGTTCATCCAGCACAATCAAGTGAAAGATGCCGTTCTGCTCCATCAGCCGCAAGCATTCGTCGAGCGTCTTTTCCGCCGTCACCGTTACTAGTTCGCGCGTCATGATGTCCGAGGTCTTCATCCACGCAGGACACTTGTTCTCTGCGGCGACCTTGTCGGATACGTCACTCTGGGAGATCACGCCGGTAAGCTTGCCGCTTGCATTCATTACCCCGACGGAGCGCACCTGTTTCTCGCGCAGATATTGCGCGGCTTGGTGCACACTCGTCTCTTCGGTGATGGAGAAAATTTCCTTCCGGGACCCGATGAGATCCGACACCTTCACTGGACCCTCCGCGGGACATTCTGGCCGGATAGTAGGCCTAACCCGGGCTCGATTGCAAGATGATTTCCAGAATACTCCCGCTCAGGAAAAAAACGCTGGGCGAGAAAAGAGAGACCCTAGCAAACCGTTCGGCAGGACGGGCTATGCGCCGGCTTAGGAAACGCGGTCAGGCTCGCGCGGGTTCCCCGCGGATAATGTCGTACCTTTCAATCACCGCGGCCACGCCCATCCGTGCACTGCCGTCTTCCATTCGGCGCTCGACACGCACCACTTTGCCCAGGGCTCGAACAAAAACCTCTGAACCGTGCGTTATCTCCGCGGGAAGCGTCATCGTGAGGTCCAACAGTGAGCCGGATTCCAAGTTCTGATCCACTACAAAATAAAGGCCGCGTGTGGAGATATCGCGGGTCTTACCCTGCTGCGAATCTAGTGCCCGTTCGGCGGGCACGCGAACGATGATCGGTAAGGATAAGTCATATCTTCGAGTTGAACGGCGTTCCGTCATCACCCATCCTCCCATTCCCGCCGCGGGTATCTTGGCTTACTCGCGTTTCCGTCGAGGAGTCCCTTTGACCCGATTTACGCAGACCCCGCCACACCCTCAATCCGGCAAGAAAAATCGATGCGCGCGCCATTTCCCGCATCGGACCAGCGACGCAAGGCCAATAGTTCATTGACGTTAGCAACGTCCTGCAATGAGACTTGCGCTGAAGAATATTTCCACAGGTTGACTCGGCCTGGATTCAGCTTGATCCATAGTGTATACAACTAGGCCAGCCCTTCTTGCAACATTTGTTTCAGCGCAAGAATCAGTCAACTATCGAGATCTGAAGCTTGATTTCTACCGCACGAGCGGGACGATCGCACCAAAACGCTTTCCAAAATGCCTTTCTCCTGCCGCGCCGCGGGCGAAAAACGGCAAAGGCTGGTAGCGCTAATCGCGCCGCGTCCCTACCGCCGAGGCTGGTTCCTCTACCGCTGTCGTTGAAGCTGCTTTCCGCGTTCGCGGCGTATCCAAGTTGAATTGCCGCATCTTGTAGAGCAGGGCCTTGTAACTGATCCCCAGCATCTTTGCAGCATCCTTGCGGCACCAGCGCGTCTTCTCCAGCGCGTCGGCGATGGCTTCCATCTCGGCCTCGTCTTTTAAGCCGCGCACCAGCGCCTTCAATCCCTGCTCCTTGGGCGGCGCGGGCTCTTCCCGAGGCGAAGTCCGTTGACGCGTGGAGGACATCTCTACCAATTCGCGTAAGCTGCCTTCATCGTCTTCGAGAATCACATAACGCTTTACGAAATTCTCCAGCTCGCGCAGGTTGCCCGGCCAGGGATAATTCACCGCTGCATCCAGGAGATACTTGGAAGGTCCCGGTGGCGTCTTGCCGAATTTCTCGCTGTACTTCTGCAGGAAATGACGGAAAAGAAGCGGTATCTCAGCCGTCCGCTCCCGAAGTGGCGGCACGTTGATGGACAAAACGTTCAGCCGGTAATAGAGATCTTCGCGGAAGCGTCCTGTCTTCATCGCTTCGTGAACGTCAACGTTTGTTGCGGCCAGCACGCGTACATCCGTCTCCACCAAGTGTCGTCCGCCCAACCGCGAATACTGGTGATCCTGCAGGACGTGCAGTAGTTTTGCCTGCAGGTGCGTGCTCATTTCCGCGATTTCATCCAGGAAGATCGTGCCCTTGTTGGCCATTTCAAACTTTCCTGGTTTGCTGCGCACCGCGCCCGTGAACGCGCCCTGCTCGAATCCGAAAAGCTCCGATTCCAGAAGTTCGCCTGGCAACGCAGCGCAATTCACCTTCACAAACGGCTGGTTGCGCCGCTTCGAGCGCAGATGGATCATTCGCGATACTACTTCCTTGCCCACACCGCTCTCCCCGCAAATAAAAACGGGCACATCCACAGGCGCGATCTGCAGGATCTGCTGGCGGATCCGTACCATCTGAGGACTGGCCGCCAGGAAGCTCAAATCCTCGGTCACCTGGTCGCAGTAATCGCGCAGAGCCTGATTCTCCGTGGTCAGCTGCTTTTTCTGCCGCGACTTCAGCATTGCCGCGTCCAGCTCCGTTTTCTCGAAGGGTTTTGTCAGATAATCGTGCGCCCCAATTCGGATGGCTTCGACGACTGTGCCTACCTCGTTCGAGCACGAAAGCATGATGACGTTAAGGCTGTGATCCACCTGCATCAGTTCCTTCAACGTATCGAGGCCGTTCATCTCCGGCATCAGCACATCCAGGATGATGAAGTCGGGACGCTCTCCCTTGTTCACTCTCTCGAGCGCTTCTTTCCCTGAACCGACGGTTTCCACATCGAACCCGTCGACTTCCAGCAGCGTCTGCAGGTACTTTCGAATGCTGGGCTCGTCATCCACGACGAGGACTTTCTCTTTCACGGCCATTGATTTTTCCCTTTCAATCACAAGAATTCGCGCGCTTCAGCCCTGATCCATCGGCAATAAAAATGTAAATCTGCTTCCCGTCCGCGATTCGCTCTCCACCCAGACTTTTCCGCGATGCGCCTGGATGAGCCGCTTGGCGATGGCCAGTCCCAACCCCATTCCAGATGTGTTCCTGTCCACCCGCACAAAATCCTCAAAAATTTCTTGATGATGCTCCGCTGCGATTCCTGGTCCCGAGTCCGTTACGCTTACTTCTACGCTGTTCGGGCGCGGCAACCGAAACCTGCGCCGTTCTTCCACCGGCGCCATGGCCTCCACCCGCCGTTCCCAGAAATGCGGCACGGCACGCAGCGTGACGCTGCCCCCGCTCGGCGTATGCTTCAAAGCGTTATCAAGCAAATTCGCCGCCACCTGCTGCACCTTCTGATAGTCGAATCGGAATGTCGGAATTGATGGGTCAAAGCTCGCATCCAGCTTGACGCCTTTGCGTTGAAACGCTTCCGACCAGCGTTTCGACAGCTCATCGAGACAATCTCGCAAATCGTTCTCTCGAAGCTGCAGCACCAGTTTCCCGCTCTCTAGCGCCGAGTAGTTCAGGAACATGGACACTAGACGCACCAGCCGTTCGCAACTGTCCTTCGATTCTTCAAGAATGTCCTGCTGCTTGTCCGTCAATCGGCCCAGCGAACCGGCCAGCAGAAGATCGTAGTAACCCTTGATCACCGCGAGTGGCGTTTTCAACTCGTGGGCCGCTGACGCCAGGAACACCGTCTTCTGCCGGTTCACTTCTTGCAATTTCAGATAGGCGGCCAGGAGATTCCGGTAAGTAATCTCGCGTTCCTGCAGTAGCTCTTGTACGGTGAGCTGCGTCGCAGGATCCGCCACCGGCTTCGCCTCCGATTTGAGCTCAATCTCCACCACCAGCCAGTCCGGCTCGGGCATCCACTGGACTCGCACTGTGGATTTCGCTTCCCCGCGCTGTATCTGCAGATGCACCTCGTGTTCGCCCTTTTCGATCTTGTCGAAGATCCTCCGTGGTTCCACATGCAGAAGATCTCCAAACAGATTCAAACCCTGGATTGCCGTGTATCCGCGGGATTCCATGCATTTTCTCGCACGCGTATTTACGAATAGTAAATTCCCGCTTCGCTCAGCCACGATCAGTGGTTGCTCTATCATGTCCAGCAAACCCCTGACGAAGCCAAGAGGAAGAACCGCGCGGTTCCCCTCTTCCGACATGGGAGGCGTAGTAATCCGTCCTGCCATCAGCTCATTCCGCCCCTTGCATGGAGTGGTAAAAAATTTCCCTCGGTGGCATCGTTACAGAGGGACCTCGAAGAGTCAATGGTAAAGACGTTTCATTTGCACATTTGAGGAAAGGAAGTGCATATCCAGAGCAATGTGCTCATCCTGAGGAGCTGTTTCTCCCCTATACACCCACAATCAGCTCATAATAAGCAATTTATTGAAGCTCTCGATTGTGTCCTCTGGCATTCCAGATGCATACGTCCGTACTAGTTCATTGGTACTAAGACAGAGGGAGCACTTGGGAATCGACATACTCAAGAAGAGCCAGCTCGTGGAAATATCGTCAACCCGACGCTCCCCGCGTATCCGCTTGCAGGTGCCCGTCTTCCTGAGAGCCGCTGATGTGTCCGGCGCAGAATTCATCGAGCTCACCAAGACTCTCAATATCAGTTCCACTGGCGCCTGCATTACTTCAGTGCATGTTCTTCGGCCTGAGCAGATCGTCCACTTGACCATCCCCGCCCCAGCGGCCGCCTCCTCCAGCCTTGTTCCTAGCGAGACTCCGCCGATCATAGCCAGGGTATTGCGGCAAGAGTCGGCGGGTCACATGCGTCTATTTGGTTTGGAGTTCCTCCGTCCACTTGAGTAAATCTCGGCAATCTCTTGCCTCGCCTACTTTCTCTCCGGGTCGTTTTGTTACCTAGCGCTCCCTCTTTCACGTGCGTTACACTTTTTCGTACCCTATATGCCGCTTTTATAATAGGATACGCGCGCCCTTCGGGAGGTAAGATTCCCAAGTGGACTCGCCCGGGTCCAGTACGAATGGACTCTTGCTTGCTCCACATAAATACAGAAAGTTTGATTCGCTTTCCCCAAACCCCGCGGGGATAGGCAGAGGTTAGGTCTATACCGGATATGCCCAGCCCCGGCGCCCCTGCGCCCCTGCGTTTGCCGATTGAGGATTCCTATTTCGAGCTGTTGGCAGACACGCTCGAGAGTCTCGATTTGCCTGCGCGCGGCCAGTTTCTCCAGCGATATTTTCGTGCGATCGCTCACCTCGATCTGCGCGAAACCCAAAGTGTACAAATTTGGGATGAGATGCTCGCGCGCCGCCGCGAGCTCACTGATCTCGTCGGTCGTCAGGTTTCTCTGAAAACGGCACTCACGGATGTCCTTTCGTCCTCCGGTCTTCTTCATGTTCCCATCCTCATCGAGTATGACGAGCTGAAGAGACTCGAACTCAATGCCGTGACCGATCCCTTGACCGGTCTCCACAACCGCCGGCTCTTCGCTGAATCATTTGAAAAAGAACTCAATCGCGCTCGGCGCTATGGCCAGCCTCTTGGATTGGTTACCCTTGACCTGCACCGCTTCAAGGAAGTAAATGACCAGCACGGCCATCCGCGCGGTGATGACGTATTGCGCGCTGCTGCGGCTACCTTGAAGAAAGCCTTGCGCACTTCCGACTCCGCTTTCCGTATCGGCGGCGATGAATTCGCCTTACTCCTCCCGCAAACCGATTCCCCGCAGGCCCTCGCCTTGTGCCGCCGCGTCGAAACGGTATTTGCCGAGATGCTCCAACCGCTGCAGCTTTCTGTCACCGTAGGCATGGATCACGGCGTCGCGATTTTCCCCCAAGATGCTGAACAGGCTGATCAGCTGATTCGCATCGCCGATGAGCGCCTCTATCGCCTAAAACAAGCGAACCACAGCAAAAGTGGCAACGGTTCCTCGCGCACCGCGACCCCGTCTGCTCCAGACGCGCCGGCCGCTCCCGCTCCACAGCGCGCTGGCCCCGCACCACCGCCGATTTCGATCGAAACCAAGCGCGCACCAGATAAAACCGAAACAACCATCGCTGCGGCTGCCTCTGCAACCTCCGCGGCGATCTCCGCGGACCTCACCGCTGCCCCTTCGCACGTCTTCGCCGTCCAGCGCAAGGCCGAGCGCGTATCCATGACTGGTACCAATGCCTACGCTGTTCTTGGCGACCAAGGTGTCCGCCGCGCCCGCGTCCTCGATCTTGGCTTTGGCGGTGTCGCCATGGAACTGGATTCAGCCGAAGATCTTCCGGAAAATCTTCTGGCGGTCTTACACGTCCCTATTCTTCCGCCCGTTCGCGTGAACCTCAAGCCTGTGTGGAAACAACTGACCAGTCAGGGCGGTTTCCGTGTCGGCTGTGCCTTCGTTTCCTGAGCATCTCTGCAAATCCCGCCACAGCCTCGGCCCGTTACCATAAAAATGACCCAGAACTTCTGGAGCCACATCCCTCCAGCCCTGATACAATTTCGCCGCATTTCCGTACTCCGAAAGGAGGCCCGATGTTCGAACCCAAGATGAGCCGAGCTTACTGGCCCGACGCCCTGCAGAATCCTTCTGATTCAACAACTGGCCTTAAGTCCTGGCCATGGGCCCTCGAGCGCCTCGAAAAGTCCCACAACTATTGGATCGCCACCTCGCGCCCCGGGAGCCGGCCGCATCTCATGCTTGTTTGGGGCGTCTGGTGGCAAGATGCGTTCTGGTTCAGCACCGGGCCGCGTACGCGCAAGGCCAAGAACATCGCCGCCGACCCTCACTGCGTGATCGGCACCGAAAAAGCTGACGAGGCCGTAATCCTCGAAGGCATCGCTGAGGAAATTAAAGATCGTTCCGTTTGGGAGCAAATCGCACAAGTTTATAACCGCAAATACGGTGGAGACGTCGAACCTCTTCTCATGTCTTCCGGCGGATGCGTCTTCCGCGTCAAACCGCAAATCGCTTTTGGCCAGGACGAGCACGCCGAAAATTTCGCTGAATCCGTAACTCGCTGGCATTTTCCGGAGGAGTAGCATTCCCTGAGCATTCCCTGTGATTCCCTGTCCTCCATTTGGCGGAACTTGACACTTCGCTTATGATTAAGAATTGCCTCGCGACCTAGCGACGCGGCTGTAGTCCCCTGACCTTGTCGGGGTGCCGTGCAGACCGGACGCGACAGAATGGAGCCTCATGAAACCCGGTATTCACCCTGACTATCACACCGTAACGGTGCACTGCGCCTGCGGCCACAATTTCACGACTCGTTCGACCATCAAGGGCGACAAGCTGAATGTCGAAATCTGCTCAAGCTGCCATCCCTTCTTCACCGGCAAGCAGAAGCTGATTGACACCGCCGGCCGCGTCGAGCGCTTCACCAAGAAGTACGCCGACGCTGCTGCCAAGGTCGAAGCCGCAAAAGTCGAATCCGCCAAGAAGTAAGGGTCTTGTGGGACAGCCATTCCTGGCTGTCCCTTTTTCTTTATCTCTCTTGCTCTCTTTTTTTCTCTTTCCCTGAAGGCGAATCCTTCCGCGAATTCTCCGCGTTGCTCTGCGACTCTCAGCGTCTCTGCGTTATCTTTTTTCTTTAAACTTTTAACTTTCGACTTTCAACTTCCCTCTCTCCCCCGCCCGTGTACAATGAAGTTCCATCGTGGCTACTCAATCCCGCATGTTTGATGGCGCTCGCCCCGGCGAACTGATCGAAACCGCCCCGCCGCGCGTCACTCTCCGCAACGCCTTCGCGCACCCTTTCGATTCCGCCATTGCCGCGGCCCGGACCTGTTACGCACCCTGCCTCATCGGCCCCGAAGAAATCACCGAGAAGCAGCGCCTCAACATTGGCGCCGCCACCTTCTACAGCGGCCATCACACCGTCTACCAGCACGCCCATTTCGAATTTGGCCTCGAAAACGTCAGCCGCCAATTCGTCTGGTCCTTCCTCCACGCGCATCCCTTTTACAATTCCGAGCAGCAAAGCCAGCGCTACGTTCGCCTCGACCGCGCGCAAGCCTACGTTCCTCCCGTCGATCTCTACTTCAACCAGCAATGCCGCGAAATCTACGAACAAGCCATCGCCCGCGCTTGGAACTACTATCGCGAGCTTTCCGCTCTGCTCATCGGCGACGCCCGCACCATCCTCAATGACATTTGGCACGTCAGCTCGATGTCCAATCCCAAGCGTCTCCAAAAAATCGAACGCTCCGCCGAAAAGCGCGCCATCGAAATCGCCCGCTACGTCTTGCCCGTCGCCGCCTTCACCACCATGGTGCACACCATCTCCGGCATCGTCCTCCATCGCCTCTGGCGCATGAGCGCCGCCTCGGACACGCCCAGCGAAGCCCGCGCTGTCATCGGTGCGATGGTCGCGCACGTCAAGGAAATCGACGCCCAGTTCTTCGATCGCTTTGGTACGGAACCGTTGGAGGAATTGCCGGAGTGGGCCGACCGTTCTGCGGTCGCGCATGAAAAAGGCGCCGCTGCGAATTCGAATGCCGGAGAGGTGTTCGCCCTCGAATTCGACGCCAAACTCGCCGGCAAAACTTCCCGCCTCGTCGATTACTCCCCGAACGCCATGCGCGTCATGGCCGAATCCTATCGCACCGTCGCCGGCCTCACCGCATCGCAATGTCCAGACGCCGAAGCCATCGATCGCCTCTTAAATCCCGCGCGGAATCTCTATCGCCTCGAAACGCTAAACGTCGGCGTCCACGCGCCGGCAATGCGCGCCCTGCAACACGCCAACTACACTTTCGCCAAGAAAATTAGCCACACCGCCGACAGCCAGAACCAGCGCCATCGCATGGTCCCCGGCTCGCGCCCTCTCCTCACTCTCACCGACACCCGCGAACCCGACCACATCACCCCCATGCTCCTCGCCAACAATCCGCGCGCCAAAGAGGTCTACGAACGCGCCATGCTTGACGCCTGGGCCGCGAAGAATCAGCTCCTCGATCTGGGCGTCTCCCCGGAGATTGCGCTCTATCTCCTCCCCAACGCCAAATCCATCCGCCTCTACGAATCCGGCTCGCTTCTCCATCTCCTCCACAAATGGACCATGCGCACCTGCTTCAATGCCCAGGAAGAAATCTACCAGGCTTCCATGGACGAACTCGCTCAGCTCCATGAAGTTCACCCCGAACTCACTCGCTACATCGGCCCCCCGTGCTACATCCGCGCAGGCATCACCACTCCCATCTGCACCGAAGGCTCCCACTTCTGCGGCATCAAAGTCTGGCTCGACTTCCCCAACATCACCCGCCGCCTCTGAAACTCCACAGCAACTCGAACCGTCATATACTTGGGTTGGAAACTGACTATGCGTCCAAGTCCTGCTCGCCCCGTCGCCTCATTCCTCGCCGTAGCCCTGTTGTTGTCGCCTTCCTCCTTCGCCTTCGACACTCCCTTGTCCGACCAGGCCGTTCGCGAAGCCTATTTCCTCGGCCAGCGGCGTGACGAAACTATGGCCACTTTTCTCAATAAATACACAAAATTCTTCCCGCCGCCGAAAACTGGTCCGGACATTGCCTCCGTCACTTTCTTCACTCCTTTCGCTCTTCTCGTCCAGCAATCCAGCCAGCACACGTCCGGTTACAGCGCCCAGCAAGCTGCGCTCGACCATCGCGATCAGGGGGAATTCGTAAGAATCGTTGTGCAAATCCAGCTCACCGATTCATATGGCCCATTTATAGCTCGCCCCACAGGTTCGCGCTCCGGTTCTCCCGCAGGCCTTGCCCCGCGTCCTTACGACTTCTGGAAAGATTTCGACGTTCAGGTTTCCAGCGAAGACCAGATGCTCAAACCCTTCTCTTCTTCCGGCCAACCCAATTTCATCTGTTCTGAGGACGGCGGCTGCACCCTCACCGGCGCGACTCTCCAATTCGATTTCTCCGTCGAAGATTTTTCCTCCGGCTCCGCCACCATTGACGTGGTTCCCCCGAAGGGCGATCCCGTTTCGCTTGACTTCGACCTCGACCATCTCCGCTGACCTCTTCGCACCTGCGCGACCGGTCAAGGTGGGAATGACATCCTTACTGCTATGGCAGCGCCAAATTCACCGTTATACTTCCTCTTGGGAAGGTCCAATGCGCCACCTCTTTCGCGTTTTCGCCAGCTTCCTAGTGGCTCTTTGTGTGACTCTGCCCGCCTCTGCTCTTGATACTCCCCTCTCCGACGAGGCCGTCCGCGAAGCCTATTTCCTCGGGCAGCGCCACGATGCATCCTTCCTGACCAGTTACATCAAGTTTCTCCCCATGCCCAAAACCGGCCCCCACATCTCCTCCGTTACCTTTCTCACTCCGTTCGCCCAGCTCACTCAGTTCTCCAGCAAGTACGTCGGCAACTACAGCGCCCAGCAAGCCTGGCTCGATCACCGCGGTCAGAATGAGTCTGTCAAGATTACCGTTGAAATTTATCTGACCAATTCCTATGGCGCTCTGATCGCCAATCCAGTCGCTTCACCACCCCGTTCCTCTGCTCTCATTCCGCGCCCCAATGATTTCTGGAAAGACTTTCGTATCCAGGTCTATAACGGTCGCCAGATTCTTTCCCCCTCCGATTCTGGCGGCCGCCCGCTCTATCGCTGCGGTCGCTATGGCCCTTGCCGTCCCAGGGGCGCTGCCGTCGATTTGGAATTCCCCGCCGTCGCCTTCACCTCCGATTTCGTGACCGTGCAGGTAATTCCTCCCGAAGGCGACCCCGTCTCCGTCGACTTCGACCTCACCCGCCTCCGCTGACAAGCTGTAGCCCGCTTGATTACAGCATCCCCGCGTTAGACTCCCCCATTCCGCTCGCGGAACATTCAGGATGAGGCACTCACTCCAATTTTTCCTTGACTTTTCTTAGTGTTCTGGTACACTAGCTTCCAGGTAAATCTCCGTAACATTCTGCCTGCAGTTGGTACTTGTCGCGGCAGTATGGTGCACCCTCGATCTCCACGTTAAGTCCTTTAAAATCAACAGGGTCGAAAAACCCTGGTCGCAAATAAAATCGTGCTGAAATCAAAGGAGTTAACGTCAATAGCTCTAACTTGCCTGACACTGCGCAATTTTCATGAAGTTTCGCGGGCCGGAGGCCCTAAATGACACTTATGAAGAACATAGGGGGGGACTGTTATGGTTAACTAGGAATGCCGCACGATGGCATGTCCGCCCTTCTCTAAGTTTTCAGTTTCGGTAGGGCCGAACTTGGGAAAATTGGAGAGAGCAACTTTTCACCCGGGCGCCTCCTTACCTCTCTCCTTCACGACCGCCATCTTAATGTCACCGGTCCATTCATAGGATGCACCATCGCCCCGCCCGTCCGCCGCGACTCGATCAAGTTGGCCTTCAGCGCGAAATACCACTTCGCCGGCCGGTCCGCGTCGTCGATCAGCATCAACCGCGGATTGTGCTTCAATCCTTCCGCCTGCTGGATCATCGTCTCCTGATCCTGGCGGAGAAAGATCTTGCCGAAGATCCGGAAAATCGAAACCGGCAGGAAGAACAAATTCCACGCCGCCACGAAATCGATCCGGCAAAGATCCCGCCGCACTGGCGTCACCGTCGCGCGGCTGGAAAACCACATCTTCCCGCTGCGATCTTCCTCTGTGCGGATATTCGGCAGCACGAAATCGATCGTAGTCGTCACCGGCTCCCCGGTGATTTTCTTGAGCAATTGATACGGCGCGCTGTTCGTGCTCGGCGAATGCGGGCTCATCCGGAAACCGTTCGGAATCGGCTCGAATTGTTTGGCTTTCTCGTGAATGCTCCCGCGCTTTCGCCAGAACCACGACTGGTGCACGAACGGCCCATGCGCCGGGTCCATCAATCCAATAATCCCCTGGTCGACATGCGAAGGCAGCACGCAGGAAAGGTGCGTGATCTTGTATTTGTCGCTGAAAACGGTAAGCCCCGGCACCGCCGGAATCGTCTCCGGCAGCCGCGTCCCCGGGGTATTCATGTAAACCCAAACGTATCCGTCCCGCTCCTCGCAGGGATAGTGCCCCGCAAAAATGCGCTCCACTTTCAATTTGTCCTGATTCGAAAGCGAAGGAATCTCAACGCACTGCCCGCTGCAAGCATCGAATCGCCACCCGTGGTAACAGCACTCCACCACTTCTCCGTCGAGCCGCCCATAAGACAGCGGTATCCCCCGGTGCGGACAAGAATCCCGCATCGCAAACACTTTCCCCTCCGCCGTCCGCCCAAGCACCAGCGGCACCTCCAGCAGCATCGCAGTCACGAGCTTCTGCCCCGTGATCGCCGTGTTCCGCACCGCCGGATACCAAAAATCCCACAGAAAACCAGCGTCTGCGTGGGGCAGGGTTTCCGGCGCCGCCTCAGCATCCATTCGCATCATCGTTCGTACCGCTTCGCTCATGGCCTTGCTCGCATCGTAGTATACCGCCTCACATAGGAGCAACCAGGCCAAGGTCACAGTGTTCGGTCATCGGACAGTTTGCTGACTCTACTTTTACTGGTGCCCGGCGGAGTCGAAGTAAGGAGGCGGATGAACCAGCTCAGGAAGAAGAGAAAGGCGCCACTGAGAAAGACGGGAACGCGCGGCGGGTTACTCCAGGAATGGTCGACATCCTGGCCAACATTCAGAAGGGGCCATTGGAGAAGCGAACCCGCACCGAAATCCTGAACGATCTGGGCGGCCTGGTTAGGGACACACGGGAGAGTCTTGCGATTGGATGGATCGGAGAGATCAGCGAGTTCTGATGGACTAAAGCCCAAGTCCCTCCGATGATTTCCGGAGAAGGAAAATGCCTTTTAGAAGAGGCGTAACGCTGCCGAGAACGAAGACAAGAGGAAGAGCGCTGAATTTGGCTTCCCGTGGAGAGAAGATCCAAAAGCACAGGGAAGCCACGGCAAGGCCCAAATAGAGCACCGCGCGGCGCGGATGGTATTCCAGGTCGCCGGCAAAGTTTTTGAAGAAGAATTCGCGACGCGTCACGGTTCGCAGCCTACCTCAAATGGGGCGCGTGACGTGTTAGCGAGAAATTGGCCCATTCCGAGATCCGATTTGCGTGATTTGCAGTTCGGCGGTATTCTTATAGTTGAGCAAATCCATGTACGCTACCTTCTATTAGCTGACTCGCTTTTTCGCTCCCTCTCCGGGAGCCCGCACTCGACTGCAAACTGGAGTTTTTTAACTTGATTCTTTTTCTTTTCTCTTACTAAGAACTGAGAACTGATCACTGAAAACTTTTTGAGGTACTGCAATGGCCGTTCTTTCGCTTACTGAGAAATTGAATCAGCTTGGCGCTCGCTATGACGAGCTCACGCAGGAACTTTCCTCCGCGGAGATCGTCTCGGACTCCTCGCGCTTCCAAAAAGTCGCCAAGCAGCAATCCGAGCTCGGCGAAATCGTCGCCAAGCACCGCGAATTCAAACAAATCGAAAAGGACCTCGTCGGCACCCACCAGATGTTTCTCGAAGCGGAAGACGCCGAAATGAAGCAGATGGCCCACGACGAAGAAAAGGAACTCACCGCGCGTAAGGAAGTGGCCGAGCGCGAACTGAAACTCCTGCTGCTCCCGAAAGATCCGCTCGACGAAAAGAGCGTCATCGTGGAAATCCGCGCCGGCACCGGCGGCGATGAAGCCGCGCTTTTTGCCGCTGAACTCTTCCGCATGTATTCCCGCTACGCCGAAACGCAAGGCTGGAAAGTCGAAATCCTGGAAAGCTCCCCTTCGTCATTGGGCGGCCTCAAGGAAGTCGTCGCCGCGATCCAAGGACAAAAGGTTTATTCCAAACTGAAATATGAAAGTGGCGTGCACCGCGTCCAGCGCGTTCCCGCCACGGAAACGCAAGGACGCATTCACACTTCGGCTGCAACCGTCGCGGTTCTCCCCGAAGCCGACGAAATCGACATCAAGATCGAAGCGAAAGATTTGCGCATCGATACCTTCTGCTCTTCCGGCCCGGGCGGCCAGTCCGTCAACACCACTTATTCCGCCGTGCGCATCACGCACATTCCCAGCGGACTGGTCGTGTCGCAGCAAGACGAAAAGTCGCAAATCAAAAATCGCTCGAAGGCCATGCGTGTTCTTCGCGCGCGCCTGTACGAACAGGAGCAGGAGAAGCGCCAGGCCGCGCTCTCCGCCGAACGCCGTGGACAAATCAAAACCGGCGACCGCTCCGAAAAAATCCGCACCTACAATTTCCCGCAAAACCGCGTAACCGATCACCGCATCGGCTTGACGCTCCATCAGCTAACCGAGGTGATGGAAGGAAAGCTCGCCCCCCTCGTCGATGGCCTCGTCGAGCACTATGAATCCGAGCGCCTCCAGCAGGAACTCGCCACCGCGTGATGCCGCAAGACTCATTGAATTCGAGCGTCGTGAAAGGCTTCTTCGTATTCGCGCGCTCTTTCCGTCTCTGTGAACTTTGCGTCCTCTGTGCTCTCTGTGTTAGTTCTTTCAGTTCTTTCTAACCGCATCGTGCCTCAATGAGTGCCAGCGAATCTCACATCGACGTCCGCAGCGCCCTGAAACAAGGGCTCGCCCAACTGCGCGACGCGCACGTTCCCTCCTTCACGCTCGCCGCGGAACTTCTGCTGCTCCACGTCCTCGGTCGCGACCGCACTTGGCTCTACGCGTATCCCGAAGAACAAATCGCCAGCGCCGATGCCGAACGTTTCTCCGCGCTACTCGCACGCCGCGCCGCCGGCGAGCCAACACAGCATCTCACCGGCAAACAAGAATTCTGGAGCCTCGAGTTTGAAGTAACGCCTGACGTCTTGATTCCCCGCCCCGAAACCGAACACCTCATCGAAGTCGCCCTCGACCGCCTCGCGCTCCGCGAACGCCGCGCCGGCCGCAAACAGACGCTCACCGGCGAAGGCTTGCAAATCGCCGAAATCGGCACCGGCTCCGGCTGCATCGCCATCGCCCTCGCGAAAGATCTGCCCGGCGCAACGATTTACGCGACGGACATTTCGAGCGCCGCCCTCGCCGTTGCGCAGCGCAACGCCACCCGTAATTCCGTCTCCGACCGCATCCATTTCCTCGAATGCAATCTACTCGATGGCTTCATCGATCGCACCGCGGCATCCGCGGGACTCTCCGTTGTAGGGGCGCAGCATGCTGCGCCCCTACTTGGCAATGACCCACCACACGAGTCACCAGTCACGAGTCACCAGTCACTTCTTCTCGATCTCATCGCCAGCAACCCTCCCTACATCGGCCGCCGCGAATCCGCAACGCTCATGCGCGAAGTCCGCGATCATGAACCGGAAATCGCGCTCTACGGCGGCGAAGAAGGCTACGAATTCTACGCCGCTCTCATCGCGCAAGCCGCGGCGCACCTCAAGCCCAGCGGCATCCTCGTCCTCGAACTCGGCCACAACAGCCTCCCCGCCGTCCGGCCGCTCCTCGACGCACCCACCTGGACGAATGTAGGCGTAGCCAACGACCTCGCCGGCATCCCCCGCGTCCTCGCCGCCGAAAGAACTTGAACGGGGTTGTCAGTGCTCGTAAGATTAGCCAAGGATGAATTACTCATCGTGATCGACCTGCTCACCGAACAGTATCTCAGGAGATTTGTGCGGCGCGTCCCGGAACTCGAAGCAATTTGGCGCGCTGCCAAAGCCAAAGGCCTCGATCGCCTTTCGCTCCGCGAAATAAGTACTGAGATCAAAACTTATCGGCAAGAACGCAAGAAAAGAATCAGCAACTCACTTCTTCAGTAGACCCCGCGAAAAAAGCGTAGGCTAAGGGCATGCCGGACCTCGCGCGCTTCCGAGCCAAGCACGACCCATTCGAGGATCAATCGGCCCTCGCGCAATCGTCCATCCTCCATGTGGACATGGACGCGTTTTTCGTTTCGGTGGAATTGCTCGAGCGGCCGCAGCTTCGCGGGAAGCCCGTGGTAGTCGGCGGGCGGCCGGATCAGCGCGGCGTGGTCTCCGCCGCTAGCTACGAAGCGCGGAAATTCGGGATTCACTCCGCGATGCCGCTTCGAACGGCGGGGCGGCTCTGCCCGCAGGCAATTTTCCTGGATGGCCACCACGAAAAATATTCGGAGTGGAGCGACCGCGTCGCTGCTATCCTCGCGAAATTTTCTCCGATCGTCGAAATGGTTTCGATTGACGAAGCCTATCTCGATCTCGCCGGCACCGAGCGATTGCACGGACCACCACTCGCTGCTGCCGACAAGTTGCTTCGAACCATCACGCGCACGACGGCGCTGCCGTGTTCCGGCGGGCTCGCTACGACGCGGCTCGTTGCGAAAGTTGCGTCGGACCAAGCCAAGCCACGCGGCCTCGTTTGGGTCCCTGCAGGCAGCGCACAACGATTCCTCGCGCCGCTCCCCGTCAGAAAAATTCCTGGCATCGGCGAAGTCACGGAGAGAGCGCTTCGCGCCCTCGGCATTGAAACTGTCGAACAGATCACCGCTGTTCCGCAGGAAAAGTTAGAAGCTATTTTTGGTCAGTGGGGAACGGCCCTGTATCGCAAATCGCGAGGAGGCGATTCCTACGAATTCGTTATCGATGCGGAGCCGAAATCCATCTCGCACAATCACACCTTTGGCGAGGACACTGACGATGCTGACTCCCTATCCGCGATGCTCAGCCATCTTTCGCAGAAAACCTGCAAGCGGCTCCGCGAAGCGGGCCTCGCCACGCGAACGCTCACGCTGACGATTCGGTACGCCGGATTCGAAACGCATACGCGCTCCAAGACTCTGGGGGAGCCCACGCGGCTCGATTCCGATATTTTTGCGGTGTTTCAAGAACTCTTTCGCGCCCATCGGGATGTAAAAAGAAAAATCCGGTTGCTCGGAGTCAGCCTCGACGGCCTCACGCACGGCGGTGAACAACTCGATTTGCTGGACGCCGAGCGCCGCGCGAAACTGGAAAAACTCACCAGGGCCACGGACCGCCTCCGCGACCGTTTTGGTTTCGGCAAAGTGCAATTCGGCGGCTCGCTTCGCCGCGATGAAGCCGGGCACGACCGCGACGATTCGTAACTTCCGGCGAAACCTCGGCCGAATGACCCCCCAGTGAGCGGCACAAGCCCGGGACTTAGCCAAGCGGCGCGTCACCCGGTTGCACAGCAAAATTGCCAACATCAGAAAGGATTTCGTGCACAAGTCCTCGAAGGACATCAGCAAAAACCACGCCGTCGTGTTTATCGAAGACTTGCAAGTCAAGAACCTGAGTGCCTCGAGCAAAGGCAGGAAAGCAAAGCCGGGGAAGCGCGTCACCCAGAAGTCCGGGCTGAATCGCGCCATCCTGGACGCCAGTCCGTTCGAGTTGCGTCGGCAGTTGGCGTACAAGACGCCATGGAGCGGCGGCCTGCTCGTGTCCGTGCCACCACACAACACCAGCCGTAAGTGTCCTGAGTGCCAGCATACCTCAGCAGAGAACCGCAAGAGGCAAGCCAAGTTTGTTTGTGAGGAGTGCGGATTCTCAGCCCATGCAGATTTTGTTGGCGCGGTGAATATTAAAGAGGCGAGACTCGCCTTGTTAGCCTGTTGGCAACCTTCGCCTGCTGCAAGGGCGTCCTGTCAGGAACCCACCGAAGCGACTCGGGTGCAATCGTGCGCCTGAGAGCTGTAGGAATCCCCTCCGTTCACGGACCGTTCGCGGAGGGGAGGATGTCAACTATACTCTATCTTCCTTGAGCGATCATCCATGAGCGCGCCTCCAGCTCCCGGTGTCTCCTCCTCGCCCCCTCCGCTCCATGCGGTGGGTCGCGTTCGCCATTTCTGGCAGCGCATCAGCGAAGGCCGCCAGCTTGACGAACTGTGGTCGCAATTCACCGCCGACGCCCGTGCAAGTTACGGCTTTTACATGAAAGAGGCGGACTCGGAGGAACTGGGAACCCATCGAGGGTTCAAGCGCTGGTTCCGGATTGCGAAGACGCTTTTCTGGTCGTTGCTGATGAAGATGACGCCGGCGCGGCGTGTCCTGTTGCTCGTAGCGTTTGTGATGTTGGTGATGTCTGGAGTCAAGCTTCGGGTGGGGCAGAACTTTGCTTTCGACCTGAATTTCGAAGTTATCGCCGCCTTTGTCTTCCTGCTCTTGCTCTCGCTGGAACTGGCGGACAAGGTCACGATGAAACGCGACCTCGAAATCGCGAGAGAGATTCAAACCTGGCTTGTGCCCTCGCAACCGCCCGAAGTCACGGGCGCGAACATTGCCTTCGCCACGCGTCCGCAGAATTCCGTCGCCGGCGATTATTACGATGCCTTCTATCCCAATCCTGAGGATCGCGAGAGGCTGATGGTCGTCATTGCCGATGTCGCCGGCAAGAGCGTTCCCGCGGCGCTGCTCATGGCGACTCTGCAAGCAAGCCTCCGAACGATCGCCGGAGAAAATGCCGCGCTTGCGGATTTGGTGGCGCGTCTGAATCGCTATGCCTGCGCGCACAGCCTGAATGGGCTGCGCTTCACGACCGCTGTTCTCTCGGAATACAATCCGTTGTCACGGAATCTGACTTACGTCAATGCCGGCCACAATGCTCCGATTCTCCGCCGCGCCAATGGCACGCTAGAAACACTGGAAGCCGGCGGTCTGCCGCTTGGAATCCAATCGGCCGCGAAGTATGAAACTGCTTCACTGGAGCTCAAACCGGGCGATACGTTGATTTTCTTCACCGACGGCGTTGTCGAGGCTTTCAATGAATCAGGAGAAGAATTTGGCAACGCCCGCTGGCTCAGCGCCATTCGCGATCTGCCGGATTGGGATGCTCAGCAAACCCTTCAATTCTTGATGAAGCGCGTCGATGAATTCGTGGGCGCCACGCGCCAGTCCGATGATATTACTTGCCTCGTCTTTCGCAGCAAGTAGCGGCTCATCCGGATTTCTCTCAAGAGTGAGAGAAGAGCGCCCCCCCCTCAGAAGGCGCGCCCTACAAGAACATTGGAGAACACCGATCTCCCTTCGCGGCCCCGACTGTCGCATAATCACAGCGTGACGCCACGAGAATTGGCCAACTCGATCTGCGACACGCTCCGCAACAGCGGTTATCAGGGGCTGCTGGTGGGCGGATGCGTGCGCGACTTGCTTCTCGGCCTGGAGCCCGCCGATTACGACGTGACCACCGATGCCAGGCCGGAACAGGTGGTGAGGCTGTTCCCCGAGAGCATCGCGGTCGGTGCGCAGTTCGGAGTGATCTTGATTCCGCGTGATGGCCTGAAAGTCGAAGTGGCCACGTTCCGCTCGGACGTGGGCTATAGTGATGGCCGCCACCCGGACCGCGTCGTTTACTCGAAGACCCCGCAGGAAGATGTGCAACGCCGCGACTTTACGATCAACGGCCTGCTAATGCGGCACGACACGGGAGAAGTGCTCGATTTCGTGGACGGGCAGGCGGATCTCGAAGCGAAAGTCATACGAGCCATCGGCGAGCCCGACCGCCGTTTCGCGGAAGACAAACTCCGCATGATGCGCGCGGTGCGATTCGCGGCGCGCTTCGGCTTCGAAATCGAAGCCGCCACGTTTCGGGCGATATGCCGCCACGTTAGCGAGATCCACCAAGTTTCCCCGGAGCGCCTCCGCGAAGAACTCACCAAACTTCTCACCGAGGGTGCGGCCCGGCGGGCCTTCGAACTACTAGACGAAACATGGCTACTCCAGCAAGTTCTTCCGGAAATCGCGGCGATGAAAGGCGTCGGGCAGCCTCCGCAATATCATCCGGAAGGGGACGTGTGGATCCACACACGCATGATGCTGGAAGGACTTCCGGCCGGTACCGCACCTACGCTAGCATGGGGCGTCCTGCTCCACGACGTCGGCAAGCCGCCGACCTTTCAATCCACCGGGGAGACGGGGGACCGCATTCGATTCAATAATCACGTCGAAGTCGGGGTGCGCATGGCTGAGGCCATCTGCAGGCGATTGCGCTTCTCCAACGAGGACACCGAGCAGATCCTTGCACTGGTGAACAACCACATGAAGTTCGGGGCCGTCGAGGAAATGCGCCCCTCTACCTTGAAGAAGTTTGTGCGGCTCCCCCACTTTGAGGAACATCTGGCACTGCATCGACTCGACTGTCTTTCCAGCCACGGCCACTTCGATTCCTATGAATTCGTCAAGCGGTTCCTTGAGGTGACGCCTCCGGAGCAAGTCCGCCCGGAACGACTTTTGACGGGCGATGACCTCCAAGAAATGGGGTTCCGCCCCGGCCCCCTATTTGCTCAGATTCTCCGGGCGCTTGAGGACGGGCAACTGGAGGGGCAGATCAAGACGCGAAAAGAAGCAGAGCAGTACGTCTTGAGCAACTTTGGTTCGAAAAAGCGAGGCATTTCAAGCGATTGAGGGTGTGGCCGATAGGGAGAGCGCAGCAACCAGGCTGCCCGCGGCCCCGAAGGGGGATCGTAATATATTGAGCACAAGAGCTTTATCCTACGGTACCCGGTGAAGCGGGATGTTTGGTAGAATATGAGTGTAAAGTACTAAGATTTTATGCTAACAACTTTTGCACTTTTGTGCACCCTTTCCGGCACGCTTGCATCTAAAATCCTATCGCGCGGCTTCTTTTGGCCGCGCCGGTAACTAGGGGACAACATGGCTGAGAAAAAAATTGTCGTGCCAGAAATTCTTCCCATCCTGCCGGTTCGTGACACGGTCCTGTTTCCGGGCGCGGTCCTGCCTTTGACCGTGGGACGAGAGAGTTCGCTGGCATTAGTGAATAGTTTGCAGGGGGACGAGAAGTTTTTGGGCGTAGTTGCGCAGCTCGATCCGAGAGTCGAGGACCCCGCGGCCGCCGACCTCCACAAAGTAGGGACGCTGGCCAAGGTGCATAAGACCGTCAAAATGCCCAACGGCAACGTAGTCATCTTCCTTGAAGGCCTCCAGCGCATTCAGGTGCTCGACCTGATCGGCTTGCGTCCATTTCTGCAGGCCCGCGTGCAAGCGGAACCGGACATCATCGGCGAAGCGGACACGGAACTGGAAGCCCTGCAGCGAAATGCGCAGGATCTTTTCCGCGACGTGGTGAGCCACTCGCCGCAGCTATCCGACGATTTGCAATCCGCGGCCATGAACATCGATCATCCCGGCCGCTTGACGGATTTCATCGCCGGCACTCTGCCATCGCTTTCGACGTTGCTGCGCCAGGAATTGATTGAGACGCCCAGCGTGCGCAAGAGGCTCGAATCCTTGATCCGCGAGCTATCGAAGGAGCTCGAGGTTCTGGAGCTTCGTTCGAAAATCCACGAGCAAGTACAGGAGCAGGTCAGCCAGAACCAGCGCGAATACCTCTTGCGCGAACAAATGAAGGCGATCCAGAAAGAACTCGGCGAATCCGACGATTCGATGCAGGAGATCGACGAGCTGCGCAAAAAAGTGGAAGACGCGGCCATGTCCGCCGAAGCCAAGAAAGAGTGCGAGCGCGAGCTGAAGCGACTGTCAAAAATGACGCCGGCCTCCGCGGAGTACATGGTTTCGCGTACCTATCTGGAATGGATGGCTTCCCTGCCGTGGAGCAAGTCCTCGGGCAGCTCGGAAATCGACATTACGAAGGCGCACGAGATTCTCGACGAAGATCATTACGATCTGCAGAAGGTGAAGGAACGCATCCTCGATTACCTGGCGGTGAAAAAACTTCAGCCAGGCATGAAGGGGCCGATCCTTTGCTTTATTGGACCTCCAGGCGTGGGCAAGACTTCCCTCGGCAAGTCGATCGCGCGTTCGCTGGGACGCAAGTTCGTGCGCATCGCTCTTGGCGGCATGCACGACGAAGCCGAAATTCGCGGCCACCGGCGCACGTACATCGGCGCTTTGCCCGGACAAATTATTCAGGGCCTGAAGCGCGGAGAAACGAACGATCCGGTCATGATGCTCGACGAGGTCGACAAGCTCGGGCGTGATTTCCGCGGCGATCCGTCGTCGGCACTAATGGAAGTTCTCGACCCGGAGCAAAACAACGCCTTCCGCGATCACTATCTCGATGTGCCGTTCGATCTTTCGAAAGTGCTGTTCATCGCCACGGCGAACTGGATGGATCCCATCCCCGAGCCGCTGCGGGACCGCATGGAAATCATCGAATTGCCCGGTTACACGGGCGAGGAGAAACTGCACATCGCGCACAAGTACCTGATCCCGAAGCAGACCGCCGAGAACGGCATAAAAGCGGGGGAGCAGATCGAATTCACCGACGAGGGGCTGCGGGAAATCATACACAGCTTCACGCGGGAAGCGGGCGTCCGCAACCTGGAGCGCGAGATCGCCACGATCACGCGCAAACAGGCGCGGCGCATCGCCGAAGGCAAGATGGAAAAGATGGTCGTGACACCGGAAGTGGTTCGCGAATTCCTGGGCGTGCCGAAATTCCGCACGGAGAAGGAAGTCGAGGAACGCGTCAAGAGGCCCGGCGTAGCCGTCGGACTCGTCTGGACGCCGGTCGGAGGCGACATCATCTTCATCGAGGCCACGCGCATGCGTGGCGGGAAACAGTTCACCATGACCGGGCATCTGGGCGAAGTCATGCAGGAATCGATGACCGCGGCACTGACCTGGACGCGCGCGAATGGCGAGCGCTACGGCATCGACCCGGACTTCTTCCGCAAGCAGGACATCCACATCCACGTGCCGTCGGGCGCGGTGCCGAAGGACGGCCCGTCCGCCGGTGCAGCGATGGTCACGGCGCTGGTCAGCCTGCTCAGCGCGCGCCCGGTGAAGGACCGCCTGGCGATGACCGGCGAAATGACGCTCTCGGGAATCGTTCTACCCATCGGCGGCGTGAAGGAAAAGGTGCTCGGGGCGAAGCGCGCAGGCATCAAGGAAGTGCTGCTGCCTGCAGACAACGAACCGAATGTCGTGGCGGATCTGACTCCGGAGATTCTCGGCGACATCAAGATCACCTACGTGCGCACGCTGGACGAGGTGCTGGAACATGCGCTGCAGAAGGAAGCGGTGACACCGCCCATCGTTCCGCAGCCTGAGCCAAAGCCGAAGCGCGCGGGCCCGGATAGCCCGAGGGCGATTCACTAAAGCTGGTTGGCGTTCGCCGCAGAATGCGGGCGCAGCATGCTGCGCCACGACAAAGAAAAATGAATGCAGGCCCCCGTTCTGATTGGGGGCCTTTTTCATTTCAAGTGACGCCGCGCATCCCGGAATCCAACTCCTGCTAACATATTTCCTGGAATATGCCGCGCGAAAAACAAAATGCAACAGATGCACCGGGGGAACTCGCTCTGCGCATTACGGAGGCGCTGGTCCGGGAGCGCGTTGTGCCGCGCTTTGTGGATTCTTACGTCGTCGAAAACGGCCGCCACGCCCTGCAAGTCCACGCATCGCTTTACCGCGATCTTCTGGCTTTGCTGCAGCGCGAAGCGCTGCTGGCGTTGACGGTGCGGGCCCTGGCGATCGTTTGCAACGAACCGCAGCCCGCAGGCAAGTCCAAACCGCGTCCCATGCTGCGGCGGGATGCCACGGCGTTCCGCAGGAAATTTCTGGCGTCGCTCACGCGGCAGCACGGCTGGACCGCGGGCGACGCACTCGATTTTCAGCGAGACCTGCAAATGTATGAGGAACTGCTGGCGCGTACCGCTGCAAAGCACCGCAGTCGCAAGCCCTTCGAAGCCGCCGACCATCCCTTCGTTGACCGGTGTGCCTTCCTGCTGGATTCCTCGTTCATGGAAAAGGCGCGGCTGGCAGCGAGTCGCGCACTAACGGGGATCGAGGAACTGGCGGCGCAAATTGTCGCGGTTCAAGGACAGTCACCGCCAAATCCACGTCCCCACTGAAGAACAGGGAAAATCAGGGGAGACGCTCAACCTGGACGGCGGTGCCGTAGGCGAGCACTTCGGTGACACCTTGCATCACTTCGGTGGCGTCATAGCGCAGTCCGATCACGGCGTTGGCTCCGTGTTCGCCGGCGTGCTGCAACAGCAGTTCAAAAGCGTCCTCGCGCGTCTTCTCGCAGAGATTGGTGAGAATGGTGATGTTTCCACCGATGATGGTCTGAAGCGCAGCGCCGAGATTCCCGATCACGCTCCGCGAGCGCACGATAATTCCTCGCACGATTCCAAAATTCCGGACGATCCGATAGCCGGGAAGTTCGAACGCTGAGGTCACCATTCCAAAATCCACTCGTGGCATTTTTGTTCTCCTTAGAACGGACGTTTACCGCTGCGATTCTAACCGTTCAAACGGCGCTCTGCGAACAATCTTCCTCTGCTATTCTCAGGGAACATGGAGACACTCTTCAATTTGCTGGCGTTCTTGCAGATCCTAATTGGGATTTACCTCATCTGGCAGGGTATCCAGTGGCTCGGCTACGTGCGGCGGCGCCTGCACATGGATCCGGGATTCTACGCACCGCGTGTGGCCTTGCTTTGCCCCTGTAAAGGCATGGAGCCGGGCCTCGAGCGCAATCTTTTGGCGCTCACGGAATTCGAACGCCAGAATTACGAGATTTTTTTCATCCTCGCCGCGGAATCGGATGCAGCGCGCATCGCCGTCGAGCGGATAGCCGCGAGCTCGAAAGTGAAAGCCCGCGTGGTCATCGCGGGGAGCCCGAGCAACTCAGGCGAGAAGGTGAACAACTTGAGGGTGGCCGTAGAACAACTGCCGCCGGAATTTGAAGTGCTCGTCTTCACCGATTCCGACGGGCGTCCGGGCAAGAGCTGGTTGCATCACCTCGTGGCGCCGCTCGGTGATGTACGGATCGGCGCGACAACCACCATGCGATGGCTGATTCCCAATCGGAGCAATCTCCCGACCGCGCTCCTCGCCGCGTGGAATGCGCCTGTGGTCACCATGCTGAGCGAGAAAGGGAAAAACTTCTGCTGGGGCGGTGGCACCGCGATTCGCCGGAGCATATTCGAACAATCGGGTGTCATGGACGAGTGGAGAAACTCGGTCAGCGACGATTATTCCTTGACGCGTGCGCTGGAGCGCAACAATCGCTCGATCGTTTTTATACCGGAGTGCTTGACTCCTTCCTACGTCGAGACCGATTTCGAAGGGTTACTGGAATTTACAAACCGCCAAGTCCTGATCACTCGCGTCTACGCAGAGAAAGTCTGGACGGCCGCAGCGGTCACGCATCTTTTGTACTGCATGACGCTCTTGCTGGGCGTGATTCTGATCCTGAGTAACTTTTTCGAGCAGAGACCCTCCTTTCACATCGCGACGCTGACTCTTCTTCCTGCTCTACTTTCCTCGATCCGGAGTGCCATCCGGCTCATCGGTGTGACGGAGGCCCTCCCTGCCGGGCGATCCCAGATCACCGTGCAAGCCTGGATCTACGTCCTTTTAACGGTCCTCGTCCCGTTCCTGTACGCCGTAAATTTTGTGAACTCTCTCGTCACACGCAAGATTCGCTGGCGGGGTATGGCATACGAATTGATTGGCCCGGGACAAACGAGAATAGTCCCGTTGTAAGATTCTCAATTGCTTGGGGCTGAGCCTCGGTGCTTTTCCACAATGCCTGGAGCAAGTCCGTGGTATTACTGAGTCTCCTGCATTCAAGACGTTAAAGACCCTCAAAAGGGGAAAAAATTCGCGCACCGTGCAATTCCTACCGTCAAATGCGTTCCACGGTGTCCGAACCCTGGTGTAAGCCCTCAACTTTTGAGTAAGTTGCGGAACATCCCGTTCGGAAGAATACTTGCCAGTAGATAGTGTCCGGCAAAACTAACTGTCTCAGGCGATTTTCAGGGAGTCCTCGCCCGCGCCTGGTTGTTGCCGTTCAGCAGGCATGGGTCACCGAGCCATCCGCTTTTTTTGACTTCTTGCCTGACTGTTTATCGCATGGGGGAATACGCCTCGTCGAGGGGCGAAAAGCAGAAAACTCACTAGGCTTCGGTTCCGTCACGAGGCTGCATTCTGAGGGGGTGCACGTGAAGGTGATTCGCAGAAGTGAACATCCACAGCAATTGACAAATTCTCGCACGGCTTTTCCTCGCGATGTTTTCTTTTTCTACGAAAAAAACACTGGAGTGGCCCACTTTCATGTCGGTGCCGGACCAGACGGCAGGTTTCCCGTAGACCAAGCCGCCGGGCTGCTGGCAATGCATTGCATGGTGCGGGGTCAGTTAACGAGCGATTACGTGGTAATGGTCCAGGCCGAAGAAGGGCTCCTCGAGGGCCTCAATGAGAAAGCGGACAAGCTCTTGGAAGCGGGGAAATCGGTCCGCGGCCAAGTGAAGCTGACACGCCGGGAAGAAGAAGTTCTCTGCGGTCTAATGAAGAGCCTCGCAAACAAAGAAATCGCCGCCAACCTGAATCTGTCCGAGCGTACCGTAAAGTTCCATGTCTCCTCGCTGCTCGCGAAGTTCCGCGTGCGCGGCCGCATGGAGCTGGTTCGTGAGGCTTCGCGGCAGACCGCGGGCGCCATGCCCGTGCCAATGCCGGTGCCGACCCGGGAAACACGCGCTTTTGCGCCAGTGGAAAAAGACTATTCCCCGCCACGGCGGGCAGTGTCGATGGTTCCGCTGGCTAAACGGCAATTGATGGCCTAATTCGGATTCCGTTCCAGTTCTTGAGACAAAGGAAAAGGCCCCCTATCGGGGGCCTTTTCCTTTTCTGAAATTGAACGAGAGAAACTACTTCTTCGTCGCATCATAGAGCTCGGCGGCTTTGTCCCAATTGACAACGTTCCACCACGCCTTGATGTAATCACCGCGCAAGTTTTGATACTTCAGGTAGTACGCATGTTCCCAGACGTCCAGCCCCAGGACGGCCTTGCCGCCTCCGGTGAGCAGATAGGGGGTGTCCTGATTCGGCGTGGAGTCGATGGCCAGTTTCCCATCTCGGACGACCAGCCACGCCCAGCCGGAACCGAAGCGGCCCAGACCCGCGGCTCCAAATTTTTCCTGAAATCCAGCAAACGACCCGAACGTCGAGCTGATCGCAGCCGCAAGATTCCCCTTGGGCTCTCCGCCACCGCCCTTTTTCATCAGCGTCCAGAACAGTGAGTGGTTCCAGTGGCCGCCGCCGTTGTTGCGGACGGCGTTGCGGATATTTTCCGGGATCGCATCGAGACCTTTGAGAAGATCATCGAGCGACTTCGCTTGCAGAGCGGCTTGACCTTCCAGGGCCTTGTTGAGGTTGGTAACGTAGGCGCCATGATGTTTGTCGTGATGAATCTCCATCGTCTTGGCGTCGATATAAGGCTCGAGTGCGTCGAACGAATACGGCAACGGGGGTACGGTAAAAGCCACGGGTTTTTCCTCCACAGTAAGATTTGAATCCGAATTGGTCGCGGTGCCGGCGCGCAAAAGGCCGGGTGCAGCATTTCCTGCTCCAAGCAATCCTGCGCCGACGATACCCGTATTCAACAAGAAGCTACGACGATTCATAGGAACCTCAGCAGCGCGGAGTTTGAGTCGACCTGCGCGTGGAATTATACCGCTAGTGGCCGTGAGATGGTAACGCGGCCTGAGAAAAACGCGATTCCGCAGGTCTCACTGGTTTGTCGCCCACGCTTATCCCTGCCGGTCCCTCCAGCAACATTTCCATTCCGCGCTTATTGGATGCGCGAAAGCGCCCATCGGGCAGATTCGGCGAGGACTTGATCCCCCGAACCCGCGAGACGATTTAATAGCTCGCTAACTCGGCCGTGATCCGCCGTACCGGGCCGTAGTCCCGAATTCCCGAGCGCAATGCACGCATTGCGCATCAAACCGCGCCATTTGGTGCGTTTAACGGGGCTTCCGCGGAAGAGTTCGCGGAAATCAGCTTCGCTCAGCCGGAGAAGCCATTCCAGTCTTGGAAGGTAGAACGATTCGGCTTGCGGCGGGAGAGCCGTCGAGGTGAGGTTTTCCTCTGTCGGAGGAAAAACCCTAGCCTGGAACTGCGGTATCGTGGAAATCGGTGCGCGCCGGTTCCACGGGCAAACGTCCTGACAGATGTCGCAGCCGAAGACATGATTTCCCATCGGCTCGCGGAACTCCTCCGGAATGGGACCATGTAGTTCGATCGTCAGATAGGAAATACACTTTCTGGCATCCATGACGTAGGGCTCGACAAAGGCTTGCGTCGGACAGGCATCGAGGCATCGCCGGCAGGTTCCGCATAAATCCGGCGGCGGCAACTCGTTCGCCCCGAGCGTCGGTTGGAGATCAAGAGTCGTAAGAATGACACCCAGAAAAAAGAAGGAGCCGAGCATCTGGTTCAGCAGCAGCGTGTTTTTCCCGAGCCATCCCAAACCGGCGTATTTCGCGAGCACTCGCTCCTGGACCGGTCCCGTGTCCACGTATGCGCGCGCCTCGAATGGACCTGTAAAGCGTTCGCGCAGGGATTCCCTGAGCGCGTCCAGTCTCTCCCGCAACACGTCGTGATAATCGTCGCCCCAGGCATAACGGGAAATCCACCCTCTCGGCTCGCCATTTTCGCCGTGCGGCACAGGATCGGTGGAAAGCGGCCGCGCGGTGTTGTAGTTGAGCAAGCCCACGATGGCGCTCCGGATCCCAGGCATGACAGTTTGCGGATGGGATCGCCGGGGATCTGCGAGGTACTTCATTTCGCCGGCGTAGCCACGGGCGAGCCACTCGGGCATCCGCTTCAGTTCGGTAAATTGTTCCGCGCGGACGACGCCGCAGAGGTCGAAACCCAGAGTTTTCGCCTGGTCCACAATCCACACGGTGTCGGCGAGCGGTATCATCAAAGAGATTGTGCCGTAGTCCAGCGAACCAGGCGAGCTGAAGGAACATTCTGAGGCCGTGCCAGTGAGGACCGGCCGGGTGATATCACACAAAACTTCGAAGCGCGGTGCTCTCGTCGGTAAAGACATCAAATACCGTGTACAGCTTGGTGATCTGAAGAAGATCGCGGACTTTCTTCGTAAGGTGCAGCAACTTCAGGTCCCCGCTCTGATTCTTTACCGCCGTGTACCCGCTGACCAGCTCACCGATTCCCGAGCTGTCGATGTAGTCCACGTCAGCCAGGTTCAGCAAAATCAATTTTCTTTGATCCTCCAGCAGTCCCCGAATCGTCTTTCGCAGCAACGCGCTGCCGTCGCCGAGGACGATCCGGCCGCTCAAATCCACGACGGTGACTTGCCCGGCATCTCGATGCGTCGCATGTAATGACATCTCAATCCTTACGCTTCCTGTTGGGGTGTGGCGCTTTTTCCACTTTGACCATTCGGGGAAGCACTCCCCGGAGCAGGCAGTTTCTTCGACATCACGATTTCCGCGCCGCCCGTTCTGCCGGAAACCACAGTGAACTCGTCCATGAATGCACGCATCAGAAAAATCCCACGACCGGAGGTACTCAGCAGATTTTCCTCGGCAAGCGGGTCCGGAACATCGGAAAGCTTGAAGCCCGCGCCCTCGTCCAGTACGTGAATGATCATCTTGTCGGCGGTGAGGTCAACGGCAAGGTGGATTTTCTTGTCGGGGCGCTCCTCGTTCCCATAGTGAAAGGCGTTGATCACGCCCTCGCGCACGCTCATCCCGATGCGGTAGCAATCGTCCTCGCCAAATCCCGCTGCTTCCGCCACGCGGAGACACATCTCCTCGGCAAGATTGACGCTTTCGACTTGCGTCTCCAGCGTCATTTCAAGGTGCTTGGTGTCAGAGGCCATCTTTTGCGTTGCTGCTGCCCTGGGAGCCCCTAATGTGAACGCTTTATGGTTAACATAGCAACGGAAACGGAGTCAATGGAGCAGGAGGGTCTTTGAGGGTCTTAGCCGCTCAGATTCGGGGTCTAGCCCAGGCCAACCTTCTTTAGAATCGACTTGAGGAGACTTGACGGTCGCACTAACTCGGTTTCCCAACCGTCATATTCGCCATCGACAGCCTTCGCGAAGCGAAGAATCTCCAGCACAGCATTGTCGATTGATTCTTGGTCCACGCGGTCTCTCCTTCTAATCTGGAGGCCATATACCCGTGGCTCTTGCTCATCCATTCCGGAAGTAGGTAGGAGTTCGTAGCCCAACTCCTTCGTTGAGTCAGAAAATTTGAGTCGGTCAGCTTCACTCTTAAAATAAATCCAGTGCGATACCTCTTGAGGTCAAATGATGGAGTCATTGATCGCTCACTCAGCTCTTTCTCCCGGTACGAGTATAAAACTGGAACACAGGATGATCCTTCCTGGCACCAGTACCTCTCCGTTCTTTATCCGCCCGAAGAGGGGGTACAAAAAATCGAAAATCGGCGTGTGCTAGAAGTTTTGCAAAAGAAGGGTGACCGCTCGGCGATTGCTCGTTCTGTCCTGACGCATGCCCTCATTTCCGACTCCGAAAATGGGGTTGGAACGTTGACGGCTCTATTGTCTCTCCGCTAACCTATTACACAACGAATAGCGTATTCCTGCTGAAGGGATTGACCTGTGGCAAGACGGTTCTCCAAGAACAAAAGAAACAGCAGCAAACCAGACCGGAGACGCGGGAATACGCCCGCTACGTGATCGTCTTTACCACCGTGCTCCAGCCCGAGATGAGCACGGCTGAAGTGTTGGAATACTATCGTTTCCGGTGGCAAATTGAGCTGGTGTTTAAACGGTTCAAATCCATCCTGGCGATGGGTCACTTGCCCAAGTATGACGATCAGAGTTCTCGGGCCTGGCTCTACGGAAAACTCCTGGTGGCGTTGCTGACGCAAAAGCTCGTACACCTTGGTTCTGCTATTTCCCCCTGGGGCTACGATCTCTGGCCAACCACGAGTGCACAGCCCTTGGCGTGAGTTCCAATTCGCTCTCCACCAACTCCAGGAAACCATCGCACCGAGATTGAAATTGGAGCAGGTTCTGACGCACTGGAATGAGATTGCCATGGCCTTGGCCGAGCGCAACCGGAAGAGAGTCCCTCAGCTCAACCGCCTTACCTTATCTTAGCGCTTATGAGGGGGTACCCCTGGGGTACCCCTCGGTTCCATACAGTGCATATAAAAAGTGCTAACTCCAGTAGATTCATTCCCTTGCACACTCTTTTGCACAATCCATTTCGTCAAACACTTTAGAATCAAAGCGTTCCGCACGCTTTGACCAAAACCACCGGGGGTGGGGTACCCCCCTCTGGATTTTCGACTTTGAACTCTCAACCGGGGGCTACTCGGATTGCTTCGGTCCCACACCGTACAGCGCCAGTACATCCCGCAACGTTACGACGCCTTCTAGGTGATGCACGTTGGCGCGGCTTACTACTGGCAAGAGGTCCAACTGACTCGCGCCCATGCGGTCCAGGGCCAGGTGAAGCGGGTGGTCCGAATGGACGTGTGGAAAATTGTCGGCGACTGCGAATTCACTCAGCCGACTACTACCAAGACCATCGTTGTTGAGGCGTTTCAGTTTTTGCAAGCTGATGACGCCGATCACGCCGCGTTCCTCGCAAACGGGCCACGCGCGAAGTTTGCTGGACCGCGATTTCTCCAGGGCTTCTTGAACGGTCATCTCCGCGCTCAATACTTCCGTGACCTCGCACATCGCATGAACCACCTGCCGCTGAACTCCCTGCTGGCGCGTCTCTGCCGTCGGCAGGTGGATGCCATCTTGGTGCGCCAGGACCTCGTAGATAGGCTGCTTCTGGAATCGCGCAGAAATGAAAAAACTCACCAGGTTGGAAATCATCAGCGGCACGATCACTGCATAGTCCCGCGTAATTTCGAAGATCATCACCACGGAGGTCATCGGCGCGCGCACGATCCCGGCAAATGCCGTGCCCATCCCAACCAGTGCGTAAGCGCCGGGCGTGCCGACGTAATTCGGCAAAAAGTGATTGGCTACGTTTCCGACAATCCCACCAAGCATGGCCCCAAGAAACAAGCTTGGTCCGAAGATTCCACCCGCGTTACCGGAGGCGTAGCTGGCGACCACGGCGAAGAACTTCAGTACAAGCAGCAGGATCATCAACTTCAACGCCATGTTGCCATTGAGAGCTTCACCCACTTGTTTGTATCCAACGCCGAGGAGCTGCGGCATAAACCAGCCCATCATTCCCACCGTCAGTCCGCCCGCTACGGGTTGGAACCACAAAGTCTTTTTCGGGAATCGCAGAAAGCGCGCCCGCATCCAAAGCAGGAGCTTCGTAAACGCCACGGAGACGAAGCCGCCGGCAACTCCGAGCATCGCATAAATTCCGAACTCCCCCGGATGCACCAATTGATACTGCGGCACCTGGAACAGCGGATCATTTCCCAGCAGCAAACGCAGCATCGCCCAGGAGGTAGCCGAGGCCAGCACCACCGAGCCAAGCACCGGCGCGTGTAAATCTCCGACCACTTCCTCGAGCGAGAACAGCACTGCTGCGAGCGGCGTATTGAATGCCGCTGCGACTGCGGCTGCCGCCCCAGCGGGCACGAGCGCCTTTACCTTCTCCGGGCGCAACCCGAGTCTTCTGCCAAGCACTGAAGCGATCCCTGCCCCGACTTGAACCGCCGGACCTTCGCGGCCGAGCGGAATCCCGCCGGCAAGCGTCGCGGAAGTGCAGAAGAATTTTCCCACCACCGTGCCAAGTGAAATCCGTCCGCCCCGAGCGTACAGTGCGGCCTTCGTTTGTGGAACTCCACTCCCTCGGGCGTCCGGGAAAAATCGATAGAGCAAATACCCCATGAGGGCTGAACCAGCAACGGGAACAAGCAGCCTTCGCCATGCCGCTCCGCCAGCGGGATAGAGCCTGGCCCCGGATCGCTCCGTCAAGAGAATGAACGCGACAACTACCATGCCCACAATGGCGCCGATCAGCAGCGTCAAAAACAGGAAAACCTGCTCCTCCCGGTCGTGCAAGAACGCCTTCCACTGCTGCGAGGATGCGTCCAACCATGTTTTTCCGGCTCGCTCACCGGCACTCTTCATCTCTGGCGTTCCTGTTCTGTCTGGGATCACACGATGACTTCATGAGTTGCTTACGGCGGCGCGGGCGTTCTCGTCTCGTCCTTCACTTCGCCGCCGGGGAAGAAGAATCTCAAACTCAGGACCTGCTCGCGCCGACGTTCTTCTTCGAGGTGCCGTGTCCGTGCCTTCAGCAAATCAGCCAGCGAGACGAGTCCAAGGAATTTTCGGGTTGAGGGTTCGACGACCGGCATTCGCGTAATTCCCCTCTCCGCCATGCGATATACAACCATCCGCAACGGCTCATTCGGGGACGCCTCGACTGTCTCGTGGCGCACCAGCTCGTCGAGCGTGCGGTGCAGCGCGGCTTCGCCCTCTTGCTCTATGCGCTGGAGAATATCACTCCGCGTCAGCACGCCAACAAACCGGCCCTCGGCGTTTACGACTGGGAGCAGCCGCTGGCTTTGACCGCGATGGGCGCGGAGGGAGTGCTGGAATTCCCGAAGCGCGCCCGCCGCCGGCAGCACCACGATATTCGTACGCATGACTTCCCGCACAAACAAGATTTCGAGAGGATCGACGGAATATTCTCGGCTCAAATGATAGCCGCGCCTTGCGACCTTTTCCGTCAAGATCGACCGCTTGAGCGTCAACACGGTGAACGCGTGCGCGATCACGCTTCCAACGAGGAGGGGCAAAAACACGTTGGCATCGTGCGTCAGCTCAAACGCAAAGACGATGCTCGTAAACGGAGAGCGCATCGTACCGCCGAGAATCGCACCCATGCTGATCAGTGGCCAGAAGCCTGCGCCTTCGTTGGGCAGAAACATAGCTTCGAGGCCACCGAGCGCGCCACCCATCATCAGCAACGGCGCCAACACTCCGCCCGATGTGCCCGACCCAAGAGACACTGCCCAGATGAACCATTTGACCAGGAGCACGCCCAGGATCACCTTCGTCGTTACGCTTCCCTGGAGCAGCGCGCCGATGGTGTCGTACCCGACGCCCAGCGCCTGCGGAAAGATCAAGCCTCCCAAACCGATCGCCAGTCCGCCAATCGCCGGCCACCACATCCAGTGAATCGGCAATTTTTGAAAGGCATCCTCAGCCGCGTACACGGAAAGCGTAAGCAGCGCCGAAAGCACACCCGCTAAGAGACCGACTAACGCGCAACCAAGCAATCCTTTAGGTCCGATGAACAGGGGGTGCGCAGGCACGGGGAACAACGGCCCGAAACCCAGAATGTACCGGCGTGCCACTGCGGCCACAGCGCTGGCCAGCGCAACAGGAATCAAACTTCGCGGCTTCCATTCAAAGAGCAACAACTCCACGGCAAGCAAGACGGCTGCGACGGGCGAAGCAAATGTCGCGGACATTCCCGCCGCTGCTCCCGCTACCAACAGCGTCTTGCGCTCCGCGCTGGTCAGGTGAAACAGTTGAGCGATCATCGATCCGATCGCTCCGCCGGTCATGATGATCGGGCCCTCCGCGCCGAACGGCCCGCCCGAACCGATGGAGATGGCCGAAGAGAGCGGTTTGAGGAGCGCAACCTTTGGCTCGACGCGGCTGCCATTGATCAGAATCGCCTCGATGGCTTCCGGTATTCCGTGGCCTCGAATGCGTTCCGAACCGTATCGCGCCATGACTCCGATAATCAGAGCACCGGCGATGGGGACGAGAACGCTATAGACACCCAGATGGTTGCCGACCGGCGAAACCATCGTCGTACTCCATCTGCCGAAGTAAAATAAATTCGTGAACAACCCGATCAAGCGCAACAGCGCAAGGGCTACGAACGCGCAGAGCGCGCCGATCCCGATTGCCAGGGCGGAAATAGGGAGTACACGCAATGTCGCCGAGAAATCACCCAGCTCTTCGTGCCGATCCTGGCGCGGCGTGTTTGCACTGTTGTCGCGCAAGTCTTTCTCTACGACGTTACCCATGTTTCTTCTCCGTGCCCGGCCGGGCGGAGTTCATTGTTTTCTTTGCTGCGCGTAGCGCCTGTCCGTCTTCCAGCAAGGCACTAATGGCATACACCAATGCTGTTCCACTGGAGCGCAATTCACTGATGCGGTGCCGCGCGACTTGCTCGAGCAGTTTTTCTCCCCGCGGCAAGAGCGACACCAGCACACGTCGGCGGTCGTCTCTGCTGCGGTTGCGGCGGACGTAGTCGTGAGTTTCAAGCCGGTCAATCAGCTCCACAGTGCTGTGATGTTTCAGCGCGAGCCGATCCGCCAGCTCACGGATAGTGGCTTCTTCGCCTTCCGGAAGCCCGCGAATCGCCAGCAGTAGAAGATATTGCTGCGGCTCGAGGCCAGCCGATCGCGCCACCGCGTCTCCTTCGCTGACAAACTTGCGAATCAGGCACCGCAGTTCGGCCAGCGCCTGGTACTCCGCCGTGGTGATTTCTTTTGTCACGAAATAACTATATCGCAATGCGATATATATTTCCAGCAGCAGACCATGGACTGGTTCGTGGGAGTGAACGGAAATGGAGAATTGCTGGCTTTACAGCGGTTTGCGGAAGGATTTCTGAGTTTTGTAATGCTCGTAACCGTTGCGTTCGTAGAACTTGTGCGCGCGCGCGCGAATTACATTGGAACGCACCGACATGCTCTTACAACCGTGTTTGCGCGCCCAATCTTCGGCGGTGGCCAGCAGCCGCGCGCCCGCTCCGAAGCTGCGCTGCCCTTCAGCGACTACCAGCCCGTTCACTTCCGCGCGAATCTCAACTTCCAGCAAAGGCTGCTTGCTCACATGCACCCAGCCGATCACTCCATCTTCCGGAGCATCTGCAACGAATACGGCATGCAGCGAGGCAGGCTTGATTCCCAACAGCCTTTCGCGCATCTGCGGCGGCGTCGTGGGATACCCGAGCTGGCCCGCAAGCACGGCGATTTGTGGCGCATCGGCTCTCTTCACCCGACGGATCTTTACCTCCTTCTTCGAGCCGCCCTTTGCCGTCTTGTTCATGCTGTCTTCCGTTGAAGCCGTTTTTGCACGGCCGCACTCTTCAATTCGCCCAGCGCGTCGGCAGCAATCCAGCGGGCGGCGCGGGAACCCTGCAGACCGATTCTCTCCGCGGCACGGATCGCTTCACGGTTGAGCCGTTTATTTCTTTTCCCGATGTTTCGCAGGGCCCAGTTGACTGCTTTCTTCACAAAATTTCGCTCATCGTGCGCTTCGCGCTCGATCACTCGCAGGAATCGCGCAAACCGCGTATCCGGGGCCGCTCCATCCTTGTAACTAAGATACGCAATCAGGGAAAAACTGGCGCGCTTTACGAACTCTTCGCGGCGCCGGCTCCACGCTGCTGCCTTGCTCCATGCAGGCTTCGCCTGCGCGTAGAGGTAACAACACGCCGCATCGACCACGTCCCACGAATCGAAATCGCGCGCCCATCGATCCATTTCCGCCACTGTGACTTTTTTCGGTTCGCCAATCAATGTGGCAAGGATCCGCGCTTCATGAATACCGGTCGTCCACAGTTGCTGGGCAAGCCGATGATCCTTGCCAATGTGTTTCGCAAATTGATGCAGGACTGGCGCGGAGATTCCATAAGCCTTCGGCGCATGCACGCCAAAGTATGCCAACTTCGCGCGCACCTTCGGGTCCGCGAGTGTTTTCAGTTCTCGCAATACGGCCGTCTTGGTCCATGGCGGCAGCTTCTCTCGAGTGCCGCTGTTCCTAAAACGTTTTTTCGGAATCGAGGAGGATCGTGACCGGGCCCTCATTGACCAGCTCCACGGACATCATCGCTTGGAAAATACCGGTGGCGACGCTCACGCCAAGCTTGCGAAGCGCTTCGCAAAAATCTTCGTAGAGAGCTTTCGCTTGTTCCGGCGGCGCAGCAGAGATGAAGCTTGGCCGCCGCTGCCCGCGCGCATCGCCGTAAAGCGTGAACTGCGAGACGACCAGTGCGCTGCCTTTCACGTCCAGCAGCGACCGGTTCATCTTACCCTGATCGTCTTCGAAGATGCGCAGGTTCGCGCATTTTTCCGCCATCGATGCGGCGGCAGTTGACCTATCTTCACGGCCGACGCCGAGCAAAATCATCACCCCGGCGCCAATCTCGCCCGTCACGCGCCCTTCGACGGCAACCTTAGCTCGACTGACTCTGTGAACCACGGCGCGCATGCCCGCGGCTCAATCGTCTCCCTGCTTGGCCGGCTTGCGCGGCAGCATTTCCGGCAGTTGTGCGACGTTGTAGGCGAAAACCGCCAGCACTTGCGCTCCTTCCGTCAGGTCATCCCAACGCACGCGGTCCAGCGTGTCCGCCTGAGAATGGTGCGTCTTGTCGTAATCCATGTTGTCCTGCACGCACCAGAAACCGGGCACGCCGGCCTGATCGAATGGCACATGATCGCTCCCGCCTTCGGACCGTAGCGTAGGCTCCGCCAATCCGATTTCTTTCGCCCGCGCTAGCGAATTGAGCGCGCGGTCGATCGTCTCCCTCACCGCGTAGTTTCCCATCAAGCCGATGGTGAGAACTTTTCCGGTTCCGCTGTCGTGCACCAGCACGCCGGAAATTTTCTCCAGTTCTTTCTGATGTGCATTCACGTAAGCTTTCGAACCGTTCAAGCCTTGCTCTTCGCCGGTGAATAGCACGAACCGGATCGTCCGCTTCGGCTTCACGCCCAGCTTTTGCAGTGCCCGCGCCGCTTCCAGCACGGCCATCGATCCCGTGCCATTGTCCGTTGCGCCGGTTCCTAAATCCCACGAATCGAGATGCCCTCCAACGATGACGACCTCGTCTGGCTTTTCGCTTCCCGGAATTTCCGCCACGGTGTTGTACACCTCGACGGGTTTCCCACTGAAGCTGCTCTCAATACTCACTTCCGCTTCCACGGCGCCCGCGTCCACCAAGCGCCAAAGCAGGGCGAAGTCTTCTCGCGTGGTATAGGCGGTCGGGACCGCGCCGGAAACGTATTCCCTTCCGCTGACGCTCATGTTCAGCAAGCCGTAGGATTTATCCGAGCCGAGCAGCACGACAGCCACTCCTTCTTCGGCAAAGAATTTCGTCTGCATCTGCCGCATTTTGCGGTAGGCCTCGAAATCGAACGGCTTTTGCTCGTCCGATTTCGGCCGCGCGACAGGAATCGTATTCTCTGCCCACGGTGTTGACAGCGGATTGCCGGGAGAAACCGTTTCCCGGATGCGACCGGCGAGTACGATAGCGCCCTTTAATTTGCCCTTGTATTGCTGCAACTCTTCCGCCTTCTCCGCGGTGATCCCAATAACCGGCCCATGCACCATGCCCTTTGTGCTTGCGGACCAGCCTGCCGTCTCCAGCGTCAAACGGTGCTGCGTCGGGACTGCAATGCGGCCGCTGGCGGGTCCGCGCGTCCAGCTATTGGCGATAGTCCACGGTTCGAGGTGCACATTTGCGAGTCCTGCTTCCTTGAAGCGCTCCATTGTCCAGTGACTCGCTTTGTCCAGTTGCGGTGAGCCGGTCAAACGCGGACCGATGAAATCGGCCAAGTACTCCAGGTTGGATTTCAGCTCCCCCTGACTGGCTTTCACCTGTTCGACAATTTTCGTATCCATTTCTGAAATCGGATCGGACTTCGGCGCCTCCGCCTTCGCCGCGTCAGTGGACGGCCGGTATCGCAGCGGCCGCCGCGGCAGCATGGCGGGCAGTTGCGCCGTGTTGTACGCCCATGCCGCAAGTACCTGCGCTCCTTGGTTGAGCTCGTCCTTCCATACTTTGTCGAAGGTGTCCGACTGGCTGTGATGCGTCTGGTTGTATTCCGCACCGTCCTGAACCACAAAGAACCCCGGCACACCGACGTCGTCAAACGAGGCGTGGTCCGTTCCGAATGTCCTTCGCATGGTGGGCTCAAGCAGCTTCAGTTCCTTCAGCGGCGCAAGCACCTGGTCCACAATTTCGCGGTCCTGATAGTTGTCGTGCAATCCTAGCGTCAGCACGCGGCCCGTGCCCGTATCGTGAACCAGCACGGCGGAAATCTTTTCCAACTCGTCCTTGTGGGCGTCCGCATACTTCGCGGAGCCGACAAGTCCCTCTTCTTCTCCGGTGAACAGCACAAACCGGATGGTCCGCTTCGGTTTCAAGTTTAATTTCGCCAGCGTTCGCGCCGCTTCCAGCACCGCCATCGATCCCGTGCCGTTATCCGTTGATCCGGTCCCGAGGTCCCAAGAATCCAGATGCGCGCCGAGAATCACCACTTCGTCCGGCTTCTCGCTTCCTCTAATTTCCGCGACCGTATTGTAGACATCCATGGGCTTGTCGCCGAACGAGTTCGTCATCTCGATCTCGACTTCCACTTTCCCGTGCTTCTGCATGCGGAACAGCATCCGGTAGCCTTCACCGGTAATGAACGCCGTCGGGATCACGCCGATATCGAACTTCTCCCCGCCGATGCCGGTCATGTTCAGCAGGCCGTGCGGCTTGTTCGAATCGCGCAGCACCGCCGCGACGCCTTCCTGCTTGAAAAACTCGTTTCGCGCGCGCGCCACCTCCTGTAACGCCGCAAACGGCGACGGCGGCTGCCCTTTCACCGGCGGCGGCGCCTGCATCGGGCGAATCAACTCTCGATTCAAATTCTCCGGCCTGGGCGGAGAGAGACTCTCCGGCTCCTGATAGATAACGATCGCGCCTTTCAGCTTCCCGCGAAACTTTTCGAAATCCTCTTTCGTTATCGCGCCAAAGTATACGACCGGCCCGCGCATCACTCCGTTGGTGCCGGGCGACCATCCCGCCGACGCAATCGTCAGCGGATGCACGGCGGGACTCACGACGCGCGCGTGCGCCGTCCCGCGCGTCCAGGAGCGCGCGATTGTCCAGGGCTCCAGCTTCACGTTGGTCAGGCCGTACTCGCGGAACTTGGCCGCGGTCCAATCATTCGCCTGTTTCAGTTGCGGCGAACCCGTCAGCCGAGGCCCGATCCCGTCCGATAGGTACTCCAGGTTATCCATTGCCTGGCTGTGATCGTGAATCTCGCTTAATATCTGCCCGTCCGCCGCAGCGAACGGATTGGTATCATCTGGCGCAGGCTTCGCCGACCCGGCCCGTACTCCGGCCAGGACTAGCACCGCAACGAACACAGGAATTACCACTCGACGTGAGTTCATTCGATCTCCCTCGAAGTCTTCAACAAGATTTCACTGAAAGAGTTTCATCATCCTCGCTCAGTCAATCCCACGCGGTTCCCGCCATGGCCGTGCGGTCCACTCTCTGGACTTGTTCTTATAGACGTGCGGAGCCGCTCACTTCGTTTCGATATTTTTCAGCGACTCTCAGCTCTCACCGTGATTTCCCATTTCTTCTCTGCGGTTTCTCAGCGTGCCTTGCGTTTCTGTGTTTACTCTTTCTTTCATTTCTTCCGGCTAGTGGCAATGCAATAAAATCGCGCGGCGAGGGCTGGCACCTTGGACAAAAATAGCTGCTTCGCCCCGCAACAATCGCTCGCCGGATCAGCGTCTTGCAGCGATAACAGTTTTTCCCCTCGCGTCCGTACACCCGATGGTGCCGCTGATATTCTCCCGGCTTGCCTTCGGCGTCAAGAAAATCGGAAATCGAGGACCCGCGCAACACAATCGCTTTCCGCAGAATGTCTTGCAGCACGCGGCGCAATGTGTGTATTTGCTTCAAGCTGAGGTTGGCTCCCAGCTGCGCTGGATGAATCTTCGCTTTCCACAGGCTTTCATCCGCATAGATATTGCCGACGCCGCGCAGCACGCCCTGGTCCAGCAGCAGCGCCTTGATCCGCGCGCGCCGCCCGCAAATCCTGTTCGCGAACTCCTCCTTGCTCACTTCGAGCGGGTCGGCGCCAAATCCCGTCAGCTCTTCGGCAAGCAATTCTTTCGTCAGGTAAGCTATGCGCCCGAAACGCCGCGCATCCGTGTAGCGCAGCTCGCGCCCGTCATCCAGAAGCAAGCAAACGTGCGTGTGTTTTTCCAGAGGCTGCCCCGCCGGTCTCGGTGCGATCTGGCCGGTCATTCCCAGATGCACGAGCAGTGACGCCGGCGCCGCATCCCCATTTGTGGCAACGCGGTTTTCTCCACTCAACGCCGACAGCCGCAACAGCATGAATTTTCCGTAACGCTCCACCGCCTCGATCTGGCGCCCCGGTAAATGTTGCTCAAGCGCTGCCGGATCATCGATAAAATCTGTTTTACCCAGCGTGACAGATAGAATCCGCCGTCCGAGAATCGCTTGCCGCAATCCTCGCGCTACGGTTTCGACCTCGGGAAGTTCCGGCATAAGAAGAGAGCACCTTCAAAATATCACACCGCCACGCCTAACGCGCTTCGCAGCACGGGACGAGCCGCGCGCCTCAAAGCGGAATTTTCTACGGAGACATGTTCGAAAGCACGGTGCAGAAAATACCTGAATTTTCAATGAAACTGCGAGGGCGTAGAGTTCTGCGCCCTCGCGGCCATGGACCTTGCCCAGTCTACTTCTTGTGGTAGGTCGGATACGGCGGATGCTCCGGGATCACTACCGGATTCTTCTTCAGCGCCTCCAGAGTGACCTCCACGGCCTTTTCGAGTTGCCGATCGTGCCCCGCCGCAACGGACGCGGGATCGTTTTCCACTTCAATATCCGGCGCGATTCCGCGGTTCTCCACCTCCCATTCGCCTTTTAGACCATAGATGGCCACGCGCGGCGCCGTAACGAAACCCCCGTCCAGCAGCAGCGGATAGCCATAAATCCCCACCAATCCGCCCCAGGTGCGCGTGCCGACCAGCGGCCCAATTTTGTCCTGCCTGAACATCCATGGCAGCGCATCGCCGCCCGATCCGGACATTTCGTTGATGATCATCGTTTTCGGGCCGTAGATTTGCGCCAGCGGCGAGCAGAACGCTTCTCCTTCCCGGGAAATCGCGCAGTTCCGCAACGGGCGCTTAAGCATGTCGATGATGTAATCCGCCACTTCGCCGCCGTGGTTGTAGCGCTCGTCGATGACGGCACCTTGCTTGCCAACTTGGGCAAAGTAGAAGCGGTTGAAATTGAGGTAACCGCCGACGGCCGTATCGGGAACGTGCACGTAAGCCAGCTTTCCTCCGCTTAGTTCGTCCACCTTCCGCCGGCAATCTTCTTCCCAAGCGCGGTTGCGCAGCGCGAATTCACTCGGCAGCGGCACTACCGTGACTTCCCTGGCGTCCTCGCCGTCCGCGTTCGGTCCTACCTTAATTTTGATCTGCTTCCCTGCCGTGTTCTCAAAGAAGCTGTAGACCTCTGCCGGTGGCTTAACCTCGCGCCTCTCCACCTCCAGCAAATATTCGCTCGGCTTCACGTCCACACCCGGCTGGGTCAGCGGCGCGCGCAGATCGGGGTTCCAGTTCTCCCCATTGTAAACACGAGCAAAGCGGTAGCGCCCGTTCTCAATCTTGTAGTCAGCTCCGAGCAATCCGCCTTTCACCCGCTTCGGCTCCGGCACATCCCCGCCACCAATGAACATGTGGCCGATGGTGATCTCCCCCAGCATTTCGTCGAAGAGGTAATTCAAGTCCCCGCGCCCTGCCAGACCCTTCAGATAGGGAGCGTATTTCTTCTCCGCGGCATTAATGTCCAGCCCATGGTGATGCGGGTCGTACAGGAAGTCGCGCTCGATGCGCCATACCTCGTGGTACATCTGGTTCCATTCGGCGCGCGGGTCAACGTAAACCTCCATCTCATCCAGCTTCAGGGCGCCGTCGCCGGGCTTTACTACTACGGCTGTGCCCGTGATAAACCATCCAGGCCCTTGGCGGTAAAGCACTTTTTCGCCATTGGCGGAAACTGCGAATCCGTTGATCCCGCCGATGAACGGCTCGGTCTTCCGCGTTGTGAGATCGAATTTAGAAACCGTGACAGGAGTGTGCTCCTCGAATCGCGGCACATCCACAGTCTCGGAGAGAAACAGGATCCCAGCCTTGCCCTTGTCCAGGCTCACATAGTTCGCAGGCTTAATCGGCAGCGCTACGATGCGCTGTCCGATGCCCTCCAAGTCGATAGTGACCTTGACGGGCTCCTCCTCCTTCTTCTTGTCGCCTTCTTTAGTCTTGTCGCCTTCTTTACTCTTCTCTCCCTCTTTGTTCTTGTCGGCTTCTTTGCCTTTGTCTACCGAATCTTTCTTCTCTTCCGCCGCTTTTTCTTCGTCGCTCTGCGGCTCCACAGGCGAGGGATCGCCCTTCTTGAGGACCGCCGCATAAACACTCCGTAAAACCGGATGCTGGAAGCTGGACAAATCCAGCCAGCCCGCGGACAGTCCTACATCTGTGCTTACGGCAAAGAACAATGATTTCCCGCCCTTATCGAATACCGGATGTCGCGCGTCGCTGATCCCGTCCGTGATTTGCGATTCTTTGCTCGTTTCCGCCGAGTACACGAAAACTGCCCGCAAATGGTTCTCGAGCAGCTTGGCATACGTCAGCCATTTGCTGTCCGGCGACCATGTCTCACCGAAACCAGACGTCGGATCATCGTAGCGATCCGTCGTCACTTTCACCGGCGTGCCCTTCTCCACGTCGACGTACCACAGGTTTAGTCGCTTGTCCGTGTAAGCAATCTTCTTGCTGTCCGGCGACCATAAGGGAGAGTAAAAATACGAAGGAGGATTGCCCAGATTGATCTTCTTCACCGTTTTGGAGCCCGACTGATCGGCTACGTGCAACGCATACTCGCCGGACTCATCTGAAAAATAGGCGATCGATTTCCCGTCCGGCGACCACGCCGGATCGCGTTCGGCCACCGCCGCCGTCCGCGTTAAATTGCGAATATCACCCTTTTCTCCAGGGACCGTAAGGATTTCACCGCGGGCTTCGAACACCGCGCGCGCGCCGGCCGGCGAAATCGCCGCATTTTGGATTTTGTCGCCAACCTTCTCGTAGTACGGCCGCGTTGCCGGCAGGTCGCCGGCGATTCGAATGCTTACCCTTTTCGATTTGCCGCTCGCTGGATCAAGAAGATAAATCCCGCCGAACTGTTCGTAGACCAGCGCGTCCGGCCCGGCGGAAAGCGACTTGAAATCGAGACCCTTGTTTTCGATCACCTGCTTCACCGTTTTCGCCTTGGTGTCGTAGGCGAAGAGGGTCACCGCCCCGCTGCGGTCGGAGAGGAAATATACGGTGTCGCCGAACCACACCGGATGCCTGTCGTTCGAATTATTTCTGGGCACTTTTTCCAGCGCCAGATCGCTCAATCGCACGATGTAGATTGGCGTTGTCTGCCCGCCTCGATAGCGCTTCCAGGACGTCTGCCAGACTTCGTTCGGCACATAAGCGATTCGCGTCGCGTCTGGAGAAAACCACGCATCTTCGGCCCGCCACATGGGCAAAGCCTCGGCCGGTCCGCCCTCGGCGGCGACCGTGTACAGGCGATCGAAGTCCGCATAGGCTTCGCGCGCCGAATGAAACAAAATGCACTTTCCGTCCGGCGTCCACCCCACTGCTATATCCTCTGCGAGATGCCAAGTCAGCCGTCGCGGCTCGCCTCCTTCCGCCGGCATGACGAACACGTCCGCGTTTCCATCGTACATCGCCGTAAACGCGATCCACTTTCCATCAGGCGAGAACACCGGCAACCCTTCGTGTCCACCGGTGGTCAACTGTCGGGCATCGCCGCCCTCGCGCGGCACGCTCCAGAGATAGCCGCCATAAGCAAAAACCACCTGGGTCTTGCTTACTGTTGGCGAGTGCGCCAGCAGGGGCGTTTCTTCCGCCGCGCCGGATACCGTTGCAAGAGCCAGCAAAATTCCTATCAGAATCGCGATTCGAAAGCGCATGCTTCCTCCCGGAGAAAATTCAATCGTGACTTGGATAATGATGCATGAGCCAGTGGCGCGGCCGTAGTTCAAAATCACCCTGTTCTTAGGGATCCTCCACCACGCAGAACCTAGTTCGTCAGACGTAAGGAGCGCCGAAAGTGTTTGCAAAAAATGAGACTGTTTCACGGCAGGAGCGCGAATACCCGCACCGGTCCACCTGAGCCGCCCTCCAGCTTGATCGGCGCCACGATCAAAAACGCGCCCGTTTCCGGCAATGCGCTCAGGTCAGCCAGGTTTTCGAGTTGATACAGACCCGCTCCTAGCACCAAGTGATGCACCGCGTAATCACTCGACGCACCGTAGTCGATACTCAGCGTATCGCACCCAAGCCCGCTCACCTTTCGCTGGATCAGCAGCTTCGCCGCCTCCGGCGGGAAACCCGGAAAATGCATCTTCCCCTTGTCATCCTGATTCCGGTACTTCCGCGCATCCGGCCAGCGCGAGGCCCAGCCTGTCCTAAGCAGTACAATCGCGCCTTCGGGAATCCGGCCGTGGCGCTTTTCCCAATCCTCGATCCGCGCGGCTGCAAGCTGATAATCCGCATCCTTGCCACTCTCGGCGCGCACATCGATCACCACCGCCGGCCCGAACAATTGTTTCACCGGGATTTGGTCCACCGTCGTCTTCCCCGGCGGAAAGTGCGCCGGCGCATCCAGATGCGTCCCATAATGCTCCAGCATCCAGAAGCTCCGCGTGAAGTATCCGTCTTTCTCAACGCTCGCATTGACCGCCGCTTCGAAGAACTTCTCATCCCCCGGCCACGGCACCAGCTTGTCGTTAATCGCGTAACTCAGGTCCAACACCCGCGTCTTTCCGGAGGGAACACCTTCAAGCATGGAATCGTGATGCGCGTTCTGTGAGAGGAGCGCTAAAAAGAGAGCAAAACAAACGGCAAAAATATTGGAGCGGCCAAAGGCAGCCATCACTCACCTCAGTTCACTTTGCGCCTGACGGCCCGCGCATCGCTCCGGGTTCACTTGTGGAACAGCCGCCGTCCGCGCGCGTGGCCTCAGGGCAGCGGGATTCCCGGCGTCGCTACGATCCCGGCCATGCGCAGGATTTCCTGATACTCCAGGTCGGTGAGCAGCGAAATGATCAACCGCACATTCTTCAGCAATTTCATTTTCTTCAGCGCGGGATTTGCGCGCAGCTCCGCCAGCGTCACTTGCCGGGGCAGCTTTTCGAAGGCCCGCAGGTCCGCAACCAGGTTTTTTCCCGTGCGATCGTGCGGGTCCGGGTAGGGATCCCGCGTCACTTCGGCGATCGAATACAGCGAGCGCTCCGGCGCCGAGTGATAGCACAATACCCGGTCGCCCTTGCGCACTTGTTTCAACGCGCGAACCGCGTCAGGCTTCGCCCCGGCGCCGTGCCACATCTCCTTGCCCTTTACGAAGAGGGTGTCCCAGTGATAGTGGTGTGGGTCGGCGCTGAAAATCCAGTGGTGTCGCTGCGCTGTCGTTGTCGCCATCGAGGCTTCGAGTCGGCAGCAATATACACGCTGGCATCCAAAAAGCGAAACAAAATATGAGGTTCAGGGGAAAGTGAGCCTTAGAGGTAGGGCCAGGCCAAGGTGGCCATATTCCGGCAAAAGCAATATAACCTGTCTATTTCCAACATGTTACAACCATCTAGCCTGCGTCCACGAAAATATCTTCTCCACGAACTTCAATGGCGTAGCAATCCACCCCCACACTCGGATTCTGGCTAATCTTGCCAGTGGTCACGTCGTACTGCCAGCCATGCCACGGGCAAGTCAGTATGTTTCTGTCCATAACACCTTGGCCCAGCGGCCCGCCACGATGGAGGCAGGTATTGTTGATGGCATAGAACTTGCCGCCGACATTTGCCAGGGCAATCGCTTTGCCCTCCACCTGAAACTCTCGAACCGTTCCCGGCGTGATTTCATTCGTCTTTGCTGCTCGTGTAAACGCCATCTGGTTTTTACTCTCCTGCTTTATCGGTCGTATTTCGCCTCTCTTCAGACTTCCGCCCGGTCCGGCGCTCCAGCGCGGGACGAATTTCTTTTCCTTTACATCCTTTACTTCCCTTGCCTCATTTGCTTCTTATTTCGGCTCCGGCGTTTGCGCCACCATCACTCCCTTTTTGAACTCTTCCACCATCTGTGGCTGCAGACGCACTTCCGTGGGCCGCTTCGCCAACGTCATCTGGTCGATTTTGTCCTGCAGCTTCAGCAGCGCAAAAAAGAGTCCTTCCGGCCGCGGCGGGCATCCGACAACGTACACGTCTACTGGTACGATACGATCCACACCTTGCAAGACCGAATAAGCGTTAAACGGTCCACCCACGCTCGAGCATGCTCCCATCGAAATGCACCACTTTGGGTCCGGCATCTGCTCCCACACACGTTTCAGCACCGGCGCCATCTTCAGCGTCACCGTGCCTGCCACGATCATCAGGTCGGCCTGTCGCGGCGACGGCCGAAACACTTCCGCTCCGAACCTGGCCATATCGAACCGCGAAGTCGTCGAAGCGATCATCTCGATCGCGCAGCACGCCAGCCCGAACGTCAGCGGCCAGATGGCGCTCTTCCGCGCCCAGTTGAACACGTAGTCCACTGAAGTAATCATGAAATTCTTTTCGAACCGTTGATCCAGTACGCCCATTGGTCGGTCCTTCCTTGATAACGCAGAGTATATTCACCGTTCCCCGTGGAGTCAAAAACTCCCTGAGGGTCGGCTTCGAGTTCTTCGTAGGGAATCTCGTGTTCTAGAAGAGCTTTAGCCATGCGCAGCCCAACCGGGCCGTCGCCGATCAAGGCCCAAGGCCATCCGTGTCGCGCGATCTGTCATCGCGAGCGATTCGCCTCAGGCACTCATACCACAGTTCTCGGAATGTCACCAGAATCAGAGGAAGGAGGGAAGTCCGGAGCCGGAAAAATCAGGGCAATTCGATCTTGATCTGATTGCGGCCGGCACGCTTCGCGCGGTAGAGTGCCTGGTCCGCCTGCCGCACCAGCACGGAGAATTCAGGAGGCTCTTTCCCTTGGAATCCGGCGATCCCGAAGCTCGCCGTCACCGAAACAATCTCGCTGCAAAATGAAAACTTCTCGGAGGCAAGCTGATTACACAGGCGGTCCACTGTCAGTTGAATGTTTTTTTCATCCACATGTGTCAGCACCAGCAAAAACTCATCGCCACCCATCCGGCCACTGATATCCGATGCCCGCGTAAAGTTTTTCAGAATTTCCGCGAATTTCCTCAGAACCAGGTCGCCAGCATCGTGACCATAACCGTCGTTGATGTCCTTGAAACGATCCACATCGGTATGCACAACCCAAAAAGGAAATCCGTGACGCGCCGCGCCCCGCAGTTGGCGCCCGGCCCATTCTTCGATCGCGCGCCGGTTTGGCAAGCCCGTGAGCGGATCGGTGTTAGCCATCTCCATGAGCAGCTTGTTCTTGGCATCAATTTCGCGGTGCAGGTCAATGATCCGTCGCCCCACTCCGATACGGGCCCGCAGTTCACTGGAGTCAAAGGGTTTGGTGAGGTAGTCATCCGCTCCGGCGGCCAATCCCTCCACGACACTATCTTTTTCGGTCATGCTCGTGAGCAAAATGATGTAGGTGTACGAGCTGCGCCCATCGGTGCGGATTCGCTCGCAGAGCTCGGGACCGGATAAGTCAGGCAACATCCAGTCAGTGATTACGAGGGCAGGCTTGTTTTCGCTGAAGAGTCTCAGCGCTTCTTCGCCGTTCTTCGCAAACAAGAGTGCGTAAGGTTCAGCGGAAAGCGCATGCTCCAGTAGTTTCCGGGAAACAGGTGAATCATCCACCACGAGAACCTGCAATTTCTGCACGGCATCATTCATGCGCATCTCACAAACAAAATCTTTCCAGTGTGCTGGGTCTCTTTCGCTCAGCAGGAGAGGGAAACTCACATGGATTTTAGCATCTGTTTCCCGGGCAAGACCTGAATCCGCGCTTTGGGGTTCGGAAACGGTAACCTGGGTTTCCTACTTGATTCCGTAAACGAGCAAGGCCCCTTCAGATTTGAACGCGGCAAGCTGTTCCGCGTCGCGGAACCACCGGCCCGTATAGACCTCCGGCGACGGCGAGCGATCGACAATTCTCTCGTGCGCCACGCTTGTAAAACCTGCGGTGCGGAAATGCTCTGCCCATTCTTCTGCGGAGAAGAGATGCGTTGGCACCGCGAGGAGACTTCCCCACTGGTGGCAGTGCGGATTGTCGCGGTAGTAGTTGATCAAGATCCACGCCGATCCGCCATCCCCGAGAACCCGAAAAATATCTTTGATGCCCGCCGCGGGATCGGGCCAGTAATACGAAGATTCCACGGAAATCACGTGAGAGAAGAAATTCGGCTGCCAGGGAATTTGGGCAACTTCTCCTGCGAGGAACATCAAATTGTCGAAGTCCACGCTGCCTCGCCGCGCGTGGCGAATGATCTCGTCTGAAATGTCCATCCCCACCACGCGGCCCTCGGGCACTGATTTCGCCAGCCGCCGCGACAGCCACCCCGCCCCGCAGCCTACGTCCAGGACATTGTCCGTTGGCGCGAGCCGCATTTTCTCAAGCACAGGCAGCGCGATGGGCAGGTGATCCTGCTCCATTCCCTCGCCGCGCCCTGCCTCCGCCCAGCGGTTAAATTCCTCACGCAGAGAAGATCCAGAATCAGGAGAAGGCATGAGTTTAGAGCGCTAGCAGGTCGCGGGGAATGAGTTTCTTCGCCACAGGATCAACCATGAAGCCCAGTCCTTCAAGAGCCGTCGCGCCCAGGACCGCCTCCTCGCCGGGTTCGCCGAAAGCGACCTGCACGGGAGCCTTTCTTCCATCAAAAGTCACAAGTACGGCCGTGAAGTCGCGTTCCAAGCGGCGGCCATCCGCAAGTGAAAAAAGCAACCGCGAGAAAGCTGTCACGCCCAACTTTTGGAGAACTCCCCGAGGTATCCATGACAAGGTGGCTCCTGTGTCCACCAACAACGAAATTTCCTCTGTCCGCCCAGGAGCGGTCAGGCTCGCCAACTTCACTTTCACCTCAAACATTCCCATTGCGGGCATCCCTCGCCTTCATCAGGCGCCTTGCACCTTCGCCAGCAACTCCACGAATTTCTGTTTCCGTTCCGCCTGGTCGTGGCCGCCCTCGGCATCCGCCATTTGCGTGATGTTCATCGAGCAGAACTTTGGCCCGCACATCGAGCAGAACTTGGCTTCTTTGTAGAAGTCGTCGGGTAGGTTTTCATCGTGCATCGCCTTCGCCGTCGGCGGATCGAGCGAAAGCTCGAACTGCTTGTTCCAGTCGAAGAGGAATCGCGCATAGCTCAGCGCGTCGTCGCGGTCGCGCGCACCCGGCCGGTGCCGCGCCACGTCCGCGGCGTGCGCCGCGATTTTGTACGCGATGACGCCCTGCTTCACGTCCTCCGCATTCGGCAACCCCAGGTGCTCCTTCGGCGTCACGTAGCACAGCATCGACGCGCCGTACCAGCCGATCATCGCCGCGCCAATCGCGCTGGTAATGTGGTCGTACCCGGGCGCGATATCAATCACCAGCGGCCCCAGCGTGTAGAACGGCGCTTCGTGGCACCACTCCATCTCCTTGTCCACCTGCTCCTTGATCTTGTCCAGCGGCACGTGCCCCGGCCCCTCAATCATCACTTGGACGTCGTGCTCCCACGCCTTTTTCGTGAGCTCGCCGAGCACCTTCAACTCCGCGAACTGCGCTTCGTCGCTGGCGTCCGCGATGCACCCCGGCCGCAGTCCATCACCAAACGAAAAACTCACATCGTGCTTCTTGAAAATCTTGCAGATCTCCTCGATGTTCTCGTACAGAAAATTCTGCTTCTTGTGGCGCTCCATCCAGTGCGCCATCAGCGAACCGCCGCGGCTCACAATTCCCGTAATCCGTTTCCGCACCAGCGGCACATGCTCGCGCAGCACGCCCGCGTGAATCGTCATGTAGTCGACGCCCTGCTCGGCCTGCTCCTCAATCACTTCCAGCATCAGCCCGATCGTCAAATCCTCCGGCCGCCGCACCCTCGAGATTGCTTCATACACCGGCACGGTGCCCACGGGCACCGGCGACGCGTCAATAATCGCTTTGCGAATCATAGGGATGTCTCCACCCGTGGAAAGGTCCATTACCGTGTCCGCGCCATAATGCACCGCGTGATGCAGCTTCTTCAGCTCCTCGTCGATATTCGAGCTGGTGGAGGAGTTCCCGATGTTCGCATTGATCTTGCATTTCGTAGCGATGCCGATGGCCATCGGCTCCAGGTTGCGGTGATGGATGTTGGCGGGAATGATGCAGCACCCGCGCGCCACTTCGCTGCGGATCAGCTCCGGTTCCAGCTTCTCGCGCTTCGCAACGTACTCCATCTCCTCGCTGATAACGCCATGCCGCGCCAGGTGCATCTGCGAAACGTTCCTGTTTCCGTTCGCGCCGGCAACCGCCGCTTCTCTCTTCTCAATCCAGCTATCGCGCAGTCCCATAAAACCCCCTCAGTAACCCCGGCCCGCCCTTCGCAGCTGAAATAATTGTTGCGAACCACGAACCTTCAGTTTGAATTCGAATTATGGCACCTGCGAATGACTGCGGCAACTTCGCGATGTAGCGGCCAAACCTGCGGCTGCCGCAACGAAGTGAAATGTCTTTGTAGAGGTGCAGCATCGCTGCGCCCCACACACCCAGCCGCTCGCCAGCTGCCATTGCGTGCCGCGCCAAAGGTGATCCGCTTTCTCCTCGCTCTTGAGAGCAGCGCATGAATCTCTGACGAACCTTGCACTGTTCCCCGTTGAGAAGTTGCGATTCGAAACGCACCGCGGCATAGCAGAAATTGTACTTGACATAGAGAGAAACAAAAGCGAAAATCGCAGCCCGCATCGCGCGCCTTGCTGCACCCCACGACCGTGACTGCGGACAGGAGAGAGAGAACGATGGCAACTTTGGCGCCGCCGGCGCGCGGACAGAACTCCCCAGAGCGAGAGCCTGATCGCTTTTCCGAGGCATTACACCGCTATTGGGGCTACCAATCCTTCCGCCCCGGCCAGGAGAGCATCGTCAGGAGCATCGCCCGAGGACGCGACGCCTGCGTCGTCATGCCCACGGGTGGCGGCAAGTCGCTCTGCTATCAATTACCCGCCGTCCTCGACGCCACCACCGCGGTGGTCATCTCTCCGTTGATCGCCTTGATGCAGGACCAGGTCGCACAACTCCTGCAAATGGGAATTTCCGCCGCCTGCTTGAACGCCGCCACTCCCCCGGAAGAGCGCGCTCACATCCTTCAGCACGCTGCCACCGGAAAATACCAGTTGCTCTATTTGTCGCCGGAGCGCATCGCATTCGGCGGCACCGTGGACTGGCTGAAGCGCCTCCCCATCTCCTTCTTTGCCATCGACGAAGCCCATTGTATCTCCGAGTGGGGTCATGAATTCCGGCCCGAATATCGCCAGCTCAGCCGTTTGCGCGAACTTTTTCCCGACCGCCCCATCGCCGCTTTCACCGCCAGCGCCACCCAGCGCGTCCGCCACGACATCATCGAGCAGCTCCGCCTGCGCGATCCCCACAAGCACATTGCCAGCTTTCGCCGGTCCAATCTGCGATACATCGTTCGCCAATGCGGCTCCAGAACGCAAAATGAGTTGCTGCTCCGCGCTGTAAAACAGGTCTCGGACGGAAGCGTGATCGTATACGCCCCCACGATCGCGTGCGTTGGTGACACTGTCGATTTCCTCGAGGAAAACGGCATCGCCGCCATTGGTTATCACGGCCAGATGGAGAGCGCGACCCGCCGCGAGAATCAGGAAAAATGGATGGCCGACGAAGTGCGCGTCATGGTCGGCACGATAGCCTTCGGTCTGGGCATCAACAAAGCTGCCGTGCGCGCGGTGATCCATCTCTCGCTCCCGAAGAGCGTCGAGCAGTACTACCAGGAAGCGGGCCGCGCCGGTCGCGACGCGCTCCCCGCGGATTGCTTTTTGTTCTGGCAAAAAAAAGACACCGGCTTGCACGCCTTTTTTATCGGCAAAATCGAGGATCCCGGTGAAAAAGAACGCGCCTGGCAGCGTTATCACGAAGTCGAGCGTTTCGTGCAATCCAAAGAGTGCCGCCAGCGCCACGTTTGCCGCCACTTCGGTGAATCTCCCAAGTGGGAGCGCTGCGGCAATTGCGATGCCTGCGCCGCCACGCCCGACTGGTTGGAAATCGAACTGCAATCCCCGCGCAGAAAACGCGATGCCGGCCGCAAGCCACAGACCACATACTCGCCTCCCGCGCGTCCTGCCACGCCGCGCCCCACCGCGCCTACGCTATCGACCTCAGCCGACTTCGAGTTGAAAGAGTACCTCCGCGAGTGGCGGCGAATTACCGCAAGAGAGAAAGGAGTCGCGGCCTTCGTCGTCCTGCACGATTCTGCGTTGGAGGATTTGTGCCTCGTGGAACCATCGAATTTGCAGGAGTTGCGGCGCGTGTCCGGCTTCGGCGACAAAAAAGTCGAACTGTATGGCAAGGAAATTCTGGACGCCCTGCGCCGCTTCCGCGAAGGTGATCGCACCAGCAACGAAGGCAAGCCAAAAGTATCCTCCCCCGCCAAAGAAACCCTGCGTCTCCTCGAAGAAGGCCGCACCTTCGAGGAGATTGCCCAAATTCGTGCACGCACCCTGCGCGCCGTTGTCTCCCTCGTCGCCGGCATGATCGAAAGAGGCGACGCGGAGTTTCAACCCAACTGGTTAGCCCCCGAACGTTACAACCAGATCGCCGCAGCCTGCCGCCAGTTGGGAATGGACCGCCTGAAGCCTCTCAAAGAAGCCCTCCCACCCGAAATCCCCTACGAAGAGATTCGTCTCGTCATAGCCCGCCTCCGCACCGAAATTCCATCGAAATAGGAGGGCAGGACTTCAGTCGTGCAAGGTCCCTGTAGTGACGGGTCTTCAGACCCGTGCTTTCAACCGCGCCCGGAGTGCAAGTTCGCTTTCGAGGCACGGCCAGTCCTGGCTGTGCATACCTTGTAGGGGCACGATACATCGTGCCCCCTCTTCGATGCAGCCGTTCGAGAATTAAGGAACGCGAAGTCCCAGGGCGCCCGCGAGCCGCGCTTGATTCTTATCAAACGTGCAGAACGAACTAGCTCGAAGAGCGAGGGCCGAAGCAACATGCAGAACATCCAAGGAACGAGTGTCGAGGAGCCGGGTCTGGGTTCGGGCAATCCTCCGGGCATGCGCGAAAGTCGCGGCCGATATCGGCACGATACGGATCAGGCCGTCGCGCACATCCTTGGAAAGCGAAAGCAGAACAGCCTGCTCCTCCGAAGCGCGCAACTCCTTTTGGAAAATGCGCCAATTGAGCGCGTTGATGAACTCGAATTCGGCGAACTCGGTGGCGAGGAGAGGTGGCCATGACGCACTTCATGACTGCTGCGGCCGCGGAGGAGTTGGCGTCGGGCACGAAAAGAGAGAAGAGGAAGCTGGTGTCCGCGTAGACGATCAAAAGCGTTCCCGCTCGGCGGCGAGCTGCTCGGCGCCGGAAACCTTCAGGCGTTTTTTGCCAAAAGTCTTTTTCTGGCGCGCAAGGAAGTCCGGGAAGGCCGCGGGAGCAACAGGATCCGGCGGGAGCAGCCGTGCAATGACGCGCTTACGCGCTGGGCTAACTTCTGGCGCGCCTACGGCGCTGGAAGAATGCAGTCCGCAGTTAGCCCGACTTCCGCGGCCGAAGGTCATTTTTTCGCTTTTTAGACAGACAAGTCCTCTCGTTTCAGCCAAACCCTACTGGAAGTCGTAAATAGTGACGAATGTAAATTGTATTTCTCTTGACATGAT